>ERZ772927.119-NODE-119-length-57726-cov-5.33684_pt1 | contig 57726 bp, 49 predicted proteins | sample MGYA00512115_ERZ772927 | MGnify/ENA primary metagenome ERZ772927 (study PRJEB29015, sample SAMEA2737924) | human oral metagenome | biome: human oral; feature: human-associated habitat; material: dental | place: China | collected 2013 ... | reverse complement strand
AAAGACACTTCTAAGGAGGTGTTTTTTTGTTGATTGAAATACGATTCGGTACTATACGAAATTCCACATCAGACTGATGCTGGTGGCGGCTAATTTTGCCATGCTTAAGCCGAGAGTGCTGGTTATCCCAAGTAGTTGGACGAGTAGCCATATGACGGTTGGCTGTAAAACCCGCAGGCCGGTGAGTGTGGTGCCGAGAAACTGAACAATTGGCTGGTGGTTGGTTTTGAAGGTGAATCGCTTATTTAGGGGGTAGCTGCAGATTATCCCTGTGGTGGTTGAAATTATAGCAGCGGTACGGTGAGCCATGTTAACAGAGTGTATAGTGTGATATTGACAGCAGTGTTGATAATGTCGATGGCGGCAAAGGTGGTGAGTTGTTTGCGAATATTCATGCGGGTGAGTATAGTGGGTGGGGCTGTAAAAGAGCTGTAAAGGGGTTTATAATTAGAGTATTAATATTTAAGAGTAAACTAAAATATATAAATCTTCATGCGGTGTCAATTAAGTGAAAAAGAAATTAGATGTCCAATCCCTGCAGCAGAAGATCGTCTTTTGGAGTGCTTTTATTTCTTAAGTCAAGTTGAGATGGCATACCATAATCCAAGAGAGTTTCGCTATAGTTTAAATGCATTTTTGAGTGCATTATCTGCAGTTAGTACAATAGTGCAAAAGGAGATTGAGAAAAAGGGAGATATTGTTAAGTGGAATGAAATTCGAAAACCATACAAGGATGATCAGTGGTTGAACGGTATTAAACGAGCTCGAAATGTGACATTACATCAAAAGTCTATATTTAATGGAAGTAAAACTAGCATAGGTCTTTTTAGAGGAAGAAGGCTAAAACTTGCATATAGGAAGGAGATACCTGGCGACATAACTAGCGCTGAGATCTTAGAAGTCTGGACTAATAGCGAGGCTGGTCGCATGTTCTTGGATGATGAACATTCAGCTATAGGTGAGCAATATGGAGTACAGCGTCAATATTGGATACGAGAAATAAGTAATAGCGAAGATGTTTTAATGTCTATTAGGCGTGCAATAATTAGGGCGCATGATTTATTAATTGATGCACACAAAATGTATGATATGGATATAAAAGGGATTTCTGATGATTGTCTGAAGCCAGAAGAACTTGCTAAAATAAATGTATTATTAGAAGGAGATCTTGACCCTACCTTATATAAGAAGTGGGGGTGGTAAGTGTAACGATATATAAGCAGATTGGGTTTTTACTACAGTTGGTGCTTAACTTATACAGCTTCTTATGCTTAAATTTACTGTTATCTTGATTGTTTAATTTATAATAAAACGGAGATCTTACTGACTGGTTGCTGGTATTACTCTTTATGTCTAAACTGTATATTCGATATTGGAATAAGTGTTGATAGATACTTAAAGCAAAATTACAGACCCCTCGTCTATAGTTGCTGACATGACTATGAAAGCAGCAACCATACCCCAACCGCTGGCTCGGTCGCGACACCTCGCCGCCACCGAGAGTCAGCTGGCGTTTCGGGCGATTGCCCGTCCGCTCATTGACATTGTCGTGCCGGTGTTAAATGAGGAGAAGATCCTTCAAAAAAGCATCACGACACTTGATGAGTATATGGCGAAACATTTGCCGTATCGCTATCAAATCACCATCGCGGACAACGGTAGCCAGGACAAGACGCTGGAAATTGCCAAACGTTTGGCGGAAAAATACCAGTCAGTGCGGGTCGTTAGCCTGGCGGAGCGCGGTCGCGGACGAGCGCTCAGGCAGGTCTGGCAGAATAGCCCGGCGGACATTTTGGCGTATATGGACGTTGATTTGTCGACCAGCCTGGATGATTTTCTGCCAATGATTCAGCTGTTGGTGGCGGGCGAAGCTGGCGTGGCGATTGGCTCGCGGCTGATGAAAGATTCTAGAACCAGTCGTGGGGTGAAGCGGGAGTTTATCTCGCGTTGTTATAACAACATTATCAAATGGACGTCAGGTACCAAATTTAGTGACGCACAGTGCGGCTTCAAAGCGATTCGCCGGGATATTGCCATAAAATTCTTGCCGAAAATCAAAGACAACGAGTGGTTTTTTGATACCGAATTATTGATCAAAACCGAGCGGGCCGGCGTGCCGATTCATGAACAGCCAGTGACCTGGATTGAGGATACGGATAGCCGCGTGAAAATTGTGAAAACGGCCGTCGATGATTTGAAGGGGCTGTACCGCGTCAACAAGGAACTAGACAAACAGTCGTGGTTGGAGAAGTGGACGCTACCAGTGTTGTTGGCGCTGACTGGTGCGCTGTATTTGTTTGGCGCGCTCCATAACGGCATGGCTAATAGTTACTATGCGGCGGCGGTGCAGGCAGCCAGCCAGGATTGGACGGCGTGGTTGTTTGGCAGTTCGGACGCGGCTAATTATGTGTCGATTGACAAGCCGCCATTGGCGACGATGGTGATGGGACTGAGCGCGCGGTTGTTTGGTTTTTCGAGTTTCTCGATGTTGCTGCTGAGTGTGCTAGCGGGAGTTGGTTCGGTGTGGCTGGTGTACGGGGCGGTAAAACGACAGTTTGGGTTCGCGAGCGCTGTGATTGCTGGAGCGACATTGATGCTAACGCCAGTGGCGGCACTGATGTTTGGTTTCAATAATCCTGATGCGATTTTGACCTTGATGTTGACCGCTAGTGGCTATGCGTTTTTACGCTCGCTGGAAGGGAAACGACCACTGTTGTGGCTGGGTTTGGCGGGGCTATTCACGGGGCTAGCGTTTAATACCAAAATGCTCCAGGGGTTGATGGTGCTACCAGCGATGGTGCTAGTTTATCTGGTGTTTGCCAAGCCGCCGATTGTAAAACGGTTTCTGCATGTGATTTTTGCGGGCGTCATCACCGCGATGTCAACGCTGTGGTGGAGTGTGTTGGTTTGGCTAACGCCAGCTGGTAGTCGGCCGTTGGTTGGTAGCACTAATGATAACAATATCTGGAGCTTGATTTTTGGCTATAACGGCTTTGGTAGATTGCTTGGCGGACACAGTGGTGGTGGTCCGGTTGGTGGTGCGCCACCAAGTGGTGGAATCGGCGGTACTACAACACTTCAAACTGCTGGTAATACCACGCAGACTATGGCAGATGGCGCGGGTATGATGCCAGGCGGTACGGGCGGTGGCCCTGGTGGCGGACACGGCCCAGGCGGCACAGGTTTCGGCGGGCAAACGGGAATTTTCAGAATCTTTAACAATGATTTTGGGCCGAATATTGCTTGGTTGCTGGTCTTGGCGCTGGCTGGCGGTGGGCTGATGTTATGGATTTTGCGAAAAACACCCCGAACCAATCGCGGACGAGTGGCAGTAATTTTCTGGATGCTATGGCTACTGATTCACATCGTGATTTTCAGCATGACCAGCGGTGTGATTCACCCGTACTACGTGGTGGTGATGGCGCCGGCGGTGGCGGCACTCGTCGGTATCAGCCTGCCGTTCCTGTGGGGTGCGTATACCAGACGCAAACCATATGCGTGGCTACTACCGGTGCTGGTTGGCGTGACGGCAGTGATAGCGGTGATTATCCTCAGTTACGCTGGGACGATGACGTGGCTGATGTGGATGGTAGGCTTACTGGGCCTTGCAGGAACGATTGGACTACTGGTTAATCTTTATGCACCGTGCCGGTGGCTGCAAAACTTGGCAATCATCGCCGCCCTAGCCGCCTGCACACTCGCCCCGACGGTGTATACATTGGCGACAGTCAACGTCGCGCACACCGGTAGCATTCCGACCGCCGGGCCGAATTCCACAGCGATGCGGGGGAGTAATAATGAAACCTCGCAGGCCAATAGCCAGTTGGTGCAGTATCTCTTAGAGCATCAAAACGGTGCAACCTGGCTAGTGGCAGTAGCCAGCGCCAACGAGTCGGCAGCGATTCAACTAACCAGCGGCCAGCCAGTCATGGCGGTCGGTGGGTTTAACGGTAGTGATACGCCACTGACGCTGGAGCAATTTAAGCAACTAGTGAATGTTGGCAAAGTTAGATATTACGCCATCAGCTCGCATGGTCATGGTGGCGGTGGTCCGGTTGGTGGTAACAATGAAATCACGACGTGGGTCAAGCAAACTGGCACAGTCGTTAATTATGGAGGTGGCGATGTAACATTGTACGAATTATCAGCATAGAAAATATAATCAAAAGGAGAATTATCATGAACAGAATGAATCAAGAATCTCAAACTACGCCAGAAAATATTTTTAATAGCCCAGACTTAAACAGATCAGGGGATGAGAAACGCTCAATCGGTGTAGGTGCAGCGGTAGGGATGGCGATCGGGGGAGTTGTCTTATGTGGACTAGGCTTTGTGGCTGGTATTCAAGTTGGTGGATCAAATAATAGCGGCAGTCAAGCTGGTGGACCTCCAGGGATGAGTCAGTCTCAGGGTGGACCCGGCAGCTCTAGACAACAGGATAACACTGGTAGCACAGGCAATTCACCTACTCAACCTCAGTCAGAACAGTCAGGTCGGTCGTCAACGCGGCAAAGCCCGCCTTTAGGACAGCAGAATAATACAGTAAACACTCCACTATCAGATACAACGCAGCCTGGCTCCGCATCTCAGACAACCTCTCAACCCGCCGCTAGACAGTAATTACACAAAAAGAAGATGCCATCTAAAAGGGGTGGTATCTTCTTTTTATGGTTGCAATATATTTATCGTAGGATAAACATGCCTGCTATACCAATCAGTAGGGCAGTTACGACTCCCAGCAGAATATTAAATCCTGTGCTTGCTAATGAGCTGTTGGAGCTTTGCGTTTTTCCTGGCTTCTGAGTGTTACTTGGCGTACTAGGGTTAGGCTGTGGCGCTGGCGTTAGCGCTGCTTGCAAGGTGGCAGTTACATTAAGCTTGCCACTAAAGACGGCTGAAGCTGTCCCAATAGTTACGTTCCTCGACCAATTAGCGACAATAAGATGAGGATTGCCATCGCGGATTGGTGAGAGTAGTTTAATATTTCCAGGGTTTGCTGTATCGTTAGCTATTTCTGTTGAATTATTTATATTGACAGTATTTCCTGCAAGATCCCTTAGAGGTGAAACAAATGAGTCGGTATTAGTGCTTGAAGCGATTAATTGATCATTAAGATTTAGCGAAGTTAAGGCTGCTAGTCCGGCAAGCGGCCGTAAGTCGCTAATTGCATTATTCTGAAGGGACAGGGCTGTGAGGTTTTTAGCTGCCTCTAGACCGGTCAGATTGTTAATTCGCTGATCAAGTGGTGTATTTGGTGCTGCATCCAAGTTAAGATTTGTTAAGCTTTCTAGCTCTACGTCGGTAATGACTTGATCATTGGTGCGAGTAGTCCCAAGTTGTGCTGCTAATTTTTGGTTAAGCAGGGTGCGCAAATTGCTATCTGGCACATTGACGTTCTTGGGCTGTCGTGGTTTTCTCTGATAAACACGGACATAGTCGATTGACATAGTAGCCGGGAAGTCGGCTATAGAATTATGAGCATCTTTCCATGGAGCGTCAATGTAGCTACCGCCAATCGCTAGGTTAAGTCGTAGGTAGAATGGGATATTGAAGGGTCCAGGGTGATTCGTAGAGTTCGGCTGGCTAAAGTCTTTAATTTCATGGTATCTATTACCGTCAATATAAAATTCAAGCTTGCCTTCGGTCCACTTAACGCCGTATGTATGCCACTGGCTAGTATCGCTAAATTTATCTGTTCCAATTACGCGCTGACTGTGGCTTTTATTTACTGCCGAAATTCCCCAGTGAGCATCAGAAGCGGCATAATTTAAGTTAGAGCCCTTTGTCTCTACAATATCGATTTCGCCACTCTTAGGCCAGCCACCGTATTTAGCTTCCTGAGGGCTCATCCAGAATGCAGGCCAAGTACTTTTATTTGTTGGCATTTTTATGCGAGCTTCAAAATAGCCATAGGTCCAAGCTTTTTTATCTTTTGTATGGACAAATCCAGAGGTAAAGTCACCGTTCCTTCCTTGGTTACATGTCAGACCTGGCTTATAAAGGCCGACCAGGTTTAAGCTGCCACCACTAACATTAACGTTCTCGTGTGAATCTTTATAACAGTTTTGAACTTCACTGGCGTTCCAGCCGCCGACGTAATAATCCCATTTTTCTCTATTTAAAGATGTGTCATTAAATTCGTCCCACCAAACCTTTTCGTAATTGCTGTCATTTGGCGGATAAGAACTATCATTACCTCTGGCATTTTGTACTGGTAATGCAAATAATGTTCCGCCGAAAATTAGACATGCAGTCATTATTCCAGTCAATGCCTTTACTTTTTTGTTTGAAAAACGTTTTTTTATTAACATTTTCTCCCCCTATGTATGTACTCACAGATATTATAACTATAAGCTTAATGAAAGTAAATATTGTATAGTAATATTTTTAAAGAAAAATTAAAGATTACTTGGCTATCATGATACTCATCACTAACAGAAAGGATGATCATGAACAAGGTACAAGCAAACGAAATCAACTTAACCACCAACGAGGCGCTGGTGTTGCAGCAAGTCTATGAAGACGGCGGTGATGGTGCAGCCATGTTGGCAGCACAAATGGACATGCCGCGCCGGACAGCGATGCGTGTGTTGGCGGATTTGCGGCGTAAAGGATTGATGGCGATTGACCAGGTCTATGGCGATGCTTGGGTGCGGCTAACGGCTCGCGGCGAACGGCTGGTGCAGCGAATTTGGCCGGAAGCGCAGGCGATAGTATACTAAAGAGTATGAGATATATCCTGTTGCTTCGGGGAATCAATGTCGATGGTAAAAACAAAGTTTCCATGAATGACCTCAAAGCAAGCCTTGAAGATTTGGGGTATCAAAACGTAGTCACGTATATCAATAGCGGTAATGTCATATTTGACACTGATGATGACCCAGTAACAATCAAAGAGAATATTGCTGGCATGTTAGGGCGCTTCCCGTTTACTATTAAACACGTCATTTTGACGAAAGACGAGTATTTAGAAGAGGCGTCTAATCTGCCGGAATGGTGGCATCAGCCTCTGGCGCGAAAAGACGTATTATTCTATACCGATGATGTTGATTCTGAGAATATGAAAGATAGGATTAGCCAAATGCCGCTTCACGATGAGATCGTTCATTTTGGCAAAAAGGCGATATTTTGGGGTAAATATAGTGAGAAAGAGTTTTTGCGTACCTCATATCACAAGCTACTAATGAAAGAAAAGTTTTACCCACTAATCACTATTCGCAATGGGCGAACATTCGACAGATTAGGCGAGATGCTTGGGTAGCTAATGAGAATTTTACTAGTAGAAGATGATATGGCAATTGCTCAGTCGCTGAAAGAAGGCTTGGAAGATGAAGCCTATGCGGTCGATGTGGCACATGACGGCGACGAGGGTTACCGGACGGCGACGGCGGACGAGTACGATGTGATTATTCTTGACGTGATGCTGCCGGAAATGAATGGCTATGAGGTCTGTCGGGCGCTGAGAAACGACGGTAATCAGACGCCGATTTTGATGTTGACAGCGCGTGATGCCGAGCGGGATATTGTCGAAGGCCTGGACATGGGCGCTGATGATTATTTAGCAAAGCCGTTTAGTTTTGAGGTGTTGTTGGCGCATCTTCGTGCCTTGATGCGTCGTCCGAGCGAGAAGTTGGAAGAAGTCTTGCGGGTCGGTGATTTGACACTTGATCCGAGTTTGAAAAAAGTGATGCGTGCCGCGCAGGAAATTAGCCTAACTGCCAAAGAATATGCTGTATTGGAATATCTGATGCGTAACGCCGGCAAGGTCCTGTCAAAAGAGCAAATCATCTCGCATGTGTGGGATTTTGATGCCGATGTCTTGCCGAACAATGTTGAATTATTCGTTATGTTTTTGCGCCGCAAAATTGATAAACCGTTTGGCTCAAAATTGATCCACACCGTCCCAGGCTTTGGCTACAAGCTGGAGGATAAATCATGAAACAGCAGCGCGTTAGGCGCTTGGCGTTGAGTTATTTGGCGGTGATTATGACGTTATCATTGGTGTTTAGTGTGATTATTTATGCTATCACTTCCGTACAATTAGATCGTCCGTTGCCGCCAGGTGAACATGCTCAGCAACAGCCAGAGCTTATTGAGCGTCAGTTTAGTCGCCGCCTGGAGCAACGCAACCGCGAGACACGCGGGTCGGTCATCGTGTCATTGATAGTGCTGAACGGATTGATGCTGTTGGTTGGGTATTGGCTGAGTTTGCTGCTGGCGCGGCGGACCTTGGCGCCGATCGAGCGGGCAATGCGGGCCCAGGTGCAATTTGTGTCGGATGCTAGTCATGAGCTGCGGACGCCACTGACGGCGTTGATGACCACCAACGAAGTGGCGCTACGCAAAAAAACGCTGGATGAGAAAAAGGCGAGAGCGGTATTTCAGCGCAACATTGACGAGGTCGAAAAATTGCGTGAGCTGACGGACAATTTGTTGCAACTTACCCAGGTCGATAATAAGCAGATTGAAAAACAGGCGGTCGATATGGCGAAACTTGTCCGCGACACGGTTGATCGCTACCAGCCGGTGGCTGACAAAAAACAAGTAGTGTTGGATATGCAAGTGCCGTCAGTAACTCATGCGGTCACGGTCGCGGCGGCGACGCAAATTCTGGGTACGCTGATCGATAATGCCATCAAATATTCGCCGCCAGGCAGTACGGTAGTCATTCGGCTGGACGGGCAAACGCTGTCAGTTGTCGACCAAGGTATTGGCATCGCCAAACAAGACCAGGCGAAAATTTTTGACAGATTTTATCGTAGTGATGAGGCGCGCACGCGTGGGCACAGTTCGGGCTATGGACTCGGACTGGCTATCGCTAAGGCGGTGGCTGACAAAAACGGCTATCAATTGAGCGTTAAAAGCGAACCAGGTCAGGGCTCTACTTTCAGTTTGCATTTCTGAGAGTTGGCTAGCTGAGACTACTTACAATTAAATAAAGTTACGTTTTGGTCTGGTGGCGTAAACGCCTACTATGCGATATACTGAAACCATAGCAAATGATGACTATGAAAAGGAGTCGTTATGAGTGATACTTCACCGCTGATATTACACGGGCTGACCAAGCGCTTTGGTCATAAACTGGCAGTCAACAATGTATCGCTGGAGCTGCATGAAGGCGAGGTGTTTGGTTTTCTTGGGCCGAATGGTGCGGGTAAAAGCACGACGATTCGGTCGGTGATGGATTTTTTGAGGCCGACGGACGGCTGGGTAGAGTTGCTGGGTGGACGGAATTCCGCAGAACGAACAGCCCTTCATGATCAGGTTGGGTATCTGGCGGGCGACATCGCACTGTATGAAACTATGACTGGTCGGAAATTGCTGAAGTTTTTGGCGCGGACGGGTCGGAGGGTTGATTGGCGATATGTTGATGAGTTGGCTGAGCGTTTTGAGGCGGCGCTGGATCGACCGATTCGCCAGCTTTCCAAGGGTAATCGTCAGAAAATTGGTCTGATTCAAGCTTTTATGCACCGCCCGAAATTGCTAATTTTGGACGAGCCGACCAGCGGTCTGGATCCGCTGATGAAGCAGGTATTTTACGACTTGGTGCGCGAAGTTTCTGGGCAGGGCGCCACAGTGTTTGTTAGCAGCCATGACCTGGCTGAAGTGCAAAAAATTTGCCACCGCGCTGGCTTTATTCGTGATGGAAAATTGATAGCCATTGAAAATATTGCGACCATGAAACACCTGTCAACGCACCGCTATATTGTGACCTTTGCCAAAAAACCATCCCTGGCGGCAGCTAAAAAATTACCATCTATCACCGACGTTCGACACCGTGGCGACGAATACGAATTTACCGTCAAAGGCGACGCAGCGGAGTTTGTCTCGTTCATCGCCGAATACCAACCAAAACTATTGCGCGAATCAGAGTTAGAACTAGAGGAATTATTTATGCGCTATTATGAAGGCGAGGAGGCAGGGCGATGATGTGGCAGACGGTGCGGCAAAATTACAAGTTGCCGCTGTTTTTGGGTATTGGCATTAGTGTTGTGGCGGTGTTGTTTTCGGCGCTGTTCAATAAATTTAGCGATCAACTAGGTCCGTTTATCGACATGATGCCGGCCGGCATGAAAGCGGTAGTTGGTGATTTGGCGATTGGCACCACGCCAGAAGGCTGGCTGAGTATTGAGCTATTTCCACTGGTGGCGATGGTCGGGGTGGTGATTACGGCGATTATTTTGGGCGCTGGGGTAATTGGCCGGGAAGAAGATTCGGGAACGCTGGAGTTGTTGCTTGCTAGTCGGCGGACTCGCGTGATGATTGTACTGCAAAAATATGCGGCGATGGCGGGGTTATTGGTGATTCCTCCGATGTTGTTGTGCATGACCATTGCGCTCATCGGTCCGCTGTTTGATTTTCATCCAAACCTCACGCACGTTGCCGGGGCTTGTGTGAGTTTGTGGTTTTTGAGTCTTAGTTTTGGCAGCCTCACCTTTGTCACTCAGGCAGTGACAGGCAGGCGCGGGCTGGCTGTCGGCGTTGGTAGTCTAATGTTTCTAGCAATGTACGCCCTGTCGATTACCGCCAAACTGATCGAAAGCTGGAAAGGTTACGACGTCTGGTCGCTCATTCATTATTATAATATTCCGGGTACTTTGATGGACGGATTGGACTTAGGAAAATTGGTCGTTTTAGTTTGTGTAAGTTTGGTGGCTCTTGGTGCGGCGGTACTCGGATTTTATCGGCGAGATACGGGAGTATAATTAAGGAAACTGACGTTATATGACCTGGCATAGGTCTGCCTGATTATATCGCGCAATAGAGTAGGTATATTTTAAATGTTATAATTCCCATATGGAAACCCTACCCAGCCATAACAAACTATTAACCAACAACGCCCTGCAATGTGCGGCAGTGGAACTCGGTGTCGACTCTTTCGACCTGCAAGTTACGCCAGTCAGTGGTGGCTTTTCGCGTAATCGCCGGGCTTTGGTGTCGGCGGGCGATCGGACGATTTTTGTCAAAGAAGTTGATGTTGAGCTGCTGCCGGATGATGGCGATACTGAGTTAGGCTGGCTGAGAAAAGATTATGAAGTGATGCAGCTGCTGCAGAGAGTTTATCCAAAGTTTGTTGCCGATTGGATAAAGCTGGACGGCGACGGGCAGGTGCTGATGACGACCAGCTATTCGTCCAAGGATGGCTGGCTGTGGCGGGCGCCAGACAACAAACTCGTGGCGGAGCGGTATATTTCGGCAGTGGTCGCGGCAACTCGCGAGTTGGAACAAACAGAGTTACCACATGAAGTGATTGAGAAATTACAGTTGCAGCCGTTTACGACTGCGGAACTCGGCTTGGATGACGGCATTGATAGAATTATTGCCGAGGCTGACATTCGCCGTCAGCTGATTGATAATTACCAAAAAGTGCTGCCAGAACAATCAGAAGTCAACCAGCGGCGCTGCCAAAAGATGATTGATTTACTGGGCGAGAGCGATAAGTTAGTTGATATTTCGGTACGTACTAAACGGTTCGCTAAACAACCAGAAGATTGTTTTAATCATTCTGACGTGCGCAGCGATAATTTGGCGTTTCATCCGCAAAATGGTGAATTGAAATTGGTTGATTGGAATTGGGCTTCCTATGCGCCTCAGGGGTCTGGGGCGACGGAGTTTCTAATCGATATGGCGCGCCATGGTCAAGATGTAACGCCATGGCTAGACGAACTCAACGCAGAGATGCTAGCATCATTTATCGGTTTTTTTCTTATCCGCAGTCTCAAGCCGCCGCTTAAGCCGGGCGATAATCTTCGCCAAATGCAGGCGCTGTCAGCGGCCACCGCTTATGATTTGCTGGAGCGCACGTGACGACCTCGCTTATCATTCTCCGTGGTAATTCTGGCTGCGGTAAAACCAGCACGGCGCGCCTGCTCCAGCGTCAACTAGGCTACGGCACGATGTTGGTGTCGCAGGATATGGTGCGGCGAGAAATGCTACGCGTGAAAGACAGTGAAAACAACCCAGCAATTCAGCTGATTTATGATCTATGTATGTACGGCAACAAAGTTGGTTATATGGTGATTTTGGAAGGCATTTTGAGTAATAAAAAATACGGCGCGATGCTACATCGGCTGCTGAATGATTTTCAGGGCGAAAAACTGATTTATTATTTTGACATATCGTTTAAGGAAACGGTGCGCCGCCACGCCGCTAAGCCAAATGCTCATGAATTTGGCGAAGCGGAAATGCGCTAGTGGTGGAAAGATCAAGATGTTTTGGATGTGCCAGGTGAGCGGCGAATTGGCGAGAAGCTGGATCAGGCAGAAATTGTCGATATGATTCGCCGCGACGTTTTGGCGTTATCAGAGGGAACAACATCTTCCGCATCTCGCATGTAAATAATACAATGTATTTTCGTTGACAGACGCTATATATCGCGTGTATATTCTATATTAAGCACTACATATGGTGTTTTTAGAAAACAAATAAGGTTTTTTGCAACACAAGCCCCTCGGGGAGGTTGGGGTTAGTTTGTTGTTGTCATAATAAGGAGGGGTAATGTATAAATCAATCAAAAAACGCGATGGTCGGACTGTCAAGTTTGATCGCAAAAAAATTGAAAAAGCCATTGAAAAAGCGGGCCTAGAGACTGCCGAGTTTGACAAAAAAACTGCCAAGGAACTAACCGAAAAAGTGCTGGCAGTATTGGAAACTCGCAACCAAAAACGTCTGCCGGGTGTCGAAGATATCCAGGATGTTGTCGAGGATATTTTGATTGATTCTAAGTTTAAGAAAACTGCCAAGGCTTACATTATCTATCGTGACCAGCACAAAAAATTGCGCGAAATTACATCCAACGCGCATGTTGATTTGATCGATCAATATATTGGTAATCTAGACTGGAAGGTGAATGAGAACTCCAACATGGGCTACAGCCTACAGGGTTTGAATAATTACGTATCGGCAGAAGTTACGAAGACTTACTGGCTGGACAAGATTTATACACCAAAGATTGGTCAGGCACACAAAGAAGGTGATTTGCATATTCACGACCTGAACCTCCTCAGTGTGTACTGTGTTGGTTGGGATTTGACTGATCTGCTACAAGAAGGCTTTACCGGTGTTGCTGGAAAGGTAGCTTCCAAGCCAGCCAAGCACTTCCGCTCAGCCTTGGGCCAGGTGGTAAACTTCTTCTACACCTTACAGGGTGAGGCGGCTGGTGCTCAGGCATTCTCTGATTTTGATACACTGCTGGCGCCGTTTATTCGTGCTGATAAACTGAGCTACGACGAAGTGAAGCAGGCACTGCAGGAATTCGTCTTTAACGTTAATGTGCCAACTAGGGTTGGTTTCCAAACACCGTTTACCAATATCACACTTGATTTGGAATGCCCGAAGCACATGGCTGATAATCCAGTAATCATCGGTGGCGAGATGCAGGATACCAACTACGGCGATTACCAAGAAGAGATGAATATGCTCAACAAGGCGCTACTCGAGGTCTTGTCTGAGGGTGACGCTAACGGCCGCGTCTTTACCTTCCCGATTCCAACGGTCAATATCACCAAAGATTTCAACTGGGATAATCCAGTGATTGAAAGTCTGTGGGAAGCTAGTGCTAAATACGGCATTCCATATTTCTCAAACTTTATCAATTCTGATATGGATCCAGAGGACGCGCGCTCGATGTGCTGTCGCCTACGCATTGATAATCGTCAGCTAGAATACCGCGGTGGTGGACTGTTTGGCTCAAACCCAATGACTGGTTCGGTTGGTGTGGTGACGATTAACTTGCCACGTTTGGCGCTGAAGTCAAAGAATGAGAAAGAATTCTTCAAGGGTCTGAGCAAATTGATGGATATGGCGAAAGATAGTTTGGAAACCAAGCGTAAGGTATTGGAGCGATTGACTGACGCCAACCTCTATCCGTACACCAAGTTCTACTTGCGTAATATCAAGCAACGATTTAATCAGTACTGGAAGAATCACTTCTCAACCATCGGTTTGATTGGCACCAATGAAGCGGCGTTGAACTTATTGGGCGTTGACATAGGCACGGAAAAGGGCAGGGTATTTGCTGAAAAAATCCTTGATTTCATGCGCGACCGACTGGTTGAGTATCAGAAAGAGACTGGCAATAATTACAATTTGGAAGCGACGCCAGCTGAAGGCACAACCTACCGATTGGCGCAGCTTGACAAGGCTAGCTTCCCTGACCGGGCACACTTTGCGAATGGTTTGGGTGCGGAAGTTAAACATCCGTTCTACACCAACTCCAGCCACTTGCCGGTCAACTACACTGACGACCTGTTTGAGTTGATGGATTTGCAGGATAATTTGCAGACTAAATACACGGGCGGCACGGTGATTCACTTCTTCCTGGGTGAGCGTATGGATGATCCGCAGACGCTGAAAAAATTAGTTAAGACGATTTGCGAGAATTACAAATTGCCGTACTTTACCTTTAGTCCAAGCTTTAGTATTTGTAAAAATCATGGCTACTTGGTTGGTGAACATCCAACGTGTCCAAATTGTAATGAAACGACCGAAGTTTACTCACGTGTGGTTGGCTTCTTGCGCCCAGTTTCTCAGTGGAATAAGGGTAAACAAGCTGAATTTGACATGAGGGAGCATTATGACGATGCCGCCGAACATCAGCGAGCCAACGCCGTCGCTGTCCCAGCTTAAGGTGGCTATTGGCGGGATTCAGAAGCTGTCGCTGGTGGACTATCCGGGACACGTGGCGGCAGCGCTGTTTCTCTCCGGCTGTAATATGCGCTGCGGTTATTGTCATAATCCGGAGCTGGTGTTACCCGAGCGTTTGGCGCCGAGAATCCCAGTTGAAGAGGCGATGATATTCTTGAAATCGCGCATTGGCCGGCTAGACGGTGTGGTGATTTCTGGCGGCGAGCCGACGGTCAACGAAGATTTGCCGGTGCTGTGTCGGATGATTAAGAGCCTGGGTTTTGATGTCAAGCTAGACACCAACGGCACGCATCCTGATATGGTGCGCGGCATGGTCGAGGAGGGGACGATTGACTTCATCGCTATGGACGTCAAGGGCCCGCTGGAAAAATACGTGGAGATTGCAGCGCGGCCGATTGATCTAGCGGCCATCAAAGACAATGTGCGGCTGATGATTGACTCAGGGATTGGCCATGAATTTCGGACGACTATCGTTCGCGAGCAGCTGGAGGTGGCAGATTTTGAAAAGATTGGCGAATTGGTCAAAGGTGCCAAACGCTTTGCCTTGCAGCATTTTCGCACCGGTATCACCATTAGTCCGAAATTTGCCAATTACCACACTTTCACTGACGAAGAATTTAGAGCCGCCCAAAAAATAATGGAAAGGTATGTCGAAGAATGCGTGATTCACTAACTGTCGAAATTGTGCGCGTGCGCCAGGAAAACCCCGAGGTGACGACACTGTATTTTGCGCGGCCGTTTGACTTTATGGCGGGGCAATATATCACGGTATTCATTGAGGGCAGCCAGGTGCGCGAAGGCAAGGCCTATAGTATTTCTTCGCGCCCGCATGAGGAATTGATGTCGATTACCGTGAAAAATGTTGGCGGTGAATTCTCGAGCTATTTGTGTTCGCGCCACGTTGGCGACACGCTGCACATTAGCCGGGCATACGGTGATTTCAACCCGCAGACTGAGCGGCCGCTGGTTGGCATCACGGCGGGGTGCGGACTCAGCCCGATTTGGAGTATTTTGGCGGATGCCCAGCAGCCAACCTTTCTCTATTTGAGTCAAAAATCGCCAGAATATATGGTGTTCTCGGAAGAGTTAGCAGCGTCGAATATTACAGTCAAAAAGTTTAGTACTCGCCAGCAGGTTGAGGAAACAGACGGCTGGCATAACGGGCGGTTTGAGGTGGCGAAGATCGTCGCTGAAACGCCGGACGAGGCGCACTTTCTGGTCTGTGGTAGCTTGCCGTTTGTGCGTGATACTTGGCAAAAGCTAACCGCCGCTGGTGTCGACGAATCACATATTTCAACGGAGACATTTTTTGAGCAATGATCGGAGAGGCGACTACCGTAGGATTATCACCGACAGGAATTGACGGTGATAATTTTGACGTATTTTCGTCACTGAGGGGCGGTGCTGAGAGTGACAATTTTTCGTCTGGTATTGACGACATTGGTGAAGAAGCAACTGCTGGTGTAGATGAAGCGGCTGGTAAACTTGACTTGATGGCAGTAGCTGGTGGTAAAGCGGAGCTTGACACTTTCATGGATGACAGTACCGACTTAGAAGATATGCCTGCGCTGGTTGACGCATTATCGCTTGCCAGCAAAAGCGAGATTAACTCACCGGAAAACCGGATGAGCGACGAGCGGAAAGAGACAATATGTCAGGGTGTAGCGAGCGCAGCCTGCGCGAGTTGTGCAGCGAGTGGTACATGCTCAATTTTACGAATGATTAACTTTGCTGATGAAAATTTACAGCCGGCGCCAGAACGCGAGTCGTATTTGAGTGAGCTACTGAATAACAATGATGATAGCATTGTCGTGGCGGGCTACGTCAACTCCAATGATGGTGAGGCGAATACAATAAGTACAGAGGCTACTAAAGTTAGTGAGGATAGAGTAGATGAATCGAACGAACAGATGGTATCTCAGGAACAAGAGCGTAAAGCTTTGACTAACGAGACGGTCGAATCTCTGGGTGATGATATAGACGCTGAAGCGGCAGAGGTAAGCAATTATTCAAAGAAGATAGAGATGCACATTGTTGATGCTGTTTCTGATGCAGTGCATGACTATAGCAAACAATCGACGCCGATAGTGATTGAAGCTGATCCAGTCGTGCCTATTGTCGAGGATGCGAAAAAGGTAAATGACGATTTTGCTGACATGGTAGTGGGTGATGTTCAAGCGTCACCGCAAATTGAGGTAAAAGAACCAAAGTTAGTTGAGGCGGTGGATACAGCTGACAGTTTGTCGCCAGTATCACCAGTTGAGGCGCCATCAAGAGAAACGCCGTCACATAACACCACAGCCGATGACACAGGAGATTATAATAATAGCCATGATATGGTGAGTGAGGTGGAAGAAAAGAGCGCACTGCCGGCTATTGAGCAAGAACTCTCCGCCCAAGCGCCGGAGCCGTCAGTTGATATACAGACCGAAGACGTGAAACGTGAAACACCCGCCAAAGAAATAATTACCGCCGCGTCAATACCAGTAAAGAAGCAGTCTGATCAGCCGGCGGCGGTGCCGTCACCAATTCAAAACAGTGTTGAACATGGTGAAGAGATGATCTTTGTGAATGAAGAGTCTGCGGTTGATGACACCCCACCACAGCCTGCTATTGTTGATACGCCGGCAGTGTATGAGGCGGTGAAAGTGGTGCCCGGGGACGATGCTGTAACCGAACGAGAAGTGATAGACGTAAAGCCTCCTGTCGCTACTGCTGGTAATGAAGATGAACTCCAGACTGAGTTACCACAGGATAGTAATCAGGAAGCGGCAGTGGACCAAACGATTTACGAAACACAGCTTTCACCAGTTGAACAGCGTGATGATGTGGTGGTAGAAGAGCGTTCTTGCGGTGATGATGAAGTATGGGCTGAGGAGGATGTGGTATTTTTTGTTGAGCAGCCGTCAGCGGTGGAGCAAGAAGTGCCTTTAGTTGAGGCGGTGGCAGTTGAACTAGTGGTGAGAGAGACGACAGTGGCGTCTCAAGAAATTGATGAGCCGGAGACTTTTGTGGCTGATGAAGGTAAAATTGAGGATAAACCTGTAGAGTTACTGGATGACTTCCAGGCAGTTTCAGTAGTTGAAGTCATCAAAGATACCTATGAGCCAGTGCCTAATATTGAGTTGCGTGAGGCGCCAGAGCGGGCGCTGGAGGAGTATGGTTTGCCTCGTGAGAAGCAAAACAGCGTAGCTGTAAAACCAGCAGCAGAAAGTGATGCATGGCGCAGTGATGATGACATTAAGGCAGCGGCTATAGAGATTAGTGATATAACATCAGATGTTGACCCAGCTAAAGAGATGAAAGAGATTGCTTCTCCTGATGCAATGGTTGCGTTTGTAGAAGCTGAGCCGGATGAGCAGGTTGAATTAGCAGTAGATGATATGGTTGAGGAGTATGATTATGTCAGTGAAGTGAGTACCGTGGACGATGTTTTTCTGTTTGTTAAAAACCATCCACTCTCCGGCTTATGGGTGGATGATAGTCCGCTAAATTCAGAAGAGGGGGTGGTGACAACGACTCAATCGGCTGCGGATGACTCATCATTGGTGTCGCGGCTGGTCGGTGTGTTGGTGGTAGCGATGTGCGTGGCTCGCGGTAAACACACTAAAGTACTTTTTAGTGGGTAACCATATATGCAATAGATATAGCATGTCACGTCGGCGAAATGAGCATATAAATTATAGTTAGAAAGGAACTTATGATAACAAAAGACTGGATGTTAATAGCAAGCATTATTCCTAGTGGGTGTATTGGCTATATTTACATAACAAATAAAGAATAAACAGCCTGATTAGTTTGTAGTAATCTACTAATCAAATTTACAGTCTCAAATTGGAGGAAATATGATTAACAACTTTTCTCGTGGATCCGAATGGCGCAGATGGGATCTACACATACACACTAAAGGTACAAATAAAAATGATCAGTTCAAAAGTGAAGACTTTGAAACATTTTGTGAGGTATTGTTTCGCAAAGCCATAGATAACGATATAGCAGCAATTGGCGTAACAGACTATTTTAGTATAGATAATTATAAAAAGGTCAAAGACTACGTTGGAAATATTGATGATGAAACGAACTTTACTGAGGATGAGAAGAGACAGATAAAAAACATCTTAATATTGCCAAATGTAGAGCTGAGAATGCTTCCAGTTACGGATAGAGGTAGGCTTGTAAATATACACTTTATTTTTAACCCGGAAGAAGATTTTATTGACTATCTTGATAATAACTTTTTTAGTAAGTTGAAATGCGGTAATTACCTAATGAACAGACGGGGTATAATCGAGCACGGTGAGTCATTATTAGACAGTGGTCAGAAGTTAGGTGACGATGTTGCTTATAAAGAGGGAATAAATAAGTTTCATCTAGAAATTAGTCAAATTAAAGAAGTGCTTAAAGATAAGAAGATTGCTGACAATGCAGTAGTTGTTGTTTGTAATTCGAAAAATGACGGAGTCTCTGCTTTTCAAGAACATTATAGTTTATTTAAAGGTGAGCCTGGTAGTCTAGATGCCATAAGAAGAGGCATCTATCATATTTCTGATATGGTATTTTCGAGCAATGAAGGTGACAGGAAATATTTTTTGGGACAGAAAAGTGACAGTCCAACGGAAGTAAGGGAAAAGTGCGGTTCATTGAAGCCTTGCATTCACGGTAGTGATGCCCATACTGAAGATGAGCTTTTTGCTCCAGATAATGATCGATACTGTTGGATTAAGGGAGATTTAACATTTGACGGGTTAAAGCAACTTAGGTGTGAGCCAGAAGATCGGGTTTATATTGGTAAAGAGCCGCCGCTATTGGAAAGAGTAGCTAGTAATAAAACAAAATACATAGAGTCATTGAATATAAGAAAGAAAGCTGGCTATAACGGTAAAAATGGTATTTGGTTTGATGGAGTCAGTCTAGAGCTTAACAAGGAACTGGTGGCTATAATAGGAAACAAGGGAAATGGAAAAAGTGCACTATCTGATATTATTGGTTTATTAGGTAATACTCATAATGCTGGCGATAAGCAGAATAATCTTTCTTTTTTAACAACAAAGAAGTTTAAGAAGAAGGGGTATGCTGAGAACTTTGAGGCAAATCTTGTATGGTCTGATGGCTCTGGTGCAGACGAGGGAATATGTCTAGCTGATGAAACTGATAAGAATGCACCAGAAAAAGTGAGGTATCTTCCTCAAAATTATTTCGAACGGTTAACTAACGACCTAGAAGCTGAGGGGTTTGATAGTACACTTAAGAGTGTTATTTTCGCCCATATACCAGAACAAGATAGGCTAGGCTGCGGATCGTTTGATGAATTAATAGAGAAAAAAACTCAGGTGATAGATTCTGACTTGAGTACAATACGAAACGACGTGAATAGTATCTCAGAAAGTATTATTAAGCTTGAAGAGAAGAAGCACCCTGACCATTTGAATAAAATAAATGGACAAATTAAAGAAAAAGAAAAAGAGCTTAAGTCTCATATGACTAATAAGCCGGAGGAGGTTGCAGACCCATCAAAAGATCATAGCTCTGAAACTAAAGTAAAGAAATCAAAAACATATAAGAGCATTGAGCGGCTCAACCAGCAGAACGTTGAATTAGCTGGAGAGATCGAGAAGGCAAAACAAAGATTAAATACAGTTACTCGGAATAAAGAGGAAGCTAAACAGCTAACTGACAAGATATCGCAACTAGAACTAAACCTGACTAAATTTAAGCAGGAAAATGGAGATGTCTTTAGCAAATTCAAACTAAACATAGATGAGATTATAAAAGTTAGTTTTGATAAAAAAGCAATTAACGAGAAACTTAAAGAAATAAATAAAGAACTAGATGATCTAGAGGGGAAATTAAGATCAAAAAAGGATATTGATGCAGACCAAAGCATTAAGAATGATGTGGATAGAGAAAGGGCATATCAAAATAGCTTTGTAGCTAGCCAAGAAATAATTCGACAGAAAATTAAAAACAAGACAGATGAGCTCAGTAAACCGGAAAAAGAATATCAGGTTTATAAAGAAAAACTTGCCCAGTGGGTGAGACGCAAAAAAGATATTGAAGGAGACAATGGTAAAGTCGACAGTCTGAAGTATCTTAAGGCGGAGAAGGAATACATTGAAAGCAAGTTGGATAATGATTTAGCAGAAAGAAGAAAAGCAAGACTAGATAAGTCTATAGAAATATTTAATAAACAGCGGGAAATTATCAATATATACAATACTCTTAAGAAGTCTATTGACAGTGCCATTTCGCAAGGTGGTGAATTCGCTGATAAATTTAATATGATGATTGATGTCGGCTTTAAACTTGATGAAGGATTTGTAGATAATTTCCTTGGATATATTAATAAAACAAAAAAAGGTACGTTCCAGAATGCTGATACTGGGAATGTGAGCGCAATGCTTGACTCTATGAATCTATCAGAAGAAGACGGAGTAAGGCAATTGCTTGACAGTTCAATAAGATGGCTGGAAGAAGACGAGCGCAATGAGAGTGGTATGCAAAAGCGAAACATATCTGATCAAGTAAATAAAGTGAAGGAATTTTACAATTTCTTGTTTTCGTTGGAGTATTTGACACCGAGCTACGATTTGAGACAAGACGGAAAAAGTCTTGATCAATTGTCGCCAGGAGAAAAAGGTGCTGTACTGTTGGTATTCTACTTGATGATCGATAAGGAAGATATACCACTAATTGTGGATCAGCCTGAAGATAATCTTGATAATAAAAGCGTCTTTGAAGTGCTCACGCATTTTATACGCATTGCGAAAAAGCGTCGTCAGATAATTATGGTTACTCACAACCCAAACTTGGCTGTAGGTGCAGATGCGGAGCAGATTATATATACAAGTCTAGATAAAACTAGTGGTGAGAACAAGTTCTCTGCTGAATGTGGCTCAATAGAAAATCCTGGCATAAATAAGCGAATAGTAGATATTCTTGAGGGCACCAAGCCGGCATTTGATAAGCGAAAGTTACGGTATAGGGAGGGTAACTAACAAAATATAGAGCGATATAGCGCTAAGACTCAAGGTAAAATTAAAAGTAGGTAAAACCTAGGACTTAACTATGAAAATCTCCGCCCACCTCAAACCCAACTCCCGCCATCGCGAAGAAGTCATCACGAATAACGACGGTTCGTTGATGATTTACACCAAGGCGCCAGCCATTGAGGGGCGAGCGAATCTAGCGGCGGCGAAACTACTAGCAAAGCATCTCGGCGTGGCGCCCTCAAAGGTAAAATTACTGCGTGGCACTTCTTCGAAATACAAGATATTTGAGATTGATCAGGTGGACTAATGTAACCGTTGTATCGTCACAAATGAATACCCCTGCTGCTTCAGTGAGCTGAGGATACACGGTACGGCATTGACGGAAGTTTGGTGAATGTCATGCATCAAGATGACGGCTCCAGGACGAGCGCCAGCGACGGCACGCGAACAGACGATCTGGCTATTGCGATCAGCCCAGTCGCGGGTGTCGACCGACCATAAGATTGACGACATGCCACGCGCCCGAAGTTGTTCTAAAACCACACCGTTGGCTGCACCATACGGTGGTCGCAGGATGGTTGGCTTGACGCCAGTGGCTTGCCTGATAGCTTCGTTGGTGCGGTCGATTTCGCCAGCAATTTGGTCAACTGATAGTTTAGGTAGTTCAGGGTGTGACCATGAATGATTGCCCAGCTGGTGGCCGCGTGCATGGATGCTGCGCACGACACTGGCCTGCCCGGAAACTTTGCTGCCGATCAAGAAGAACGTCGCTTTCGCACCATATTGATCCAAGATATCCAGTAGGTGCGCAGTGTATGGTCCCGGCCCGTCATCAAACGTTAAGGCAATCACTTTATTGACAGTGGTTGGTGCGGGTGCTGGTATAGTAGGTACTGGTTTGGGTTCTTTGACTGGCTGCTGTGGAATATTTGCTAGTCGCTTGGCTGTTTGGTTTTGTAGGTATTTACTGACTAAAGAAATTGGCACGGTGATGGTCATCTCGCCATAAGATGACGGTAGTAGCGACGCCTGCCCGATTGGCCAAGCTAAACTATTGCCACTATCAGTAATAATAAAATTAGAAAGAGCCTCTTTGGTGATTATTCCGTTAAGATCAAGTTCTGGTTTATCGCGCTTCTTAATTATCTGAGCAATATTATATTTGGCAGATTTTATAATTGCTTCTATAGCCCCATTTGATTGTTCGGTCAAATCGCCTAGGCTAATCACCTCGCCAGATTTTTTATCAAACGTCCAAAAATGTGTCAGCGATACCGGATGCGCGCCGTGCATATCTTGCTTGATGTTAGTGATAATCGACAGAGCTACCGAATTATTATGCGTGACTTGGTAGCTTATGGTCTCTGTCATTGGCTGGTCAAATGCTGTAGATAAAAGGACCGTGCTGCGAAAATCACGATCAATTTTATCAATCGCCTCAGCAACAGTGAGGTTGATTTTTTGATTTTCAGTAATTGGGTATTCAATCGACACCTTTTCTCGTTTATTATTTCTGGTCACGAATTTTGAGCGAATTCCAGAATAGCGCGAATCGGTGAAATAATATTTTTCATCAGTTGGGGCGGTTATTTTTTGTGAACGTGATTGGCTAAAGTAATATATTCCACCAGAAATAGTTAATATAAGTGTAGCTATTAGAGTAAGTATGATGAATATTTTTTTTGATTGAGCTTTTTCTTTTTTTCTGTGAATTCTCATACTATATTAAGTATAGCATTAGTTTTGTTATAATTAACTATAGCAAGGTTAGTTGGCAAAATTACTTAAACTGCTATAAGGAAAGGAATTTAATAATGGCGAATCTTAAGCCTATCATAACGGTTGACCAATTTGTTAAAACTTATGATGGCAAGAATGTAGTTAATGGCATATCATTTGAGGTGAAGAAAGGCGAGATTTTCGGTATTCTCGGCCCCAACGGCGCCGGTAAGACGACGACGCTGGAGATGCTGGAGGCGCTCCGGCCGATTGATGGCGGCACGGCGACTATCGACGGAATTGATGTTGCTAAGCAGCCGAAGCACATTAAAAACATCATTGGTATCCAGCTGCAATCGACGACGTTTTATGACAAGCTGAACTTGCGCGAACAATTGAAAATGTTTGCTAGTCTGTACGGACAAACGGTTGACGCTGACGCGCTGCTAGCCAAGGTACAGCTAACTGACAAAGCCAAAAATTACGTTGAGCAGCTCTCGGGCGGGCAAAAGCAGCGCTTCGCCATTGCGTCGACGCTGGTTAATAACCCGACGGTGCTATTCCTCGACGAGCCGACTACTGGGCTGGATCCCCAGGCGCGCCGCAATTTGTGGGATTTGATCAAAGAGATTCGCGATGAAGGTATTACTATCGTGCTGACCACGCATTACATGGACGAGGCCGAGCTGCTGTGCGACCGCTTGGCGATTATGGATAATGGTAAAATCATCACCATTGATACGCCGCATAATCTGATCCAGCAACTACTGGCGCGCGGTTTCAAGAAAAAGCAAGTTGTCGAGCAGGCCAATTTGGAGGACGTATTTATTGATTTAACAGGAAAGGCGATTCGGGATTAGTATGAAAAAATATTGGACTGGTGTATTTGGGCAAGTACGCGCTCAGCAAAAACGTTTCATCCGCGATAAAATGTCGCTGTTCTTTACCTTCCTGTTTCCGCTCATCTTCTTGTTGGTGTTCGGTTCGATTTTTAATAATCAATCGACCAGCTTTGACATCGCGATTATCAATAATTCGCAGACGGAATTTGCCAAAGGTTTCGTCAAGGGCGCCAAAGACAATGCCAAAGACTCAATTCTTAAAATTAAAGACGTCAAGGATATGGACGAGGCTCGTGAGAAGCTGAAGCGTTCAGAACTGAACGGCATCATTGAACTGCCCAGCGATTTTGGCAAAGTAAAGGGAGAGGGTAAGGATGCTCGCCCGACTGGCACAATCAACGTGCTGTACGCTAAAGGTTCCGAGCAAACCGGTAGCGCCTTGACAGCGGTGATGAACCAAATTGCCAATGAAATAAATAAGCATTTGGGTCAGCCGGAAGCGCCGCTCAAGGCCGCGGGCAAAGCTGTCGGCGACGAGCAGTTGAAAGAGTTTGACTATACATTCACTGGACTACTAGGTTTTAGCTTGATGAGTATGGGTATCTTTGGTCTGGCTAACCAAATGCCGGCCGAAAAACAGCGCGGCTCATACCGACGGCTGCGTGCAGCGCCGTTCACCTCAGGGCAGCTGATTATTTCTATGGCGATTCACTATGTTATAATCTCGCTACTCAGCCTGACGATGATGGTTGTTGTCGGTATGCTGCTATTCCATTTCAATATGCGCGGCGATTGGCTGTTGTTCTCATTGATGTCGGTGATTTCGGCGATGATGATGGTGGGCTTAGGGTTATTAATCGGCGGTTGGGCGAAGAACGAAAATCAAGCAGCTCCTCTGTCTAATTTGATTTCTTTCCCGATGATGTTTCTATCTGGAGCATTCTTTCCGGCATTCCTCTTTCCAGAATGGTTGCGCGGCGTAACGCAATTTATCCCAATGACGCCGGTTGTGGATGGCTTCCGCCTGATTATGACCGAGCAGGCTAGCCTCGTCGAAGTTCTGCCGCAAATCGGCGCCGTTGCTGCTTGGGTTGTCGTTATTTATATCGTGGCGATTAAGCTGTTTAGGTGGGAGTAAATATCTTGGACTAGTCAACGGTTATAATGATTGTCAGCTGGCGTCTTGGGCTAGCCGTATTACTTATTGCCGTTGAAAAGATAATTGATAAAATTGAAGAGTATTTATGATACAGGGCATAAGATACGGGCAGCCATATAGACTATTTTATTAGCGCTGACGAGATGGTCTTTTTATTATGCTTATGTTAAATTATAAATAGGTGGGAGGGGAGATGTACCAGGTAAGGAATATTGTTAAAAATATTAAAATATGGTACAAAAGAATAATTATGGACACTAATATATCAGCGATGGACATAGCTGCTTATTATATAAAGAAGTCAAGTCTTCTAGACGAAAACGACCTTACTAATCTTAAGCTTCAGAAAATGCTATATTATACGCAAGCGGAATACGCGGTGGCGAATAACGGCAGAACTCTCTTTAATGAAGAAATACAAGCCTGGCAGTATGGTCCAGTAGTCCCTTCTGTATATAGTGAACTTAAAGGCTGTGGTGCGTATAGAGTGTCAGATTTTGACGTAAATACTAAACACAGTATGTTTAGTGAGCCTGTAAAGAAGTTTTTAGACAGAATATTTGACAAATACATTAGATATTCGGCGTGGGCGTTAGTTGATGCCACTCATAAGCCAGGGTCTCCGTGGCACAAAACGTATGCAAACGGTACTGGAGATCGCCACATAATACCGCAAAGTCTGATAATAAAAGCAAAACTATTGAACTAGTAGCGTGAGAAGGAAAAGTAAAGAACAGTTTGGCGCTGTATCTATTGGTTATTTACCATGTTTTTCGCGTCACTTAGACTCGAAGTATCCGCTGGATAATTTCTACCGCAACAAGGTATTTTTGAAAAAAGTTCAAAAGTTTATGTCTACTATAATGGTATCTATTGATCTGAAAGAATTAAAAAATCAGGGGGCGTGTAAGAAAGTAACAAAAATAACCCCAGGCGATGCTGAAAGTAAACAAATTATAAAATTTTGTAATTTTGACGAAGGTGAATTATATAGAGCCGGTTGGGGTGATTGCCCTTATAGATTAATATTTGGTCTTGATACAAAGAATAGGCGATGTCATATATTTATGCTAGATGCTTTACACTCTACCTATAGCGGCAAAACTCGTCGCTAGTATTAGCTGTGGCTATGTTATATTGCTAGTGCGCCAGCTGAAACTGATGGATTGGTTCCATCGCGAGTGATTTATACACCTACGAAGAAAGTGGTATGTTGCCGCCATGGGAGTTACTCGCAACTTCTATCGCATAGAACAGTTGAAATTCTAACTGTCGTTATCCTTTCGTTAGCGCTGTAGTATAATGAAGGTAAGCTAAATACTAAGGTAAAGGCAAAAAAAAGGGGGCGAGTATGAACAAAAAGGCGATTGCCATTAGTTCTGTTATTATTATTCTGTGCGGGATTGCGGTTGGGCTGTGGCGCAATCATAGGCACACTACCGAGCAAACGAAGCCTCCGACGTCTACTATGTTCGATGCCGCCAAATTCAAGTCAGAATATCCGCGAGTGGCGGCGAATAATCGCTTCGTTTATGCTAGCGATAAAGAAGTCCTCAATATCTTTAATAACGGCAGCGGCGTGGTTTTCTTGGGTTTTCCACAGTGTCCGTGGTGCCAGCATTTGAGTGAGTATGTCGATCGGGCAGCTCGGGCTGAAGGTATTGATAAGATATATTATTTGAATATTCGTGAAGCCCGCACCAGTAATAGCGAAGTCTATCAGAAGCTGGTCAAGAAATTAGAGCCGTATTTGGAAAAAGATAAAAATGGCAATCCTCGAATATTTGTGCCTGATGTATCGATTGTCAAGAACGGTAAAATCATCGGTCGCTACAAAGAAGAGTCCACTGGCGACGATAATATTACGCCGGATAAATACTGGACGGGCGAGAGAATCGAGCGGGCTTTATCTCAACTACGTGGATTTATGAGTCAACTGAAATAGTGCTAATTATTTAACACCGCCAGCTTTCAAAATTGCCCTTAATCCATTCTCGCCGCCACCAAAACCGCTGGTTTGATAGTCATTGATAACCATGTAAGGCAAGCCACTTACACCAAGAGAAAGAGCCTTTTTGGTATTGTCATCAATCTCTTTTTGGTGTGGTTTTTTGGTCATGCAATCAGTAAATTTTGCCTCGTCCATACCAACGGTTTTAGCAGAAGCCAGGAAGTAGTCTAACGGCAGTGGTGGAATTTTTTGCGGTACAGCGACGTTTTTCACGCCGATTCCTTTGTCAAAATAATCAAGCTTAATGCGCGGCACGATGTCATGCGTATATTGCCAATATTTGTCCTGGTCGGCGGCACAAAATGCTGCGTGCGCGCCAGTTTCTGTATTGTTAGTAACTTCCTTTAAGAGGGTAACTACGCGGTGTTCATAGCGAACCTTGCCTGATTTAACGTACTCATTTTTGAAGAAATCGGCGTTGGTGGCTGCTTCAACTTCGGCACAGAATGAGCAGAAATAGTCAGTGTAGTCGACAAATACGTTCTTCGCATCAGCAGAGCCTTGTGACATCTTTTCATTCCATGCTTTGCCGTCGCCAATATGGCGATTTGGTGGACGGTTAATAACACCATAGATAAATAGCGCAACTATCCCTGCTATGATAATTGATAAGATTATCCAAATTGGGGCAATACCGCGTTCTTGTTGATGATTCATGACTCTTTCTCCTGTTTAGCTAATTCTGTGTACATAAAAACAATTTTTCCAGATTTATATAATGAGAATACACTCAATAAAAGAGCTAATGTCAAAACTATCGTACTGGCAATATTGGCGGCGGTAGCTGCGGCAGCTCCCGAAAAAAATATTGCAACAATTGGCAGAATAATCGATGTTCCACAGGGGACGCAGCCCAGACCGATGGCGGCAGCAACTGACACAATACCGCTGAGTCCGACTTGGCGGGTAACGGCTTTTTCCTCAACTTTATTCTTTTTTGCTGTAAAAATTACAGCAGCAATTGATATTCCTTGAAGAACTGAAACGACGATTAGTAAGGCGCCGTTTATTGAAGTAAAACCCTGCGTGAAGATGTCGGATAGCATAGCACCTAGCAAGTCTATTTTATCTAGAAACGGTAGTTGCGACATCATGAGCGGTCCGTAAAAATTAGCGTTAATAGCAAAGAAAATTACTAGCGCAAAGATCAGCGAGGTGGTAGCTGCCAACAGTAAATATTGGGGAATACAAAGCAGTCTGCCAATCCCAAAAGATGCTGATTTAATCTGTTCCTGCTTGTGGTGGAGTTGATCCATGTATGTTATTATACGCTATTTGTAAAAGTGATTCGACCATTAGCAGCGCCCACCTTTACAGCTTCGCCATCGTGAATTCGTCCGTCAATTAACTCCAGCGCCAATGGATCAAGCACCCGTTTTTGCACCAAGCGCTTCAGCGGCCGAGCGCCAAAGGCCGGGTCGTAGCCATCGCGCGCCAGCATGTCACGAACGCTATTGTCAAAATTCAGCGTTATGTCGCGGCTGTCTTTGACTTGGTTAGCGACGCGTTTCAGATGGACATCGACAATTGCTTGCATGGCCTCTGGTCGAATGCGGTCAAAAATCACGATATCGTCGATGCGGTTGAGAAATTCCGGACGGAAATGTTGTCTGAGGACGTCAAGCATTTGATTATCCAGTGCCGACAAATCGTCGCCAGAAAAATCCATGATTGCCTGCGAGCCGACATTGCTGGTCATGATGATGACCGTGTTGGAGAAATCGACTGTTCGCCCCTGGCCATCGGTCAGGCGGCCATCATCCAGCACCTGGAGAAGCACGTTGAAGACGTCGGTATGGGCCTTCTCGATTTCGTCAAATAGTACTACGCTGTAGGGGCGGCGGCGCACCGCTTCGGTCAGTTGCCCGCCTTGATCATAGCCGACGTAGCCTGGCGGCGAACCAATCAGCCGGGCTACGGCGTGGCGCTCCATGTACTCGCTCATATCGATGCGAATCATGGCGTGTTCGTCGTCAAATAATTCGCGGCACAGGCTGCGGGCCACCTCTGTTTTACCTACACCGGTGGGGCCGAGGAAGAGGAAGGAACCGATTGGTCGATTGGTATCACTGAGGCCAGCGCGCGAGCGGCGAATGGCACTGGCCACTGCGGCGATGGCCTTGTCTTGACCAATTACTTGGGTACTGATATTTTCCTCTAATTTGGTTAATTTGCTGGATTCGGTCTCGATCAGCCGCTCCACGGGGATGCCCGTCCAGCGCGCCACCACGCTGGCGATGTCATCAGGCGTGACTTCTTCGCGCAGCAAACGGTCAGCTGGCGGGATGGCGGCCAGTTCCTGGCGAGCGCTGGCCAGCTTTTTCTCCAGCTCTGGCAAGTCGCCGTATTTGATGCGGCTGGCAGTGGCCAGATCGGCGTCGCGTTCGGCGATTTCCAGTTGCGAGCGCAGACTATCCATTTTTTCAGTCGCGGTATTGACGGTCTGGAGGATATCCTTTTCGTGCTGCCATTTATTGTCAATCACCTCGGCCTGAGCCCGAAGGTCGGCGATTTGTTGATTAATCTCCTCTTTTCGAGCCTTGGCATGGTCGGATTTATCTTTTTTCAGCGCCGCTTCTTCAATCTCCAGTTGCAAACGGCGGTTATTCAGTCGGTCCAGGGCGATCGGCACGCTTTCCAGCTGCATTTTCAGGGCGCTAGTGGCTTCATCCAGGAGATCAACTGCCTTGTCAGGCAAAAAGCGATCAGGCAGATAGCGAGTCGACAGCCGCGCCGCCGCCACGATGGCATCGTCAGAGATTTTAACGCCGTGATGGACTTCGTATTTTTCTTTCAGACCGCGCAAAACCGCCACGGTATCGTCAAAACTCGGCTCGCCGACGTAAACTGGCTGAAAGCGCCGCTCTAGGGCTGCGTCTTTTTCGACATGCTCGCGATATTCCGCTAACGTCGTCGCGCCGATCATATGTAATTTACCGCGGGCTAGGGCGGGTTTAAGCATATTGCCGGCGTCCATGCTGCCTTCGGTTTTGCCGGCGCCGACCATGGTGTGAATTTCATCAACGAACAAAATAATTTCGCCGGCGGCCTCCTCAACTTCTTTCAAAATTGCTTTGAGGCGCTCTTCAAATTGGCCGCGAAAACTAGCGCCAGCCAATAAACTAGAAATTTCCAAGCTAATCAGTCGCTTATCTTTTAGTGAGGCTGGTACATCGCCTTTGACAATGCGCTGTGCTAGGGCCTCGACGATGGCGGTTTTACCAACACCCGGCTCGCCGATGAGGACTGGATTATTTTTAGTGCGCCGGCTGAGTATTTGCATGGTGCGGCGAATTTCCTCATCGCGCCCGATGACTGGGTCGAGTTTATTTTCTCTGGCCAGCGCCGTGATATCGGTGCCGAATTTTTCCAGCGGTTGCTGTAATTCTTCTTGCATATTTGGTGGCATAGGTCCTCCTTTGATTTGGCTTTTAGTTCTGATATTATTACGCCACAGCGGGAGACAGAGTGGGGATAATTGATGTAAGTATCATAGCAAATTAGCACTCTCGGTGCAAGAGTGCTAAATGGAAAAACTTGCCGATTGATAAATATTGTATCTGGTATAGTAAATACTATAATCATAGCGAAAAGGATACTTCATGAACATTCTCGTTACTGGCGGCGCTGGCTATATCGGCAGCCACACTATCATTGAACTACTGGCCTCGGGACACGGCGTGGTGGTGGTTGATAATTTATCAAATTCATCCGCCGAGAGTTTGCGGCGGGTTGAGGAAATTACCGGCCAGTCAGTGCCATTTTATGAGTTTGACCTACGTGATCGGGCGCGGCTGGCGGAGTTGTTTAGGTCTGAGACAATTGACGCAGTGATTCATTTTGCGGGTCTGAAGGCCGTCGGCGAGTCGGTGGAAAAGGCACTGCTGTATTATCAGAACAATTTGGAGAGCACGTTGACGCTGCTCGATGTCATGCAGGAATTTGATGTGAAAAAGCTGGTCTTTTCGAGCTCGGCAACGGTGTATGGTGACCCAGCGCGGCTGCCGATCACCGAGGATATGCCGTTGTCGGCGACTAATCCGTACGGTCAAACCAAGCTGATGATTGAACAAATTCTCCGCGACGTGGCAGCGACCAAGCAGGGTTGGCAGTTTACCTCGCTGCGCTATTTCAATCCCGTTGGCGCTCATCCGAGCGGCCGTATCGGCGAAGATCCATCGGGCATTCCAAACAATTTGCTGCCGTTTGTGTCGCAAGTGGCAGTCGGTAAGCGCGACTATCTGAGGGTATTTGGCGATGATTATGACACGCCGGATGGCACAGGCGTGCGCGATTATATTCACGTGGTTGATCTGGCGCGGGCGCATGTGGCGGCGCTGGAACATTTGGGCGAGCCGGATGAATATAAGACATACAACATTGGTACTGGCCGCGGCACGTCAGTGCTGGAGTTGGTAAAAGTGTTTGAAAAGGCATCTGGTAAGGATGTCCCATACCAAATCACGCCGCGCCGACCGGGCGACATTGCCGCGTGTTATGCTGACCCAAGTTTGGCAGAAAAAGATCTAGATTGGCGAGCGGAATTAACTATTGAAGAAGCTTGTCGGGATGCTTGGAATTGGCAGAGCAACAACCCGAGCAGCTACAATAGCTAATTGCCGGCTTTAGTAAAAATCTTCTTTTCGTAATAATCTGAACGCTTGGCGAGTTCGGCGTTCAGATTTTCAATTCCACCGTATTGCTCGGCCAGAGTTTCTTTACTAGAGAATAAATTTGTGCCCAGTCCCAATCGTTCGCCATCAACTTTCACGCCTAGCGCTGCCAAGGTCGATGGATACATATCGAAGGTCGTAAAGCGGCGGTTTTTTGTACGATCGGTGGTAATGGCCGGATTGATAAACGCATTATAAATTGTTCGCTGATAATTGGTGCCGGCGGTTTTTTCGTCGTAGTACGATGTTTGCATACCCAGGTGGTCGCCGGAAATTATAATCGTGGTATTTTTATAAAATGGCTGAGATTGTACCCATTTGACGAATTCCGCCACTTGTTTGGACGAGCAGGCGTGGACGTTATCGTACTGATTGGCGAATGTTTTAGCGCACGTTTCATCCAGATAACCGTCAGTAAAATGAGTATCAGCAGTCAACATTTGTAAGTTAAATGGTTTATCTGACGAAGCCAGACGCAAGGCTTCTTCGCGGGCAAACTGGAACAGTTTTTTATCTTCATAACCCCACCAAGCCTTATAATCCTCGGCAATTTGACCATGCTGTTTGGCGTAATTGTAATCCTGAATAGTAAAATTACCGTGTTGTGTGAGTAGTTTATCGCGTCCGCCGAAACTTGCCTCAGACCCCATAATAAATGTTTGATTATAGCCTTGTTTTTGGAGGATTTCCCCCAGGCTATAGGCGCCCGGCAGAAATTTCTTAAACTCACCTAGCGAGTTATGATCGCGTCCGCCGACTAAAGTCTCTTTTAAGGGGACGCCAGCTGATTGGGCGGCCATACCCGCGACAGTCCAACCGGTGTTCGTTGCTGGTAAAGCGCCGCCTAGACCAGAAGCCTTATTTGAAAAGGAGGTATTTTTCAGAGCCAATTCTTCTAATTCTGGAATTATAGAGACATCAGCGCCGCCGCCATTGGCTTTTGAGGCTAGGGTATTTTCCATAGATTCCAGATAGATATATATCAAATTGCGTTTTTTTTCAGGAAAGGTTAATTTGGCGGTTTTTGGATTAACATAATTTTCTTCGTATAATTTGGTCGATTGAGTTAGGGCATAAATATAGCCAGGAATACCGAAGCTTTGAATGAGGAGTGTAAATGAAATTAAAAACATAGTTAGTGAATAAATTAAAGCGTATTTTAATCTCAAAAATGGCAGGGTGATTTTTCTTGACGATTTAATTTTATCAAGGCAAAATGTAATTCCATGATTAAGGTGGGTAACGGCTTTTTTTGAAACTGGGACGAGAAGTGCGCCAAATAGTAAGAAAACTAGAGGTAGGTTTTGCAGGACGGCCGACCATAAATTGTCGGATTTGCCACCAGCTAGTCCGTTGACAAAATAGAAAATTATCTCATCAATCTGCGAGTCTTTAAAGACAACCGATTTATAGCGTGCCGCGATTAAGAAGAATGATGCTAAAAAGAGTAAGGTGATTGATATCAATTTCGCCCAGAAGCGCTTGGTAAATTTAATTCTTTTCACTGCTACATTATATCACTTACGTTTTTTAGTAAGAAAGGGTTATAATAAAAGCATGAGCAAGAATAAAGCACATACATTTGGGATTAGTTGGTGGATTGGCCTGGCTTTATTTGCTGGAATGATTTGTTTAATGCTGGGTGATATTTTGCAGCGCGACGGCGTGATTGGCTCAAAGACTGACGTGCTGGTTATGGGGACGAATGCCGGCTTTAAGCCGTTTGAGTATATTGATAATAATGAAATTGTTGGTTTCGATGTTGATTTGGCGCGGGAAATTGCCAAAAGTATGGGCAAAGAACTGAAAATTGAAGATATGTCATTTGACGGACTATTGCCGGCGTTAGATAGTGGGCAAATTGACATGGTGGCGGCGGGTATGACAGTAACGCCGGAGCGGGCGAAAAACGCACTATTTTCCGAGCCTTATTATTCAGCGTCGCAGCGCATAATTGTTAAGAAGGGTAGTCCGATTCGCAATAAGCATCAGCTTTCGGGGCGGAAAATAGGTGTGCAGCTGGGTACGACTGGCGATACATTGGCATCGAAAATTTCTGGCGCCTCGGTTGCTCAATTTCAGACCGCGCCTAGCGTTTTACAGGAGCTAAGTGCTGGGAAAATCGAGGCGGTCATTCTGGACGATGCTCCCGCCAAGCAATACACGGCTGGTTTTCTTGATTTGGAAATTTTGCCGGGTGCGCTGAGCGATGAAAGTTATGCCATTGCTATTAAAAAAGATAATAAAGATTTACTCGAAAAGGTTAATAAAGAAATCACTAAGATGAAACAAGACGGCCGTTACGACAAATTAATTCGCAAATATTTTGGCGAGGAGGTAAAGTCGTGAACTTTTGGGAAGTAATTTTTGGCGGTGATCGTTGGCTGTTTTTATGGCACGGTCTGGAAGTAACGTTGGTTTTAACCGTTTTAGCGCTTATTTTAGGGTCAGTAATTGGCATAATCATCGCCCTGATGTGTACGTCGAATTTTCGTCCATTTGGCAGGGTGAAATCGGGGAAGCTTACCAAATTTAATCCACTGGCTAGCTTGGGGAAACTTTACGTTGATATTATTCGCGGCACGCCATTGTTGGTGCAGTTGTTGATTATGTATTACGTAGTGTTTGGCTCGTATCAGTTTATGCCGAAGATTTTTGTGGCGGCAGTGGCATTTGGTATTAATAGCGGTGCGTATATTGCTGAGATTATTCGTGGTGGTATCCAGAGTATTGATAAGGGGCAAATGGAGGCAGCGCGGTCGCTGGGTCTGAGCAATTGGCAGGCTATGCGGCTGGTTATTTTACCGCAAGCGATGAAGAATTCGCTGCCGGCGCTAATTAGCGAGTTTATTGCTTTGCTAAAGGAGACGTCGGTGGTCGGCTGGATTGGCCTAAACGACATTATGCGCGGCGCTGACAATATTCGTTTTCAGACGGCTACTGCTTTCCAGTCGCTGTTTGCCGCAGCGGTGATGTATCTGGTTCTAACAGCGATTTTTACGCGGGTGATGGCGCGAGTAGAAAGGAAATTGAAGCATGACGATGATCAGCGTTAAAAATTTGAAGAAAACATTTGGTAAAAACCGCGTGCTGCGCGATATTGACGTGGAAATTGACGAGGGTGAAATTGTCGTGGTGGTCGGCTCCAGCGGCTCCGGCAAGTCGACGTTTTTACGCTGCTTGAACCTGCTGGAAGAACCGACATCCGGCGAAATTATTGTCGATGGTGTTAAAATTACCGATCCGCATGTCAATTTGAATGCTTTGCGCCAAACTATTGGTATGGTTTTTCAGCAATTTAATTTGTTTCCGAACCTGAGCGTGATTGAAAATATTAAACTAGCGCCTAAAAAACTCCGCAAATTATCGGATAAAAAGGCGACGCGCTTGGCGCGAGGTTTGCTGGACGATGTCGGACTGCTGGATAAGGCGGACGCTTCGCCCGACAGTTTATCGGGTGGCCAAAAACAGCGGGTGGCGATCGCCCGGGCGCTGGCGATGGAGCCGAAAATTATGCTGTTTGACGAGCCGACGTCGGCGCTGGATCCGGAAATGATTGGCGAAGTGCTGGATGTGATTCGCAAAGTTGCTGAAAAAGGCATGACGATGGTAATCGTGACGCACGAGATGAAATTTGCCCGCGAGGTCGGTACGCGGATGATTTTTCTGGACAAGGGCGAAATAATCGAAAATGGTACGCCAGCCCAGGTAATGGATCACCCGAAAACCGAGCGCGCTAAAAAATTCTTCGCCAAATAGTCTAAGCGGTCTAGTCATAATTCGCTTAGAACTGGAACTTCTGTCAATTTATTAACCAGCCAGTCCAGATTAACCTCTGTCAGATAACTCGGTAAAATTCGCGTCGTTTTCGGATCGACAAAGCCGCATTCCGCTACTTCCTCGACGCCGTGCGATGTTTGCTCCAGGTTGATGTGCTGGTAATCTTGCCAGTTGGTGATGAGGAAGAAAAATTCCAATTGTTCATTCGGGCCATGCGCTGATTGTTCGCCTGATTCGGCGAATTGTTGTATAAATAACAACTTGCCGATTTCTGGTTTGACACCTGTTTCTTCAATCATTTCTCGGCGTAGACCGTCCAGCAAGCTTTCGCCCATTTCCAAACCGCCGCCTGGCGTGCACCAAAAATTACGCCCTTTGCCATTATTGGCGGTCAATTGTTGACAAAAAATTTCGCTCTTGTTATTGATAATAATTCCGCGTACGTTAACTCGCCGCCGCATAAAACCTCCTTTATTTTGCTTATAGCCAGAGGTTCTCGCCAGTGAACCTGCGCTTCAAATAATTTCGTGGTCGGGGTGATCCGATTTGAACGGACGACCTCACCGTCCCGAACGGTGCGCGCTACCAAGCTGCGCCACACCCCGACGCTAAAAACAGTATACGTCCAGCTGATACTTTTGTCCACTGAGGCTCTGCGACGGATGTCGCATATTATGGTAAAATAGAGACTGGATTTGAGGTACTAAAAGGACAATTATGAAGCATATCTTACGAATTTTTAGCGGCTACTGGCTGATGTTTATCATCTTGGTTGGCTTTACCTACGCCATGGTGATGGCTAATTTGTGGCTGCCTGACAAAATGTCGGAGATTGTCAATAACGGTATCATCAAACAAGACATGCCAGCCATTTGGCATAACGGATTAGCGATGATTTTAGTGACGGCGGCGGGCGGATTGTGTTCGATCGTCATCGGGTTTTTGGCGGCTCGGATCGCTACTGGTATGGCGCAAAAATTACGAACAGAATTGTTTGAGCGAGTCGAAAGTTTCGCGCTGGCGGATTTCAATAAATTTTCCACCGCCTCGCTGATCACCCGCTCGACCAACGACATTCAGCAAATCCAAATGACGTCAATCCTGCTGCTGCGCCTGGCGTTGATGGCGCCGATCATGGCAATTGGCGGTCTGCAAAAAGCCATCCATAACGCGCCAGATTTGAGCTGGATCATTGCGCTGGCGGTGTCGGTGCTGCTGGTGGTCATTGCTGTGTTGTTTGTCATTGCTGTGCCTCGGTTCAAGAAATTGCAAACGCTGGTGGACAAACTGAACCTGGTGACGCGCGAAAACCTGGTCGGTCTGAAAGTTATCCGCGCCTTTCACAACGAAAAGATTGAACAGAAAAAATTCCAGCAAGCCAATACTGAGCTAAACAAAATGAACTTATTTGTCAATCGCTTGATGATGCTGCTTGACCCAATCATGACGCTGGTGATGAACTTTTCTAGCGTGGCGATTGTCTGGTTCGGCGCGCATTTGATCAGTAGCGGCAATCTACAAATTGGTAATATGATGGCGTTTTTGGAATACGCCATGCAGGTCATCATTTCGTTTTTGCTGCTGTCGATGGTGTTTATCATGGTGCCGCGGGCGGCCGTGTCGGTAAAGCGAGTGGGCGAAGTGCTCGACACACTGCCGTCAATTGTTGATCCGCCGTCACCGCAACAATTGCCAAATGACGCTACCGGCAAAATTGAATTTAAAGACGTCACTTTTACCTATCCAGAAGCTGATCTGCCAGTGCTCTCTAATATCAATTTTACAGCCGAACCGGGACAAACCACAGCGTTCATCGGTAGTACCGGCTCTGGCAAATCGACGTTGATCAATTTGATCCCGCGCTTTTACGATGTGTCAGCGGGACAAATTTTGCTGGATGGCGTGGATATTCGCCAGCTCAAACTGGAAGATTTGTACGATCAAATCGGCTACGTGCCGCAAAAAGGCGTGTTGTTTAGTGGGACGATCGCCAGCAACATCAAGTACGGCAACGCCAAAGCTAGCCAAAAATTGGTCGAAAAATCCGCTAAAATCGCCCAAGCAACCGAGTTCATCAACGAGCTAAAAAACGGTTACAAAAATGACATCGCTCAAGGCGGCAGCAATGTTTCTGGCGGTCAGCGGCAGCGTTTGTCGATTGCCCGGGCGATTGCCGTCGAGCCGAATGTCTACATTTTTGATGATTCTTTCTCGGCGTTGGATTTCAAGACTGACGCTAAATTACGCTCGGCACTGGCCAAAGAAACCAAGCACAAAACCGTGCTGATCGTCGGTCAGCGCATCAACACCATCATGAACGCTGACAAAATCATCGTGCTGGACGAAGGTAAAATTGTCGGTCAAGGCACACACCAGGAATTGATGAAAAATTGCCAAGTCTATCAAGAAATTGCTGCTTCCCAGCTCTCAGAAGACGACCTGCAGAAAATGTCGGCGACGACCGCGAAAGGAGCGGCGTAATGGCTCAGCAAAGCATGAAAAAACGCCAGCCAGTGAAGATGGGCGGTCCAATGGGCCGCGGTATGGGCGCGGGCGAAAAAGCCAAAGATTTCAAAGGCACGGTCAAGAAGTTAGCCAAATACTTAGCGGAGTTCCGCTGGCAAATGCTCATGGTGGCGATCTTCGCGGTCGGTAGTACAACGTTTGCGATTGTCAGCCCGAAGATTTTGGGCGGCGCCACCAACCAAATTGTCGAAGATTATGTCAGTATGAAGGTGTATGAAACCATCACTAGCAAGCTGCCAAATGGTGCTTCGCTGCCAGCTGGCACGACTGGAGCTGATGTTCTGAAGCGGCTACCGAACAAGTCGGAAATTGAAAGCCAAATTCCGTCCAACCAACTTGATACCATCAAAAAACTTGATCTCAGCCGGCGTCCAGAATTTCACTTTGATGCCGTTTGGCAGGTCGTTAGTTTGCTGATTGGTTTGTACATACTCGGTGCCATTTTTCGCTATATTCAAACTTGGCTGATGACCCAAGTGACGCAAACAGTTACCTTCAGAATGCGCCGACAATTGTCCGAGAAAATCAACCGCCTGCCGCTGAGTTATTTTGATAAGCAAACCTACGGCGAAGTTCTCAGCCGCGTTACCAATGACGTCGATACTATCAGCCAGACGCTCAATCAAAGCTTGTCGCAAATCGTCTCCTCGACAGTGATGGTGCTGGGGATTTTGGCGATGATGTTCTCTATCAGCTGGCAGATGTCGCTGGTGGCGCTATTGGTGCTGCCGTTGGCTGGCGGTGCGGTGACGCTGATCGCCAAAAGCTCGCAAAAGCAATTCCTTCGCCAACAGACGCAGTTGGGTGAATTGAACGGCCACATCGAAGAAATGTACGGCGGCCATCAGGTGATGCGGGTGTTCAACGGCCAGAAAAAGTCGCTGGCTAAGTTTTCGCGGATTAACAATCAGCTGCAGGAAAGCGCCTGGAAAGCCCATTTTTTGTCGGGTCTGATTTATCCAATCATGAATTTCATCGGCAATATCGGTTACGTCGTCATGGCGATTTTGGGCGGTTGGCTGGCGATAAATGGCCGGCTGAAAATTGGTGATATTCAGGCGTTCATCCAGTATATCGACCAATTCAATCAGCCGCTGGTGCAGGTCGCCAACATCGCCAACATCTTGCAATCAACAGCGGCGGCGGCCGAGCGGGTGTTTGAATTTTTGGACGAGCCGGAAGAACAGGCGGAGAGTAAAGATTTGGTGAAATTGGCGAACGTCAAGGGCGAAGTCGAATTTGACAACGTCGTCTTTGGCTACAAACCTGACCAAACCATCATCAAAGGTCTGTCGGCGCACATCAAGCCGGGTCAGCGCGTGGCGATCGTCGGTCCAACGGGCGCGGGCAAAACCACCTTGGTCAATTTACTGATGCGATTTTACGAAATTAACAGCGGCGCGATCAAAATTGACGGCGTAGATATCGCGGACATGAAGCGCAGCGAGGTGCGGCAAATGTTTGGCATGGTGCTGCAGGACACCTGGTTGTTTAACGGCACGATTCGCCAAAATTTGCTCTATGGCAATCCAACAGCTAGCGAAGAAGAGATGGTTGCCACCGCCAAGGAAGCGCACGTTGACCATTTTGTGCGGTCGCTGCCGGGTGGCTACGACATGGTGCTGGGCGAGGAAGCCACGAATATTTCTCAGGGCGAGAAGCAGCTGCTGACGATTGCCCGGGCAATGCTGGCGCGCACGCCGATGCTGATTTTGGATGAAGCTACCAGCTCGGTCGATACTCGCACCGAAGTGCTCATCCAAAAAGCTATGGATAAATTAATGCAGGGTAAAACTAGCTTTGTCATCGCCCATCGCCTGAGCACTATCCGCGACGCTAATCTAATCTTAGTCGTCCGCGACGGCAATATCATTGAGCAAGGCAAACACGACGAACTGCTGCAGCAGAACGGCTTTTACGCTGAGCTTTATAATAGTCAGTTTGCTGAGTGATTGGGCGAGTGTTGATTATAAAAATATAAATTCTATACTATGATCATGAAAAGAATGATCACTGTTGCTGCGGTGCAAATGGAGATTGCGCCGCTAGATACTGAACGCAATTTGGCAAAAATAGAAAAGCTTGTTGGCGAGCTATGCAACCAACAGCCAGTCGACCTTGTGGTTTTGCCAGAAGACGTGCTGACTGGGCCGATTCCGTATAATTTAGAATACGCCTTGAGCGAATCGTCTGGCGAAGTTATGCGTCTATGCCAAATAGCGCGTGAAAAGCAACTTTATCTGGCTGCTGGTTCGTTCATCTGTAAAGATGGTAACAATTACTACAATACAGCGCTATTGATTGATCCGTCTGGAGAGATACAACTTCGGTATCGGAAAAATCATTTATTGATTCCCGAACGTCGATATTTGGTGCCAGGAAATGAAGCCATGGTTGTTGATATGCCGATTGGTAAAATTGGTTTGGTAATCTGTTGGGATTTAGCTTTTCCAGAGTTATTCCGTTCAATGATTAAGCAGGGCGCGGAAGTTATTTGCATTCCATCGTATTGGTCAACTGGAGGCAATAAGACAGCGCACGCTGAAATCAAGGCTTCAAAAATGATGATAGATACGCTTTGTCTGGCACGAGCGTTGGAAAATGAATGTTTGATAATTTATGCCAATGGCGCGGGAAAAGCTAAATATTACGTGCACGGCGAGATGTGCTCAGAAAACCAAGTCGGACATTCGCAGATTTGCGCGCCGTTTTATGGCACGGTTGCAAAAATCAGCAGCAACAAGGAAGGCTATATAGTTTACGCTTACGATCGCAATATCGCTGAACGCGCCGAAGTGGTCAACCAGCTTCGTACTGATATTTCGCGGATGTAAGTCAGAGAGCTGTCTTTAGCCCCGCCGCAAAACATCCAACACGCCAAATTTTCCAGTCAACACCGCTTGGTCGATGATGTGCGGTGTGAGGGCGGCGATGAGTTCTTTGGGTTTGGTGCTGCCTGGTAAATCCAGTGTGGTGTCCAGTGCGTACACATAAAATTGATAGCGGTGCGTGCCAAACGGTGGTTGCGGCCCGCCCCAGCCTGGGCGACCCCAACTGGTGATGCCTTCGACGGCGCCCGCGGGTAGTGATTCGCTAGAAATTTCAGTGGTTTTGGCTGGTAAATTCCAAACCGTCCAATGATAGAATCCATCGCGCCCAGGCGCATCAGGGCCGTGGCAGATGATTGCCAGACTTTTGGCGTCTGCTGGTACACCATCAATCGCAAGCGGTGGGCGTTGATTGCCGCCGAGCTTGGAGTAGACTTTTGGTATCTTAGCGTTTTCGGCGAAGGCAGGGCTAGTGATTTTCATACTATGATTTTAGCATAGTGATATTTTTGTCGCTTTGGGTACGTAAAGGTCAAAATCAATATCGGTTTTCTGGACAATCCCGTAACAAGACGGCACTGCTGGGTTGTCTGGTAATTCAATTATTTTTCCATCATTAAATAGTTGCCCTTGTTGATAGATATTATGAATAAACGGTACATTTGGTTTTGTTTTTCTCAAGCGATATAACGCTGATTCATGCCGTGTTCCGCCATCTGTAACAACTTTGGACTGCGTATGCCATTGTCCCATAATGCATAATGTTGGTAGAGAGTCGTCAATTCCGAGGATATTTTTAGCTAGCTGCTCTTCTCGTTCTTGCGGGCTTGGTGGTATGATGGCGTTCTTGTCTAAATCGTCAAAGAATGTATCAATAAAAACTAACTCCTTAAGCTGGCCTTGCTGTAATAGAATTGCTATCGTTTTTATCATCTCAAGAGATAGAATGCTCGAATCAAAAAGGTCTTCATCAACTAAGGAAAAATCATAAGAATTGGTCTTTACTGAATTGATGAAGTTAAGCACAGTAGGGCTGGCCTCAATAGCCAATCGTTGTATGTCAAGTTTTTTAACCAAGTTATAGATAATATCGGCATTTTCTTTGATACCGTGAATTTCGCCATAAACAATTAGGTTTGATTTTTGTAAAGTAGGTCGCAGGAGATCGAGGTGCCTTATGTATAATTGTTTCGGTAAAAATGTTTTGATAATGTCGTGATTATTCATTAACTACTAATTTATATTTTTATATTGTAACCTATAGAATCTTAAAATATGTAGCTATACGCCATCAACTATTTGTTGATATTTGGTGAACTGTCTATAATTTAAATTGTATGAATATCACTAGCCAGCTCCTCGCCAAATACCCCATTATCTCCGACCAAGTTGACGCCAAAGAGCTTGGCGCCTTGCTGCGTGAGCTGGAAATGGTGCTGCAAAGCGGCGCGACTGGTAATGTTGTGGAATTTGGCTGTTATGTCGGCACGACGAGTTTGTTTATCCGGCGGCTGCTGGACGCTTATGATTTTACCGGTGAATTTCATGTTTACGATTCGTTCGCAGGCTTGCCGGAAAAAACTCAAGCCGACGCCAGCGCTGCCGGCGAGCAGTTCAAGGCAGGCGAACTATTGGCGCCACGTAAAACCTTCATCCAGAATTTTAAAAAGGCTGGCTTGAAACCGCCGATCATCCACAAAGGCTGGTTTGCTGATTTCTCTCCTAACAATGTGCCGGAAGATATTAGCTTTGCGTTTTTTGATGGCGATTTCTATGAATCAATCGTCGATTCATTCCGCGTGTGCGACGGCAAGTTTCAGGAAACAGCGACTATCATCGTTGATGATTATGCCAATGAAGCCCTGCCAGGAGCAGCGCGAGCGGTTGATGAATGGTTGACAAATCACCGACAATTTACAATAAGAACTGAAGCTAGTCTGGCAATTATTTCCTCTTGTTCAAAAACATAAACGTGTTACAATTAAAACATTAGTAATATAAACAGGGGAGGGTTGTGATGGACGAACCGATTCACATCACGTCTGAAATAGGAAAACTTAAGACCGTTTTGTTGCATAGGCCAGGTGAAGAGCTGGAGAATTTAACGCCAGATTATCTGACCGATCTTTTATTTGACGATATTCCATATCTGAAGGTGGCACAAGCCGAGCATGATACTTTTGCTGAAGTGCTTAGAAATCATGGCGTTGAAGTGCTGTATCTGGATCAATTGGTAGCAGAGGCGCTCAGTACAGATCAATTGCGCGAACAATTTGTTGATGAAATGCTGACTGCTTCTAAGCAGGATTCACGCCGCGTGACTCAAACATTGCGTCAGTTCTTGTTGGACCTGCCAACTCACGCGATGATTCGCAAGATTATGGCTGGTGTGCGTAAGGATGAAATTACTTTGCCTCCAGATCAGCATCAGCAGCTGCATAATATGATTGAGAAGAATCATTATCCATTCTATCTTGATCCGATGCCAAATTTGTACTTTACACGTGACCCAGCTGCCGCTATTGGTAATGGTCTTACTGTCAATAAGATGCACTGGACGGCTCGTCGTCGTGAATCGCTATTTATGCGTTATATTATCGACCATCATCCACGTTTTGCGAATCGCGTGCCAGTTTGGTATAACCGTACTGAGAAATTCTCAATGGAGGGCGGCGATGAACTAGTACTAAGCGACAAGGTAATGGCAATCGGTGTATCAGAGCGTACTACGGCTGAAGCAATTGAAAAGATGGCAACCAAGCTGTTTGCTGGCTCTAACTTTAAGAAGGTCATTGCTATGGAAATTCCGAAGTCACACGCCTTTATGCACCTAGACACGGTGTTTACGATGATTGATCGAGATAAGTTTACAATTCACCCAGAAATCCGTGACCGTGGTGGTAAGATGAACTGTTTCGTTTTGGAGAAGGTTGAGGGTCAGCCGTTTCCACGTATTACACACGAGACGGACCTTGAGCATGTTTTGCGGGTGGCTTTGGGCTTGCCGAGCGTTACGTTAATTGAATGTGGCGGTGGCGATCCAATCGCAGCTGCTCGTGAACAGTGGAATGACGGTTCCAACACCTTGGCAATTGCACCGGGTGTGGTGGTAACCTATGATCGCAACTACGTTACTAACCAAAAGTTGCGCGAGCATGGCGTTGAAGTTATCGAAGTCAGCGGTGCTGAGCTTGGTCGCGGTCGTGGCGGTCCACGCTGTATGAGCATGCCGCTAGTACGAGAGGATGTATTCTAATGGCTCAGAGTTTGAAAGGTCGGTCACTTTTAACCTTAGGTGACTATACAGCAGAAGAAATCCGCTTACTTTTAAATACGGCGCGTGAGTATCGTCGGTTAAAGTATGCTGGTGTGTCACACCGAATTCACGAGGGTAAAAATGTGGCATTACTATTTGAAAAAACCTCAACCCGGACACGCTGCGCTTTTACGGTGGCAGCTAATGATTTGGGCATTGCACCAGAGTATCTTGGTAAGGATGATATTCAGCTCGGTAAAAAAGAGACAGTTGAGGACACAGCTAAGGTTCTGGGTCGGATGTTTGACGGTATCGAGTTTCGCGGTTTTGATCATAAAACGGTGGAAGATTTGGCAAAGCATGCCGGCGTGCCGGTGTGGAACGGCTTGACCGATAAATTCCATCCAACACAGATTTTGGCTGATTTCATGACTGTTGAGGAACATGTTGGTAAGCTCAAAGGCACCAAATTAGTGTTTGTGGGCGATGGCCGTAATAATATGGCAAATTCCCTGATGATTGGATCGGCAATTATGGGTCTTGATTTCCGTATTTTGGCGCCTCGTGAACTACATCCGGAGCAGGCTCTGGTTGACAAGGCTCGCCATTTCGCCAGGTCAAGTCATGCGCGTATTACCATTACTGATAATTTCGAAGAAGCTTTGCGCGGCGCTGATGTTATTTACACTGACGTTTGGGTGTCCATGGGCGAGGAAGACAAGTTTGCTGAGCGTATCAATCAATTGCGCCACTTCCAGGTCAATCGTGACATGATTAACCTGACGGGGAATCCTGAAGTTAAGTTCATGCACTGTTTGCCAGCATTCCACGACGCATTGACAATTACTGGCAAGAAGGTCCAGGAAGATTTTGGTCTAGATTCCATGGAAGTTACGGATGAGGTGTTCCGTTCGCCACATTCGATTGTGTTTGATCAAGCGGAAAATCGTATGCATACAATTAAAGCCGTCATGGCTTTGACGTTGTAGTTGTTGTCGTAATAAGGGAGTGAAGGAGGCTCCGAGGCAATGGTAGAAAAAATTAAAAAAGCAAAGCAGAAGCTCCGCTCACCATCGGCGTTTACTGTTCTGTTTGTCGTGATTATTATCATGGCAGCACTAACATGGGTTATCCCATCAGGTCTATATAAGACAGATGATGATGGCAATCGTATCGCGGGGTCGTATCATGTGGTTAATAAAGACCGCACTGTCAAGGAAGAAAAGGATGGTAAAGAGACTGAAGTCGATAAGCATGACCGGCAAGGTTTATGGGATGTCTTCACGGCACCAATTAAAGGTATGTCCGACAAACTTGACGTGATCGTTTTCGTCATGGTACTTGGCGGATTCTTGGGCGTTACCATGAAGACTGGCGCCCTGGACGCTTCACTCGGCGCGCTACTCCGAAAGATGAAGGGCAAAGAAAAGTGGCTCATTCCAATTTTAATGACGCTGTTTGCTATCGGTGGTACAACTTACGGCATGCAGGAAGAAACTGTGGCGTTTTACGCACTAGTTATTCCGATGATGATTGCTGCTGGCTACAACGCAATGACTGGTGTGATGGTGATTGTGCTGGGTGCTGGCACGGGCGTGCTTGGCTCGACCATTAATCCATTCTCAACTGGCGTTGCCGCAAAGACTGCTGATATTAAATTGGGCAATGTTATCCCAATAATGTCTATCATTTTGGTGCTGTGTTTGATCGCGGCAATCATCTTCACTATGCGTTACGCAGCAAAGGTGAAAGCTGGTAAATATAAAGAAGATGTTCGCTATAAGCCGGCCACAGCGGCCTTGGACATGACTAACGTACCGAAATTTACTGGTCCACGAAAAGTCGTCATGGGTGTCTTCGCTATTACCTTTGTGTTGATGGTTCTTTCGCTGATTCCTTGGGGAAGTTGGGAAATTACATTATTCGCCGACCTGTTTAAGTGGGCTTCAGAGCTGCCAATTATCGGTGCAGTACTTGGCGTAGTGCACAGTGCGGCCTTTGGTGATTGGTACTTTAATGAAATTACCGCACTATTCTTAATCTCAACAATTGTTATTACCGCAATTTACTATAAAGAGTTTAAGAAGGAAGGTATTTTTCCAGTCGACACCTTTATTGACGGCGTGAAAGATATCTTACCAGTTGCTTTGATTATCGCAGTGGCAACCGGCGTCTCTGTCGTGATGACTAACGGTGAGATCCAGGATACTATTATCAGCTGGGGTGAAGCACTTCTGAAAGATGCTGGCGGTGGTGTTGTCGGCGTGTTGGCGTATCTGTTCTACTTGCCAATGTCATTCATCGTGCCGTCATCATCAGGTTTGGCAGCAGCAACTATGCCAGTTATTGCGCCAATTGCTGATCTGGTTGGCTCAAGTAAAGAAGTCATGGTGGCAGCCTTTGCTACAGCGTCAGGCCTACTTAACATGATGGCGCCAACTATCGCTTCTCTGATGGGCGGCTTGGCGCTGGCGGGTGTGTCATATCGCGACTGGCTAAAGCGGTCAGCTCCGATTATGGCAGTATTTGCCGTCATCAGCATTGTAGTTATTGCAATCTTTGGAGCGCTGTAACGCATGGATAAGAAGCGTACTATTGTAGTAGCGCTCGGTGGTAACGCCCTGCAACGGCAGGGCGAAGCCGCGTCTGAGCAGCAACAGCGTGTGGCTGATGAGACAGTTCGCCAACTTTTACCATTGATTCAAGCTGGTCATAATGTAGCGATTGTCCATGGCAATGGTCCGCAAGTCGGTAACATTGTCTTACATGAAGAAGCGATTAACACGGCTAATGTGCCAAGTTTACCTCTGGAGGATTCTGGCGCTATGAGCCAGGGTTTGATTGGTTTCTGGTTGCAGCAAGCTCTGCATGATGCCTTTAAGGTTAACCAAATGAATAATCGCGCTATCAGCGTGGTGACACAGACAATTGTTGACTTAAGCGATCCAGCTTTTCAAAATCCGACTAAGCCAATTGGTCCATTTTATTCGGAAGAAGAAGCTAAAACTGTCGCTAGTGAGCGGGGATATACGGTGAAAGAAGATGCTGGTCGTGGTTGGCGACGAGTTGTGCCTTCACCAAAACCTCAGACGATTGTTGAGGCCGACGTGATTAAAGCATTAGTCCATGCTGGAGTCACGGTCGTATCAACTGGCGGTGGTGGCATTCCTGTTTTGCAGGATGAAACTGGTCAATTAAAAGGTATTGCAGCGGTTATTGATAAGGATTTTGGAGCAGCCAAATTAGCCGATCTTTTAGAAGCTGATACATTGTTGATTCTGACTTCGGTTGACGCTGCTAAGATTAATTTTGGCAAGCCAGATGAACAGTCTCTGGGCGAGGTCTCAGTAGAAGAGCTTCAAAAACACATTGATGATGATCAATTTGCGGCAGGCTCGATGTTACCAAAAGCCCAGGCGGCGCTGGCGTTCTTAAATGGCAAGCCGGGCCGCACGTCAATTATTACCTCGTTAGATAAAACTGCTGAAGCAATCAACGGCTCAGCTGGAACGATAATCAAATCGTAATAATACACACAAGAAATTCCTGTCGATAGGGCAGGCTTTCTTGTGTTTATAGATATTTTATTTTATAATATAGAAATTATGTTACAGTATCTTCGCTCGTCAAGTAACGACTCGGTGATTAGTACGCAAGAAAAATTGCGTGCAGGTTCTTGGGTGCGCTGTGAGCGTCCGAGCGATGAGGAGGTGGCTCAGCTATTGACGTTAGGTCTGGACGAGGATTTAATTAGTGATGCACTTGATCCACACGAGGTGCCACGTATTGAATTTGATAACGACTGGACGTATCTAATTGCCCGTCTACCAGATACAGATGATGATTTTAATGATTTTACCACGCCAATATTATTTTGTCTGAATAAAGATTATCTTGTGACATTATCGCGGGATAGCTTGGGGCGTTTATGGCAGCCATTTATTGATAAGACGCGAATTAGAACTGATCGGCAAATTGAGCTTCTGGTTACTATGGTTGAAGCAATTTCAACTCAATACCAGAGGCGGGTGGCAACGATTAACCGTCAAATGCGTGCTGCTACGGATAATATTCATACGTTGAGAGTTAATGATATTGCGACGTTGGCTGAATATGAACGCAAATTGAACGATTATTTAGACGCTCTCATTCCGATGAACTGGGCAATTGAGCGCCTTTTGGCGACCCAAAAACTGCGCCTGAAGGAAGATGATAAGGAAGACGTTGAAGATATTTCGATTGATTTAGAGCAGGTAATTGCACGATGTAAAAGTTTATTGAGGACTATTACAAATGTTCGCGATAGTTACCGAGCGGTGATGGATACACGGCTTAATGAGACGATTCGTCTTCTAACAGTAATTACGGTAGCGTTGACTATCCCGATGATGATTGCTGGTTTATATGGTATGAACGTGCCAGTTCCAGGAGCTGATAATCCAGTGATGTTTTGGATTATTGCCGCAATTAGCACAGCTCTGGCTGTTGTTGTGGGATATTATTTCTTAAGGCGTAGGTAGCGCGGGCGGCGTCACCTCGAGTCTAAATTGCTAATATCACTTATGTATATTATAATTTTTTTATGGTGGTGGGTTATTTTGAGCGCAGATCACTGACCGAGAAGCTGACGCAAGTTAGTCGAATGCATAAAAATGGCTGGATTCACTTGGGCGGCAGTTTTGATGCTGTTCGTGTATCTAAGGCTTTATCGCTGTCTACGAATATAGTGCGTGATGTGCTTGATATTCATGAACTGCCTCGGGCAGAATTTTCTGATGGTGTTGAATATATATTTACGCGTATGCCGTTTGGACGAACCGATTCCGGTAAAACGGTGCCATTTTTAATTGCGATTTCGGGCGGTCATTACATTACAATATCGCCGTATGCTAAATTCTCGCCTCTAGAAATTAGTGATTATTTATTCGGTACCACTGAGCGGCCAGCGGGAATTTTTGCTGCAAATCTAGCCTATATTATTGCCCAATATGAACAACGTGTGCATTTGTTAACGGAGAAGATTACTGATGCTCGGCGGCGCCTAAGTCGTCGTGAAGTGGAAAATGCTGATTTTATTAAATTTGTAGCAATTGAAGATACACTTAATGAGTATCAAAGCAGCCTGGAGGGAATATCTCATGTTATTGCGCAGCTGATGGAGAATCGCCGTCATTTGTTTAAAACACGAGATTTAGAAGCGCTGGCGGATATTGATTTACATATCAAGCAGATTTTAGTAGCAATTAGCTCCAGCGCACACACCATATCCAGTATTCAAAATGCCTATTCAACCGTGGCTAATAATACTTTGAATCAGCGGATGAAAGTTTTAACAGCTATTACTATTCTGCTGGCAATTCCGAATGTCTTTTATGGTATGTATGGAATGAATATTGCCTTGCCGTTTCAGGGAGAGCCTTGGGCGTATCCAGTAATTACCAGTTTTACAGCGTTGTTGATTTTACTCGTTATGGTTATTGCCAAGCGAATTCGCTTATTCTAATATATAAATAAGTAGGCATTTTAAAATGTTTTTGCTTGACGTACCAATAGACGTTTGGTACCATTGTTGATGTGTCTCGCGCCGAAGCATTAAATTGCTGATATATAAGTGATAAAGGTCGAAGCGCGTGGGGCTGCACATAATAATAAGGAGTGCAAAACACATGCCAATAGCAATCAAGTTTGTGCCATCCCGGCGCAAAAAGATCGCGGTGGATGTGGTGCCTGCCGAATGGCAAACATACATAGCACAATAAAAAGTGCAGTCGCTCTCATAATAGAATAGGGACGACTATAAATAAATCCCGCTCCAAGGCACCGGAGCGGGATTTTGGTTTTTCATCAAATAATATTTTAATCTTTTATTTCTACACCAGCCTTTTTAAGCGCTTCTTTTACTGACGATTCAATTGAGCCTGAGCTGTCCATCTCAGTGTTTTTTCCGTTGACATAGAAGGTTGGAGTGGCGGCAACACCGTGCTTGCGCCCTAATGCCATGTCAAAGTCAATCTTATTCTTAACCTTGTTGCTGGCAACATCGATTTTATACTGATCAATGTTGAGGTTCAGTTTCTCAGCGTATGACCTAAATATCGTATCGCGCTCTGTGGCACTGGCATTCTTCCAGGCGTCCTGGCTAGAATATAAAAGGTTATTCATTTCCCAGAATTTTCCCTGCAGGCCAGCGGCTTCAGCGACGGCTGCGGCAGCTCGTGCATTTGGGTGTGAGCCAGCAATTGGGAAATTGCGGAAGATAAGCCTCACATTATCCTTGTATTTTTTTGCAATTTCTTCAGTTTTTGGTGCAGCAGCGCTACAGCCAGGACATTGATAGTCAGCGTACTCAATAATAGTCACCTTAGCGCTCTTACTGCCAATTTCATGGTCGGCAATGTTGCCGTTTCGAGACTCTGCGGCTATTGCTGTGTTCAACTGATCGTTTGTGATATCGCTCACATTGAGTCGATTTTGTGTTGAAATATAAATCATTCCGCCAACAATTGCTATTACAATAATTGAGAAAATTATCCAGCTTTTCTTGTTCATTTTACCTCCGTTTACTCTAGCAAGTATAGCACGAAATACGGTACAATAAAACTATGACGATAATGCTAATTATTGGATATTTAGCTGTTTTAGCGACGTTGTTGATTGTGATGGGGGTCCAACCAAATATGCCGTCGCACAGTCAATTTGAACTGCAACGTCGAAGTAAAAAGGGCGACAAAAAAGCTGATATTTATTTGCGACAGAGAAAGTTCTTGTGCGATATAATTTCTTTGCAACGAGTATTGGCATCTTTACTGCTGGTTATTTTAACAGTTATTAGTGTCAATTTATTTCATTGGACAATTGGGCTCATATCATCAATGATAATTGCTCTTGAAATCGGTGCAGTGGCACGGATCAGTTTGTGGCAAAAATATTCACAGCAGTTATATGAAAAATATGAAGAGCAAATCTTAGCGACTATTGAACGTCATCAATTATTGTTCTCGCTAATTCGTTCGGTTTCGCCAACGGCAAATGATGGCCGTGTAGTTGAGTCGAAGGACGAGCTATTGGAGATAGTTGCTCGGTCGAGTAGAGTTTTCTCTGCTAACGAAAGGAAATTGATTAATAGTGGGCTAAAATTTAACGACATGAGAGTTGAGAGTGTGATGACGCCACGAATTATAATCGAGGCAGTGCCGGTGGATGAGTTTCTTGGGCCGCTTGTTTTAGATGATCTTCATAAAAAAGGCCATAGTCGATTTCCGGTTATCCAAGGTGATATTGATCATGTAGTTGGTATGTTAAGAATTCAAGATTTGTTAACAATTGATCGCAAGTCAAAGTCTCATCTTGCAGAAAAAGTTATGAGTAGAGATGTTTATTATATAGATAAAGATCAGACTCTATCATATGCTTTGGCTACATTCTTAAAAACACAGCATCATCTTTTTATTGTTATTAATGAGCTCCGAGAAACAGTAGGTCTGCTGAGTCTGGCCGATGTTATGGAGGAGTTGCTGGGTCGTAAGATAGATAGTGAATTTGACTACGACGAAGATCTCCGTAAGTTTATTGAGCGTAAAAATCGGAACACTGACGACTTAAAGAGTTAAGAGTATATTTTTTGCATGTAGTGACATTCGGGATAATTAGAGCATCCGTAGAATGGTGGATGATTATTTTTGCTGTGTCTTATCACCAGATGACCGCCACGACAGCGTGGGCATGGTTTAATTTTTTGAGATATGTCTGATACGTCGGGAATTGGTATTACAATACCCTTGCTTTCAAGCGCACGAATAATAGTAAGCAGTCCCGTGTTGTCAATAAGTCGTATTCTGTTGCCATTGGTAGAATATTTCACAAATTTTCGTGCATCTGAGGAGAAGATGTTTGTCGTGACAAAGAATGCCTCGCCGCCGTGTAAATGATCAACAACTGCACCATAAAAATCACGCACTTCGGATACTTTGACAATTTGTTTAATATACTTTTTACATTGGACATAACTTTGGACGCCGTTTTTGTATAATACAATGTCGATGCCACCGTCGCGTTTATACGGAGTGGTTGCAGCCGAATAGCCAAAATGCTCAAATAATTGAGCGATGTATTTTTCGAAATCATACGGCGACATGGAGCGAATTTTGGTGAGCAGTTCATGGTCGCTGAGTGGTGTGGCTGGATTAGACCTGTTCTCGGTACTGGGCTGCTTGTTCGTTGATTGTGCCCCTTCCGAAGCGGACACTTTGGTTGACTGGATATCTACTGCAGGCGATACTTCCTGGCGTAATTCCTCTAGCTACCGGTAGGCTGTGATATATCGTTTATGATAATAAAACACTACAAAAGGACTGGCGATGATCCACGTAATTGAACAAAAGATGACTACAGTGCCCACCGTATAGCTATCCATAGGGCGATTATAGCATAAAACTGTTGCCGCTGTGGTATAATAAACAGATATGAAACAGAGGACTTTTGCAATTGATACACCAACGAAAGTTGGGGAAATGATTACCGTGGCGGGCTGGGTACATTCCCGGCGTGATCACGGTGGACTGATTTTTATTGACCTGCGTGATCATACTGAGTTGGTGCAGTTGGTGATTAATCCTGATAGGGCGGAGGCGTTTCGTTTGGCGGAAAGCTTGCGTGATGAGTTTGTGATTCGTGCCAGCGGTGTGGTGACGGAGCGCGGCGAAGGTTTGAAAAATCCAAATATCGCCAGCGGTGATGTGGAAATTGTGGTGGAAAACCTGGAAATTCTCAATCGTGCTGAAACCTTGCCAATCCAACCATTTGCCGAGGAAAATCAGGCGGGCGAGGACTTACGTTTTAAGTATCGCTATCTTGACCTGCGCCGCCCGAAGATGCAGGAGATGCTGAAAAAACGCGCTGAGATGTACCGACGGATGCATCAGTATATGGATACTCGGGACTTCATCGAGATTCAGACGCCGATTTTGGCAAATTCTAGCCCCGAGGGCGCGCGCGATTTCCTGATCCCCAGTCGTTTGCAGGAAAATAAGTTCTATGCTCTGCCGCAAGCACCGCAGCAGTTCAAGCAGCTGCTGATGGTTGGCGGTGTGCCGCGATATTACCAGTTGGCGGCGTGTTTTCGCGATGAAGATCCGCGAGCCGATCGACTGTACGGTGAGTTTTACCAGCTAGACCTGGAGATGAGTTTCGTTGAGGACGGTGAGGAGGTTCGCCAGGAAGTCGAACCGTTGATGCGACAGCTAGCGACTGAGTTTGCGGGCAAGAAGTTGCTGGATTTGAGCGACCTGCCTGTTGGTGATGGCGGTTCAATTCCGCGCATTTCCTACCGCGACGCCATGGAGACGTATGGCTCGGACAAGCCAGATTTGCGTTTTGGTATGGAGCTGGTTGAGTTGACCGATGTGTTTGATAATACCGAATTTGGCGTGTTCAAAAACGCCGAGTGTATCAAGGCAATTTGTGTTAAAAATGGCGCCAGTCTCAGCCGCAAGCAAATCGACCAGTTTACTGATATTGCCAAAAGTGAGGGTGCGGGCGGTTTAGCCTACATCACCCATGACGTATCAGACAGTAGTACGTACAAAGTTGGAAATATTGAGGTGGCGGATAGGAAAATGTTCCGCTCTCCTATAATGAAGTTTTTAAGTGATAATGAGATTGATGCAATTTTTAATAAGACTGCTATTGAGCCCGGCGATGCGATCTTCTTTGGCGCCGACACGCGCTCAGTCGTCAACGCCGTGCTTGGTCGCCTGCGAAACGAATTTGCTGCCCATTTCAACCTGAAAGACCCGAGCGTGGTAGCCTTGGCTTGGATCATCGATTTTCCATTCTATGAATGGGACGACCACGGTAAGAAGCTTGATTTTGGCCATAACCCATTTAGTATGCCAAAGGGCGGTTTGCAAGCCTTGGAAGCTGCTGCCACTGATGCTGATAAATTGGCAATTGTCGCCGACCAATTTGACATGGTGATGAACGGCTACGAAATCTGCTCCGGTGGCGTGCGCAATCACAACCCAGCGGTGCTGTACAAAGTGTTTGACCTACTTGGCTTTAGCGAAAGCTACGTCGAAGAAAAATTTAGCGCTATGCTCAACGCCTTCAAATACGGTGCACCGCCACACGCTGGCTGTGCCTTTGGTGTTGACCGCATCCTCATGGAACTCATTGACGAGACGAACGTCCGCGAAACCTTGGCCTTTCCAAAGAACGGTTCGGGTGTTGACGTGATGATGGATTCGCCGTCAATGGTTGACCCAGCACAGCTACGAGAATTAGGGCTATAAGATACATCACGGCGGAATAAACTGCTGTGATTATTCTATAGTGACAGGCGAGTTATTTGCGTCGTTTTTTCTGGCTGATAAATTGTGCAATAAGCCCAATGATAACAACCAGGATTGCAACATAAAGCAACCCGTTGATCAACCAGGCGGCAAGGCGAAATACCATACTCAATACCCAAGCGATGATGACCAGGACTGCGATGCTGTAAATTAATTTAGGAAAAGACATATATTCATTATACCATCTACCGCGAGCTAAGCATACCGTCAAACCACCCCTTAGCATGGCAATCACGAAAATTCCAAGCCCCAGGATTTTCGATCTTGTAGCTCCAGTAAAACCAGGCGTCAACATTTGCTGGTACGGCAAGTTGTGATTGGCAGTGGGCGTATTCAGTACTATCACTAGCAATGCCTGGCGGCAGAGCGGCACTCCACTCGCCGATGATCAGTGGCTGCTGCTGGGCATAATCGCGGTACTCGTCAGACCGTTGGTCGAGAACCTGACGGTGGTGAGTTAGCGATGTCGCTTGATTATCCGCATCGGAAAAGCACTGGTAATGGTGTATATCCAGCGTGTTAGAGCCGACGCGTCCCGACCACCAGGCTGGCTGGTAGCAGTCAGACGCCACGATGTGCACATGAGGCGGCAATTTACTACGCAATTTCCGGCTCGTTTTGTGTGTCCACCACCACAGTTGCCATCGTTCGCGTCGTGTTGTCACCAACGGTTCATTGAGAAGTTCGATACCCCACAGCGCTGGATGCTTACCGTATTCACTGGCGATATCCAGCAATATCTGTGTGGTTCTTCGCTGATTGGCGCGTTGATACCATTGAACATTGCCAGTATTGCCACTACCGCTGTGGTCGCTGGCGTTTTGAGCACCAGGCGCGGCGTGGAGGTCGAGAAGAACCTGTAAGTTATAGTGCCGAGCCATGTCCATCAGCCAATCAATCTGCGGTTTTGCTGATATATACGGCGACTGATCATCAAGCGCCCAGTAGCCAATCGGCAGCCGTATCAAATGCACGCCAGCGTGCGCCAGCCACTTGAGATCAGCTTCCTGGATGAATGTTTGTCGATGCTGCTGGATGCGCGCTCGACCATCTGCGGTTTTAGATAATTCATATTCGTTAGTCGCGTCTGTTCCGGCAAATACACTTGGCGTCATCCATCGTTCGAGCACCAACCAACCGCCCAGGTTAACTCCAGGTATGGCGGGCGAGGAAGGATGACCACTCATATCTCTACTGTAGCACGAATACATTGTCGAATCATAGCGAAACGGATATACTGGAGGTAATGTATGATCGACACGAAGTTAGCGTAAAAGTGGCGCTGTATAGCAGTGACAGCAAACGCACCTTGTTGATGCGGCATTGGGGTGATGCGGGGTTTGGTCTGCCGGGCGGGCATATCGACGCCGGTGAAATGCAGGATGAAGCGCTGGAGCGGGAGTTGCGCGAGGAGATAGGTGTCACCACTGATGCGACGCCGGCTGACTTTTATGTGCGCGACCCATATGATACCACTGCTAGAAACCATAAAATTATCCTTGGCTATACAGCCACAATTGACGGTAATATTGAGCTGCCGGACCAGGCCTGTGATGGTAGTAAAGCGGGTCCCGTCTGGCTGACGCGGGCAGAAGTTGAGACTGCCGATAAACTCGCGCCAGGCTACCGGGATTTTTTGCTGAAGTGGTGGCCGTAAGAAACGTAATATCTGAGGAGGTACAACAAGGCTATGAAAACAATTCCCAAACGAACGCTAGCATTCATCGACTCATGGCTAACGTTGCGCAGTCGGTGGGCGCGCTGGCCGGGATTTACGGTGGCGATAGCCAAAGACGGCGAGGTGGTTTTCAATAAAGCCTACGGTCTGGCAAATATAGAAAACAACGAAACATTAACGACCGATCACCTCTTTCACGTCGCCTCACACTCAAAAACCTTTACCGCCACGGCCGTAATGCAGCTACAAGAGCGCGGCAAGTTACGCATCGATGACTTAGTGACGGCGCATCTACCGTGGTTGGCGCAGCATAGCGATCAGCGCTGGCGTGACATAACCTTGCGTCAATTGTTGAGCCACTCAGCAGGTGTGATTCGTGACGGCCAGGCGTCAGGCTTTTGGCAGTCCCAAGGAGAGTTTCCAGATGAAGACGAGTTCAAGAAACAAATCATGCAATCGGAGCTAGTATTCGAACCAAATTCCGAATTCAAGTATTCCAATTTTAGTTTTGGCTTGCTGGGTTTGGTAATTGAGCAAGCTAGCGGCAAATCGTACGCTGATTTTGTGACGGAAAACATTATCGCGCCACTTGATTTGAAACAAACCACCACGGAATATTCGCCAGAACTTCGTATGGCAACTGGCTATAGTAGGTTTGATTTACGCCAGCAGCGCCGTCCGTTTCAACACGTCACAACTGGCGTATTGCAGCCAGCCACGGGATTTTGCTCAACGGCACATGACTTGGTGAAATTCTTTGCTGCTTTGCAAGTCGGCTCAGGTAAACTATTGAGCGATGCTTCTAAAAGGGAAATGCAGCGTCCATCGTGGCAAGTCGCCGACGAGGCAAATGCAGGAAGTTATGGATTAGGCATTGATGTTGCAAAAGCTAAAGACGGTAAGCGGCTAGTCGGTCATAGCGGCGGTTATCCAGGATTTGTCGGCCGCACCTGGTCGCGGATAGACGACGGAATAACTGTTTCGGTGCTGGCGAACGCGTATGATACAGCGCCAGGAATAGTTGCAAATTCGATATTAGGAATTATTGATCAATTTGGTGATGCTTCTGATAAAAATCGTCGAAAGTTTGAAGCGCGGTTCGTTAACGACTACGGAGTGTATGAAATTGTTGATACGGAAAAAGGATTGAGGGGCTTATGGTCTAATGATTGGCAGCCATTCAACATGGCTGAAGAGCTGGAAATAGTTGATGACGCCACCTTAAAAATTGCGAAGGGTAATCATTTTAGCTATTTTGGCGAACTGATGA
>ERZ772927.112-NODE-112-length-59776-cov-360.532_pt1 | contig 59776 bp, 45 predicted proteins | sample MGYA00512115_ERZ772927 | MGnify/ENA primary metagenome ERZ772927 (study PRJEB29015, sample SAMEA2737924) | human oral metagenome | biome: human oral; feature: human-associated habitat; material: dental | place: China | collected 2013 ... | reverse complement strand
AGCGTCTGCCTCCGGAGCAGAAGGTCGCAGGTTCGAATCCTGTCCGGGGCACCACTCCCGAGCCCTCGTCGCCACCCGCGACGGGGGCTTGCTCATTCGTGTTACGGCACAATTCCCCTGGCCGAGGCGGAGCCCAAGCGAGTTCCGCGAGGCCATCCTCCAGCTCCAGGCTCTTGACGGGCCCCTCAGCTGAGTGTCTTGAGGGCGAGGCTGGGGACGTCGGTCATGATGGCGTCCACGTTGAGGTCGGCCAGGTGGCGCATCCGCTCGGGGTCGTCCACCGTCCAGACATGGACCTCCAGGCCCGCGGTGTGCGCGGAGGCGACGAAGCGGCGGGTGACCACTGGGACGCCGTGGTAGCTCTCCGGCACCTGGACGGCGTCGACCCTGCCGCGGGTCCAGCCCCAGCGGGTCTGGGGCAGGGGGACGGCCGCCTCGCTGCGCAGCATGAGGCCGAGCACGTCACTGACGCCCAGTGAGGTCATGGCCCGTGGCTCCTGGCGGCGCAGCACGGCCAGCCGGCGGGCGGAGAAGGAGGCGAACCGGACTCGGTCGAGGGCCTGGGCGTCACGAACCGTCTGCAGGGCCGCCTGGACGACGCAGGAGTCCTTGAGGTCGATGTTGAACTTCATCGCCGGCTGGGCGTACAGGGCGTCGTCGAGCCGGACAAAGCCGCGCCCGTCGCCGGAGTCGAGGTCGGCCAGCTCGGCCCACATGACCTCCCCCACGGTGCGGGGGTCGTTCGCGGTACGCCGCAGGTCCTCGTCATGGCTGAGCACGACGACGCCGTCGGCGGTCAGCCGCAGATCGGTCTCCATCCACTCCAGCCCGAGCGCGGCCACGTGCTCGACGGCGCTCCAGGTGTTCTCGGGAACCTCGCGTCCGCCGCCGCGGTGGGCGATGACGGCAGGACGGCGGGTTCGTGACGCGGCAGGCGGCACAGTGGGTCTCCCTCAGCTGCAGTTGGTGGTGAGCTCGACGGCGTTGTGCTGCTTGAGCCAGCCCCACGGCTCCACGGTGGACTCGTCGGCGGTGTCGTCCTTGGTGCGCACCTCGAAGTGCAGGTGAGAACCGGAGGACCGGCCCGTGTTACCCACGCCGGCGATCATCTGACCGGCCGTGACGGTGTCACCGACCTTGACGTGGATGCCGTCCTCGTACATGTGCAGGTAGCTGGTGTACCAGACCTGGCCGTCGATCTCATGCTTGATGGTGATGGTTCCGGTGCCATCGACCATGCCGGCGGTGGTGACGGTGCCGGCGGCGGCCGCGTAGATGGGCGTCCCCACGGGGGCGGCCATGTCCTGCCCGGCGTGCAGCTTGCGGTAGCCGAGGGTGGGGTGGGTGCGGTACCCGTACTCGGAGGAGATCTCGTAGGTGCCCGGAAGCATCGGGTAAAACAACTGCGGCTTGGAGCTGAAGGCGGTGGTGTCGCCGGAGGCGCCTGTGGCCGAGGAACAGGTCTTGGCGGCGTTCTGGAAGGCCTCACGGATCCGGGCCCGGGTGGCAGCGTCGGGCACGTTGGACAGCTGGGTGTCGGAGTCCTCGTCCAGGTCGTCGCTGCCGAGCACGGCGCTGGCCACGGAGGAGGCCTTCGTGCCACCGGCGGCCGGACTCTGCGTGGCCGAGCCATTGGAGTGCATCTTCATGGCGGCCGAGGCCAGTGGGGTGTTGTCGAGGTGGTTGGACAGGGGGGCGAGCACCGTGGCCACGGCCAGGACCGACAGGACGGCGGTGCGCCCCAGAATCCCGGAGCCGGTGCGGCGGCGGGCGGGACGTGCGGGGGCGGGGCCGGTCGAGGAGTCGCGGTGGGCCTCCGGCTTCGATACTGCCGTACTCCGGGCCGACGACGTCGGGGCGACGGCCTCATCGGCCGCCTTGCCTCGTTTGGCCTGGGTGGCTGTCTTCTCGGACTTGGTCTTCTTGGTGCTCCGGGCGGCCTTGATGGCGCGGATGGTCTCCTCGTCCGCGAGCGGCACCCCGGCCTTGCGGGCGGCCATGATCTTGCGGACCTCGGGGACCTCGATGGTCTCGGCACCTCGGAAGTCCGTAATCCGCTGCGAGAAGCGGATCTCGTGGGGCGTCTCGGGAGCGGAGGGAGCCTGCTGCGCGGGCGCTGACGGCTCAGCCTGCGGCGTCTGGACGGCGGGGTGGTCCGCCTGCGCGCCAGGGACGTCGAAGGAGGCGGTGTGGTGGGACGTGGCGGCGACGACGGGCTTGGCCGAGGCGGTCGAGGCTGGGGCTGCGGCGGAGGCGCGTTGCCGGCGGCGGCCCGCGGATCGGGAGGCGGGCTCGGAGGCCGCCCCGATCTCCGGCTCGGCGGAGGCGGTCTGCGCGGCTGCGTGCCGATGACCGTGACGCTGTGTGTCGTCGAGTGAAGCAGGAGGTGTGCCACTAGCGGCCCACCACGGCGTGGCACCAGCGGGGTGAGCGGCTGCCGGCTCGAGCCCTGAGGTGGACTCGGCCAGTGAGGCTGCAACCAGGGGCGACAGCGCCGAGGGCGTTGAAGGTGCCGCGGCGGGCGCGGCCTGGTCGCCACGATGCGAGTGGTGCTGGTCGTGGTGGAGCTCGGAGTGGCCCTCGGGGCGATGAGCCTGGGGTAGCGCGGGGCTCTGGACGGCGGGATTTTCCCGCGTCTGCTCGGGGTCCTCGAAGGCCTGGGCGGTGCGCAGCTCCTTGCGGGAGCGCCGGGTGGGGCGAGTGTCACCGGTGACCTGCGGCGAGGAGGTGAAGACGGAGGGGGCCGCAGATGCGGCGCCGTGCGCCTGAGCCGCCGGCGTCTGCGAGGGCTGCTGGGAGGTGGGCTCGGGCTCTTCGATGGTGCTCTGATGCCGGCGGGCCATACGGCTCATCGGTGCGACGGGCTGGGGCTGCGCCGACTCTGCGGGGACCGACGGCGCTGAACCGCTCCCTGGGCGCGTCGTAGGCGCTGCCGGCGCCACGGGCCGCTGCGGGTGGTTCTGCTTCTGCGGGGCGACCGGGACGTCAGGGAGAGCCGATGGGCTCGGAGCGGTGACGGGGCTGGAGGCGGCAGCGTTCTCGGCGCGGTGAGTGTGGAGGTCTCGACGTGAGCGGCGAGTGGCTCCGGCGACGTGGGTGGTGTGCGTCGTCGACGGTGACGACGGGGCGGTTCCGGCCTGCGCCTCAGCGACTTGGCGAGCAGCTTCGGCAGCACGTTCCGCCTCGCGACGCTGGCGTCGACTCATGGGCTGCGGGGTCACGCGGGAAGCCTCCAGGTGGCTGAGTGTCATAGGGAAGTCGTTGCGGCCGGTCTCCCGGCTGTGGCGACATGGTGGCTGCCAGAGCGACAGCCTGGGTTGTACTCGGTTAAAACAGTAGCGGTCTCCTGTGGGTCTTGCCAGGAGAACCAGCACACCTTTGTGTGACCTGCACTTCTCACACAAACCCCAGGGGTTCCATCCGACCAGCCGGCCGCTAACCGGATTCGCGTGCCATACGAAGGAATCAGCGCCTGGCCACCAGCGCTGGAGCAGCGATCGACGATGGTCGCCCCAGGCAGCCCATGTTGTGGGAATCCGCCGATTCCGGCCGTTAAATCACGATTTAATCACGGCGCTGGTGCTCTTCGCGCTGCATGGCGTCGTTGACCTCGCCGACGAGCTCTTCGAGGATGTCCTCCAGGAAGAGGACCCCGATGAAGCGCCCCTGCGCGTTGCGCACGTGCCCGAGGTGGGCCCCCGAGCGCTGCATGGCCGCCAGCGCCTCCTCGACCTCGTCGTCGTAGCCGACGGGCACGAGTGCGCGAGCGCGCCAGGCGGGTACCGGCTCGGTGCGCTCGGCGCCGTCGGCGTAGAGGATGTCCTTGAGGTGCAGGTAGCCGGTGATGACGGGCTCCTCCCCCTCTTCAACTGCGGCCTGGTCGGCCACCAGCGGGAAGCGGGAGAAGCCGGTGGAGGCCACGGCCCGCTCCACGTCCTCCGGGGTGCAGTCCTGGGGCAGGGTGACGAGCTCGCTCAGGGGCACCATGACGCTGCCGGCGGTCTCCTCGGAGAACTCCAGGGCGCCGCTGAGCAGGCCGGTGGAGTCCTCCAGGACGCCTTCGGCGGTGGAGCGCTCGACGATGGAGGCGACCTCCTCGGCGTTGAAGGCCGCGGCGATCTCCTCCTTGGCCTCGATGCCCAGGACCCTCAGGACCCCGTTGGCGAAGCCGTTGAGGGCGTTGACCACGGGGCTGAAGACGCGCGAGCACCACACCAGGGGCGGGGCGAGCCAGCGCACGGCCTTCTCCGGGGAGGCGATGGAGATGTTCTTGGGCACCATCTCCCCGGCGACGACGTGCAGGCCCACGACGATGACCAGGGCGATGACGACGGCGACGGCGTGGGAGCCGGCGTGCCCGACGCCGACGGCCGCGAGCAGGGGCTCCAGGGCGTGGGCGATGGCCGGCTCGGCGACGACGCCCAGGCCGGTGGAGCACAGGGTGACGCCGAGCTGGGCGGTGGCCAGCATGCGTGAGACGTTCTGCAGTGCCCACAGGGCGGTGGTGGCGCGGGCGTCGCCGGTCTCGGCCAGTGGCTCGAGCTGGCTGCGGCGTGAGGAGGTGACGGCGAACTCGGCGCCGACGAAGAAGGCGTTGCCGGCCAGGAGGATGACGGTGAGCAGGAGGGCGAGCGGAGTACTCATCGGCGCTCCCCCTCTGGTCCTCGACTTCCGGGGGCGGCCTCGGGGTCCTTGGGGCGCACGTGGAGGCGGGTGACGCGGCGGCCGTCCATGGCGTCGACGGTCAGTGAGGCGTGGGGCAGGTCGACGACGTCGCCGACGGCGGGGATGCGGCCGAGCTCGGTCATGACCAGGCCGCCGAGGGTCTCGTAGGGGCCGTCGTCGGGAACCTGGATGGCGGCGCGGGTGGCGAGCTCGTCGGGGCGCATCCACCCGGGGACGACCCAGTGTCCCGAGGGGTCGAGGTGGGCGCCGGCGCGGCGGCGGTCGTGCTCGTCGGCGACGTCCCCGACGACCTCCTCGACGGCGTCCTCGAGGGTGACGACGCCGGCGGTGCCGCCGTACTCGTCGACGACGATCGCCATCTGGGAGCCCTGGGCGCGCAGCTCGACGAGCAGGTTGGCCAGCGGCATGGTCTCGGGGACGCGGGGCGCGGGCGTCATGAGGGAGGTGGAGGCGACGGGGACGTCGGCGCGCCGCTCGTAGGGGACGCCGATGGCGCGGCGCAGGTGGACGATGCCCATGACATCGTCGATGTCGCGGCCGATGACGGGGAAGCGGGAGTGGCCGGTGGCGCGGGCCAGGTGCACGACGCCCTCGGCGGAGTCGTCTGCCTCGAGGGTGTGGAGGCGGCCGCGGTCGGTCATGACGTCGACGGCGGTGAGGGCCCCCAGGCCGATGGAGCGGGTGAGCAGGGTGGCGGTGGAGGCATCGAGGGTGCCTTCCTCGGCGCTGTGGCGCACGAGGGAGGCGAGCTCGCCGGCGCTGCGGGTGCCGCTGAGCTCCTCAGCGGGTTCAATGCCCATGGCGTGCAGGACGGCGTTGGCGGCGCCGTTGAGCAGGACAATGAGGGGCTTGAGGAGGGTGGTGAAGCCCATGAGGAAGGGGGCCACGAGGCCGGCGGCGCGCATGGGGTCGGCCAGGGTGGCGTTCTTGGGGATGAGCTCGCCGATGACCATGGAGAAGGCGTTGACGACGATGAGGGCGATGACGACTGCGGCGCCGGTGGCCACGGAGGTGGCCAGCCAGTGGCTCATGAGGCCGGTGAGCAGGTTCGCCAGGGCGGCCTGCATGGTGTAGCCCAGGAGCACGGTGGTCAGGGTGATGCCGACCTGGGCGCCGGACAGGAGGGTGGACAGTCGCCCCAGGGCGCGCCGGACCGTAGTGGCGCGCTTGTCTCCGGTGGCGGCGCGGGTCTCGACGGTGGAGGGGTCAAGGGCCACCAGGGAGAACTCACCGGCCACGAACAGGGCGGTGCCCACGGTGAGGACCACGCCGACGGCGATCATGAGCCAGTCGGTCATGCGGGCCCCTCCCCCACATGGGACGCGGCGTGGACGCTGGAGGCGGACGAGTCGGGGTGGGGGTGGTCAGAGGCGGGCGAGGAGGCGCGGTGCGTGCGGGTGCGGCGCCTTGAGGCCCGGCGGAAAGCCGATCGCATAGTGACCGAACGGTACCACCGCGGCAGTAGTGAGGCCGAGACCGGCGCCAGGCCTCGGGTACGCATCGCCGGGGCACTGATTTCTCACGATTCAGGTAGCCTACGCCACAGACTAAGTCAGCATGGAGGTTGCGATGCTGTCACGGAAGCCACAGAAGGCGGTCCACTCAACCGATCCAGGCCAGTCCGCATGGTGGTTCCTTCTAACGCTTGGCGGCACCGCCTTCGCCGCCGCGATCTCGTACTCCGCAACACACAGCACAGCATGGGCAACAGCAGGAGGCGCTATCGTGCCAGCGGCGGCAGCAATACCCCAGCTCCGAAATTGGGTCTCCGCGCGCACCCGTAGGCGACAAATCGCCGAATCAGCAGGGGTTGCAACCGACATCACCGAACAACCTTTAGAGTCCCTGCGGGTACATAGTTCAGATCGCAACATCACCGAGTTCGTTCCTCGAGACATTCAACACCAGCTAGTCGAGCACCTCAACAACGGCACACCCGTTCTCATTGAGGGCCCTTCCATGTCCGGCAAGACTCGCCTGGCGATAGAGACGATTCGCTCCCACTGGCCGGAAGCACCAGTCTGGTTCCCGCGAGACGACGGCGATATCGAAAAACTTCTCAGCAGCAACCAAGAGCCAACACCTGAAACCGTCATCATCCTGGATGATCTCGATAGATTTCTATCCAACCAGACCTTGACGCTCGGACTACTCAACCAGTGGACAAAAAACTCCTGCATCATCATCGCCACCATGATGCACTCACAGTATGTTAAACATAGCGACCGCACCAACGAGAAAGCTTCGGGATGGGATACAGTCAATCGTTTTAAAACAATCACGCTCACCAACTCACTTTCAGCAAATGAACTCAATGTCGTAAAACACACTTCCTACGCGGAACAAATATCACAAATCAAGAGCATTGGATTAGGCCCCCTACTCGGATGCGCCGAAGCCGTGCGCACCGCATTCACAGACGAACTCGAGAAGCACTCGTGGTGCGGGGCTCTCATCAAAGCAGCCGCCGACTGGCGTCGTATCGGATTAGGTCCCGCTTCAAGAGAGCAGCTCACCGTTTTCTCGGAAACACATAAAGATGACGCTTGGGGTCCAGTCAACTGGGATGAAGCATGGAACAAGGCCACCAATCCCGTCAATGACGCCATAGCACTTCTCCACCCGACAGGAGACGACCAGTGGGAAGTTCTTGACATCATTGCCGACAGCGCCGATTGGCCACTGTCCACACAAACCTTAGCGGCGTCATTAAAAACCCCACACCTTTCCGGAAATCAAATATTTCAGATCACACAGACGGCACTATCCAGCGATACTCCATCTCCACAGATAATGGACCTAGCTCAAGAAGTCTACGAAAAAGCCGTAACAGCCGACCCTACCAACGCATACCTACTGGTAAGTTACGCCAGCTTTCTACACCTCGTTCGCGACAACATAGATGAAGCAAATAAATTCTACGAAAAAGCACTTCACATTGACCCGAAAAATAGGCTGCTCACCACAACCTATAGCAAATTCTCACTCGAGACCTATTTCCGCGACAGTAAGAAAGTACATTTTAGAGCAGCGACCGGCACAACCAACACGAGGCGATACTTACGAAATACCCCAAACATAAGAGAAGCCACTCAACAGGCAAGAGAAGTATCCACCAAACGAGGCAAATCGAACGATCAACATTCATGAAACTACTCTCAGAACAGACCTGATTGAACTCTCGCCACTCCTTATAAACTATTCCTCGTAGACTCGACTCCAACACCAGCATTCTCAACACCCTCCTGGCAGAGACGGTGTGACGACAGGTGACTGGTCGTTCGAGATGAACCTGGAGCGGATCAGGCGCGAAGACGACCCTCGACTGGAGCTGCTAGAGGCGGTGGCACGCACGCTCAAAGACGGCAACACATCCCGGCTCGACGCCTTCGAGGAGTGGCGCGACCTGTAGGTCATCGTCGTCGGGCCGGTCGGGCACAGGGCTGCGAGCGCGTCACGGCCGGGACACGCATGTGTCTTTGGTCCCGTATTTGCTCGCATGAGACGCCCTTCACCTTCTAGGATGTCTGGTGAACACCGCCGTTCCACCCCCGGGGTCCCGCTGAGGCTCCCAGTGTCGGAACGGGAGACTGACGAGCTCCGAGGAGACCCGACGTGCCCACGCAGGACCAGATCAGCCCAGGCTTCGGTGCCAACGAGTGGATGGTGGAGGAGATGCGGGCCGCCTGGTCGGCGGATCCCTCCTCCGTGAGTCCCCAGTGGCGCGAGCTCTTCGAGACCGATCCGAGTGCCGGCCTGCACCAACCGGGCCCTGCCTCCTCCAACGGTTCTGCGTCGTCGGCCGCCGGTGGGCCGCGCCGGGCCACCATCACGCCCCAGACCGCCTCCTCCCTGCGCCGCTCCTCCGCCGTCCAGGACGTCACGCGCTCCGACCTGCCGCCGGCACCGCCGTCGGACACCGCGCCCCCGACCTCCCCCTACGCCCAGCGCCAGGCCGCCCACCCCGCTCACGACCAGGACGGTGACGCCTACGAGGACCGCGCTACCAGGCTCAAGGGTGCGGCGGCCCGCACCGCCAAGAACATGGACGACTCCCTGTCCATGCCCACTGCCACCTCCGCCCGGGCCGTGCCCGCCAAGGTCCTCATTGAGAACCGCTCCGTCATCAACACCCACCTGGCCCGTACCCGCGGCGGCAAGGTCTCCTTCACCCACCTCATCGGCTGGGCGGTGGTCGAGTCCCTGACCGAGATGCCCTCGATGAACGTCTCCTACGGGGTCGACGAGGCCGGCAAGCCGGTCCTGCACGAGCCCGCCCACGTGGCCTTCGGCCTGGCCATCGACGTGCCCGGCTCCGACGGGCAGCGCCGCCTGCTGGTGCCCTCCATCAAGCAGGCCGACCTCATGGACCTGTCCCAGTTCGTGGAGGCCTACGAGGCCCTCGTGGCCAAGGCTCGCGAGAACAAGCTGGACCTTGACGACTTCCGGGGTACCACCGTGACCCTGACCAACCCCGGCATGATCGGCACCCTGCACTCGGTGCCGCGCCTCATGCCCGGCCAGGGGCTCATCGTGGGGGTCGGCGCCATGGACTACCCGGCCGCCTTCGCCGGTGCCAGCCCCGATACCCTGGCCCGCCAGGCCATCGGCAAGGTCGTCACCCTGACCTCCACCTACGACCACCGCGTCATCCAGGGCGCCGCCTCCGGCGAGTTCCTGCGCCTGGTGGAGCGCAAGCTCCTGGGACTGGACGGCTTCTGGAACCGGGCCTTCGAATCCCTGCGCATCCCCCTCGAGCCGGTCAAGTGGGTGCGCGACACCACCTACGACCCCGAGCTGGAGACCGGCAAGCCGGCGCGCGTGGCCGAGCTCATCCACGCCTACCGCCAGCGCGGCCACCTGGCCGCCGACAACGACCCGCTCACCTACCGCCTGCGCCGCCACCCCGACCTGGACATCACCTCCTACGGGCTGAGCCTGTGGGACCTGGACCGCTCCTTCCCCACCCGGGGCCTGGGCGGGCGCGACCGGGCCACCCTGCGCGAGATCCTCAGGATGCTGCGCGACGCCTACTGCCGCACCGTGGGCGTGGAGTACATGCACATCCAGGACCCGGCCCAGCGCGCCTGGTGGCAGGAGCGCCTCGAGGGCGAGTGGATGGCGATCACCCCGGCCGAGCGCCGTCGGATCCTCACCAAGCTGGAGCAGGCCGAGGCCTTCGAGACCTTCCTGCAGACCAAGTACGTGGGCCAGAAGCGCTTCAGCCTCGAGGGCGGGGAGTCCCTCATCGTGGCCCTGGACCGCCTGCTCGACGCCGCCGCCCACGACGGCCTCGACGAGGTCGTCATCGGCATGGCCCACCGAGGCCGCCTCAACGTGCTGACCAACATCGCCGGCAAGTCCTACGGCCAGGTCTTCGACGAGTTCGAGGGCAACGGCGTCATCGAGGGCGCCGGCACCGGCGACGTCAAGTACCACCTGGGCACCGTGGGCGTCTTCTCCGGGACCGACGGCGTCTCCACCCGCGTCTCCCTGGCCGCCAACCCCTCCCACCTGGAGACGGTCGACGGCGTCGTCGAGGGCATCGTGCGCGCCAAGCAGGACCGCATCGGTCTGGGCGAGAAGGGTTACACGGTCATGCCGGTCCTCGTCCACGGTGACGCCGCCTTCGCCGGCCAGGGCGTGGTCTACGAGACCCTCAACATGAGCCAGCTGCCCGCCTACCGCACCGGCGGCACCGTCCACATCGTCGTCAACAACCAGATCGGATTCACCACCGGCTCGGCCTCGGCCCGCTCCACCATCTACGCCACCGACCTGGCCAAGGGCCTGCAGGTGCCGATCTTCCACGTCAACGCCGACGACCCCGAGACGGTGGCCCGCACCGCCCGCCACGCCTACGAGTACCGACGCACCTTCCACAAGGACGTCATCATCGACCTCATCTGCTACCGGCGGCGCGGCCACAACGAGGGCGACGACCCCTCGATGACCCAGCCGCTCATGTACCGGCTCATCGACTCGCTGGACTCCACCCGCGGCGTCTACACCGCCGCCCTCGTGGGGCGCGGCGACATCACCCCGCAGGAGGCCCAGGAGATCGCCAAGAGCTACCAGGACGAGCTGGAGCGGGTCTTCACCGAGGCCCGCATCCAGGTCACCGGGGGCACGGGCTCCGACGACGCCGGGGACGCCACCGACACCTCCACACAGGACCTGTCGGACCCCACGAAGGTGGGCGTGCCCCTGTCCTCCCTGGAGATCCCCTACTCCCAGCGGGCGGGCACCGGCATGATGCTCGGCTGGACCTCGGCCGTGCCGCGCGACGTCGTCGAGCGCATCGGCGACGCCCAGGTCGCCTGGCCCGAGTCCTTCACCGTCCACCCCAAGCTCCAGGCCATGCTCTCCAAGCGCCGCGAGGCCACGCGCGAGGGCGGCATCGACTGGGGGCTCGGGGAGCTCATCGCCCTGGGGAGCCTGCTCATGGAGGGCGTGCCGATCCGACTGGCCGGCGAGGACGCCCGCCGCGCCACCTTCGCCCAGCGCCACGCCGTCCTGCACGACCACACCTCCGGGCAGGAGTGGACGCCCCTGAGCTTCCTGACCCCGGACCAGGCGCCCCTGGAGATCTACGACTCCCTGCTCAGTGAGTACGCCGCCCTGGCCTTCGAGTACGGCTACTCCGTGGAGCGCCCCGAGGGACTGACCATGTGGGAGGCCCAGTTCGGCGACTTCGCCAACGGCGCCCAGTCCGTCATCGACGAGTACGTCACCTCCGCCGCCCAGAAGTGGGGGCAGCGCTCCGGCCTGGTCATGCTGCTCCCCCACGGCCAGGAGGGGCAGGGACCCGACCACTCCTCGGCCCGCATCGAGCGCTACCTGCAGATGTGCGCCCAGGACAACATGCTGGTGGCCCAGCCCTCCACGCCCGCCAGCTACTTCCACCTGCTGCGCGAGCACACCTACACCCGCCCGCGCCGCCCACTCATCGTCTTCACCCCCAAGCAGCTGCTGCGTCTGAAGGCCGCCTGCTCCCCGGTAGAGGACTTCACCTCCGGCACCTTCCAGCCGGTCATCGGGGAGACCGACGACGCCGTCCTGGCCGCTGCCCGCAAGCAGGGCGTGGACCGGGTGCTGCTGTGCTCGGGTCGCGTCTACTACGACCTGCTGGCCCACCGGACCAAGACCGGGGACACGAGAACGGCCATCGTCCGCCTCGAGCAGCTCTACCCGCTGGAGAGCTCGGCCATCGCCGAGGCGCTGGCCCCCTTCAGCGGAGCCGAGCTCGTGTGGGTCCAGGACGAGCCCGCCAACCAGGGCATGTGGCCCTACCTGGCGCTCAACCTGCCGACCGACCTGACCGGTGGCGTCCTGCCCACGCTGGTCTCCCGGCCCGAAGCCGCCGCCCCTGCGGTGGGCACCGCCGGCGTCCACCGCGCCCAGCAGGAGGAGATCCTCCGCCAGGCCTTCGCCCGCCACTGAGACGAGGCCGGTCCACCGGACCGTCCCGGGTCAGCCCCGCCGAAATGCCGTCAGCCTCCACCGTTACAGCGCAAGGTCACGATAATGTCAAGACAGCATGAGGGATCATGAGGCATGAGGAGGCGCTGTCATGCGTGAGACGAGGCTGAGCTTCATCGGTGACGAGCTGGTGGCCGGTCATGGTGACGGGCGCGCCCTGGGATGGACGGGCCGGGTCATGGCCCGCACGCCCCGGGACGCCGACATCCTGTGGACCTCCCTGGCGGTTCCCGGTGAGACGACGGCGCAGATGTCCGACCGCTGGGGCCCCGAGGTGGCCCGGCGCTCCACGCACACCGGCATCAACCGGCTCGTCGTGGGGCTGGGCGTGGCCGACGTGCTCGCCGGCATCTCCTACGCCCGCTCACGCCTGGCCCTGGCCAACATCCTCGACACCGCCGCCTCCGACCACCGCGAGTGCTTCGTCGTCGGGCCCCCTCCCCTGCCCGAGGCCGACCCCGACGCCACCGCCCAGCTGTCCCAGGCCGCCGAGGAGGTGTGCCTGCGCCGCAACGTGCCCTACGTGGACGCCTTCGAGCCGCTGCGCAACCACGAGCAGTGGACGGCCGACGTCGCCGCCGCCGGCGGCACGCACCCGGGCCAGGCCGGCTACGGTCTGCTGGCCTGGCTGGTGCTGCACCGCGGCTGGTACGAGTGGCTCGGCGTCGAGCGCCCCGAGTCCTGAGGCCTCGATACCCGCCGGTCAGGCAGACGCCGGGGAGCCTTCGTCAGACGACGACTCGGCGACGGCGAAGATGTCGCCGCTGATCCCCACCAGGCGGTTGGAGACGTGGTTGTTGAAGAAACCGACGATGGGGCCGATGAAGAAGCCCATGATGACCGTACCCAGGGCGACGATGCCCAGCGAGAGGTCGAACCTGATCAGGAGCAGGGCCAGGAAGATTGTGACGATGTCCTGAACCAGCCGGTAGACGCGGTAGCTGTAGCGCGGGAAGTGCCGCCTGAGCGAGGGCGCGATCCCGTCATAAGGGCACTGGCCCAGGTCGCAGGTGATGTACATGGAGACTCCCAGGCAGAACAGCGGCAGCCCGATCGCCAGGTGGAGCAGCATGCTGCCGAAGGAGTACTCGACATGGAAGAAGCTGCGGTAGATCGGGCGGAAGTAGTCCACGAGGACACCCACGACGGTGAAGTTGATGACTGTCCCCAGGCCGAAGATGGACCGGTCGAAGGGGAAGACGAGGATCAGCATGATGATGTTGACGATCGGGACGATCGCCGCGAAGGAGATCCCAGAGACGTGGGAGATGCCTTGGAGGAAGGCGGTGAACGGGTCGACGCCGCTCTTGCCCTCCAGGCAGATCGCGATCCCGACCGCCGTGATCACCTCCCCCAGGAAGCACACGAGGATGCGCCGCAGGAGCGAGTTGTCAGAGAGTGTCCACTGGTCTGGTGCTGTCAGGTTCCTCAGGTTCATGTCACACCGCCGTCGTTGAGGAGGAGCCGGCAAGGCCATACCCACGAGACACCACCGGGTTTCTCGGTGAGAGGCTGGACAGTGCCCCCTCACCACGAATCAGGCCATGTTCCGCGGCTCACACCTCACCGTCTCATCACCGTCAAGGCCGAAGGACCCAGGCTGTGAGTGCGAATCGGTGCCTGACCAGGACAGTTCCGGGACGGCTTAAGAACGACGTCGGCCGGTCACCGTGAGTGGTGACCGGCCGACGTCTGCTATGTCTCAGGGCGTTGCGCTCAGTGCGCTACCCGGCTCAGGCGTTGGGACGCTTGCCGTGGTTGGCGCTGGACTTGGCGCGTGCACGACGCTTACGACCGCGCTTGCTCATCACTGCCTCCTCGTGTCTTGACTCGCCCCACGAGGGGGCACGGAACGCCGCTGATTCTCGCACACGGCGGCGCGCCTGGGCCAGTCTGGCGCCGCTGACCAGCCGGTGAAGGCGACCACACGTCGGCGCACGTCGCAGCCGGGGCCCGGCTGCTCCCTCAGTCGTGCTCGAAGCGGACGGTCCGGGAGGACTCGACCCGGGACTCCACGACGCGCACGACCCGCCCGGAGGCGGAGGCCTGGGTCCGAGTCGTGGTCGACGTCGTCGTCACGCTCACTGCTGTGGCGCGCAGGGCCGACAGGCGCCCCAGGACCCGGGCGCGCAGCTCGGGAGGGGCCTGCTCGGCGCACCGCGAGCGCAGGATCTCCCGCAAGTGGGTCTCGGCGTCAGCGAGGCGGGAGCAGTGCGAGCAGGTGGCCACGTGCTGGGCGAGGCGCTCGGCCAGGTCGGCGGTGCACTCGCGATCGAGGAAGGCCTCCAGGTGGGCGCGGGCCTCGGCGCAGGAGCAGTCCTGGGAGCCATCCGCCGTCTTGGGGCCCTTGGTGGGATCGGCGCTGTTGTCACCGGGGGTTCCCGATTCCATGCGGTCTGTCATTTCTCCTCCTCCCCGTATCCGTACTCTCGGGCGTAGTCGGCCAGCAGCTCGCGCAGCTGGCGGCGACCTCGGTGCAGCCGGGACATGACGGTCCCGATGGGCGTGTCCATGATCTCGGCGATCTCCTTGTAGGAGAAGCCCTCCACGTCCGCCAGGTAGACGGCCAGGCGTCGGTCCTCGGTGAGCTGGCCCAAGGCGTCCTTGATGTCGGAGTCCGGCAGGGCGTCCAGGGCGAGGTTCTCCGCGCTGGGCAGCCCCACCGAGTCGTGGGAGGCGGCCCGGTGCAGCTGCCAGTCCTCGACCGTCTCCGCGTCGGACTGGAGCGGCTCACGCTGCTTCTTGCGGTAGGAGTTGATGAAGGTGTTGGTCAGGATCCGGTAGAGCCAGGCCTTGAGGTTGGTGCCGGGCCGGTACTGGTGGAAGGAGCCGAAGGCCTTGGCATAGGCGTCCTGCACGAGGTCCTCGGCATCGGCCCGGTTGCGGGTCATACGCAGGGCGGCGCCGTAGAGCTGGTCGAGGTAGGGCAGGGCCTCGGCCTCGAAGCGGGCGGCCCGGGCGGCCTCGTCCTCATCGGCCGGCGCCCGGTCCAGATCGCGCGCGCCATCGTCAGGATCGATCACCTCATCCAGGGTGATCTCATCAGTGTGGTCGTCGATGTCCGTCATCAGCCACGAGCCTAACGTGCCCGGGGAGTCTTCGGCCCAACCGACGCCACGAGCCTTGGTCATCGTCTCGGTCATCGCCTCCGTGATCGTGGCGGGCCGTCCCGGCAGATCCCGGTGCCGACGGCGCCGGTCCTGTCGGCCGGGCCGCTCTCGGCGACCGCGCGGCCCGTTCGGCGGTGCGCCCCGCCGGCGGGCGGTCCGGCTCGTCGGCGACGCGATCGACTGCTGGATGCTCATGTCCCGGCCAACACGATGGCGCCCCGATTTCATTCCCCGTCCGCCCTGAGCGAGGCACGCACCACGTTCGAGCAGCGATATCGCTGGCCCGAGCCGCCCGCGTAGGTCAGGATGGGGGCATGAACATTCTGCGCTCCTTCGCCCGCCCCATGCTCGCCGCGCCCTTCATCGTCGATGGACTCGACGCCCTGGTGCGCCCCTCGCGCCACGTGGAGAAGTTCGAGAAGGTCGCCCCGACGCTGGAGCGGGTCGGTCTGCCGCCCGTGCTGGCCTCCGACGCCCGGCTGCTCACCCGCGCCTCGGGTGCCGTGAGCCTCGTGGCCGGGCTGGGGCTGGCCACCGGCCGGGCACCCCGCACGAACGCCACCATCCTGGCGGCCCTCAATGTGCCCCTCACCGTGGTCAACAACCCCGTCTGGGCGGTCAAGGGGACGCAGGCCCGCAAGGAGGCTCTCTCCGGACTGCTGCGCGGGGCCGCCCTGGGTGCCGGGCTCGCGCTGGCCGCCGTCGACCGTCAGGGCAGGCCGTCCCTGGCCTGGCAGGTGCGCAACGCCCGCCAGCAGCGTGAGGCGATGCAGGCCGCCCAGCAGGCCGTTCAGCAGCGCTACGTGACTGCCTGAGCGCCTTTGGTCGGGCCGGCGTCGGGTCCCGTTGGCTTCCTGGCCCGGGTCCGACGGCAGCCCGTCACCGTCGCCTTCCGGAGCGCCCCGACACCTGTCACCTGGGCGTCACAGGCGGCGGCTACTCTCGCCTCGGTCCACTTCCGACCGGTCGCGGCGCCCTGACACGCCGCACCACTGACCACCACGCGCAGACACGTCATCGACACGCTAGGGAGCACTCATGACCGTCCAGTCCGCCCAGCCGGCTCAGGCAAGCCAGTCACCCCAGTCGGAGCAGGCCGCCCAGCCCGACATCATCTACACCTGGACCGATGAGGCCCCGATGTTGGCGACCCATTCCTTCCTGCCGATCGTGCGCGGCTTCGCCCAGCGGGCGGGCGTGAGCGTGGGCACGGCGGACATCTCGCTGGCGGGACGCATCCTGGCGGCCTTCTCCCTGGCCGACGACGACCTGGCCCGCCTGGGTGAGCTCACCCAGTCCCCGGCGGCCACGATCATCAAGCTGCCCAACATCTCGGCCTCCCTGCCCCAGCTCAAGGCCGCCATCGCCGAGCTCCAGGCCCTGGGCCACGAGATCCCCGACTACCCCGACTCCCCGGCTTCGCCCGCCGAGCACGAGGCGCGCACCGCCTACGACGCCGTCAAGGGCAGCGCTGTCAACCCCGTCCTGCGTGAGGGCAACTCGGACCGGCGCGCCCCGGCGGCCGTCAAGGCCTACGCCCGCTCCCACCCGCACTCGATGGGGGCCTGGTCGCCCCAGTCGCGCACCCGCGTGGCCACGATGGGGGCCGGGGACTTCCGGCGCAATGAGCGCAGCGTCGTCGTGCCCGAGGCCGGCACCCTGCAGATCCGGTTGCGCCCGGCCGACGGCGGCGAGCCGATCGTCCTGCGGGAGTCGCTGCCGGTGACCGCCGGGGAGGTCGTGGACGCCACCTTCATGAGCGCCGCCGCCCTGGATGAGTTCCTCGCCCAGCAGGTGTCCGCCGCCAAGGATGAGGACCTGCTGCTGTCGGTGCACCTCAAGGCCACGATGATGAAGGTCTCCGACCCGATCATCTTCGGTCACGCGGTGCGCGCCGCCCTGCCGGGGGTCTTCTCCACCTACGGGAGGGTCCTGGCCGAGGCGGGTCTGCGGGCCGAGGACGGGCTGGCCTCGATCCTGGCGGGCCTGGACTCGCTGCCCCAGGGAGAGGAGATCCGCGCCGCCATCGAGACCGAGCTGGCCGCCGGGCCGCGCCTGTCCATGGTGGACTCCGACCGCGGCATCACGAACCTGCACGTGCCCAGTGACGTCATCATCGACGCCTCCATGCCCGCCATGATCCGGGCCGGCGGCCACCTGTGGGGGCCGGACGGCCAGACCGCGGACACGCTCGCCGTCATCCCGGACTCCTCCTACGCCGGGGTGTACCAGGCCGTCATCGATGACTGCCGCGCCCACGGGGCTCTGGACCCGGCCACCATGGGCTCGGTGCCCAATGTGGGTCTCATGGCCCGCAAGGCCGAGGAGTACGGCAGCCACGACAAGACCTTCCTCATCCCGGCCGACGGCACCGTGGAGGTCGTCGTGGTCGAGGGGGCGGGCACCGAGCCCGGTGCGGTGCTGCTGTCCCACGAGGTGGCCACCGGCGACATCTGGCGGGCCTGCACCACCCAGGACGCCCCCATCCGCGACTGGGTGCACCTGGCGGTCACGCGGGCCCGGGCCACCGGCGCCCCGGCCGTCTTCTGGCTGGACCCCGAGCGCGGGCACGACGCCGTCCTCATCGACCTGGTGAACCGTTACCTGGCCGATGAGGACACCGAGGGCCTGGACATCCGCGTCCTGGACCCGGTGGCGGCCACGCGCCTGTCCCTGGAGCGCGCCCGCCGCGGCGAGGACACGATCTCGGTGACCGGCAACGTGCTGCGCGACTACAACACGGACCTCTTCCCCATCCTCGAGCTGGGCACGAGCGCCAAGATGCTCTCGGTGGTGCCGCTGATGAACGGCGGCGGCCTCTATGAGACCGGCGCCGGGGGCTCGGCCCCCAAGCACGTGCGCCAGCTCCTCGAGGAGGACTACCTTCGCTGGGACTCCCTGGGTGAGTTCCTGGCCCTGGCGGAGGCCTTCCACCACGTGGCCCAGGTCAGCGGCAACGAGCGCGCCGAGATCCTGGCCGACGCCCTGGAGGCCGCCACGGCCCGGCTGCTGGAGGAGAACCGCTCCCCGGCACGCCGCCTGGGGCAGATCGACAACCGCGGCTCGCACGCCTGGCTGGCCCTGTACTGGGCCCGCGAGCTGGCCGCGCAGGAGACCAGCCCCGAGCTCGCCGCCGTCTTCTCCCCAATCGCCCAGCAGCTCGAGGCCTTCAATGACACGATCCAGGCCGAGCTCTTGGCCGTCCAGGGCTCCCCGGTGGACATCGGCGGCTACTACCGCCCCGATGCGGCCCTGACCGACGCCGCCATGCGACCCTCGACCACCCTCAACGCGGTCATCGAGGCCCTGGCATGACCAACGCCCCCGGCGCCGCCGGCCCTGGCGTCCCTGCGGCCCTTTCGGCTGCCTCGGCAGGATCGGCCGAGCCGTGGCGGGCGCCGGTGGCGGCGGGGGCGCTCGAGACCGTCGTGGAGCTGCCGGGGTCGAAGTCGCTGAGCGCGCGGGCCCTGCTGCTGGCCGCCATCGCCGATGCGCCGACGACGCTCACCGGGCTCCTGCGCTCGCGCGACACCGAGCTCATGCTCGCCGCCCTGAGCGTGCTCGGCGCCCGCTTCGAGAACCTCGACGAGACCGGCAAGCACCTGCGCGTCACGCCGGCTCCCCTGCCGCTGCACGTGCAGGCCGGACCCGACGGTCTCGGACGCATCGACGTCGGCCTGGCCGGGACCGTCATGCGCTTCGTTCCCGCCCTGGCCGCCCTGGCCGACACCCCGGTCGTCTTCGACGGGGACGAGGCCGCCCGGCGCCGCCCCATGGCGCCTCTGCTCGACGCGCTGGCCGCCCTGGGCGCGGACGTCACCCACCTCGGTGAGCCCGGCTTCCTGCCCTTCCGAGTCGGCCCCGGCGACGGCGCCCTCCTGCGAACCGAGGGCACCCGCGTGGCGGTCGACGGCTCGGCCTCCTCCCAGTTCGTCTCCGCCCTCCTGCTCCTGGGCGCCATCCTGCCCGGCGGCCTGGAACTCACCCCCACCGGGCCGGTCCCCTCACTGACGCATGTGGCCATGACGGTGGCGACGCTGCGCGAGCGGGGCATCGCCGTGGACGAGCCCGCCCCCGGGGCCGGTGACGGCGAGCGCACCTGGCGGGTCCACCCCGGTCGCCCCCGCGGCGGGGAGGTCGTGATCGAGCCGGACCTGTCCAACGCCGGCCCCTTCCTGGCGGCCGCCCTCGTGGCCGGGGGCCGAGTCAGTGTCCCCCACTGGCCGGCGGCCACGACCCAGGCCGGCGACGCCTGGCGAGAGCTCCTCCCCCGCCTGGGCGGGGAGGCGAGGCTCACCGACGGGCTGCTCACGGCCCACGGCTCCGGGAGGCTGACCGGGATCCACGCGGACCTGTCCGACGTCGGCGAGCTGGCCCCCACGGTGGCGGCCCTGGCCACTCTCGCCGGAGCCCAGGGCCACACCAGCACCCTCACCGGCATCGCGCACCTGCGCGGGCACGAGACCGACCGTCTGGCGGCCCTGGCCACCCAGATCCGCCTCCTGGGCGGGGACGCCGAGGAGAGCGACGACGGGCTCATCATTCGCCCCGCCCCGCTGCACGGCGCCGCCCTGCGCTCCTACGCCGACCACCGGATGGCGACCTTCGCCGCCATCATCGGCCTGAGCGTGGACGGGGTGAGCCTGGACGACGTCGAGTGCACCTCCAAGACGCTGCCCGGCTTCACGGACCTGTGGGCCGCCATGCTGGCCACCTCCGGTGAGGGCGGTAGCGGACTCGCCACCGCATCGCGCCGTGAACCGGAGACCCCCGGAGATGGTGCCTGATGGCCCGCCGCGACATCGGCACCGACGACCCGCGTGTGAGAGTCCGCCCCGGCCGGGGCTCGCGCCCGCGCACCAAGCAGCGCCCCAGCCACGCCGACGCGGCCCTGGGCATGGTCACCCGCATCGACCGCGGCCACTACCGGATCCGCCTGGACGACCCCAGCCTCACTGAGGACTCCAGCGGCAACATCACCGCCATGAAGGCCCGCGAGCTGGGGCGGGGCAAGGTCGTCGTCGGGGACCGGGTCGCCGTCGTCGGGGACACCAGCGGCCGCAAGGGCACCCTGGCGCGCATGGTCCGCATCGAGGAGCGCACCACCCTGCTGCGCCGCAGCGCCGAGGACGGGGACGGAGCCGGCACCGAGAGGGCGATCGTCGCCAACGCCTCCAAGCTCGTCATCGTCACCGCCGTGGCCGACCCCGAGCCGCGCCCACGCATGATCGACCGATACCTCGTGGCCGCCTACGACGCCGGCATGGAGCCGCTCATCGTGCTCACCAAGACCGACCTGGCCGACGCCGCTCCGCTGACGGACCTCTACAGCCCCCTGGGCGTGCGCTGCCTGGCTACGCAGCTGCACCCCCATGGGCCCGAAGCCGCCCCCTCCCAGAGCGGCGACGAGCGGCCCGACGACGGCGTCGAGGCGGTCCGCCAGGTGCTCGACGGCGCCGTCTCGGTCCTCGTGGGCCACTCCGGGGTCGGCAAGTCCACGCTCATCAACGCGCTCGTGCCCGGGGCCGACCGCGCCACCGGGCACGTCAACGAGGTCACCGGCCGGGGCCGCCACACCTCCACCAGTCTTCAGGCCCTCGAGCTGCCCGGGGGCGGCTGGGTCATCGACACCCCCGGCGTGCGTTCTTTCGGGGTTTCCCACGTCGGCAGCGCCGACGTCCTGAGGGGCTTCCCGGACCTGGCCGACGTGGCCGAGGACTGTCCGCGCGGATGCACCCACGAGGACGGCGTCGTCGACTGCGCCCTGGATGCGTGGGCGAGTGCGGCGGACAGGCCGGACGCACCGGGAGCCTCAACCGCCCCCGAGGAGCGGCGCGCGAGGGTGGAGTCCTTCCGCCGGCTGCTGGCCCCCTCACTGGAGGCCGAGGACCCCACCCGGCCCTGAAACGCTCCCGGCGGCGCCGCGCGAGCCCCTCAGGGCACGTCACAGTTTCGTTGACAGCGCGATCCTCAACCTCGAGGGCCGTTTGCCCTGGTACAGGGCGTCGACCCGCCAGAAACGGCGTCAATACTGAGTTTTTTCACGTTTCGTCAGAGCCCCTATTGGACGTCATGTGCTAGAACTCACATCACACAGCCGTTGCAGGATTCAACTACACACCGATTTTGACGGTTCCCACAAGCGAAAGCGCGTTAGTCTCAGGACATGCACAACCGTCCGACCCCTTCGCTCCCACGTCCCGCCCTGGGCGACCTGTCCGCACGCGCCAACCTCTCTGCGGCGCGCCGGCGCGTCCTGGAGGTCGTGGAGGCTTCTAACGACGCGATGACGGCCGTTCAGGTCGCCAGCGCACTCAACCTGCACCACAACACCGTCCGTGAGCACCTCGACGCCCTGGTTGACGCCGGGTTCGTCACGGTGTCCACCAAGCCGACGGGCAAGCGGGGCCGCCCGGCCCTGCGCTACGCCTCAACGGCCCCCGACCCTCAGCAGATGGTCGACGCCTACCTGCTGCTGCTCGACGCGATCGCCGACACCCTGGGCGAGGGCGAGGACGCCCGCGCCACGGCCCTGGAGATCGGTCGCCGCTGGGCCGAGCTGACCCCCGGCACCATTGCTGAGCCCACGGTCGACGGCGAGCAGGTGGACCGGGTTACCGCCCTCATCCCCTACCTGGCGGTCATGGGCTTCGCCCCGGAGGTTTCCGGAGACAGCGTCGTCCTGCGCTCCTGCCCGCTCATCACCCGCAATCACCAGCCGCGCGACCTGGTGTGCACCATGCACGAGGGTTTCCTCCGGGCCGTCGTCGGCCCCGACCCGGCCGCCTACGAGCGTCTCAAGTTCCTGCCCAACGGTCCTGACGGCTGCCAGATCAGCTCGGCTCAGCCCGTCGACACGGAGCCGGATCTCAAGATCGTCCACGCCGACGTCGCCTGAGCACGCGGCTCCAACAGCATCACACGTCCACCACTTCTAGATCGCAAGGCTTCGGCCCCGGGCACAGTCGCCCGGGGCCGAAGCGGCATTCGGTGGTGCTACGAGCCCTGGTCTGAGGTGCCCGCGGTTCAGGCCGTGACCTCCAGGACGCCGTGAGCGCCCTTCTCCATGTCGGCGAAGGAGTGCGTCACGAACACGTAGTGTCCCGGCTCGGAGGCGACGCACTCGACGAATCCGCCCTGGGCCGGCTGCAGGCCGAGGGCCTGGGAGCCGCCGGACCAGGCGGCCCCGATCCGGTTCGGGCCGCCCAGGGTCCAGGCCCCCTCGAAGAAGACCTGATCGAACTGCAGGCCGACGGCGTGGAACGACGTCGGAAGAGAGGGGCCGGCGGCCATGACCCAGAAGCGCACGCGCTCCCCGACCTTGGCCTTGAGCGGCTGCTGGTGGTACTGGAAGGCCACCCCGTTGAAGGTCATGAGGTCGGGGGTCTTGGCGGCGATCTTCTCCGTGTTGGGCTCGCCGCCCTCGGGGCCGAGGTAGACCTCGGAGGCGACGATGACATACTCGCGGTCCACGGCCGTCAGCCCCGGTGGGTCGATGATGACGGCCCCGTGCATGCCGGCGGCCAGGTGCAGGCTCATCGGCGAGGTGGAGCAGTGGTAGAGCCAGATCCCCGAGTGCTGGGCCTTGAAGGTGTAGACGAGGGACTCCCCAGGGTTGATCGAGCGCATCGCCTGATCGGGCGGGGTGATCCCCGCGTGGAAGTCCAGGGAGTGGCTCATCGTGCCGTCGTTGACCAGGGTGATCTCGAAGGTGTCCCCCACCTTGCCGCGTAGGACGGGGCCGGGGACCTGCCCGTTGAAGGTCAGGCGCCGCTGGGTGACGCCGGCGCCGACCGGCATGACCTGCTCCTTGACGGTGAAGGTGTGCCGGTGGGTCATGGGGCCGCCGTCGGGACTGGTGGGGGCCGGTGGCAGGGCGGCGTCGAAGGCCTTGAAGCCGGCGGGCAGCTGGGCCGAGTAGTCGGGAACCGCGTCCTTGCCGGAGCCGGCCGGCTTGCTCTGGCCACCGCCGTGCTGGTGGGCGCCGGCGGCCGCCCCGCCCGCGGTGACGTGGAAGACCATGCCCTGGGCGCGGTGGCCGGCGATGGAGCACCAGCCCTCGATCGGACCCGCGACGATGCCGGCGTCGAGGGTGCCCTTGGCTCTGGCGGCGATGCGCCCGGTGGTCTGGCCGGTGGCCAGGACGAGGTCGTGGACCTGGTCGGCGGTGTTGTCCAGGGTGATGACGAGCCGGTCGCCGGGGGTGACATCGACCGTGTCCGGTACGAACCGCAGGCCCTCCACCGTGATGGTGGCGTTGACGGTGTTGCCGGTGGGCGTGACGTCCTGGGTGGTTCCGCCCTGACCCCGGTTGCCGATGACGCTGCCGACGACGACGGCCGCTCCGGCGGTGAGCAGCCCCATGAGGACACCGCGGCGGTCGGCGGACTGGAGCAGGCCGCCCGAGGACGAGGCGGCGGTCCCGTCTCCCGCCGTCGGGCCGGCCCCGCCGGTCAGGGGGCGGCGGTTGCGGTCGATGGCGGGGGCGGTACCGGCCGTCACCGCTCGGCGGTGGGCGCCCTCGGGCTTACCGGCGCCCGTCGCCGCGCGCCCAGCAGTGTCGCCGGGGGCCTGAGCCGCACTGTCGGCGCCGCTGCGCTCGGTCTCCTGGGAGGCAGCGTCCTGAGAAGGGGCGTTCTCGGAGCCAGCAGTCTCAGGAGCGGCGGCCTCATCAGGGGATGGTGCCTGTGCGTCGGGCGTCTTCGTCATCGGGTTCCCCTTCGGGGCTGGGCGGACCGGTGGCCCGCGGGGTCGGAGGTGGGGTCGGCGTCGGCCGGGGTGCGTCGGGTACGCGGCGGGCGCTTGCGCTGGGAGACCTCGCGCAGGCTGAGCATCATGCCCGCCAGCAGGTAGGAGGTCACCAGCGCGGCCAGGGCGCCGGCGACGACGCGCACCTGCCAGGGCGCCCCCGGGTAGAGCGCCAGCAGGAGGCAGGCGTTGGCGGCGGTGACCCGGTAGGCGGCGAAGCGGTCCATGATCGCGTTGGTGGCCCGGGTGGCCGCGGGGCCGCCTCCGAGCATCACCGGGGTGAGGTAGCTCAGAGCCGCCACGAGGATCTGCAGAGCGAAACCCGCCGCCAGGGGCAGGCGCAGGGAGTGGATGACCTCACGGGCAGCGGCGGCGTCGTCGGCCAGCGACATGCGAGCCCCCAGGACGGCGACGCAGCCGACGAACCAGGCCACCGAGGCCGTGGCGGAGGCCGTGGCGAAGGAGGTCGGCGGGACCCGGCGGGCGGTGCGGTAGGCGGGCACGAGGACTGCGCAGGCGCCGCCGAGGTAGACCAGGGTGCCCAGGCCCGCCAGGGGCGGCCACAGCCCGCAGGCGGCCACCAGCGCGGTGCCGCCCACGAGATAGGGCAGGCCGCGAGTGGTCCAGCGCGGCGCGACCGGCTCCATGGGAGTGCGCAGCATCGTGGGCCACAGGACCGTGAGCGTGCCCAGGACCGTGGTGCCCACGAAGCCCAGCAGCATGGTGGTCGTGTGCGCCAGGTAGAAGCCGTCGGCCAGGGCGGAGCGCCCGTGGGCGTTGGACCAGGCGATGAGGAAGCCCAGGAGCGCGCCGGTGGCCAGCAGGACCAGGGCGACGGCGTAGTGGAGGGCCAGGGATGCCAGGCGCGGGGCGATGGCCCTGCGGTACTGCACGGTGATGGCCACGACGCCCGCAATGGCCTGGGCCATGACGATACCCGCCCCGATGAGCGCCACCGCCTGCTGGCCCATGGTGATGCCGGTGAGCACGACGGCAGTGCCGAGGCTGTGGGCGTAGAGGCGCGCGTCCAGGAGGGTGGCACCGCCCAGGGCCGGGCGGTGCAGGAGGGTGTCGGCGAAGTGGGCGGACCAGATGGTGATGGCGCTGCCGATCCCGCCCAGGAGCAGGGCATGCAGGGGCAGCCAGGTTCCCCAGGAGACCAGCGGGCCCACGATGGTCAGGGCCGCCAGGACCGCGGCAATGAGCAGCCAGGCCATGACCAGGGCGTTGCGACGTACCTGGGTGGTGCGCCGGGAGGGCTTCTTGCCGGGACGGCCCGGGCCGCTTGCTCGTCCGGGGCCGGGAAGCGAGCCGGGCCGGGGGGCGGACCCGGTACCGGGAGAACCGATGGACAGGCTCATGCGCGGCCCCCTGTCGCCTGCGACGTCGTCGATCCGGATACCGCGGCCGCATCCGGCGGTCCGACCCGGACCGGCTTGCGGATGCTGCCGGAGGTCAGGACGCGCCCCAGGGTGAGGACCATGAAGACGAGAATCGCCGCCACTCCCACGGCACCGCCGACCTTCCAGACCGCGGAGGCCTCCGCCAGCAGGCCGACGACGCGCACCACCAGGCCGGCGTGCAGCAGAACGTAGGGCAGCCACATGAGTCGGTGGTAGGGCAGGGCCCGGTGGACGATCGCGGGGATGATGACCGGGGCGTGGGCCAGGATCATGGAGAAGGCGAAGCCCACCGTGATGCAGTGGATGACGATCTCGTAGGCGGCCCCGTTCAGGCCCTGCAGGCCCCACAGCGACCAGACCGCCCCGGCGAGGGCGAGCCACACGTAGCCGGCGAGCATGGAGGCCGCCATGAAGCGCACCCCGCCGCGCAGGCGGACCGTGCGTCGGGCGACGTCGTAGTAGGCCATGACGACGGCCAGTCCCAGCAGGGCCGGGCCGACCACGAGGTGGGAGCCCGGTGCGATGAGCAACAGGCAGGCACCCAGGACCGCCGCGCCGGAGAGCACCTCGACGACGGTCTCCACCATCTCGTCGAGGAAGGCGATGCGGGCCAGCTCCAGGCGCTCGCCGATGATGGTGAGCGTGGGGAAGAGCAGCCACAGCGGGACGACGTCCTCCATGCCGCGCCCACCCAGCCACAGGACGTCCCCCAGCAGGAGGGCGGCCCCGCCCATGGCCTCGACGTCGACGGCGGCACTGGGGGCGCGGCGGTGAACCCGCAGGTAGATGGCGCACAGGATGCCTGCGGCGCCGGTCATGAGTCCCCGGCCGACGACGTCGGGGGCGCCGGTCAGGAGGGCCAGGCAGCCCGCGGCACTTCCCAGGGGGGCGAGGAAGGCCCAGGGGGTGCGGGCGGCGACCGCCCGTTCCAGGGCGATGACGGTCCCCAGGAAGCCGACGAGCATGAGGGGGCCGTGGAGCGCCGCCAGCTCGGCCCCATTGACAGGGGCCGGCAGGTTGAGGCGCAGGAGGGCGGCGTTGAGTCCCATGAGGATGCAGGCGGCGCCCAGGGCCAGGGCCACCAGGCGCGGCGCCACGCGGCTGGTCAGCGCCCGGCTGAGTCGGTCCGTCTCCACGGCCCAACCGTATCCAACGGCGCCGCAAACCCACGCACCACGCACTCACATCGACAAAAACTTCATAGACGACACGGCTCCGCGTCGTCTATGAAGTTTCGGTAGGTTTGTGTAGGGCTGGCCGCGCCAGCGGAGGTGGACAGTCACGCCTGCGGAGGTGGACAGCCGTTCCACTGGAGGTGGACGGCCATTCCAGCCGGCCCCGCGGTGGTAGTAAGGTCACGCCCACCAGTACGAAACACTCCGAAGGAGAGCCCTATGAGCGAGAGCCCCGAGCTGCTGCCCGTCACTGAGAAGAAGTCCAGCTGCGGCTGCCACGAGCACAGCGACGAGCGCCTCACCCTGGACGCGCGCGCCATCCCGCACCGTCTGCGCCACTCCGCGGTCATCGGCGCCGCCTCCTCCCTCAACCCCGGTGAGGGCTTCGACCTGGTGGCCCCGCACGTGCCCACCCCGCTGCTGGCCCAGATCGACCAGCTGCCCTTCACCTTCCAGCACACGCTGCTGGAGCAGTCCGAGGGCTTCGCACGCGTCGAGATCCTGCGCACCGCCTGATCCGCGCCAGAGCGCGACCGGTCGACGGGAGGCACCCGCGGCCCCGAGCACTCGGCTCCGGCCACGGGCTCGCGGCCTCAGCGGGCCTGACTCCGTGCCGCCGGCGCGCTCCCGATATGCTCAACGCATGACGCCTGCACCGCTCGATGCCGCGGTCGTCGGCCCGAGCAGGAGCCGTGGGACCTCCGCGGACCTGCCCATGCCGACGACCCGGCCGGTGCTACCCGACCTGCCCGAACGTCCCGGCCTGTCGGCCCCGGCTGCCGACGGCGTCCCCCAGCAGCTGGTCGACCGCTACGGGCGCACCGTGCGCGACCTGCGCCTGTCCATCACGGACCGCTGCAACCTGCGTTGCACCTACTGCATGCCCGCGCAGGGTCTCCAGTGGTTGCCCACCCCGGATCTGCTGACCACCGCCGAGCTCACCCGCCTGGGGCGCATCGCCGTCGAGCGCCTGGGAGTCGAGCGCATCCGCCTGACCGGTGGCGAGCCGCTCATGCGGCGCGACCTGGAGGAGATCGTCGGTGCACTGTCCGCACTGCGGACCTCGGCCGGGGCCAAGCCGGACATCGCCCTGACTACCAACGGCCTGGGCCTGGAGAAGCGGGCCGCCGGGCTGCGGGCGGCGGGCCTGGACCGCGTCAACATCTCCATCGACTCCCTGGACCCGCAGGACTACGCCGCCATCACTCGCCGAGACCGGCTCGCCGACGTCCTGACGGGGATCGCCGGCGCCCAGGAGGCCGGTCTGGACCCCATCAAGGTCAATGCCGTGGCCGTGCCCGCCACCGTGGAGGAACGCGCGCCACGTCTCCTGGCCGAGTGTCTGCGCCGTGGCTGGCAGCTGCGGTTCATCGAGCACATGCCGCTGGGACCGCGCGAGACCTGGAGCAGCCAGGACGTCGTCGGCGTCGATCAGATCCTGGAGGTGCTGCGAGAGGCCGGCTTCACCCTCACCGAGGTGGGTCGCCCGGACCGTCGTCCGGCGGCGCTGTGGCGCGTGGCCGCCGGAAGCGCGGCGGGCCAGGAGCATCCGGCCGGGACGGTGGGCGTCATCGCCTCGGTCACCGCCCCCTTCTGCTCGGACTGCGACCGCACCCGCATCACGGCCGACGGGCGCCTCATGACCTGCCTGTTCTCCAGCACCGAGACCGACCTGCGCGGCCCCATGCGCGCCGGCGCCGACGACGACGAGCTCATCCGCATCTGGGCCGGCGCAACCTGGGGTAAGCCCCGCGCGCACGGCTCGGACAGTCCCCACACCGAGAGCGACGGTTTCGCTCGCCCGCAGCGCACCATGTCGGCCATCGGTGGCTGACCCGATTCCTCAGGAGCCCCCATGACGAACCCCTCCCCCGAGCTGTCGCCCCAGGCGGACGCGCACGCCGGTCAGGCGCAGATCTCTGTGACCCTGCGCTACTTCGCCGCGGCCACTGAGGCCGCCGGGCGCCCCGAGGAACGCCTGGACCTGCCCGCCGGCACGACACTGGCGGCTCTGCGCGAGCAGCTCTCCGGTCGAGGCCTGGAGATGGCGCGGGTCATCCCGATCTGCAGCTTCCTCGTCAACTCGGTCTCCACCCCGGCGGACTCGCTCACGCCCCTGGCCGACGGCGACGCCGTCGACGTGCTCCCGCCCTTCGCCGGCGGGTGACCACCGCATCGAGCCGGACGGTTGTCGCGTAACCCGACCGTTCTTCCGGCTGGCTGCCCGGGACGTTCCAGGCTCGGCGATAAGACGTCAGGCGATGTTGCTCCACTGGCTCGAGCCGTCGGTGAAGGTCTGGCGCTTCCACACGGGCAGGCGCTCCTTGACCTCCTCGACGATCTGGCTGCACACGGCGAAGGCCTCGGCGCGGTGGTCGGAGCTGACGGCGACCGCGAGCGCTGCCTCCCCGACGCTCAGGTCGCCGACGCGGTGGACGACGCCCAGGGCCCGCACCCTCCCCTGCTGAGCCACGTCTTGGGCGATCTGCTCGACGACCTGGCCGGCCGTGGGGTGGCAGGAGTAGCCGATGCCGGTGACGGCGCGCTCGGCGTCGTGGTTGCGGACCACGCCCTCGAAGGTGACGACGGCGCCGGCGGCGGCGTCCTGGACGGCGTCGGCGAGTTCGGTGACGCTGATGGGTGACTCGGTGACCTCGGCGCGTACCACGCGGGCCGTGGGAGCCGGGAGCGGCCGGCTGGGCTGGTCGGGGCTGGGCGTCACGGGGTCTCCTCGATCGGGGCGGCGGGCTGGGCGTGATCGGATGGTCGGCCGCGAGCATACCCATGTGGGCTTCACCGGCTGAACGGGCATGATAGGCCCCGGACGTTCGGGCACCGGCCCCACGACCGCCCGCCCTGAAGTCGCAGCCCGCAGGGTACCCGCCAAAGGAAGGACCGCTATGGCGCAGATGATTCCGCTGGAGGACTACGTCTCCCAGGTGCTGGAGGCCCTCTCGCCCCTGGAGGGCGGCCGTGTGCCGCTGGGGCGGGCGCACCGCCGGGTGCTGGCCGAGGACGTGACCGCCGCCGTGCCGGTGCCGCCGTGGACGAACTCGGCGATGGACGGCTACGCGGTGCGCGCGAAGGACACGACCGGCGCCTGCCCGCTCACGCCCGTGGTTCTGCCGGTGAGCGGGGACGTTCCGGCCGGCGCCGCACCGCGGCCCCTCGCGGAGGGAACCGCCCAGCGGATCATGACCGGGGCGATGCTGCCTGAGGGCGCGGACGCCGTGGTCAAGGTGGAGGACACCGACCAGGCTCCCGGCCCGCACCCGATTCCCGAGCGCGTCGAGATCCGCGCGGCAGCGACCCCGGGCCTCAGCGTGCGCCGCGCCGGGGAGGACGTGGCCGCGGGCGATCCGGTCATGGCGGCGGGGACGAGGCTGTCAGCGGCGGCCATCTCCGCCCTGGCCTCCGTGGGGCTCGGCTCGGTGCTGGTGCGGCCGCAGGTGCGCGTGGCGGTGGTCTCCACCGGGGCCGAGCTGCGTGACGCCGGCCAGGCGCTGGAGCCCGGGACGATTCCCGACTCCAACTCCCTGCTGCTGGCCGGGCTGGTCACCGAGCACGGGGCCGTGTGCACGAGCGTGGCCCGCAGCGGCGACACGGCCGAGTCCCTGGCTGAGGTGCTGCGGCAGGCCGCGGCCGGCGCCGACCTCATCGTCACCTCCGGGGGCGTGTCAGCGGGTGCCTTCGACCCGCTGACGATGCTGGCGCAGGTACAGCGGGGCGAGGAGGCCCCGGTCCACCTGGACTTCGTCAAGGTGGCCATGCAGCCGGGCAAGCCCCAGGGGCATGGCTGGGTGCTGGCCGACGACGGCCGGCGGGTGCCGATCATCTGCCTGCCGGGCAACCCGGTGAGTGTCCTGGTCTCCTTCACCACGATCGTGGCCCCGGCGCTGGCACGCCTGGCCGGGCAGGATGCGGCAGGCGGCGCAGAGCTGCTTCCGGGTCGGCCTGCGCTGACGGCGCGCGCGGCGGTGGGTTGGCGAACCCCGCCGGGGCGGCGCCAGCACGTGCCGGTGCGCTTCACCGAGGCCCCCACCGGCTCCGGAGTCCATTCCGACCTCGGTGACGGTGCGGGCCTGCCCTGGGTGACGCCCACCCACCGGTTGGGCTCCGGCTCGCACCTGGTGGCATCGCTGCCCGCCGCGCAGGCGCTGGCGGTGGTGGCCGCCGAGGTCGAGGCGGTCGAGGTCGGCGACGAGCTGCCCCTCATCCCGCTGTCCGCCTCCTAGCGCCCGCCGGCAGCCTGTGAAGGCCACCGGTACAAGCGACGAGCCACATCCACGACGCACGATCCATACCCCCGTGAAGGAGCCCCCATGACGACCCGCCCCGAGATCACCCTCACCCACCTGGACGAGGCGGGCGCCGCCTACATGGTGGATGTCACCGCCAAGACCCCGACCGTGCGCGAGGCCCGCGCCACCGCCTTCGTGGCCTGCTCGGAGGCGATCGTCGACGCCCTGCGCGGCGGCTCTGTCCCCAAGGGCGACGTGCTCGCCGTGGCCCGCGTGGCCGGGATCGCGGCGACGAAGAAGGTCCCCGAGCTCCTCCCCCTGGCACATGTCATCGGCGTGCACGGGGCGCGCGTGGACCTGGAGATCGTCGACGGCGGCGTGCGCATCGAGACCACGGTGCGCACGGCCGACCGCACGGGCGTGGAGATGGAGGCCCTCACCGCCGCCACCGTGGCGGGACTGGCGATCGTCGACATGGTCAAGGGAGTGGACCGGGGCGTCGAGCTGCGCGAGGCCAAGGTGGTCGCCAAGTCCGGGGGACGCTCAGGGGACTGGGTGCGCGGTGACCGCGGTGACGCCGCCTGAGCAGACGGTCGGCGCCATCATGAGCACCACGGATGCAGCCGAAGTCACCGAGGTCGCCGAGGCCCCCGATGTCGCCGACGTCATCGTGCTGGCCGGCGGGACCGGCGCCCGGTTGGACGGAGCCTCCAAGCCCGACGTCATTGCCCGGGGGCTGCGCCTGCTCGACCACGTGCTGGCCGGTCTGGAGCAGCTGCGGACGCAGGGCCTTCCGCTCGGGCGCGTGTGCGTCGTCGCCCCGGCGGAGGTCGCGCTGCCCAATGGTGTCCTGCGGGCGCTGGAGGATCCTCCCCTGGGAGGGCCCGTCGCCGGGATCGCGGCCGGGCTGGATGTCCTAGGACAGAGCGGCCCGGTTGCGGGACTGGCCGGGATCCTCACCTGCGACGCGCCCTTGTCCTGGAGGGCGCTGCCGGCCCTGCACCGGGCACTGGCGCAGGCCGGGCCGGAGCTGGACGGGGTCTGCGCCCGCGACGGCGAGCACACTCAGTACCTGCTGGGCCTCTACCGTCGCCGGGCACTGGCCGCGGCCGTGGCCCCGGGCGGCGTGCCTCTGCGGGACACGGCTGTGCGCCGGGCACTCGGGACGCTCCGCGTCAGGGCCATCCCCACGACCCACGATGTCGTGCGGGATCTGGACACCTGGGCCGAGGTCCGTTCCTGGGACTCGGGCTGCTGCGGGTAACGGCCCCTCAGGCCGCCTCGCTCAGCGGCGCTCAGTAACGCTCGAGCGTGCTCAGTGGTCGCCGCCGCCGAGCTGCTCCAGGACATGGGGCACCAGGGGGCCGACGACGGCGACGGTGTCCTTGACCCCGCCGCGTGAGCCGGGGGCGTTGACGACCAGGGCGCCGTCGTCGCCGCGAGAGGTCACGCCTACCAGCCCGCGGGACAGTCCCGCCAGCGGTGTCTTGGTCAGCCCGTGGGCGCGGATCTGCGCCTCGATGCCCTCGATGCGGGTCTCCAGTAGTGGCGCCGTGGCCTCCGGGGTGAGGTCTCGGGGGGTCACCCCGGTACCGCCGGTGGTCAGGACCACCCGGGCGCCGGCGGACACGGCCCGCCTGATCGCCTCACGCACCGGCTCAACGCCGTCGGGCACGAGGTCCACCTTCTCCACGACGACGTCGTGCTCAGCCAGGAGGCGCTGGGCCAGCGGGCCGGAGAGGTCCTCTCTCTCACCACTGACGCAGCGGTCGGAGACGGTGATGACGGCGCCCTTGACGGGCTCGGGCAGGGCCGCCAGGCCCTTCTGGACGATGGGGGTCTCACTCATGGACCCACCGTAGTCCGCATACACCCCGCGCGGCTCCTCCGTCTCCCACCCGGAGTTTCAAGGGCAACACGTCCCGATCCAACCGGCAACCTCAATTAGGCAACTGACATTGAACCTAATTCACCGCCCTTAGTCACCTCTGAGATGTCGGTTTCGCCTCGTATTGCTCAGACATTCGTCCCTTGCATGAAGATCTGACCAACTCAATGCATCATTGAGCGCGGTGTGAGTCCGCAGGCTTTCACCGACCCTCTCCAAACAGTCTCAGGTCCAGGGCGCTGTCGCCCAGCGGGCCGAGCCCCACAACAGCAGGAGCCCTATGTCCACGCTCGACACCTCCGGTCGCGTCCTCACAGGGTGGAACCCTGAAGAGCCGGAGAACTGGTCCGCGAAGATCGCCTGGACCACTCTGACCATCTCGACCTACTCGATGATCCTGGCCTTCTGCGTCTGGTTACTCCCCAGCGCGATCGCCCCCAAGCTCACCGAGATCGGCTTCAAGCTCACCGAGAGCCAGCTGTACTGGCTCGCCGCCATGCCCGGCCTGTCCTGCGGCCTGATCCGCCTCATCTACATGTTCCTGCCGCCGATCGTCGGCACCCGCAAGCTCGTCGCATGGTCGTCCCTGCTCTACGCCCTGCCGATGCTCGGCTGGTTCTTCGCGGTGCAGAGCACCAAGACGAGCTTCGGGACACTGCTCGCCCTGGCCTTCGCCTGCGGGATCGGGGGCGGCTCGTTCTCCGGCTACATGCCCTCGACCGGCTACTTCTTCCCCAAGCGGCTGACCGGTACCGCCCTGGGGATCCAGGCGGGCGTCGGGAACATGGGAATGAGCATCATCCAGCTGCTGAGCCCCTGGCTCATGGGTTTCGGTCTGCTGGGCATCACCTGGATCGCCCCCCAGCACGCCGGCAGCGGCCAAGTGTGGGTCCACAACGTGGCCGTCTTCTTCATCCCGTGGACCATCGTGGCCGCGGTCCTCGCCTTCGCCCTGCTCAAGGACGTCCCGGTCAAGGCCAACATCCGCCAGCAGATCGATATCTTCACCAACCCCGACACCTGGTACATGACGCTCATGTACGTGGCGACCTTCGGGCTGTTCTCCGGGTTCGCCGCACAGTTCGGACTCCTCATCAAGAACACCTACGGGCCTGGCTCGCCCCTGGCCCACCACTTCGACAAGTCCCTGCTGCCCCTGGGTGCGACCTACGCCTTCCTCGGGCCGCTGATCGGGTCGGTGGTCCGAATGCTGTGGGGACCCCTGTGCGACCGCTTCGGCGGGGCCATCTGGACCTTCATCTCCATCGTGGGAATGGGCGCCACACTCGCCGTCACCACCTTCTACCTCCACCCGACCGATCCGGCGCAGTTCCCCGGCTTCCTGTGGTCCATGCTGGCGATGTTCTTCTTCTCCGGCCTGGGCAACGCCGGCACCTTCAAGCAGATGCCAATGATTATGCCCAAGCGCCAGGCCGGCGGCGCCATCGGCTTCACGGCTGCCATCGGCAGCCTGGGCCCCTTCATCGTCGGCGTCGCCATCGCCTCCCTGGGCACCACCGCCTGGTTCTGGATCTCGGTCGCCTACTGCGCCGTGTGCGCGGTCATCTGCTGGCTGCGCTACGCGCGACCGGGAGCCCCGTTCCCGGGCTGAGTTCCCACATCCGGCATCCGTTCGGAACGCCCACAACTGTCTGACGGGCTCGGCGGCTCACGGCTCACCCGCCCGCCTGCCCCGTCGAGGGGGCAGCGCCCGCCCGGTCGCCATCGGCCGGACCGCCGCCAGCCAGCCAGCCCCAGGCTGACCACTGATGAACACAGACACACCATTGACCACCCACCAGCTTCACGGATCAAAGGACCATTGATGAGCACCACCGGCTCCCAGACCACCGGCCCCGGGATCGTTCCTGGACCCGACCAGCAGGTCGAGAACGCCCCCGGACTGCTCACGCTGGGCTCGTACCTGCGTCGAGGACAAGCCTCTGCCGACGCCCGCCGCCTGTTCCTCACCGGAGGGCGCGAGGCCGACACCTTCTACCGCCACCGGTGGAGCCACGACAAGATGGTCCACTCCACCCACGGGGTCAACTGCACCGGGTCGTGCGCCTGGGAGGTCTACGTCTCCGACGGCATCATCACCTGGGAGAAGCAGATCACCGACTACCCCACCACGGGGCCGGACATGCCCGAGTACGAACCCCGCGGCTGCCCGCGCGGCGCGGCCTTCTCCTGGTACACCTACTCCCCCACGCGCATCCGCTACCCCTACGTGCGCTCGGTCCTCCTGGACGCCTTCCGCGCCGCGAAGGCCGACAACGACGGCGACCCGGTCGCCGCCTGGGCGCAGGTCACCGGTGACCCCGCCACCGCCAAGGCCTACAAGTCCGCCCGAGGCAAGGGCGGCATGGTCCGCGTGGGCTGGGACGAGGCCATGGAGATCGTCGCGGCCGCCTACGTCCACACCATCCGCGCCTGGGGCCCGGACCGCATCGCCGGCTTCAGCGTCATCCCGGCCATGTCCCAGGTCTCCTACGGAGCCGGCGGCCGCCTCCACGAGCTCATCGGCGGCACGATGCTCTCCTTCTACGACTGGTACGCCGACCTGCCCCCGGCCTCACCCCAGGTCTTCGGGGACCAGACCGACGTCCCCGAGGCCGGCGACTGGTACAACTCCCAGTACCTCATGATGTGGGGCTCCAACCTGCCGCTGACCCGCACCCCGGACGCCCACTTCATGACCGAGGCCCGCTACCACGGGCAGAAGGTCGTGGCCGTCTCCCCCGACTACGCCGACAACACCAAGTTCGCCGACCAGTGGCTGCGCGTGGCCCCGGGCACCGACGGCGCCCTGGCCCAGGCGATGGGGCACGTCATCCTCTCCGAGTTCCACGTCAAGCGCGAGGAGTCCTTCTTCCTGGACTACATGCGCCGTCACACCGACTCCCCCTTCCTCATCAGTCTGGACCCCTCCCCCGACGGCACCGGCTACGTGCCCGGGCGCTTCGTGACGGCCTCCGACGTCAACGGCGTCGCCACCGGCGCCCCGAAGAACGAGTTCCGCCCCCTCGTGTGGGACCGCGAGCGCGGCCCGGCCGACCCCGGCGGCACCCTGGCCGACCGCTTCACCCCCGAGGGTGAGGGCAAGTGGAACCTGCTCATGGAGGGTGTCGACCCAGTCATGAGCATCCTGGACCTGCACGGCCAGGGCCCCCAGGTGCAGGCCGCCGAGGTGCTCCTGCCCCGCTTCGACCTGCCCGGCTCCTCCACCCCCGAGGGCTCCGTGGGCGGCGGCGTCGTGCGCCGCGGCGTACCGGTCACCCGCATCGGGGACCGCATGGTCACCACCGTCTACGACCTGCTCCTGGCCCAGTACGCCGTCGAGCGCCCGTCCATGCCTGGCGAGTGGCCCGCGGACTACCAGGACGCCACCGTCCCAGGCACTCCCGCCTGGGCCAGCGAGATCACCGGCGTTCCCGGCCCCGCCATCATCCAGGTAGCGCGCGACTTCGCCCTCAACGCCGTGGAGTCCGGCGGCCGCTCCCAGATCGTCATGGGCGCGGGCATCAACCACTACTACCACGCCGACCAGATCTACCGGACGATCCTGGCGCTGACCTCCATGTGCGCCACCCAGGGCGTCAACGGCGGCGGCTGGGCCCACTACGTGGGTCAGGAGAAGGTCCGCCCGCTCAGCGGCTTCCAGCAGTACGCCTTCGCCCTGGACTGGCACCGCCCGGCCCGACAGATGATCTCCACCGGCTTCTGGTACCTCACCACCGACCAGTGGCGCTACGACAACACCTCCGCCGAGCGCCTGGCCTCCCCACTGGGGCCCGGCACCCTGGCGGGCAAGACCACGACCGACGCCATGGTCGAGGCCATGAAGCGCGGGTGGACGCCGTCCTACCCGACCTTCAACCGCAGCCCGCTGCTCCTGGGCCAGCAGGCCGCCGAGGCGGGCATGGACCCCAAGGACTACATCGTCGAGCAGCTGCGCTCCGGTGAGCTGCGCTTCGCCTGCGAGGACCCCGACGCCCCAGAGAACTTCCCGCGCATCCTGTGCTCGTGGCGCACGAACCTGCTGGGCAGCTCGGCCAAGGGCACGGAGTTCTTCCTGCGCCACATGGTGGGTGCGGATAACGACGTCAACGCCGTCGAGACCCCGGCCGAGCAGCGGCCCGCCTCGGTGACCTGGCGCGACGAGGCCCCCGTGGGCAAGCTCGACCTCATGTGGACCGCGGACTTCCGCAACACCTCCACCACCCTGCACTCCGACGTCGTCCTGCCGGCGGCCACCTGGTACGAGAAGCACGACATCTCCTCGACCGACATGCACCCCTTCGTGCACTCCTTCAACGCGGCCATCGACCCGCCCTGGGAGGCGCGCACCGACTTCCAGGTCTTCCAGACCCTGGCCGGGCTCATCTCCGCCTGGGCACCGCGCTACCTGGGCACCCAGACCGACGTCGTCGCCGCGCCCCTGACGCACGACACCCCCGACGCCCTGACGATGGCGCACGGTGACGCGTCCTCCCTGCCCCAGGAGTGGGTGCCGGGAGTGACGATGCCCAAGCTGGTGCCCACCGAGCGCGACTACACCCAGATCCGGGCCAAGTTCGACGCCCTGGGTCCCCTGGCCGAGAAGCTGGGGATTCCCTGCAAGGGCATCATGCTCAAGCCCGGCCCGGAGGTGGAGCGCCTGGCCCGCAACCACGGGGTCTCCTCCGACGGCGTGGCCGCCGGCCGGCCGCTGATCGACACCGACATCCGCGCCGCCGACGCGATCTTCACGCTGTCGGGCACCACCAACGGGCGCATCTCCACCGAGGGCTGGGACACGTTGTCCAAGCGCACCGGCACCACGTTGGTCGAGCTCAGCGAGGAGGAGGCCGGCAAGCTCGTCTCCTTCGCCGACACCCAGGTCAAGCCCCAGGGAGTCATCACCTCCCCGGAGTGGTCCGGCTCCGAGCACGGCGGACGGCGCTACTCGGCCTTCGTGGTCAACGTGGAGCACGCCAAGCCCTGGCACACCCTGACCGGGCGCATGCACTACTACCTCGACCACGACTGGATGCGGGACATGGGAGAGTCCCTGCCGATCTTCCGGCCGCCACTGGACTTCCACGCCCTGTACGGGGAGGCCGCGCCCGGCTCGGTGTCCACGAGCCAGGCCGGCACGGCGGAGGTCGCGGTGCGCTACATCACCGCGCACAACAAGTGGGCGATCCACTCGCAGTACTTCGATAACCTGTACATGCTCACGCTGGGACGGGGCGGCCAGACCATCTGGATGAGTCCCCAGGACGCCGACAAGATCGGCGTCAAGGACAACGAGTGGGTCGAGGCCTACAACCGCAACGGCATCGTGGCGGCGCGCGCCATCGTCTCCCACCGCATCCCCGAGGGCATGGTCTTCATGCACCACGCCCAGGAGCGCACCATGAACACCCCGCTGACCGAGTCCAGCGGCAGGCGCGGCGGGACGCACAACTCGCTGACCAGGATCGTGCTCAAGCCCAGCCACTTCGCCGGCGGCTACGGGCAGCTGTCCTACGCCTTCAACTACATCGGCCCCACGGGCAACAACCGCGACGAGGTCACGCTTATTCGTCGCCGCAGCAACCAGGAGGTGACTTTCTGATGAAGGTCATGGCCCAGATCGCAATGGTGATGAACCTCGACAAGTGCATCGGCTGCCACACCTGTTCAGTGACCTGCAAGCAGGCCTGGACCAACCGCGAGGGCACCGAGTACATGTGGTTCAACAACGTCGAGACCCGCCCGGGTGTCGGCTACCCCAAGGGGTGGGAGGACCAGGACACCTGGCGCGGCGGCTGGGAGCGCACGGCCTCGGGCCGCCTGCGGCCCCGTTCGGGCGGGCGCCTGCGCCGCCTGGTCAACATCTTCGCCAACCCGGAGATGCCCACGGTCGAGGACTACTACGAGCCGTGGACCTACGAGTACGACAAGCTGCTCTCGGCCCCCAAGGACTCCCCGGCACTTCCGGTGGCACGCGCCAAGAGCCAGCTGACCGGCGAGTACATGCCCACCATCAAGTGGGGTCCCAACTGGGACGACGACCTGGGCGGCTCCATGGAGACCCTCCAGCAGGACCCGATCGTCGAGGCGATGAGCACGAAGGTGCGCACCGACATCGAGTCGGCCTTCATGTTCTACCTGCCGCGCATCTGCGAGCACTGCCTCAACCCCACCTGCGTGTCCGCCTGCCCGTCGGGCGCCATGTACAAGCGCACTGAGGACGGCATCGTCCTGGTGGACCAGGACGCCTGCCGCGGCTGGCGCATGTGCGTGTCGGCCTGCCCCTACAAGAAGGTCTACTTCAACCACGCCACCGGCAAGGCCGAGAAGTGCACCCTGTGCTACCCGCGCCTGGAGGTCGGCGAGCCCACCGTGTGCTCGGAGACCTGCGTGGGCCGCCTGCGCTACCTGGGCGTTCTCCTCTACGATGCCGATCGCGTCTCGCAGGCCGCCGCCGTCAAGGACCCGCAGGACCTGTACATGGCCCAGCGCGAGATCCTCCTCAACCCCCACGACCCCGAGGTCGTGGCGGGCGCGCGCGCCGAGGGCGTGCCGGACAACTGGATCGAGGCGGCCCAGGCATCCCCCATCTGGGACCTCATCGACACCTACGAGGTGGCCCTGCCCCTGCACCCCGAGTACCGCACCATGCCGATGGTCTGGTACATCCCGCCGCTCTCCCCGGTCGTTGACGAGGTCGCGGCCGCAGGCCTGGACGGCGAGAACTACAAGGTGCTGCTCACGGCCGTCTCCGACATGCGCATTCCGCTGGAGTACCTGGCGGGCCTGTTCACGGCCGGCGAGACCAACACGGTCGAGCTCGTACTGCGGCGCCTGGCCGCGATGCGCTCCCACATGCGCGACGTGCGCCTGGGCCGCGAGCCCGACCCGGCCATCGCCGCCGCCGTGGGCCTGGACGGCAAGAAGCTGGAGGCCATGTACCGCCTGCTGGCCATTGCCAAGTACGACGACCGCTACGTCATCCCCACCACCAAGCCCGAGGTCCCCCGCGGCATGGAATCCATGGGCAACGACGTCAAGACCCTTCTGGGTGAGGGCGCCCCGGCCGGGTGCCACCCCGACGTCGCCTCCTTCCATGGCCAGGGCGGCGGCATCAACAACGGCCCGGTGAGCCTGCCGCTGCCGACCGTGCGCCGCGAGCCGGTGCCGGCCGCCGGCCCGGGCATGACGCCGGTCGGTGTGCCTGAGCCGGTGGGTCAGGCCCAGGAGGCCGGCTCCTCGACCGGCCCGGCGGTCGCGGCCCCCAGGGACCTCTGAGATGGTCTCCTTCGTCCGCGCCCCCCGGGTTCTTGAGAAACCCGCCGAGGTGCAGCTGACCCCCTCCCAGCGAGCCACCGTGCACATGGCGGCCTCGCTGCTGCTGGACTACCCAGCCGAGGGGACCCTGGAGACGCGCCTGAACGCCGTCGAGGCCGAGCTGGCCACGCTACCGGCAGAGGTGGCCGTCCTCCTGGAGGAGTTCATCGCTCAGGCGCGACGCCGCGGCGAGCGGGCCATGGCCGAGCACTACGTGGAGATCTTCGACCGACGTCGGCGCTGCTGTCTGTACCTGACGTACTACACGGTGGGTGACACCCGGCACCGGGGCGCCGCACTGCTGGCCTTCAAGCAGGCGCTGGCGGCGGCCGGCTACGAGATGGCCGCCGACGAGCTGCCCGACTACCTGCCGGTGGTCCTCGAGCTGTCCGCGCGCAGCGGTGACGAGGTGGCGGGCACGCTCCTGTCCTCCCACCGCGAGGGCATCGAGGTGCTGCGCAGCGCCCTGGCCGACGCCGCCTCCCCCTACGCGGGGCTGGTGGAGGCCGTCTCGATGACTTTGCCGCAGATCGACGAGGCCACCGCCGAGCGCGTGCGCGCCCTCGTGGCGGCCGGGCCGCCCACCGAGACCGTCGGTGTCACCGACACCCTGCCCTTCCCGACCATTCCCGTGCGCAACCCGAGCCTGTCCGGTGTAACCGCCGTGCCGGGCTCGGCACCAGTCGCCGATCCTTCCCCCTTCACAAGCAGCCAGGAGAGCATGACATGAGCCCGATTCAGCAGAACCTCATGTGGGTGGCCCTGCCCTACGCCAGCCTGGTGCTGCTGGTGGCAGGCATGATTTGGCGGTGGCGCACCGACCAGTTCGGCTGGACCTCTCGTTCCTCGCAGTGGAACGAGTCCCGCATCCTGCGCCTGGCCTCCCCCCTGTTCCACCTGGGCTTCCTCATGGTGATGGGCGGTCACGTCGTCGGGCTGCTGGTGCCCAAGGACGTCACCGAGATGCTGGGCGTCTCCCAGCACATGTACCACCTGGGCGCCACCTACCTGGGAACCTTCGCGGCCATCCTGACGATCGTGGGCCTGGTCGGGCTCATCTACCGGCGCATCGTCGTCAAGAGCGTGCGCCTGGCCACCACCCGCAACGACCTGGTCATGTACTGCTTCCTCATCGTGCCGATCCTGCTGGGCTCGGCGGCCACGGTCCTCAACCAGCTCGCCGACGCCCACGGCTACGACTACCGCGAGACGATCAGCCCCTGGCTGCGCTCGGTGCTGGTGCTCCAGCCGCGCCCCGAGCTCATGGCCGACGTGCCGGTCTCCTTCAAGCTCCACGTCATCGCGGGCTTCCTGCTCCTGGCGATCTGGCCCTTCACCCGCCTGGTCCACGTGGTCTCCGCGCCCGTGGGCTACGTGACCCGCCCCTATGTGGTCTACCGTTCGCGTGAGGGGGCCACCTCCACCGCTCAGACCTCACGCGGCTGGACCCCGGTGCGGACCCAGGGCACCGGCAACCAGGGGGCCAACGACGTCACTCCCTCTCAGGGAGCCTGAACCGGACGTTCCCGCCGTCACGAAAGGACAACGTATGGGTATCACTCGTCGCGCGGCCATCGCCGCTGTCAGTCTGCTCTCCGCCGTCTCCTTGGCCGCCTGCGGCGGGTCCGCCTCCAACAGCTCCACCGGGACCACCACGGGAGCCGCTTCCGCAGGCGCCTCGGGCGGTACGGGGAAGGCGACCGGCAAGGTCACGGTCCTGGCCGCCGCCTCCCTCCAGAAGGCCTTCGAGGAGATCGAGAAGACCGTGGAGAAGGACAACCCCGGCCTGGACGTCACCTTCGACTTCCAGGGCTCCCAGGACCTGGTGGCCTCCCTGGCGGGTGGCGACAGCGCCGACGTCCTGGCCACGGCCAACAACTCCACGATGAAGACCGCTGCGGACCAGAAGCTGGTCGGGAACCAGACCGAGTTCGCCACCAACGTCCTGACCCTCATCGTCCCCAAGGGCAACCCCAAGAAGATCACCGGGTTGGACTCGTCGCTGGACGGCGCCAACCTGGTCATCTGCGCCCCGGAGGTGCCCTGCGGTGAGGCCACCAAGAAGCTCGCCGAGGCCCAGGGAATCACCCTCAACCCGGTCTCCGAGGAGCAGAAGGTGACCGACGTGCGCGGCAAGGTCGAGTCCGGTGAGGCCGACGCCGGCATCGTCTACACCACCGACGCCGCGGCCGCCAAGGACAAGGCGGACAAGATCGACATCCCCGACGGCGGCGTCGTCAACCACTACCCGATCGCCCCGACGGCCAAGCCCGAAAACCCTGCGGGCGCCCAGGTCTTCATCGACGCCGTCACCGGTAAGGCCGGCCAGGAGATCCTGGCCAAGCACGGCTTCGGCAAGCCCGGCAGCACCACTGCCGGGGCGAGTGCTGGGGCGAGCTCCAGCGCCGGGGCCTCCGCCGCGGGTAGCGCGGCGGCCGGCACCGGGGCCAGCTCAGGGGCCAGCACTGCCCCGTCCCAGGCCGCGACCGCTGAGGGGTCCTCCGCCCCGGAGGCGAACAAGCCCACCGCACAGACGACTGCTCCGTGATGGCTTGCCGGTCTGAATCGGTGGCCTGGTAAACATGAGTCTGTGAACCAGATGTCCCCCACTGCACGCTCCGAGCAGCAGTCGGTACGGCGGCCCGTCCGCGCCCTCCTGGGGCGTGGGCGGGCCGCTCGCTCACCTCTGCCCGTCCTCGTGACCGCGCTGGCCGTCTTGGGGGGCTGCGCGATCGTCCTGCCCCTGGTGGGTATGGGGACGCGCGTGTCCTGGGGGCAGCTCCCCCAGCTGCTGGCGACGCCGTCGGCGCAGGCCGCCCTGTGGCTCTCGATCCGCACCTGCCTGACCTCCACGGTCATCTGCGTGGTGCTGGGTGTGCCGCTGGCGCTGCTGCTGGCCCGCAGCTGGCCGGGGGTGAGGATCGCGCGGGTTCTTGCGGTGCTGCCGATGACGATGCCGCCGGTGGTGGCCGGTATCGCGTTGCTGTCCACCTTGGGCAACCGCGGCCTGCTGGGGGCGCACCTGAAGGAGTGGGGGGTGCCCATCGCCTTCTCCACCACCGCGGTGGTCATCGCCCAGGTGTTCGTCTCCATGCCTTTCCTGGTGGTCACTCTGGAGGCGGCGCTGCGCAGCCGTGACAAGCGGGCCGAAGTCACCGCCCGGAGCCTCGGGGCCGGCCCATGGCGGGTCCTAGCGCAGGTGACGCTGCCGTTGGCAACGCCCGCTCTGGCTCGGGGCACGGCCCTGGCCCTGGGCCGGAGCCTGGGCGAGTTCGGGGCGACCATCGCCTTCGCCGGCTCCAAGGAGGGCGTCACCCGCACGATGCCGCTGGCCATCTACCTGGAACGGGAGAAGGACACGGCCACGTCCCTGGCCCTGGCCGCCGTGCTCATCGGCCTGTCCTTCGTCATCGTCGGGGCGACCAACATCGACTGTGGCAGGGTCGCCACCCGCCTACTGCCCCGCCGCGGGCTCCGGGGGCACCAGGACCGCGACGTCGCTGTGTCGGAGCCCCGAGGTGCGCAGGCCTCGACCCCGGGCGGGAACGACCGGGTTGTCGAGCCGTCCCGGGGCACTGGGCGCGGCCAGGACCTGCAGGTCGCCTTCGAGCTGCCGCAGCGCGACGTCGTCGTCGACCTGGAGGTGGAGGCGGGGCGCACGACGGCACTCATCGGCCCCAACGGCTCGGGCAAGTCGACGGTCTGCTCCGTGGTGGCCGGCCTGCTGGACGCCGAGAACGGCCAGGTCGTGCTGGGCGGACGAGTCCTGGACGGCCCCGGGGGCTTCGTACGGGCGGGGCGGCGCCAAGTGGCGCTGCTCAGCCAGGAGCCGGGCGTCTTCACCCACATGTCCGTGCTGGGCAACGTGGTCTTCGCGCTGCGCTGCCAGGGGGTAAGCCGGGCGGAGGCGACGCGTCGGGCCCGAGCCGAGCTGGCCGCCGTCGGGGCCGATCACCTGGCGTCCCGCCCGGGAGGCGCACTCTCGGGAGGGCAGGCGGCCCGAGTGGCGCTAGCCCGGGCGCTGGCGACAGGGCCCCGCCTGCTGGTCCTGGACGAGCCGATGGCCGCCCTGGACGTGACCGCCCGCCAGGAGATGCGCCGCCTGGTGGCACGCCGATGCGCCGAGGAGGGACTGACGCTGCTGCTGGTGACCCATGACGTCCTGGACCTGACGGCGCTGGCCGAGGACGTCGTCGTCCTGGACCGGGGCCGAGTGGTGGAGCAGGGGCCGACGGCGAGGATCCTGTCCGCGCCGCGTTCGGACTTCGTCGCCCACCTGACGGGGACGGCCGTGCTCACCGGGGTCATCGACGGCGACGCCGAGGCACCGGGGCTGCGGCTGCCGTCGGGGCGGGTCATTCATGGCCGCCCCCGAGAGGACGACGCTGACGGGTATGTCGGCGAGCAGGGCCACCGGGACGACCACGACGATGTGCTGCGCCCCGGAGCGCCGGGTATTGCACTGGTGCCGCCCGACGCCGTCGCCCTCTACCGACAGGCACCGCACGGCAGTCCCCGCAACGTCCTGACCGGCCGGGTGACGGAGCTGGAGCGCTCGGGGGCGCTGGTGAGTGTGCGCCTGGAACTCGAGGAGGGGCAGCGGCTGTCAGCGGCGGTCACCGCGGGAGCCGTCGCCGAACTCGGCATCACCGAAGGCCGAGAGGTCTGCTGCGTCATCAAGGCGGTGCAGGTGCGTATCCTGGCTCGCCGGGGTTGAGGACTTGCAGCACTGAGACATTGAGAGAAGGACCGGGTGTAGATGAGGGAGGGCGAAGTGAGCGCTGTTGAAGGAAGCGAGCGCAATGGGGGCTGCGGATCGGTGATTGCTGAGGAGCGTCTGCGGCCGCTGAGCCGCGATGAGCTGGAGCGCTACCACCGCAACGCGCTCGTGCCACAGGTGGGGCTCGTGGGGCAGCAGCGCATCCGCGCGTCTCGGATCCTGCTCATCGGTGCCGGCGGGCTCGGGGCGCCGGCGGCCCTGTACCTGGCGGCCGCCGGAGTGGGGACGATCGGGCTCATTGACGACGACGAGGTCGACGTGTCCAACCTGCAACGCCAGGTCATCCACGCCACGGCGGCCGTGGGGCGCCCCAAGGTGGACTCGGCAGCCGAGGCGATCAGGGCGCTCAATCCCGATGTTGAGGTCGTTGCCCACCGGACGCGGTTGACGGCGGACAATGCCCGGGACCTTCTGGGCGGCTGGGACGTGGTTATCGACGGGACCGACAACTTCCCCACGCGTTACCTGGTCAATGACGCCGCCGTCATGCTGGGGCTGCCGCTGGTGCACGGGGCGGTGCTGGGGTTCAACGGGCAGGTGGGGGTTTTCGACGCGCGCCGGGGCCCGTGCTACCGGTGCCTGCATCCCGCCCCGCCGCCCGCAGGATCGGTGCCCTCCTGCGCGGAGGCCGGGGTGCTGGGAGTGCTGCCCGGCATCATCGGGACGATGCAGGCCGCCGAGGCGCTCAAGCTGGTGATCGGCGGCGGGCAGCCGCTGCTGGGGAGGTTGGCGTTGCTCGACGCCTGGGGGGCGCACCTGCGGGAGATTCCGGTGGCGAAGAACCCGGCCTGCCCGGTGTGCGGGGAGAACCCGAGTATCACCGGGCTGGTCACGGAGGCTGATGCCTGCGTGATTCCCCAGACTCCTGAGGTCGACACGCAGCCACAGGAGCCCGGCTCCGGGGGTGAGGCCCTGGGGGCAGGAGTGGGGGTTGTCTCTGCGGCCGAGCTGAGGAGGCTCCTGGAGGGCGATGTGCCGCCGGCGCTGCTGGACGTGCGTGAGGACATCGAGGTGGCGCTCGAGCCGATGGAAGGAGCGCTGCACATTCCGTTGCGCGAGGTTGTGGCACGGATGGACGAGCTGGAGGGGGATCGCCCGACCGTGGTCCTGTGCGCCGCTGGGGTGCGCTCGGCCCGCGCCATCGAGGCGCTGAAGGCGGCGGGCTACCCCGGCCGGCTCCTCAACCTTGAGGGCGGCATGAGGGCCTGGGTCTCTCACAAATCTTGACCGCAGCACTGGGACCTGGAGCTCTGGCCGACCTTGACCGCGGCATCAGCGGGCCTTGGTGTCACGATTGGAGACGCCCCACCGACCAGGCCGACAAGCTCTGCCCCTCCGCCACAGCCTCAGCCGGCCCGTTCCGCACGCCCCAGGGGAGCCATGAGCAGCCAGACGAGGTAGATCCCGCCCATCGCCGCACTGACCAGACCCACCGGAATCTGGAAGGGACTGAGAAGCCGCTGCGCCAGGAAATCAGCCCCGCCCAGCAGGAGCGCCCCCATGGCCGCCGAGGCGATCATCGTCATCCCTGCCGACCGGCTCAGCCGGCGCGCCAGCTGCGGTGCGGCCAGGGCGATGAAACCGATCGGCCCCGCCGTCGCCACGCAGATCGCCGCCAGCACGACGCCGTAGCCGAGCATCGCGCCGCGCACTCTGCCAACCCGCAGCCCCAGGCTGGTCGCGGCGTCGTCACCCATCTCCAGCAGACTCGCAGGCCGCACGAGCCACACCACCTGAATCAGCAGCACGGCGGCAGCCAGAGCCAGGGGCTTGACCTGTCCCCAGGAAATCGCGTTGAAGGAACCGTACTGCCAGGCCTTGGCCGTCTCGGCACTAGGCAGACTGGCTTGGGAGATGAGGTAGCTGTTGGCCGCCGAGAGCATCTCGGAGATGGCGACCCCGGTCAGGATCAGGTTGTCGCCGCCCACGCCACCGCGCCGCGACACAAGAGCGACCACCGCCGCGGTCGCAAACCCTCCGAGGACCGCCCCCACCGAGATCTGGAGATCACTCGCCGACGCCGCCAGCAGAAGCATGAACAACCCACCACTGGAGGCGCCGGTCGTGAACCCCACAATGTCGGGGCTGCCCAGGGGATTTCGTGACAGGCTCTGGAAGACAGCACCCGACAGCGCCAGCATCGCCCCCACCAGCGCCGCCGCGACCGCGCGCGGAAGCCGCTGGTTGAGCACGAAGAAGCGATCCATCCTGCTTCCAGACCCCGTCAGCAGTGTGTGCAGCGCGTCGGCCCCGGAGATGTTGTAGGCACCGAACAGCACCGAGACAGCCACCACGGCCAGAGCCGCAGCAAGCGCCAGCGCCGTCACCACAGCGGCGCGCCGGTGGACGAGGAATGCCCTGCGACGTCCAACAGGGCATCGCAACTGAGAGGCCGGAGCCCCGAGGCGCAACCCTTCGGTCTCCGACGCCGGACTACCGGCCACGTCCCGAACCCGCTTCACCGCCGTTTCACCCCCATCCGCTGGATGACCATGAGCAGCAGCACCGGACCTCCGATGAATGCGGTCACGACCCCCGCCTCCATCTCACCGGAGTCCAGGATGACCCGCCCGACGACGTCGGCGGCCAGCAGCAGGACCGGCCCGGCGACGAGGGAGACCGCCAGCAGCCTGCGCTGGTCAGTCCCCAGGGCCAGCCGCAGCACCTGCGGGACCACCAGCCCGACGAAGGAGATCGGCCCGACCGCCGCCGTCGACGCCCCGCACAGGAGAGTGATCGAGGTCAGTGCCAGCGCCCGAGCGCGCCTCGGGCTGACACCCAGCGCCTTGGCCTGCTCCTCCCCCAGCGCCAGGGCGTTGAGCGTGAGCCCCGAGGCCAGGGCCAGCACCAGCCCGACGGCGAGGAAGGGCGCCACCCACACCAGCAGCACCGCATCCCGGTCCGCCAGCGAGCCCAGAACCCAGAAGCGATAGGAGTCGAAGGTGACGGAGTCGTACATCGTGATGGTCCCGGTGATCGACCGCAGACTCGCCCCCAGGGCCACCCCGGCCAGCACGAGTCTGGCGGGGCCGGCGTCGGCGCTGCGCACCGACATGAGATGGACGAGGAAGGCGGCCAGGGCGGCCCCTGCGAAGGCGAACCAGAGGAAGTCACTCACATCTGTCAGCCCCAGCAGAGACATGGAGAGGACCACCGACAGCGACGCGCCGGCATTGATGCCGAGAATACCCGGCTCGGCCAGGGGATTGCGGGTCAGCCCCTGCATGACGACCCCCGCCACGGCCAGCGAGGCTCCCACCATGACCGCCAGGACGGTCCTCGGCATCCGCAGCTGCCAGACAATGACCGAGGCGACCGTCGTCCTCCCCGGTACGAAGGCACCAGCCACTTCCTCCAGCGTCAGACTGTGCGACCCAACGGCCAGGCTCACCAGGCACAGAAGCACCGACAGCACACCGAGGACAAGGACAGTCCCACCCACCGGGAGCCCCACTGACGTAGGGGCGGACGTCCCGGCAAACTCCTCACCACAGCCACGGCGGCGCTCCCACCACCGGGCGATCACGCCAGAGCTCCCGGCTGCGACTGACGAGCGACCTCCGCCACGTCCCCACCTTTCCTCAGGATGATTCCTGATAAAAACGCTATGACTTAGGTTAGCCTAAGGTCATGACATCCCACTACAGCCGCCGCAGCGCTCTCGTCTTCGCAGGGTTGGCCACCGCCATCCCCGTCCTCGCCGCTTGCTCCGGTAAGAAGGCGGACTCCAGCGCCTCCTCGACCGCCAAGGCCAAGCCCACCTCATCGGTGCCCACCGGCATGCCCGAGGGCAAGGGCTCGGGCAAGGCCGACGACGTCTTCCCCCGCAAGGTCGTCCACTTCAAGGGCACCACCGAGATCAAGAAGGCCCCCACCAAGGTCGTCATCCTGTCCACCGGGCAGCTCGACGTCGCCCTGACCCTGGGCATCGTGCCGATCGGCTCAACCAAGGGCGACGGCGCCGCAACGGTCCCGGAGTACCTCAAGAAGGCCTTCCCCAAGCAGGCCGACAAGCTGGGCGCGATCAAGGACGTCGGCTCTCGCAAGTCCCCCAGCGTCGAGGACATCGGCAACCTGTCCCCGGACCTCATCCTCGTCAACCAGGCGGGCAAGGACGACATCGACACCCTCTACAAGTCCCTGTCCGAGGTGGCGCCCACCGTCGTCACCCAGGGCAAGAGCGAGGCCTGGAAGCAGGACTTCCTCCTCGTGGCCGACGCCCTGGGCAAGCCGGAGACCGCCAAGAAGTGGATGGAGACCTACCAGGTCGACGCCGCGAAGGCCGGCTCCGCCATTGACGGCAACCCCACCGTCTCCCTGCTGCGCAAGACCAGCGACAAGCTTCGTCTCTTCGGGGCGGTCTCGCTGGCCGGCTCGGTCCTGTCCGACATGGGCGTCGCCCGCCCCAGCACCCAGACCTTCACCGACAACGGCAACAAGGACATCAGCTCCGAGACCCTCGCCGAGGCCGAGGCCGACTGGATCCTCTACGGGGCGCAGAAGACCCCGAAGGATGAGAAGGACAAGGACAAGAACAACACCGAGCTGACCGCCATGCCCCTGTGGGCGGGACTCAAGGCCGTCAACGACAAGCACGCCGTGCGCGTTGACGACGACGCCTTCTTCCTCAACGCCGGCCCCACCGCGGCACGGCTCGTCATGACCACGGTGGCGGACACGCTGCCGAAGAAGAAGTAGTCCGTGCCCGCTCCGGTCTCATCGCAGGCTCCTTCCGACGCCCAGGCCCCCACCGCGGGCCTGGGCGTCCGGGGCATCCGCCTGGCCTACCATCCCAGCCATCCGGTCATCGAGGACCTGAGCACGGCCATCACCCCGGGCGCGGTGACGATGATCGTGGGCCCTAATGCCTGCGGGAAGTCCACGCTGCTGCGCGCCATGAGTCGGGTCCTCTCCCCGGGCTCCGGGCAGGTGGTCCTCGACGGCCGCGACATCGCCACCCTGGCCCCCAAGAAGCTGGCCCGGCGAGTGGGCATGCTGGCCCAGTCCTCCATCGCCCCGCCCGGGATCACCGTCCACGAGCTGGTGGCGCGCGGGCGCTACCCGTATCAGTCGCTCCTGCGTCAGTGGTCGGCCGACGACGACGCGGCCGTCACCGAGGCCATGGAGCGCACCGACGTCGTTGGCCTGGCCAACCGGCACGTGTCCGCACTCTCCGGCGGGCAGCGTCAGCGGGTGTGGGTGGCGATGGCCCTGGCCCAGCGCACCGACATCCTCCTGCTCGACGAGCCGACCACCTACCTGGACCTGGCCCACCAGGTGGACCTCCTCGAGCTGTGCCGGGACCTGAACGCCGAGCTGGGCACCACCATCGTGGCGGTGCTCCACGACCTCAACCAGGCCTGTCGCTACGGGGACGAGGTGATCGCCATGCGCGCCGGCAGCATCATGGCCCACGGCCGCCCCGAGGAGGTCGTCACCGCGGAGATGGTTGAGGACGTCTTCGGCTTGAAGGTCCAGGTCATCTCCGACCCACTCACCGGGACCCCGCTGGTTCTGCCTCTTCTGCGCAGGAGCCGGGACACGGCGTCGGGTGGCAAGGCCGGGTAGAAACGGCGGCGCCTGCGCCCCGGCTTCGGCCGAGCGCGATCACACGCGACCGCCCGCGAGCATCGCTGCCCGCTCGCCGGCACCGGTCTTCGCCTGCTCTCGGGCCGATACACACCAACCTCACCAACCAGGACCGGTCCCCCGCGGCCGCGCAGGGTCGTCCTGACAGAACCTGCTGGGCGGTGGACCTGCGTCGATGCGCGCACCTAGTCTTCACGTATCAACCAGAACTGATGTGAGGACATACCTGTGACTGCTTCTGCTCCCGCCCTGCCCGCCACCATGCGCGGCGTCGTCATGCACGCCGCCGGCGACGTCCGTGTCGAGGACCGCGAGGTCCCCCACGTCATCGAGCCCACCGACGCCGTCGTCAAGCTCGAGGCCGCCTGCGTGTGCGGCTCGGACCTGTGGCCCTACCGGGGCATCTCCCCCGTGGAGGAGGCCCGCCCCATGGGCCACGAGTACGTGGGCACCGTCGTCGAGGTGGGCGACGAGGTCTCGAGCGTCAAGGTTGGCGACTTCGTCGTCGGCTCCTTCTGCATCAGCGACAACACCTGCGAGATCTGCGAGGATGGCTTCCAGTCGCGCTGCGCCAACGGTGGGTTCATCGGGGACACCCAGGCCGAGTACACGCGCGTGGCCCTGGCCGACGGGACCCTCGTCGTCGTTCCCGGCGGCAAGCCCGAGGACCCGGAGATCATCGCCTCGCTGCTGGCCGCCTCCGACGTCCTGGGGACCGGCTGGTTCGGGGCCGTCGCTGCCCAGGCCGGCCCCGGCAAGACCATCGCGGTGGTCGGCGACGGCGCCGTGGGCCTGTCCGCCGTCCTGGCCGCCAAGGCCCTGGGGGCTGAGAAGGTCATCGTCTTCTCCCGTCACGAGGACCGGGCGGCGCTGGCCCGCGAGTTCGGCGCCGACGTCGTCATCGCCGAGCGTGGCGACGAGGGTGCCGCGAAGGTCAAGGAGCTCACCGGCGGCTACGGTGCTCACGGCGTCGTCGAGGCCGTGGGCAACCAGACCTCGATGATGCAGGCCATCGCCTCCTGCCGCCCCGGCGGGCACCTGGGCTACGTGGGCGTGGCGCACGGCGTCTCCCTGCCCGGCGACCAGCTCTTCTTCGCCGAGATCCACATGCTGGGCGGCCCCGCGCCCGTGCGCCGCTTCCTGCCCGACCTCATCGACCGCATCCTCAAGCGCGAGATCAACCCCGGCAAGGTCTTCACCCTGCGCCTGCCCCTGGAGGAGGCCGCAGAGGCCTACAAGGCCATGGACGAGCGCCGCGCCATCAAGGTGCTCCTGGAGCCCTGAGCCGAGCCGCACACCCCACCATCATCGTCTGACAACAGGAGCATTCATGAAGACCCTCGTTCTCGTCTTCCACCCCGACATGTCCGCCTCGCGCGCCAACCGGTCCCTGGCGGCCAAGGCCGAGGCCCTCGGTAACGACGTCACCGTGCGCTACATGTACGACCTCTACCCCGACCAGAAGGTCGACGTCGCCGCCGAGCAGGCCGCCCTGGAGGCCACCGACAGGGTCGTCCTCCAGTTCCCCATGTACTGGTACTCCACCCCCGCCCTGCTCAAGCAGTGGCTCGACGACGTGCTCCTCTACGGGTGGGCCTACGGCTCCACCGGAAAGGCCCTGGCCGGCAAGGAGCTGCTCGTGGCCGTCAGCACCGGTGGCCCCGGTGACGCCTACAGCCATGAGTCCTCCTACGGCTACACGCTCACCGAGCTGCTGCGGCCCCTCCAGGCGACGGCGAACATGGTCCAGATGACCTATCTCGAGCCCTTTACCACCACGGGGACCCTCACCATCACCGATGAGGCCCTGGCTCAGCGGGCTGAGGACTACGCCGCCACCCTGCAGTCCACGGACCTGCCGGTTCTGGACCTCCGCGGCTGAGTCCGCCAGCAGGCAGCGTCCACATGCCCGAGGGCCCAGGCCGGTTCGCCGGTCTGGGCCCTCGGGGCGTCTCACGGGTGTCTCAGTCGCCGTCGGCCAGGTCCTTGAAGTAGCGCGCCACCGGCCAGCGCTGGAAGCCGAGTCCCTCGTAGGTGGCGCGGGCCGGGGCATGCCCCAGGTCCCCGCCGGTCTCCACCATCACCATGGCCATCCCGGCGGCCCGGGCCCGCTCCATGGAGTGGTTCATGAGGGCACGGCCGATGCCGTGACGCTGGTAGTCGGGGTCGACGACGACGATATAGACCTCCCCCATCCTGTCCTCGGGATGCAGACGGGTGCACACCCAGCCCACCGGGCGACCGTCGAGGACGGCGACGTCGACGCCGTCGGGCTCGCCGTCGAGGACCTCGGCAAGATCGGAGAACTGTCGCTGCCGCCAGCCCTCGGGGTAGAAGGAGCGGTAGACGAAGGCGGGCACGTCCTGCTCCATGAGTGGGAAGACTGGAGCCCAGGCGCGCAGGGACAGGTCCAGCAGCGCCTGACGCTGCTCCGGCCGGTACGCAACGATCTCAACCATGCCGAAATCCTACGGCGCTCTCCATAGTTACACCGGGTCCCCGCCGGTTATTACGCCGACGGGGACCCAGTAGCTCAGGACCGCTGAAGGACCTCAGCCGAAGATATCGAGCAGCGGGAGCTCGGGGGTCTGAAGGACCGCGGCGTAGTCCTGCGCCCGGCGGGCGATGGCCTCATCGGTGATCTCCAGGGCGCCCACCGACAGGAAGGGCACCGCGTACTTGGTGCCGATGACTCGCGAGGTTCCCTGCATGGGCCGCAGGAACTCGTGGATCGTGTAGATGTGCGCGCCCTCGCGGCCGTAGGCGCTGCCGGCGCCGCCGACGCTGACGGCCAGGAGCAGCTCCTTGCCGTGCAGGGCCGTGCCGGTCGAGCCGTAGGCCCAGCCGAAGGTGAGGACGTCGTCGAGCCACTTCTTGAGCAGGGGCGGGCAGGAGAGCCAGTACATGGGGTACTGCAGCACGATGCGGTCGGCGCCCAGCAGAGCCGCCTGCTCGGTGGCCACATCGATGTTGAAGTCGGGGTAGAGGTCGTACATGTAGCGCACGGTGATGTTGCCGCCGAGCGACTCCGCCGCGGCCCCGAGGGCCTTGTTGACCCGGGACTCGGAGATGTTGGGGTGGAAGACGAGAACGAGAGTGTTCACGGAGGACTCCCTGGTGTCGTTGGACTGTGAAGCGGGGGATGGCCCCCGTGAGGCGCCGGGGCTCCCGGCGCCGGACAGGACGTCGCTCAGGCTGGAGAAGCCGCCGATGATGACCTCCAGCTTGGGGGCCATCGCACCGCGGTCCAGCCAGGACTCCTTGGGGCGGAAGGGGACGCGGTCGGCGTCGTCGCCACTGTGCAGCTCATGGGGCCCACGCATACCCAGGGCGGCGTTCGAGTCGCCGAAGCGCTCGTCCCACATGCGGGTGGCGACGTCGATGCCGCGCTCGCTCCGGCCCGAATGACGGTCGGACTCGACGGTCTCGGCCATGGCGACCGCCTGCTGGTGGGCGGTCAGAACCGTCGAGAGGGTGTAGTTGAGTGCCAGGTAGGCATCCTCGCTGCGCAGGCCACCGGAGACGAGGGCGTTGTGGGCGCGCTTGGCCACGGACATGAAGGGCACGTAGGCCCAGGCCAGGTTGATGAGAGTGTGGTCCAGGCCGGGATGGGCGTCGAGCACGTCCCACAGCGAGTCGGAGAGCCGGCGCAGGTAGTCCTGCCAGCTCAGGCCGGTGGGGGGCAGTGTGGCGTCGGCGGACACACGCTCCAGGCAAGCCACGAGCAGGTCGTCACGAGAGCTGACGGTGCGTCCCAGATCAGCCGCACTCACCCCGAGCCGACGCGCCACCTTGCCCATCGTGAACCGGTCCACACCGATCTCGAGGGCCGCTGTGACGACGTCATCCCTGGTAAAACCGGCATTATGCTGCATTGAGCCTCCCGGGTTGGGTCATACTCGTCAGCGTAACGAACCAATAACAGCCCGCCAAATCGAAGGCACCTATCCGCGCGATGACCGACGCCGTTCTTCCGCAATATAACGGGAAATAAACCATCCCTCCCCCACACCTCCCCCACACCTCCCGCACACCTCTGACGCCACCAGGAATCTCACGGCGAGATAACGACTCGGCACACGCCGGGCGGCTTGACGGGTGGCGCGCCCGACGGCGGTGGGGTCTCGCCGAGCCCGCTCCCCCGTTACCGTGGTGCCATGAGCGAGACTCCCCGCCCACAGCGCCCCGTCTTTCCGGAACCGCCCGCGGCGCCCTCACCGGCAGCGGCGCAGCCCGCGCTGACGGCTCCCCCGTCCAAGCAGCGACGCTGGCGCGATGACCTGCACCTGGCGCACACGATCGCCAACAAGGTGGACAGCCTCACCCTGGCCCGCTTCGACGCCGGCAACTTCACCGTGGAGACCAAGTCGGACCTCACGCCGGTCACCGAGGCCGACAAGGAGGCCGAGCGCGTCATCCGCGAGCAGCTGGGGCGGGCGCGCGGGCGCGACTCCGTCCTGGGTGAGGAGCTGCCCACCACCGGGCACTCCTCGCGCCAGTGGGTCATCGACCCGATCGACGGGACCAAGAACTTCGTGCGGGGCGTGCCGGTGTGGGCCACGCTCATCGGCCTCATCGAGGACGGCCAGTGCGTCGTCGGGTTGGTCTCGGCCCCCGCGCTGGGGAGGCGCTGGTGGGCCGTGTCCGGTGGCGGGGCCTGGACCGGGCGCTCCCTGAGCTCGGCGCGGCGGCTGTCGGTGTCCGGCGTCGACGACCTCACCCGGGCCTCGATGTCCTACTCCTCGCTGTCGGGGTGGGCGCAGACCAAGCGGCTGCGCGGGATGCTGGGGCTCATGCAGTCGTGCTGGCGCACCCGTGCCTACGGGGACTTCTGGTCCTACATGCTCGTGGCCGAGGGCGCCGTGGACCTGGCCGCCGAGCCCGAGCTCGAGCTCTATGACATGGCGGCGCTCGTCCCCGTGGTCACCGAGGCGGGAGGGCGCTTCACCTCCCTGGACGGCGAGCCCGGGCCCTTCGGGGGCAACGCGGTGGCCACGAACTCGCTGCTGCACGACGTCGCCCTGCACCACCTGAGCGCCGAGACGGACTGAGCCGGCCCGCTTGAGCCGCAACCCCATCTGCTGGACGCCAGTGCGCCCCGAAGTTATAAAAGATCTAAAAGATCTAAAACGCGCAAAAGTGAGCCAAGACACTTTGGGTAAGGGGTAGCCCACGCTGCACGAGGGCGGGGCGCTACTGGACACCGCACGACGGAAGCAGCCGCTCCTCGGGGCCACACGCCGAGGCCGCACGGGCTGGACTTGTCACGCATCCAACGTTATAAAAGGGACACAAACTGATATGCGGCCGCAGAGCTGGGCTTTTGCCCCGGTGTCGCCGCGCGGCTGAACCGCCACCGCTGCGGCGGGTACCACAGTGACCCGGCCGTTCCCCCACCCCGTGCGCCGGTAACCTGCCGTGAGTCCACTATCCATCCACCCCAGGAGTCCCTTTGAACTGGCTGCACGCCATCCTCCTCGGCATCGTCGAGGGCATCACCGAGTTCCTCCCGGTGTCCTCCACCGGTCACCTCAATATCGTCGAGAAGCTCCTCGGCTACGAGATCAACTCCGCAGGCATGACCGCCTTCACCGCCGTCATCCAGGTCGGTGCGATCATCGCCGCCATCATCTACTTCTGGGCCGACATCGTCCGCATCGTCACCGCCTGGTTCAGGGGCCTGAGCAACAGGCAGGCCCGCCAGGACCCCGACTACACGCTCGGCTGGGGCATCATCCTGGGATCGATCCCGGTGGCCGCCGTCGGACTGCTGTTCAAGGACTTCATCGAGGGGCCGGTCCGCTCCCTGTGGGTGATCGCCGGAGCCCTCATCATCTGGTCGGGGGCCATGTGGCTGGCCGACCACCAGCAGAACCTCACCAAGGGCATGAAGGACGTAACCGTCAAGGACGCCCTCATCATCGGCGCATTCCAGGCCCTGGCCCCGGTGTTCCCCGGTATCTCCCGCTCCGGGGCGACGATCTCCGCCGGCCTGTTCCTCAAGTTCGACCGGGTGACGGCCACGCGCCTGTCCTTCTACATGGGTATCCCATCCCTGGTCGCGGCCGGACTGCTGGAGGCCGCAACGGAGGCCAGCACCATCAGCAACACCGTGGGCTGGACGCCCACCATTGTCGCGACCGTCGTCTCCGGCGTCGTCGCCTACGCGACCATCGCCTGGCTGCTGCGCTTCGTGTCCTCCAACAAGTTCACGTCCTTCCTCGTCTACCGCGTGCTGCTGGGCCTCATCATCATCGCCTTGGTCTCCGCCGGCACCATCGCCGCCTGACGGTGTTCATGTTGCCGACGTCGGTGTTCCTCGCGTGGGCATGATGTCTCTGACACTAGATATAGGTTCTATGTCAGGACATGAGTGGCACGTTGTGAAACCCGAGAGTGACACGCACAACCCGGATTCGAGGGGCGACCCTCTCCAACACACATCACAAATTCGCTGCATTCCACACACACAATCCTCGCGATAGGATAAAACAAGAGAGTCACTCACAGGCGCAACGGTCACCCAAGCCAACATCCTCAGCCCCTTATTTCGTCCTGCGATCGGCCCCCTCATTCCCACAAACCAGCCGCGCAAGAAGGGACGCACAATGGCAGAGGAACGCACACAAACTAAAGAGAAGCGCATGCAGACTCTCGGATGGGCCGCAACTGCGATGTCAGTGATGATGTACGTGTCTTACATTCCACAAATTATCGGCAACTTGCACGGTAACAAGGGAGACTTCATCCAGCCATCCGTAGCAGCAGTGAACTGCACGTTATGGGTCATTTATGGACTGTGCAAAGAGAAGCGCGACCTACCGCTGGCCGCGGCTAACTTTCCGGGAGTCATCTTCGGGTTGATTGCAGCCAGCACGGCTCTTATCTAGCGGTTCCTGTGAAGTGCCCATTTTCCGCCCGCTTCAGGATGCTGACGACTGACGCCGCAGGGCGTCGTCATGGATGTCAGTAGGCGGTGAAACAGTGCCCGAAGGCGGGTCTCCCCCACACCTCCGACCGGCACCTGGGGCGCACCTTCCACGGGCGGCGACCTCAATGACGCGCACGCCGCCTTCGACATCACTGCACTCAAGCAGCTCATGGCCGAGCAGGAACAGCTGCCCCTGAGGTAGGCGTAGACTCGCTAGCCACTGAGGACGACGAAGGACATCGGGGAGAGCCACAGCATGACCACTCGCCACCCATCCGCTTCTCCAACACAAATTCGCTTCGGAAGTCGTCCCGCGATCGCCGCAGGTTTCGTCAAGCGGCAGGAACAGGATGAGCTCGTCGACGCCGTCTTCACTCGCGTCGAGCCTCGCACAGTGCTGACGGGGATGCGGGGAAGCGGCAAGACTCAGCTGGCCGCTGCGGTGGCGGCCAGGTGCGAGGAGGAGGGCTGGCCCCTAGTTGCGTGGATTCGTGCGACCTCACGCAAGGAGATCCTTGCCGGTCTCTACGAGTTCGCGCTGCGCATCGGTATCGACGCACCGAAGAACATCCCTCTGGAGGTCATTGTTCAGCGCCTCCTGGATCGGCTGCGCTCAGCAGAGGCAGCGGACCGCCTCTTCGTCTTCGACAACGTGGAGAACCCTGACGACCTGAGAGACCTCATCCCCGAGGGCGCTGGAGTCCGGACCCTCATCACCACCACGCACCACCTTGACTGGGACGGCTTGGGATGGCTGCGGTTGACGGTTGGCACCTTCGAACGGGAGCAGTCGATCTCCCTCCTGTGCGAGCACACTGGCGACACTCACCGCGAAACTGCTGACCGGATCGTGGATGCGCTGGGCGACCTGCCCGTCGCCATCACCCAAGCCGCCGCGACAGCACAACAGGGTGGATATTCCTTATCCGGCTACCTTGACAGGCTCAGTCATCACCCGCTCGAGTCACGCATGAGTCGCCTCGAGGGTGCCAACTACCCCGACGCCGTCGGCATCGCACTGCTCATGGCCTATGAACAGGTCTTGGAGCAGCTCAGAACCAAGCATCCTCAGCAGGAGAGGATCGCCGTATCGCTCCTCGGCGCACTGTCCCTCCTGGCTGCTTCCGGAGTGCCGACTCACTGGCTCTTGGCGCTCGACGGCGACTCCGACGCAGTACGCGACACTCTGTCTGTTCTGAAGAGTGCTTCCGTCATCCAAGAATCCAGCGACGGCGACAAGACCTTCATTCACTGGCTCCAAGGACACGTGTACCGGGAAACCTACCTGAATGACCAGAAGAAGCTCGGTGAGGCGTGTTCGTACGCAGCAACACTTCTCAGCGGGATTGACGTAGACCGCCTAGACAATGGTGAACAGCAGCGAGACGAGACCCGCCATCTCATCGAGCAGTTTCTCTCAGTCACATCACAGGACTACTCTCATTCACTGTATTCTGAGCCACAGGTATCTTCAAAGCTCGCCGAGACACTGCACGACGCGACCAGTCTTGGGATGTCGCAGCTGGCCCTTTGCCTCACTGACTCCGTGACCCAGGCCTGCGACGTCTTGGGCCCCCACCACCCCGACACCCTGGCTTCACGCAACAACCTCGCCGGCACCTACCGGGCGAGCGGCCGGCTCGACAAGGCCATCGCCCTGTACGAGCAGACCCTTGAGGACTCCATCCGCGGCCTGGGCACCGACCATCCCAGCACCCTGACCTCACGTCTCAACCTCGCTGGCGCCTACCAGGCAGCCGGCAGGCTCAGTGAGGCCATTCCCCTGTACGAGCAGGTTTTCAGCGGCCGCAGCCGCGTCTTGGGCCCCGACCACCGCAGCACCCTCATGTCACGCGACGAACTGGCCGGAGCCTACCGGGAGGCGGGCAGATTCGACGAGGCCATCACCCTGAAGAAGCAGATCCTCGCAGACGCCATGCGCATCATGGGTCCCGACAGCCCCGGCGCCTCGGCCGCACGTAGCAACCTCGCCGCTACCTACCGGGATGCGGGCAGGCTCGACGAAGCCATCACCCTGTACCAGGAGAACCTCGACAACGTCACTCGCACCCTGGGCCTCGACCATCTTGAAACCTTGGCCTCACGCCACCGCCTCGCTGGCGCCCACCGGGACGCGGGTAGACTCGACGAAGCCATCGCCCTCTTCGAGCAGAACCTCACCGACTTCACCCGAGTCCTGGGCCCCGATCATCCCCACACCCTCAGCTCGCGCGGCACGCTCGCCGGCATCTACCGGGATGCGGGCAGGCTCGACGAAGCCATCCCCCTCTTCGAGCAGAACCTCGACGACCGCACCCGCACCCTGGGCCTCGACCACCCTGAAACCTTGGCCTCACGCCACAGCCTCGCCGGCGCCTACCGGGATGCGGGCAGGCTCGACGAAGCCATCCCCCTGTTCGAGCAGA
>ERZ772927.105-NODE-105-length-62733-cov-4.73559_pt1 | contig 62733 bp, 63 predicted proteins | sample MGYA00512115_ERZ772927 | MGnify/ENA primary metagenome ERZ772927 (study PRJEB29015, sample SAMEA2737924) | human oral metagenome | biome: human oral; feature: human-associated habitat; material: dental | place: China | collected 2013 ... | reverse complement strand
AATCTTGCTAGCGTCCTTCATAAAAATATGGTCTGATGTTAACGCAGACCTTCCTCTTAATATAAAATTTTACCACGATAAGGGGAAAATAAAAAGAGTATGGAGCTATGGTTAGTGCATATTTTTCAGTATATGGTTACCGATTGTTTGTCAAGCTGATCCTTGGAAAAATGCATTAATCTGGTTTTGTCGTCAGCAATATGTAGAATATCTGGATCTTCCATCACTATGCCTAGTGCCTGAGTCGCCATTTTAACTAATATTGGATCTATGTCTAGTCTTTGATGGGCTAGCTCCGACACTTTTCTATTTCTTGTGTGGGCTATTAGCAGAGTAGGGCAATCAGGCATATTGTCTGACGGGGGTATGCACATTCCATAGGCAGGCTCTACTCGTGTAAAATAATTTGGAACTACGTCACTTTGACTGGAGCTTTGATTGAAACTTGTCCTCCAGTTCTCACGCTCTGATAATAATGGTTGGTTTTTCTTGAGATAGTCGCAATATATATCAGTATGATGATTCTCGGGAGATACTATTATATGTCCTATTGGCCCTCCGTTGGGTGATAGCTTTCGTGAAAATATAACCAAACCAGATGGATGAGGTTCGGTTGCCATTTCTATATCGAGACGGGTCGATGTAACGTAGAAAGATTCCATATCAATACTTAAATGGTGGGAAATACAGGGCTCGAACCTGTGACCTCACGAATGTGAATCGTGCGCTCTAGCCAACTGAGCTAATTTCCCATCACTATGCCAATTATATACTACTATAGAGCGCCTGCCAAATAATGGTCACGAGCTTGTTGTTCGGTGAGAGCGGTCGTATAGACTGAGCTGTATTGCATACTACCTTTAAAATACTTAGGGCCTTGGTATTCGCTGCCGTCAGCATTTTTCCAATAAGTCAATTTGCCGCATCCAACCTTCCAGTATCCGCCGTTAGGTACGTTTTCCCCGGCGGTCATTGATGTATTGGTGTCGACGCGGCTTCCATCTAAGTAGAGTGCGGCGCCACTCCGTGAAATAGTGGCAATAACGTGATGCCAGCGGCCATCAGCGTAGTCTACTCCAGCTTTTGAAGCAACAAGTTTGATGCCACCGCTATAAACGCCAAACACTACTCGACCGTCTTTATCAATATATATATGACGATCGCTTTGTCCACCACCATTGTAGTCACCTTCGTATAAAGAGCTAAAGCCCATTAGGCGACCGTTGCTTCGATAATTAGTACTAAACCACACCTCCAGGCTAAAGGTATTTGGCGCAGGATTAACCTTCTGCTCTGCTGACGTTCCGTGAGTGAGGCAGGCGTTCACTCCATTAAATACTGAAATACGGCGATCATCGCGCACACAGCCTGTATTCCAAACGCTGGCACGACTCGGTGAGCCATCACTCGGTGAGGGCTTGCCATGATTACCGTTACCAGAGAGGTCAGTCACAACAGGGTTGGCGGCATGATCGCTATTGAGCGCCCAGGCAAAATACGGCTGAGGATTGGGGCGAATTTGTGACTGAATCCAGGTAGCCTCAGAGCATTTAAAGTAAGCGCGAGACTGGACTTTGTTCGTGCTATTTTGTATGGTTGTGGTAAATCCTGCCAGGGAAGAAAGCTGGATAATTAAGAGGACTAACTCAAACAGAATGATGATACCAAGTAGCGCCATATTACGATGCCGTTCATGAGTCAGCTGTAGACCAGTAATTTCTTCTTCAGGCGGTGGTGGTAATTTTACTAGCAGCGCGATAAACAGTGGCATTAGGCACCACAGTAGTGCAAATATCACGCCGCTTAGTCCGAGAGATGGTCGTGGTACGTAAATGTAGCGCCCCTGTGAGTCTGTTTCAGTAGCGCGAACGGTAGCGGTTTGACTAGTATATATACGTTTGCCGTTGTCATCGCGAATAGGGAAAATCCCAGTATTGACAATGTGAATACGTACGTCGTTTTTTTGGTGTGTAGCGATACTGAGCATGTCGGCACGAAGCCAAGGGTTGAGAATCAGTGTCGCTAAGATAACAACCAGCGTTCCGCCAATAATACGAACTGGCCAGCGCCAGTCGTCACGTATCCGTCTAATGCAAGAAATTAGATAAACAATAATCCAGCCAATCAGCAAAATTGGTGCCGCCCGCCAGACCCAGCCCCAGACTGGAGCTACTACAACCGCCTTGCCGATAATGTCTCGATTGGCTACTGACAGGGAGTCTTCTGCGGCGTTGAGGTCACCTTTAGTGGTGTAGCTGTGATCGTCGTTAACCTTAGTTAGACGATGCGTGTACACACTGCCACTGCGATAGAACGTGATAATATCATCTTTGTTATATGATTGCTGTGGCTGCGTAACGATTAGCGTCCCGACTGGTGCGGTTTCGCCCATGCTTGGCGTGGCGATGGTAAAAAAGCGAAAACCAGCTAGGTGTAGTACGAACACTGAGCCTAAACTCAGTAGGCTCAGTGCTGCTATTACCCAAATGCTGGTTTTACTAAATTTCATTACCCTTCAGTATATCAGATTTTACGGCTATTTATGAGATACTAGGCGCTAAATTGCCAGGTGATTGGCTGTGAAATTTGGCGACCCTGGAAGCTGGCGTCAGTGTTTGCTGGCAGTGCAGCAGTTATGATCAATGTAACTGTCTCATTTGGTGCAATTGGGTGACCAACGACTGTCTTGATATCTTGAGCTACTGCTTGCTGGAAGGCTTCTGCGGTGCCAGTCCAAACCTGTGTGCCGTTAGCGCGGATGGTAACGGTCATTTTGCTACACAAGTTACCGGTACCAGAGACAGAGGCGCCTGGCGCGTTCTCGGTCGCACAAGTGCCACCCTTAACAGTGAAGGCACTAGCAGTAACGCTACCCTTGTTGGTGATTTTCACGGTTGTATCAGTGCTTCCACCTGGAACGAGTGCTTGACCGCCATATTTGTTGATGGTTGCACAAGTGGCACTACCAGTACCAGTAGTGGTACAAGTAGCTGTTCCGTCGTGGTTCTTTTCTTCCATGACTAACGTACCAGTTGATGCGGTGTTTACGCTGTTGGTGATGGTTGCGACGACACCAGCGAATGTTGGCGTCAAGCTAAACGCTACCATCAACGTCATAATTCCGCCGACAACCGCCAGGCCAATACGCTGCCTTCGGAAATAGTTATTTGCTTTGCTCATATTAATATAAACCCTCCTCGATGATCCAAGTGGATATCTCGCATTATTATTTGCCTTGGCGTGATTGTAGCATAGGCGTTTTGGCATAGTCAATAATATTTTCATAGCAATTAAAAAGTCGCCATATTACAACAGGCGACAATTCCGAAAAAATCCGTATATATAATGTAATGGTGCGGATGAAAGGACTTGAACCTTCACGCCGTGAGGCACATGCTCCTAAGGCTAGATAATTAAGCCTTCTTTTCACTTAGTGGAGAACTTACGCACACCGCCGGCAAGAGGCCTACAGCAGGCAAATAATGGACAATAAAGGCAAAAATGATATAAGAGTTAGTTCTAACTCGTTGTTTTTGTTTGTTATTGTACTGGGCTGCAAGGAGTCAATTCTGGAGTCTAGTGCGGAGTCTAATTAATCAAATTGGATAAGTAAGATTCTCTACTCTTAGGGGGTAGCCGTTCTCAAGAACAAAAGTGATATAATTATAGTTGAAGTTCAAATAAGGGGTGGCAAACTAATTAAGCAAAAAAGGAATAACGCCTCATGAGCAAATGGGAAGATCGTATACAGAATAGTGCCACATATACTGCAGCCAAGAAATTATTAGCTAAGTTTAATGAGATAAACTCTGACAGCGTGTCTATTGAAGCAATCGATGATATCAATCGGGCAAAATTGGTCATTGAGCTTTTAGTGGATAGACTTGATAATACAGATAATCGTCTATTATCAGTATCAAGTATTGATAATATTGGCAGTTATCTCTCAAGTGTAAGTTCGTGTTTTGATAACTGGCAAAACACTCGCGATGATGTGTATCTAGGTATTTCTTATATGAATGGATACATTGATGGTATATTGTCGTACATTACTTCATTGACACCCGCTATGGACATAAAGGAAACTCGCAAGGCTATTGCGGGATTGAATAGGTCAGTCGGTCAATATAAGCGTACAGCAGCAAAAGAGATTGATAGTATATCTGCTAAAGGAACTACTGCATAAAAGACCATTGACGAAAAAGTTACTGAAGCTAAAAACGAGTTTGAAGCACTTGGTGTGAAAATAGGTGAACTTAACAAAGATTTAAAAGACATAAAAGATTCTTCAAATAAAATCTCTGATTTACAACAATTATCATTTACAAAATCTGAAAATGTACGTAATGAGGCAGTTAATAAATTTATCGAAGAGCAGAAACGCACAATCAAAGAAACGTTTAGCAAAAAGAGTGATGAAGCCGATCGCACTGCGGCTGACATAAATAAAAAACTAAACGCTACTGAGGCGAAGGCAAAAGATAGTCTTGCTAGAATAGATGAATTATTGAATATGGCTGGAGATAAAACACTAATCCACGATTATTCTAGTAGTGCTAAGGAAGACATGGAAGCTGCTGATAGGTGGCGTAAAATAACGGTGCGCTTGCTTTTTGCGGTATTAATATTTTCTTGCTTGGTAGTTTGTGAAGTCATTCATATTAAAGATGTGTCATGGCAATTCTTAGTAGCTCGAGCATTTGTTATGCTAATTGCTGGAGGTGTAGCAGGATACACAGCCACTCAATCAAGCGAACATCGCAAAGCACAGCGAGCTAATCAACGAACAGCTCATCAACTTAAAGCGCTAAAGCCTTATCTGCTAAGTATTGAAGGTGATGTAAAACTAAGAAATGAAATTATCAAAACAGTTGCATACCGAATATTCAATAATGAAGAGAATAATCAAGTTAAAAAATCAAAAGGATTATTTAAAAGCAAAGAGGAAGCTCCTATTATGAGTTCGCAATTGATTGAGTTGTTATTAGATTTAGCAAAGAAAATTCCTGTTAAATAAAAAATGTTAAAAATGTGGTAATTTATTTTATTTACTGATATACTTGCTTACAGAAATATTTCACAATATCAAATATGCGGATGTGGTGGAATTGGTAGACACGTATGCCTTAGGAGCATATGCCTCACGGCGTGAAGGTTCAAGTCCTTTCATCCGCACCAAAATCTGAATTTTTTCGAAATTGTCGCTTGAAAAAGCGACTTTTCATTTTTTCTTTTCCTCTCTTTCTATTTTTAAGCAAAGAAAAAACAGTAAACCTTTTTCGATTTACTGTTTTTTATACTATTTTTATTTAATTGATATTACTAAAATTAGGAGTTCTACGTGCTTGAGTAGATATTATATTTTCAGTCAATGCTTCATTCTTCATAACACAATCAAATATCTAATATCTCAACAATTTCTCCATTGTGCTGTTTCAATTCAATCTTCCGAATTATTTCTTCTCCCAAATATTTAATAAAATCGCTTAATTTTGATGAAACTTCAAATATAATGTTGTGTTTACTATCATTCTCTGGATTAAATGTTGAATTATAATTTCTTTCGTTTGACCAATAATTCCAATTTACATCTGTTCTTTCGTAATAAACATAATTCTGTTTTTTTGTAATATATATTCTTTTGTTGATCAATACCTTTTCATCTTCAGATTTAAAAATATCAGAATATATTTTTAAGCCCTCAAATTGCTTATATTCTTTAATTTTATCATTTGAAACATTAAGCTTTATTTCTTTATAATCCATAATCTTTCCTCCTTAAACTTGTTGCCTATACTGGAGGTTATTATAGCATTTTTAAGGCATCTTACTCTATAACAGACCATCCATACTACGGTTTATTCCTTATCATGTGTCATTATGAATTACGACGCGGTGAAGCGTTTGGCTTGCACTGGAAAGACATTGACTTTACCGAAAAACTATACATATCAGACAGCAAGTTTATCTCGTAGGACATGAGCCAAAAATCGGCTCACTCAAAACAAGGACAAGTGCTCGCGATCTGCCACTTCTGCCGAGTATAAAACAGGAGCTGCAAGCAGAATATGAACGATGGCTCTATCCAGATGGTGACGAACTTCTCTACCTTACCAAAAAAGACAACCCGATAGACGGTAGAAGCTTTATCAAAACATCTAAAGATGCTGCCCGAAAAGTGGAATTAAAAGAGATAACGCTTCATGAGATTCGCCATAGCGTTGCTACAATGCTCAAAGAAGCTAACGTCTCGGCAAAAGATGCACAAGTTATCCTTGGGCATTCTTCAATAACAACAAATTTGCAAATCTATATTCACTCAACCGAAACAGAAAAATCAAATGCACTTCTCGCTGTAACCGATAAAATTTACAATAAACATAACGACAACGACCAAGCAAAAACATCCTTATGAACAATAAAGGAGTCTAAAAGAGGAGTCTGTTGCAAGAATAGACTCCTATTTTAGTAAGAAAAAGCTATATTACCCCTATAAAATACAAGAATAGGTAAGCAAGCTTGTTAGCTCCTAAGGCTAGCGCGTCTACCAATTCCACCACATCCGCATAACCTGATTATATCAAAGTAAATTCTACTTATCAACTACACATGCTTATGCTAAAATTAAATCAATAGACCAAGGAGGATTAATGAATAAAGTTGCGAAATATTTGAATGAACATCTGAGCGGCGAAGTTGTATCGCAGGATTTTGCGCTGAGCCAGTTTGAAGTCGACAACGGACTTTTGGCTCGTCGACCAGAAATGGTTGTTCGGGCGGCTAATATGAATGACATTAGAAAAGTGATGCGGTTTTGCTCACAATTAGCAGAAAAAGGTCATGTTTTGCCGGTGTTTGTTCGTGGCTATGGTACAGATGAGACGGGTGCAGCAGCAAATAAAGGCATCGCAATTGATGAAAAAGCTTACATGAATCGTGTGGTTGGTATTGATCCTCGCCAGCAGTTGATTCATGCGCAAGCGGGGATCTCGCTTTCGGCAATTAACGCAACTTTGTCGACTCATAAAGGCTTAGGTTTGCCACGCACTTCATACATTGCAGAAGATGGCACGATTGGTGGCGCTATCAGTACTGCTCCGGCTGGCATGTTGTCTGGAAGTCACGGTCATTTTGCTAGTACTGTCCAGCAGCTAGAAGTCGTTCTGAGTAATGGCGATGTCATCCAGACCGGTCGGATATCTCGACGTGATCTGAGCAAGAAAAAGGGATTGTCGACGTTTGAGGGTGAGATTTATCGAGAGGTTGATAACTTAATTTCGGACAATACTGAGTTGATTGCCCAGATGGATCCAAACTTGCCGGATACTGTGGGCTATAGTGGAATTTCCCGGGTTAAGCAAAAGGATGGTTCGTGCGATTTAACGCCGTTATTTATTGGCAGTCAGGGAAGCTTGGGTATAATTTGTGAAGTCATTATGAAAGCTCAATTCGTCCATCCAGAATATTCGGTTGTCGCGGCTTCATATAAGGAAATGTCAGGCGCCCAGTCGGCTGTCGAGCTGGCAATAAAGAATAAAGCTTCCTCCGTGGAGATAATTGACGGGCGATTCTTCCGTCAGGCAGCCAGCGTGGGAAAGGTTGTTGAGTGGGCGCCAAAAGAATGCTTTAAGGGTTCTGTAGTCCTGGCTATTTTTGATGATTTTTCAGACCGAGCGCGGAATAAAGCCGTAAAGAAATTGACGCGAAAATTGGAATCATCAGAAGCGGTTGATATAAAAACACTACATTTAGAAGAGCAGGATCTGTTCAGCTTGCATTCAGTTTTGGCGCTAGCGGAAAACCCAAGCGAACCACACATGATTACGCCACGTGCGTTTTCTGGGATTTTAATGGCGCCGGAGAAAATGGATAGTTTCATCGGCGATTTGAAATCTTTGGAGGCAAAGTACGGTGTGAATCTTCCGGTATTTATTGACTTTTCGAGTGATTACCTTGCGCTGTATCCAACGTTTGACAGTAAAAAGGTGAGTGAGCGTCAGAAGATCTTGCAATTACTGACTGAAATCGCGCAGATTATTGAAAAATATGGTGGTTCATTTGCGGGCTTTGGCGGCGACGGAAGATTGAAGGCTAACTTCATTTATAAAAATCTGCCAGATGATGAAAAGCAATTGTATGCCAAGGTGAAACAGATTTTTGATCCGTCTAACATTTTCAATCCAGGCATGAAGGCTGAGGTGCAACCAAAAGAACTAGCCTCAGAATTAAATGCATGGTGTAAGCTGCGCAATCAAGCTTGATGTCAGATTAAATTTGGGCTATAATAACGCGTAGCCCATATGCGGATGTGGCGGAATTGGTAGACGCGCTAGCTTCAGGTGCTAGTGTACGCAAGTACGTGAAGGTTCAAGTCCTTTCATCCGCACCAAGAATTGAATTTTTTCACCATAAGAAAATCACCCTGAGTATGGGTGATTTTTAATGTCGTAAATTCAGAGTCTACATGACAGGCAATCGCAAAAGAACAATCACCTGCCATGTAGCTAGGGTTCCTAGGTGTCAACCCTATGATGCGTCTTCGACAAGCATCTCAGCGTCTTGTCGTATGGCGTCCAGGATGTTGTCCAAGCGTTCCACTTGGTCATCCCAGCGACGAGCCCCGTTTAGAGTCATTTGCGCCTCCTCTCCCGCAATGCGGTAGAGAGACCTGAGCTGGGTCTCGAGTCCGTCCAGGTCTTCCTTGAGGTCTCGAAGGTCTTTCATGGTGATTCTCTTTCCGTGCTTTCTCATCGGCGGAATTGCGACGTATTGTTCTTTAACAATACAAGATGAGATTTCATTTCTCTCAACGATTCTTAAAAAAGAAATAAAAACTCATCTTGTATTCGATTGCCTGTCAAAGTTCACTTTCAGACAAGGATTTGCTCAACTCATCAACGACAGCTGTTTTAATTTATACCATACTTGTTTTAAAAAGTCAATAGAAGCGCTGGATTTTACCCTTTATTTAGTATTTTTGCTAAAATAACAGAGATGGAAGATAAAAGAAATGTCATTGATAAGTTTAAGGGTCGGAGTGAGGCGGAGATCGTAAAGGAGCTGGATGCCGAGGACCACGGCTTGGTGATTGCTCTGGAGAACACCGAGCGGGACTTTAATATGGGAACGATCGTTCGGAGTGCCAATGCGTTTGGTGTGCGGCAGATTTACGTCATCGGCAGGCGGCAATGGAACAAGCGCGGTGCCATGATGACGGATAAATATTTGCATGTACATTACGTTGGCTCGACAGCGGAGTTTGTCGAGCTAATGCGGGCTGAAAACAGAGAAATTATTGCGATTGATAATATCCCGGGCAGCGTCAATATGTCAGAGACGATCTTGCCGCGTCGTGCGGTGCTGGTGTTCGGTCAGGAGGGCCCGGGCATTTCCGAGGAGATGGCGCAAGCGGCGGACAAAATCGTCGCCATTGAGCAATTCGGCTCGACTCGCTCCATCAACGTCGGCGCGGCAGCAACTGTGGCGATGTATTGCTGGCTGCAGCAAAATGTCTTGGGGGGGGTAATAAAACCTAGCTAATTTCTACACCTTGTTGTCTTAAAAAGTCAATTACCGTATCATCTAGCTCGCAATTCACAAAGCATGACCGAACTGCTAATTTTCCTTCGCCATAAACAAATTGCGTTTCATTGTCATATTTCATGCCACGAAAATCACAGTCTTTTGCTTCAATGATTAGTTTTGCGCCGCAAAAATCCACATTCCGAACCGACGAATCGGTAAAATAAATCGGTTGCCCATAAATATGCTTTGCGTCGTCCAGATTACAATTCTGAAACGCGAAAAATCCCATGACAAACTGGCCAAAATTAACGCCAGAAAAATCCTCATCAACAAACCGAACAATCTCACCCTCTTGGATAGTAGGGTAACGCTCGCGCTGATAAGATGTCAAATCGTTAGCGCGAATGGCGGCGGCAATTTTATCAGTAAATCTCATAATTTAAGGATAGAGCAGTTTTTGATTTATGCCAATGGCAAAGGCAGACATGCTTAGGTCTGCGAGAGGGCTAGCTAGAGTACTAGTCCTGACGCGGCACGTCAACCCAGTCGCGGTTCGCTGCCACATCAGCAAGCGTTCCATCGGGGTTGTAAACGGCTGTTGCGTGGCCGTCTGAGCCGTGCTGGTTGTAGTAGTATCCGCCCGCGGGAACCGCGGGGTCGCTCGTGGAGTTGACAGTATGGGAAGTTCCCGAACTGTCGATCTAACGTACTCCATCCTGGGAGCCGGTCATGGCATCCCCTTTCTACTAGCGACACCTAATGGCAGAATTGCACAAAAGGCTGATATATATATCAATTACTTGATCTACTGTCAACAGGCGTTTACAAAAATCACAAATCTCGCTATAATTTGGCTCATGATTTCACCCAAATTCCATCATCCACACGTATTGCCGAGGTAGAGCTCTTATTTTTTGATTGTATGCGCCGAGTTCTGCCTCGGCGTTTTTGATTGCTATAAATAAGAAATAATGACATAATGGAGCTAACATGAGCAGTTTATCTACACAGAATTACAAAGGTTCACGGGACTATTTTCCAGAGGAAAAGCGTCTGCAGAATTACATCTTCAACGTTTGGCACAAGACGGCGGAGAGTTTTGGTTACGAAGAATACGGCGCGCCGCTGTTGGAGCCGCTTGATATTTATCTAGCAAAGTCAGGTCAAGAACTGGCGGGCGAGCAAACCTACGCCTTCGAGGACCGTGGCGGTCGAATGGTGGCAATTCGCCCAGAGATGACGCCGTCGATTTCTCGAATGGTGGCCGCCAAGCGTCAGGAACTAGCCATGCCAGCCAGGCTATATTCGATTGCTAATTTCATGCGCTATGAGCGTCCGCAGCGGGGGCGTGAACGCGAGTTCTGGCAATTGAATGCGGATTTGTTTGGTGTTGACGGCGCGGCGGCAGATGCGGAGATCATTGAACTAAGTCACGCTAGCGTGATGAACTTTGGCGCCAAGCAAGAAATGTTCACGGTCAGAGTAAATAATCGCCAATTGATCAATCGGCTAATGAGTCAATTCCTGAAGCTGGATATTGTTGGATCGACAATGATGATGAAGCTGCTGGATAGGAAAAATAAGATTCCCGCTGAAGAATTTAAGCGTCAGGCAATTGAGATTTTTGGCACACAAGCATCAGAGGGGCTACCGAAGTTGGCAAAAATGATTAGTATGAAATCGGTTGATGATTTACCAAGCGAGTTAGCGAATGACGACAGCGTTAAGCAGCTGTGTGAAGTAATGAAGCTGCTTCGTCAAAAAGGTATTGAAAATGCGGTGTTTGACGTCACGCTGATGCGCGGTTTGGATTATTACACTGGTATGGTGTTTGAGTTGTTTGATAATTCGCCAGAGAATAACCGAGCATTGTTTGGCGGCGGACGATATGATGGACTAGTTGGTCTATTCGGCGTTGAACCGATTTCAACTGTTGGGGTTGGTATGGGCGCCACGACTATGCAGCAGTTCTTAGAGGTCCACGATTTATTGCCTAAATTAAAATCTAAGACAGACGTCTACATAATTCCGGTATCTAAAGAATCCTTGGCGGGTGCGGATGATTTGGCGCGAAAATTACGCAACGAAGGCGTGCGAGCAGAACTGGACATTACTGGGCGGAAAATTGACAAGCAGATAAAAGCGGCGCTGAAAAAACAGATTCCGTTTGCCGTGTTTGTGGGCGAAGAGGAGATTGCTAGCGGCGCGTACACGGTTCGCAATTTGGTGGAGTCTGATGAGCAGAAAGTTGGCGCTGAGCGGATTGTGACAATTGTCAAAGATCGTCGATATGATGGCGACGAAGATGCGCTGTTTGAGCTCTAATCTGATATCTGTTATAATTAGTCTTTATGAAGACGACTGTAAAAAAATTATCAGATACTAAAGTTCAATTGACAATTTCTCTGGGTACGAGTGAATTAGCTGATGCCGAGCAAGTTTCTCTGACGAAGTTGGCCCGTGACATTAAGGTTCCAGGATTCCGTAAAGGCAAAGTTCCGGCAAGCGTGGCCGCTAAGCACGTCGACCCTAACGCATTGCAGGAGCAAGTTTTAGAAAATGCTTTATCAAAGGCTGTAGCTGAGGCGTTTTTGCAGGAAAAATTGCAGGCTTTGGATCGGCCAAGTGTTGAGGTTAAGAAATTTGTGCCGGGTGCTGAATTAGAATTTACGGCTGAAGTTGAGATTATCCCACCGGTGAAGCTGGGTGATTATAAAAAGCTAAAAGCTAAAAAAGAAGTAGCTAAGGTTGAAGATAAAGAAATCGATGACGTCATTGAGCGAATTCGTAAAAATTATTCTGAAAAATCAGAAGTAAAGCGTGCAGCTAAAGCTGGCGATGAAGCAGTGATTGACTTTACTGGTAAAAAAGACGGCGTGGCATTTGAGGGTGGCTCGGCGAAGGAATATGGCTTGAAGCTTGGTGATGGTCAATTTATTCCAGGCTTTGAAGAGGGTGTGATTGGCCATAAAGCTGGTGAGGAGTTTGATCTGAAGTTGAAATTCCCAGAAGATTATCACGCTGATAATTTGGCTGGTCAAGACGTTGTCTTTACTGTAAAAATCCATAAAGTGAACGAGCTGAAATTGCCAGAGTTGAATGATGAATTTGCAGCAAAGTGTGGTCCTTTTACAGAGATGAAGGAAGTGAAGGCAGACATCAAGCGCGAACTGACCATGCAAAAAGAGCGTGAAGCTGACGAGAAGTTTAAGGACGCGCTAGTCGGTGAATTGGCGGAGAAGAGTAAGGCGGCGCTACCGGAGTTGCTGATCGAAGACCAGTTGCGGTCAATTGAGCGTGATTTGACGCAGAATTTGATGTACAGCGGACTAAGTTTGGATAGCTACTTGAAGACTCAGGGCTTTAAGGATAAAGACGAGTGGACAAAGAAAGAGGCTCGTCCAGCTGCGGAAAAGCGCGTTAAGGCTGGTCTGGTTTTGGCGGAATTGTCAAAAGAATTGAAGATCGAGGCTTCTCGTGATGAAATCCAGAAGCAGATTGACTTCTTTAAGCAGCAATACGGTAAAGATAAGAAAATGTTAGAGCAATTTGACAATCCAAATGTTCACCGTGATATTGCTAATCGAATGATTACTGACAAGACCGTTGCTAAATTGATGGAATTAAACACAGCGAAATAGTATGAACGCGCCCAAATCCTACCTCATTCCTACAGTCATCGAGAAGTCGGCTGATGGCGAGCGGGCGTTTGATATCTATTCGCGGCTGTTGAATGAGCGGATTATTTTCCTCGGCGAGGAGGTTAATGAGCATACCGCCAACAGTGTGGTGGCGCAGCTACTACATCTGGCGTATGTTGACCCAGAGGCGGATATCTCGCTCTATATCAATAGTCCGGGCGGCAGTGTATATGACGGTTTGGCGATTTACGACACGATGAACTTTATCAAGCCAGATGTGGCGACTTACGGAATCGGTTTACAGGCCAGCATGGGGGCATTTTTGCTCAGTTCTGGTGCCAAGGGCAAGCGATTTTGTCTGCCGCACGCCAAGGTGATGATCCATCAGCCGTCCTCAGGTACGTACGGTAAGGTTACCGACATGGAAATTGACCTGAAAGAAACGTTGGAACTGAAGGAACTGCTGGCCAAAATCATGGCTAAAAATACTGGCCAGAAGCTCAGTAAAGTCAAGGCTGACATGGAGCGTGATTACTGGATGTCGCCAGATGAGGCTATGAAATACGGACTGATTGATAAAGTTCTGAATAGGTTGTCATAGATTATTACATTCTTGATGTTGTTAAAACTACCGCTGATTTTGCTTGCGGTTAAGCTGAGATGTTGCCATAATTAAGAAAAGGCAAGGAGGATTAATGAGGCAATATCTAGATACGCTGCGGCAGGTTCGCGACAACGGCGTGGAGAAGGGCGACCGCACTGGCACGGGGACGACGGAAGTTTTTGGTGTACAAACGCGGTATGATTTGGCGGACGGCTTTCCAGCCATGACTACCAAGAAACTTTATTTTAATAGCGTGGCACATGAGCTACTGTGGTTTCTCAAAGGTACTGGCAACATTGAATATTTGGCACAAAACGGCGTACACATCTGGGACGAGTGGCCGTACAAGAATTATTTGGAGAAAACGGGCCAGACTATCCCGGAGATCAACGGCGAGGAGTGGCGCGCCGGCATGAAATTGTTTATTGGCAAAATTGCAGTCGATCACGCGTTTGCAGAGGAGTGGGGTGATTTAGGTCCAGTTTACGGTGTGCAGTGGCGCAAATGGCCTGACGGTAAAGGTGGGACGATTGACCAAATTCAAAACGCCATTGATATGATACAGAATAATCCAACGTCGCGGCGCAACATCGTCAGCGCCTGGAATGTGGCGGAAATTGACGATATCGTACAGTCGGGCGGCCTGCCGCCGTGTCACACCATGTTCCAGTTTAATGTTCGTCCAGGCGGGGACGGTGAGAAAGATAAGTTGGACTTAGCGCTGACGCAGCGTTCGGCGGACATGTTCCTCGGTGTGCCGTTTAACATCGCCAGCTACGCATTGCTACTGTCGATGATCGCTCAGGTGACAGATAAGCAGCCGGGTGAATTCGTCCATACGCTAAATAGTGCGCATATTTATAACAATCACCGCGCGCAGGTCGACGAGCAATTGTCGCGCCGTCCGCTGCCGCTGCCAAAGCCGTGGCTGAACCCTGACGTTAAGAGTATTGATGATTTCACCATTGACGATATTCGCCTGGAGGATTACGAGTGTTATCCAGCGATAAAAGCGCCGATTGCGGTGTAAGTTGATTATGTCTGTCGACTGAAATGGCTATAGTTTACTTTTTGCGGGAATTTTTCTTTGGCGGAAGTATATACTTGTCAGCTTCCGGGTCATACAATAAGGTGGCAATCTTTCCTGCCGTATACTTTACTCGTTCATCATCGCCGGGCGCTTTATTGAACAGCATGACATCCTCTTTGAGAGTAGTCCGGTGGCTTCGTCAGGGTATTGTGTGCCTCTGAGTATTGCGTCCGTAGTGTATTCTGAGTTGTCTTCAGGGTTTAATATTTGTATACGAGCCTCGTTATTCATGTGTTATATTATATCACAAGTATCAAAGACTGTCAATTTAAGAGTGCTATTTTCTCTTATATGTCACAAAATCAAAAGCGTAGGCATTGCCATCGTCTGTTGGGTGATAGGTACGGCTAACTTCTTGCCAAACGGTCATATCGAGCTTTGGGAAAAAGGTGTCAGCGTCTGAAAATGCAGCGTCCACCTCAGTGGCGTAAATAGTATCAATTTCTGGGGTGTCTAGTGCGTCTTTATAAACCTGCGCACCGCCGATAATGAAGGTCGGATATCGCGACAAAGCTAAGGCGCTCTGTAAATTCATGGCTGTCAACACTTTCTTAATGCCAGTGGGCCGTGAGGAAATAACGATGTTCTCACGCTCTGGTAGCGGACGTGAGCCGATTGATTCAAAGGTCTTTCGGCCCATAATGGCATTGCCGCCTTTGGTTAGCTTCTTAAAATGAGCCAGGTCTGCCGGTAGGCTGCGGCCCCACGGCAAATCACCATTTCGTCCAATAGCGCGATTTTTATCGTAGGCAACAACAATAGCTTTCTCCATAATTTTAGTCTAGCATGATGTAAAATTTACGAAAAGCTTGCTGGAAATACGGAAACTTGCCATAATGAGATTTGGTAGAAAAATCACGCAATGGGAGGTTTTTAGTGAGCGTGTATTCAAATAAAGATATATTGGCGGCAATTGACGATGGGACAATTGTCTGTACGCCATTTAATCCAAAAAACGTATCAGAAGCCAGCTTAGATTTTACGCTAGGCTTTAATTTTTATAAACAGGAATATGACGAGATTTCGCGGGTTTATAATCCGTTTGATAAGGCGGATGTTGACCGCTATTTTAAAGGCCCTCTTAAAGCAGTACCGCACGCCGAGTGGTGTGAGCGGCATGGTTTTCGGGAGTTTCAGAATATTCCGCCAGATCATCCGATAATCGTCTTAAAGCCTGGTGAGCGAATTTTGGCGCACACGCATGAGTTTGTGGGAATTCGGGCGCATGGTGGCGCGGCTGAGGTGAAAAGTCGTAGCTCGTGGGGCAGAAATGGCGTGGCTGTATGCTTTGATGCGGGCTGGGTTGATCCGGGTTATATTAATCGGATTACGCTTGAGATTTACAATTTGAATAAACACGAAAGTGTAGTGCTGCCTGTTGGCGAGAGGATTGGGCAGCTGATTTTTCATCACACTGGCCCGGTTGACGGTGGTTACGCTGGTGGCCGTGGTGGCATGAGCGGTAAATATCAGCATACTGATGATTTGGATGAATTGATCAAGACTTGGCGACCTGAAATGATGCTGCCGCGAGCCTTTAAGGACAATCGACATAAACCTATGGAAATTCCAGGTCTAAGTGAGGGGATTTTATAATGATGACTGGCTCAATGTTCCGTTGGCGGACAAAAGAAAAAGAATATAATGATCATAAGAAAAGTAATAAATCTGAAAGCTGCGACTTCTGTCAATTGGTGGCGCGGCACACGAGTCAAGTCGTGGAGGAAACGCAGCATTGTCTAATCATTAAAAATCGATTTGGCTATGATTTTTGGGACGGCTGCGGTGTGAATGAACATCTAATGGTGATACCTAAGCGGCACGTCGATTCGTTGGCGAATTTGAAGGACGAGGAAAAGATTGACTATATTAATCAGGTTGCTAGGTTTGAATCTGGTGGCTATTCAATTTACGCTCGAGCCCAAGGCAGTAAAACCAAGTCGATGGCTCATCAGCATACTCACTTGATAAAAATTGATGGCAAAACGAAAAAATGGCTGGTATTTTTACAGAAGCCGCATATTGTAATTACGAGGTGATGATGGCTAGTTTGGGAAAATATATTGTTATTGAAGGTAATGACGGGACGGGCAAATCAACCCAGGTGGCTAAGTTGGCGAATTATTTTCGAGGGCGTGGGCGGACGGTTTGTGTAGTCGAGGAGCCTGGCAGTGATGATCCAGAGAAATCAACGCCGATAGCCGATGAGCTGCGAAAGGTGATTAAGAACGGTGATTTGACTCGCTCGGCGGCGGTTAACGTGGCATTATTTTCTGCAGCACGCCGAGAATTGTGGCGAGAAAAAATTCAGCCGGCTTTAGAGCGCGGGGAGATTGTCCTGAGTGCGCGCAATTATATTTCAACACTAGTTTATCAGGGTCGAGGCGAAGGATTTGACGAGTCTGAGATTTTACGATTGACCAAATTATTTACTGACGAGAGGTATTTGTGCCCCGATATTATGATTATCCTAAGTTTGAGCCATGACAAGCGGGCAAAACGAATCGCCATGCGCGGCGAACTGAAAAATCCCGATACTTTTGAGTCGCGCGGACAGGACTTTCAGGAAAAAGTTGATGATGGCTACCTGGAAATTGCCAAGGATTACGATATCCCAGTTGTCTTAGCAGATGGAAATGTCGAAGAGGTTCATGATATGCTGATTGATGAGATTGAGATAAATGGAGGAATTAATGTTTGAGGAGATACGAATAGGCAGACTGATGCCGGATGAAATTGATGACAAATGCGCGGAGTCTATTTGTGATATGTGGCTGAGAGCGGGAAATCTTATAGGTAAAGGTCAGACGAATCCTGTCTTGACACGTGCCATTCGTGATATAAATAGTCCAGGCAATTTACGACGTGAGGTGAGTAGGCGGGATTCTGGAATTTATGCAGTAAAAAGGCTCGGTAGCGGCGCTTTGCTGGCTGCTGCGAGAGTCAGTGCTAAAAAGGGCAGAGTTGCTCCGCAATATGGGGATAATCAAGCAGGTAGGCCTATATATATGGAGGCTTTTGGTGCGAGTGATGATGCTGAGGAGGCTTGGTCGGGATATCTTCAAGACATAGTAGAACAAGCACGAGAGGACTTTAGCCGATTCATGGGAGGCAGAGTCACTAAGCTTTGCGCTTACGCCTCTCCCGGTGCCGATGAAAGATTTGCTGATGCTGTGAGGAGTGTTAATCCTCGTACGTATGAAAAGTATGGTGGAGAGGTGGGCTCGTTCGGAGTTGTGGGTAGACTAGCTGGTCTGTATTTTCGTCATGACGTGGAATTTGATGTTCCTCAGACTGCTCGCGTGCTTGCGGGATTGGGGGGCGCCGCCCTCTCCTTGCTGGGTAATCTAAGAGGTCCGCTCGGTAATCCAGTTCCTGCTCGTATGGGCTCTATTGAGGAAGAATTGCCGACTGCTGCTTAGGATAGTTGCGCAAACCTCTTGATTTTATTGACATTTTTCGTCATAATGATTACTTAGAGAAGTAGTGTATTCATGGCGGGTGAAAATTGCGAGCGGGCAAATCGTGATTTTAGGCTATGGATTAGGGATCTTCACGGCCGTCTATCAACCACTAAATAAAGCGAGGAGTGTTTACGCCTGTGGCAAAAAAACCATCCACAAGCAGCGAGCGCGTCTATTTCACCTCTGGTGACAACGCCCTGCCGCTGCCAAACCTAATCGCTCACCAAAAAGATTCTTGGCGCTGGTTCGTCGAAGAAGGTTTGAGTGAGATATTTTCAGAAGTTAATCCAATTGACGACTATACTGGTCAAAAGTTGTCATTGAAATTCGGCAAATATTATTTTGGCGAGCCAAAAAACACCGACCAGTTTGCTAAAGAAAATAACTTGACATTTGAAGCGCCTCTGCACGCGACGGTTGAATTGACCAACAAGACAACCGGCTTGGTTGAGGAACAAGAAATTTACCTCGGTGAATATCCATGGATGACCGATCGTGGTACGTTTGTTATTAACGGTACTGAGCGTGTAGTTGTTAGCCAGCTGATTCGTTCGGCGGGTGTATTCTTCACAGCTGAAACTGTGGCTGGTCGTAACTATTACGGCGCAAAGATTATTCCAGGCCGTGGTGCGTGGATGGAGTTTGAGACGGCTTCTAACGGTGCGATTTATGTGAAGATTGATCGCCGCCGTAAGATTCCAGCAACTACATTGCTACGTGCTTTGGGTTATCCAAAGACTAGCGAAATTAAGGAATTGTTTGCTGATATCGACACGGGCGATGTGAAATACATTGAGGAAACCCTAGACAAGGACACGGCGCGTGGTGCTAATGAGGCGCTAATTGAGGTTTATCGTCGCTTGCGTCCAGGTGATTTGGCGACGGTTGACAATGCTCGTCAGATGATTGAACGCATGTTCTTTGACTTCAAGCGGTTTGATTACTCCCGCGTTGGTCGTTATAAGATCAATCAGCGTTTGGGTCTTGATGTTGCTAATACGACTGAAAATCGTACGTTGCAGATGAGCGACTTGGTGGCGATTTTGCGTGAAGTGATTCGTCTTAACAACACTCAGGAGCCAGCTGACGATATTGATGCGTTGAATAATCGCCGTGTTCGTTTGGTTGGCGAGCTGATTGCCCGTCAGTTCCGCGTCGGTATGCTCAGAATGCAGCGCAACGCCATGGACCGCATGAGTGTGGCTGATTTGGAAAGCGTTAGTCCAAGCCAGCTGATCAATGCTCGTCCAATTGTGGCGGCAGTGCGTGAGTTCTTTACTTCAAGCCAGTTGTCGCAGCTACTTGACGAGGTTAACCCATTGTCAGAATTGAGCCATAAGCGACGCTTGAGCTCAACTGGCCCTGGCGGTTTGAGTCGTGAGCGTGCTGGATTTGAAGTTCGTGATGCTCACCCAACACATTACGGCCGTATCTGTTCAGTGGAAACACCAGAAGGTGCTAACGTTGGTTTGGTGCTGAACTTGGCAGCTTATGCTCGGGTTAACGAGTATGGTTTCATTGAGACTCCATATCTGCGGGTAAAAGATGGTCGCGTGACTGATGAGCTTGTTTATCTGGACGCTTCACAGGAAATCGGTGAAGTTATCGCTGACGCTGGTGAAGTTCTGAATGAGGATGGTACTTTTCGCGACGAGCGCGTTAATGCTCGTAATAATATGCAGCCATCACAAGTTGATGCTGATCAGGTTACTTTCATGGACGCAGCTCACCGTCAGATCTTAGGCTCAACCGCGGCGTTGGTTCCGTTCATTGAGAAGACTCGCGTCGACCGCGCCTTGACTGGCTCAAACATGCAACGTCAGGCTGTACCACTTCTTACTCCAGAATCAGCAACTGTTGGTACTGGAATTGAGAAGGCTGTGGCTGAAAATAGTGGTCACTTAATCCAGGCTGAGGCAAATGGTGAAGTTGTTCGTGCTGATGCGGACGAGATTCATGTTAAATATGCTGACGGTGTAAAGATTTACACCCTGAAGCACTTTGTGAAGAACAATGACGATCGTTGTTACAACCAAAAAGTTCGTGTTGAGCGCGGCGATAAGGTGAAGAAGGGCGATATTCTGATCGAAGGAGCTTCGATCGCTGGTGGCGAAATTGCCCTAGGTAAGAACCTATTAGTAGCCTTTATGCCATGGGGTGGTTACAACATGGAAGACGCGATTATTATGAGTCGCCGTTTGGTTGAAGATGATCGATTGACCAGTATCAATATTAAGGATTACACCGTTGAAGTCCGTGAGACGAAGCTTGGTCCAGAGATTGTGACGCGCGATATTCCAAACGTTTCTGAGGAGAGTCTGCGCCACTTGGATGAGAACGGAATTGTCCAAATCGGTTCCGAGGTTAAGGCTGGCGATGTTTTGGTTGGTAAGATTACGCCAAAGGGCGAGCAGGAATTGAGCTCTGAGGAGCGTCTGCTTCGCGCCATCTTCGGTGAAAAAGCTAAGGACGTTCGCGATACTTCACAGCGAATGAACAACGCGGGCGGCGGTAAAGTTGTTGGCGTTAAGATCTTTAGTCGTGAAAATGGTCACGAATTGAAGGCTGGCGTTTTGATGCAAATTCAGATCTTTGTTGCGCAATTACGAAAGATTGGCGTTGGCGACAAGATGGCTGGACGATTCGGCAACAAGGGTGTTGTAGCGAAAGTTCTTCCTGTTGAAGATATGCCATTCCTAGAGGACGGTACGCCGGTTGACGTAGTTTTGAACCCACTTGGTGTGCCAAGCCGTATGAACCTTGGTCAGATTTTTGAAACTCACCTTGGTATGGCGGCACGAGCATTGGGCTACCGCGTAGCGACTCCGTCATTTAACGGTGTTCCAAGTGAGAAGATCTCCGATGAGCTAGAAAAAGCTGGTTTGGCACGTGACGGTAAGAGCCAATTGTTTGACGGTCGCACCGGTGAACCATTTGAGGAGCGAACGACAGTTGGTGTGATGCACATGATTAAGTTGCACCACATGGTTTCTGACAAGATTCACGCTCGTTCAACTGGTCCATACACGATGGTTACTCAGCAGCCACTTGGTGGTAAGGCGCAAAACGGTGGTCAGCGCTTCGGTGAAATGGAGGTTTGGGCGCTGGAGGCTTACGGTGCTGCTGCAACCTTGCAGGAAATGTTGACAATTAAGTCCGACGACGTTTACGGTCGTGCAAAGGCTTACGAGTCAATCATTAAGGATGAGCCGATTGTCGGTCCAAAACTTCCAGAATCCTTCAATGTTTTGGTTAAGGAGCTTCAAGGTTTGGGTCTTCGAGTTGATTTGGTTGACGACGAAGCAACGGTTGACGCTGAGCATGTCATCGCTTCAAGCGGTCCAGAAGATAAGACTGTGGCTACTGATGATGAAGAAGAGAAAGAAGTATACTTGGACGAGTCGGACGACATCGGCGAAATTGACGGCGGTATGAGCGTGCAAGATATTGATGAAGTAGAAGAAATAAAGGAGGACGCGTAAGATGGCAAATTCTGCATTTAACGCAACGGGCATCAGCGATTTTGACGCGGTTCGTTTGGCGGTAGCTAGCCCAGAAGATATTCTGAAATGGAGCTACGGCGAGGTTTTGAAGCCAGAGACAATTAACTACCGCACCCAAAAGCCAGAGCGCGACGGCTTGTTCTGCGAGCGAATCTTTGGTCCGGTTAAGGACATCAATCCGCACGATTCCAAACTCAAGGGCGTACGTTCGCGCGAAGCTGCCGTCGATAAAAACGGCGAATTAGTCACCAAATCCATTGTCCGCCGTGAGCGCATGGGTCACATTCAATTGGCTGCCCCAGTAGCGCACATTTGGTTTATGCGCGGCACGCCGAGCGCTATGAGTCAACTGCTGGGCATGACCGTCCGCAACATTGAAAAAATCGTTTACTTTGCCACGTACGTTATTCTGAACGTTGACGAAGAAACTCGTGATCAATACCTGGCAGACTTGGAAGCGGAAACTGATTTGGCGCGTAAAGCCATTAAAATTCGCTACGAAAAAATGGCGGAGGAAGACGGCGCTGATATCAAGCAGCTAGCCAAGGAACAGAGCCGCGAAGTTGAGGAGCTTGAAGAAAACTACATTGGTAAGAAGTCGCAATTGGAAGGCTTAAATAAGGGTGCGCTGATCTCAGAAACCGAATATCGCAATTTGCCGGAAGAATACGACGAGCTGATTGAGGTTGGCATGGGCGCAAGCGCAGTGAAGTCACTTCTGGACAATATTGATTTACCAAAGCTAATTGCGGAATTGACTGAAGAAGCTGAAGGAGCAAAGGGTCAGCGACAGAAGAAGCTACTGAAGCGATTGAAGATGTTGGAGAGTATGGAAGCTGCTGGCATTAAGCCGTCCAGCCTATGTATGACGGTTCTACCAGTGATTCCTCCAGATCTTCGTCCGATGGTGGCGTTGTCTGGTGGTCGGTTTGCGACATCTGACTTGAACGACTTGTACCGCCGAATCATTAACCGCAACAACCGCTTGAAGAAGTTGATTGAGCTTAACGCGCCAGAAGTTATTCAGCGCAACGAAAAGCGCATGCTGCAGGAAGCGGTTGATGCTTTGATTGACAATTCAGCATCACGTGGTCGCGCCGTTAGCTCAACTGGTGGTCGCCGCAGCTTGAAGAGCTTGAGTGATATGCTGAAAGGTAAGCAAGGCCGCTTCCGCCAGAACTTGCTTGGTAAGCGCGTTGACTACTCTGGCCGCTCGGTGATCGTGGTTGGTCCAAAGTTGAAAATTCATCAGTGTGGTCTGCCAAAACAAATGGCGCTAGAACTATTTAAGCCGTTTGTCATTAGCTGGTTGATTAAGAACGAATTTGCGCACAATATTCGCTCAGCTTCACGCCTAATTGAGGCTGGCGAGGCAGTGGTTTGGGACGCGCTTGATTCAGCAATTGAAGGTAAGTATGTACTACTCAACCGCGCGCCAAGCTTGCACCGTTTGTCAATTCAGGCCTTTCAGCCAGTTCTAGTCGAAGGAAAAGCTATCCAACTGCACCCATTAGTTTGTGCTGGGTTTAACGCTGACTTCGACGGTGACCAGATGGCCGTTCACTTGCCACTATCAAAGGAGGCTCAGGCCGAGGCTCGCGAATTGATGAGCGCAACCGCCAACTTGTTGAAGCCTGCTGATGGTGCGCCAGTGCTGCACATCTCACAGGACATTGTGCTGGGTAACTATTACCTAACTTACGACAAGCCGCAAGCTCAGACTGACGATGTCAAAACCTACAGCTCTGTCTACGAGGCAGAGATGGCGTACGATAAGGGCGCAATTCAATTGCAAACCCCAATCCGTATTTTTGCCAAGGGCGAAATGCGCCAGACAACTTTGGGTCGCGTCTTCTTTAACGAGATTCTGCCAGAGGACTTCCCGTATGACAACAATGTGCAGACGAAGAAGCAACTGAAGAAGGTATTGGCGCAAATCTTTAACAAGTACGGTGCTGAAGAGACTGCCAAAATCGCTGACCGTATGAAGGGTCAAGCTTTCCGCTTTGCGACAACTGCAGCCGTGTCGACCGGTATGACCGACTACGTCCACTTCGACGAAATCCCTGAGTTCGTGGCTGAGGGTGACGCTAAAGCGGCTTTGATCTCTGAACAATTTGACCAAGGTCTGATCACCGAAGAAGAGCGTTATAACTTGACGGTGAACGCCTGGCGAAACGTTGACAATAAGATCACTGCATTTTTGAAGGACCAGCTAGCGCACATGGACACCAGTATTTCTATGATGGTTAACTCTGGTGCTCGTGGTGACATCTCCAATGTGAAGTTGGCGAGTGCCATGATTGGTATCCAGATGGACGCAACTAACCACGAAATTGAGCTGCCAATCCGTAGTTCGTACACCGGTGGTCTGTCTAGCCTTGAGGCCTTCGTGGCAACCCGTGGTGCGCGTAAGGGTCTGATCGACACCGCGCTGAAGACTGCTGACTCGGGTTACCTGACCCGTCGTTTGGTCGACGTGGCACAGGATGTCTTCACGGTTGAGGACGCCGAGGGCGACGATGAAGGTTACGCAATCTACCGCTCAGAAACCGAGGAGACGATGATCGACTTCTCGAACCGTTTGGCTGGCCGTTATGCTGCTGAGACGATTCCAGGTCACGTCAATAAGGATGAATTGATCACTCGTGAAATTGCCGACTCAATCGATGACGATGAGAGTATCCAAAGCGTCAAGATCCAGTCAGTCTTGTCAACCAACAACCTCAACGGTATCCCGCAGCGCAGCTATGGCGTTGATATGTCAACTGGTAAATTGGTCGGCAATCATCAGCCAGTCGGTGTCATCGCTGCTCAGTCAGTCGGTGAGCCAGGTACTCAGTTGACGCTTCGTACTTTCCACAACTCTGGTGTGGCTGGCGGTGACATCACCCAAGGTCTGCCGCGTGTTGAAGAATTGTTCGAGGCACGCACACCAAAGGGTCAGGCGTATGTCACGGAAATTGCTGGTTTAGTTGATGTTTGGGAAGATGGCAAGAAGTACATCGTCCAAGTCACGCCGGAATCTGGCAAGGTTGAGCGCCTGCCGCTGGACGGCCGAACTATCGTGGTCAAGGCTGGCTCAAGCGTCAAGGCTGGCGACGTGTTGGCAACTGGCGAAGGCGACACTCGTCCGTTGGTCGCACCATTTGATGGTGTGGTTGAGGCAGCTGAAGACACCTTGGTAATCGCTGCTGAAGCTGGCGCACCGGCTCGTTACGAAATCCCAGGCACCATGCAGTTGGTCATTAAGGCTAACGACGTCGTTGAGGCTGGTGACCGCTTGACGGCTGGTTCATTGAACCTGCACGACTTGATGCGCCTGAAGGGCGTTGAAGCTACCCAGCGCTACATCATCAACGAAGTGCTGCGCATTTACGCCGCTCAGGGTCAAGACGTGGCCGACAAGCACCTGGAAATCATCGTTCGCCAGATGTTCAGCCGCGTTCAGATCGAAGATGCGGGTGATAGCGACTTTGTGACGGGTGACATAGTTTCCAAGGCTGCGGTAGTGAATACCAACAAGCAACTAGCTGCTGAGGGCAAGAACCTCATCAGCTACACCCAGTTGCTACTCGGTATCACCAAGGTGTCCATCTGGAGCGATTCGTGGCTATCCGCTGCGTCCTTCCAGGACACTACTCGCGTCTTGATCAACGCTGCCGTCTCAGGTCGCGCTGACCACTTGCATGGCCTCAAAGAAAACGTCATTATCGGCCGCAAGATTCCAGTAGGAACCGGTGCCGTCGAAGAGACGGAAACCGACGAGCCAAGCGAGGACGAGTTTGCCGACAATCAGGAAGAGGAATTGATCGTGGCTGCGTAGGCCAACCAGCTTCCTTTTCTCAAAAAAACCGCTCCGATGACTACGGGGCGGTTTTTTCTATAGCAATTGCGCACAATCTATGCTATAATCCTTTCCAGAGTTTCCTCTTTTCGGGGCGCGCGGTGGTTTGAATGTGTACACACCAAATGCTCGGCGGAAAAGGTATAGACGTGAGGCGGAGTTGCTGAATCCAAATCACACGGGGATAACCCATAGTTAACGGTGCTTTGCCGTAAAATTACTATTAATGAATCCTAAGGAGAAATTGGATGCCAACAATCAACCAATTGGTGCGCAAGCCGCGCCAAACGGCTAAGAAAAAGTCCAAGTCGCCAGCACTGGGTCGCATTCACAACGCCCTGAAAACGCGTTACTACGACCAGAATGCACCGCTCAAGCGCGGCGTGTGTGTGCGTGTGACGACCAAGACGCCAAAGAAACCAAACTCAGCTTTGCGTAAAGTTGCCCGCGTGAAACTAAACAACGGCTACGAAGTCTGGGCCTACATCGGTGGTGAGGGCCACAACTTGCAGGAGCACGCTGTGGTTTTGATCCGCGGTGGTCGTGTGCCTGACCTTCCAGGTGTGCGTTATCACATCGTCCGTGGCGCGTTGGACCTCCAGGGTGTCAACAACCGCAAGCGGGGCCGTTCGAAGTACGGTACCAAGAAAGGGGATAAGTAATCATGCCTCGTAAAGTTACCAAAAAACTACAACGTGAACTTAAGCCTGACCGCCGCTACCAAAGCGTGTTGGTGCAGCGTTTGATCAACAAGTCAATGTTGGACGGCAAGAAATTGGCGGCCGAGCGCGCTGTTTACACCGCACTGGAAACGGCTGCTAAGAAATTGGATTCAGAAGATCCACTGGCAGTGTTTGAGAAAGCATTGAAAAACGTCAGTCCAAACTTTGAAGTGAAGAGCCGCCGTGTTGGTGGTGCTAACTACCAGATTCCGTTCCCAGTTCAGGGACACCGTCAGTTGCACTACGCGTTTAGCTGGCTGGTGCAATCAGCCCGTGCTCGCAGCGGTATGCCATACTCACAGCGTTTGGCACTGGAAATCGTTGACGCTTACAACGAATCTGGTGCTGCCTTCAAGAAGAAGGAAGACACTCACAAGATGGCTGAAGCTAACCGTGCCTTTGCGCACTTTGCTCGCGGCTAATCGTTGCCTAAACGCAAAATTAGAAAATCGCTCCGTAGAAGGGGCGATTTTTGCTATAATAGAGAAAACAGGAGGATAAATGGCAAGTTTTTCATTTGATATTGTGTCAGAAATTGACAAAGCTGAGATGAACAACGTATTCATGCAGGCGGAAAAAGAAATCCAAGGGCGGTACGATTTTAAGGGGACGAGTGCTGGAATTGACTGGCTGGATGATAAAAAAGGCTTGAAGCTCACTGGTGATAATGAGTGGCAGGTTGACGCGGTACTGGATATTGTGCGTAAGAAATTGGCGGCTCGTGGTCAGTCAAGCAAATCTCTAGACCTCACTAAGGAAAAAGTTACTTCAAATCTGAAGACTACTTGGGAGATACCGTTTAAGCAGGGTCTTGATCAAGCGATGGCAAAGCGGATTGCTGCAGATATTCGCACCAACGCTCCAAAGGCCAAACCGCAAATCCAGGGCGACCTCGTCCGCGTTACCTCTGCTTCAAAAGATGAATTACAAAAAGTCATTAGTTTAGTGCGTGAAAATGATTATGACACGCCACTGCAATTTGTGAATTATAGGTAAGGTAGTAATAAGATGAATCAAAAATCAATTAAGAAATTAAGAATCTTAGCTATTGTCCTAGGTGTAATCTTTTTGGCCTCAATTATTGTTGGGGTCGTTGTTCTTAATAATAATCGCTCGTCCAACGTTAGTAGCTCGGCAAAGAAGAAGATTCAGGACTTACTTTCTGAGGAAAACTCTCAGCATTATCGTAAGGTTGTCTCTAAGTACGGATTTTCGTTGCAATATGATAAGGAAACGTTTGTTGGTGAAGGCCACGTTCTTCGTAAAGAATCTAACAGTAAGGAATATCGTGCCGACTTATATAGTGAAGATGAACTAAATGAAAGTCGTGCTTACGCAATTCTTAAATTAATATATCGGCAGAATCCAGAGAAAGATAAGAAAGATGGCAACTTTTCGCTTACGAAAATTATGCCCGAGCTTTCGATTACAACTTCGCGCAAGAAGAACTATTTTGACCGCTCAACGATGCCCGATGAATATAAGGATACTAAGAAATATTCTGATTTAGACCTGCTGCTTCAGGGCGATATCAATAGCCGTAAGAAAAAAGACCCAAATATGAAATATCGCACTGGAGATGTGACAATTTCTGGTCTGCAGTTTAAGAAACTGGTCGTGGATTATGGAAGTACCTATGACGGTAAGTGGCAGAAAACTGGCGAGAGCACAATATATATGACTGTTCAGAATGGTAGGCCGTATTGGATATCGATATTTGCGCTGAGTAAGAATGTATATATGCAGCCATACATTGACCAGCTGGAGTCGTTAGTAGGTGCTGTTACTTTCCATCAGCCAGACGAGAGTTATCTGGTTAGCGCTAATGATGGAGAGTCTCGCTTGGCTAATTCGGGGATAACTCTAGCCAAGGCGGAGAATTTCTCGAAGGATAAGAATACCACAAATACCCTAAATTCTTTAGATGAGAAATCTATTATTAAAGTGGTAGCTAGGAACCAAATATCCACAGTTCGTGTTGGGACAATACGCTGTGCCGATATGATTTACACAGCTCAAAATGGTGCTACTATGCGATTGAACGGTCTGTGTAGCGGGGGGATTGGTAGTGGCTCAATTGTTTCGGATGATGGCTATATTGCTACAAATGGCCACGTGACAGAAGTCGCCAACCAGAGTATGATCAGGGGATTGCGGTCAAGAGAGCAGTGGGACACTTATTGTCATTTTATGATAAATGCTGGCTACATAACCAGACAAGCCCTAGTTGATCTAATAAAAAAATCACAGGGCGGTGATCAGTCTGCGACGGCAGCCATCCAAGGTCTTATTGATAATGTGACAATTGATAATATTCGGTCAGAAAATGATCGATATGATTATATTATCCAGACCTCAAATGACCCGATTGTTCATGATAGAAGTAATCCGGAACTTTCGAGATGGAAGAAGACCCCAACCAACGTTAGCGCTAAGAAGATTGATGCAGAAGTCAATTTGCGACAGGCTAGGATGGATTTAAATAGCGACAAAACCGATGTGGCAATTTTAAAGATTGACGGCAGATTCCCGGCGGTTGACTTAGGTGATAGTAATAGTTTATCTCAAGGTGATCAGGTAACGGCAATTGGCTATCCAGCAGTTGTTGATAATGGTACACAGACAAAACAAGCTAAGACTGTACCAACGGTGACTCAGGGTAGTGTCAATGGTATGAGAAGAGACGCTGGCGGTCATAAATTATTCTCGATGACAGCGCAGATTGCCGCTGGAAATAGCGGCGGACCCGCTTTTGATAAAGACGGTAAGCAAGTGGGCTTAAATACTTATGGCGGCGCAGCCTGTGCGAATAGCAATAAAAAGAATAATTTATGTTTTGGGAGTGGTATTTTCCGTGATATTGCTGATCTGAAGAGTATGGCTAGAAAGAATAATGTTAATCTTTCGTCCAACGGTGAGTTAACTAAGCTCTGGAAAGATGGCTTAGAGGACTTCTCTCAGGGTAAATATTCTAAGGCAAAAGATAAGTTTGAGAAGTTTGATAAAAAATACCCAGGTAATTATCTAGTCACAAAGATGATCGATGTGGCCTCTAATACGCCAGACGATTATGTAGAATCTAAAAAGTCTGACAAAGAGCTTGGCGGCGTAGCAGATGCTGGGGTGAATAAAAAGTCTGAGACGGATAAGACGGACAATGACACTGTGATGATTGTAGTAGTTGTGGTAATTGCCTCTACGGGAGCGTTGTTCTTGATAGTGTCAATCATTGCCATTATAGTTTCCGTCAGTAGTCGTCGAAAATTTAACGCCTACCCGCAGTATGTAGTCGGCCAGTATCCGCAGCAGTCACCATATCAGCAACAAGGTTACCAGCAAGGATTCGCCCCTTCACAGCAATACCCGCCACAGCAGAATCCTATGCCTTCACAGCCATATCCGCCGCAGGCTTATTATCAACAATCACCAGGCCAGTATCCACCGGCGCCTATTCAGCCTCCAGGCAATTATCCGCCCGCCGAGCCGGCTCCAGGGGTTGATGAATCTAAAAATCCGCCAGCTCAAAGCTAGTCAAAATTACGGATAACTGATATAATAAAACGCAAGAGTAGTTTTTTGGTGCCAAAAAATTGACCAAAGATCTCGACAAATTAACGTAATATAAAGGAAAATTATGGCAGAGACGAATGTTCCGCTGAAAAATTTTAGAAATATTGGTATTATTGCTCACATTGACGCCGGTAAAACGACGACAACTGAGGGTATTTTGTACCGCACTGGCTTAACACATAAGATCGGTGTGGTTCGTGGTGAAGGTGACGGTGCTACCACCGACTGGATGGCACAGGAGAAAGAGCGTGGCATTACTATTACGTCAGCTGCTGTGACTTGTTTTTGGAAAGATCACAAGATTAACATCATTGACACCCCAGGACACATCGACTTTACCGCTGAGGTTGAGCGTTCACTCCGCGTCCTCGATGGTGCAGTGACGGTGTTTGATGGTAAGATGGGCGTTGAGGCCCAGTCTGAGACAGTGTGGCGCCAGGCTGACAAATATGGTGTGCCGCGTATTTGTTTCGTTAACAAGATCAACCAGACTGGTGGTGACTTCTACAAGTCTCTAGAATCAATTCACAACCGCTTGAGTAAGCAGGCTTTCCCAGTTCACTTGCCAATCGGTTTTGAAAAGACTATTCACGGTGTTGTCGACTTGATTGACATGAAGGCTTACACCTACGACGACTATACAGATCACGAGCTTAAGGTTGGCGAAATTCCGGCTGACATGCTTGAAAAAGCTAAGAACGCACGTTCTCTGTTGGTTGAAAACGCTGTTGAAGCCGATGACGAATTGATGATGAAGTTCTTGGATCAAGGCGAAGAAGCTATTACTGTTGACGAGTTGAAGATGGCTCTGCGCAAGCGCGTTTTGGCTGGTGATTTTTATCTAGTTACTGGTGGTGACGGTCGCGGTGTGATCGTTGAGAAGCTGCTTGATTTGATGGTTGACTTCTTGCCAAGCCCGCTAGACGTTGATGAAATTTGGGGCAAGAATCCAAAGACTGGCGACGAAGTTAGCCGCAAGCCATCAGATAAAGAGCCTTTGTCGGCTTTGGCGTTTAAGATTGCCGCCGATCCATTTGTTGGTAAGTTGATCTTTGTTCGTGTCTATTCTGGTGTTTTGACTTCAGGAAGCTACGTTCTTAATACGACAACTGGCGAAAAAGAGCGAATTGGACGAATTGTTCGTATGTTTGCTGACAAGCGTGAAGAAATTAGCAAGGTTGAAGCTGGTGACATCGCCGCTGTAGTTGGCTTAAAGTCTACTGCGACTGGTAACACGTTAGCAGACGTAGCTCATCCGATTGCTCTTGAGTCAATTGAATTCCCAGAACCACCAGTATCGATTGCTGTTGAGCCAAAGTCAAAGGCTGACCAGGAAAAAATGGCGTTGGCGTTGCAACGCTTGGCTGAGGAAGATCCAACTTTCCGAATTCACACAGACGAAGAAACAGGTCAGACAATTATGTCAGGAATGGGTGAGTTACACCTAGATATTCTTATCGATCGTATGAAGCGCGAATTTAAGGTTGAAGCCAATATTGGTGAACCTCAGGTTGCCTTCCGCGAAAGCATTAAGGGTCGTGCTGAAGTTCAAGGTAAGCACGCTAAGCAGTCTGGTGGTCGCGGTCAATATGGTGACGTATGGGTACGCTTTGAGCCAAATGAGACTGGTAAAGGCTTTGAATTTGTTGATGAAATTAAGGGTGGTGTGGTGCCACAAGAGTACCGCCCAGCTGTCATGAAAGGTATCAAGGAAACTTTGGAAGGCGGTGTTATCGCTGGCTATCCAGTGGTTGACGTCAAAGCAACCCTGTATGATGGTTCATACCACGACGTTGACTCCTCAGAACTAGCCTTCTCATTGGCGGGTTCATTGGCAGCCCGCGAAGGTATCAAGCAAGCAACGCCAATCTTGCTTGAGCCAGTCATGAAGGTTGAAGTAACCACCCCAGAAGAGTTTATGGGCGATATCATCGGCGACCTTAACTCACGCCGCGGTCGTATTGATGCCATGGAAGACTTGATGGGCGGTGCCAAACTGATCAAGGCATTTGTGCCATTGGCAAACATGTTTGGTTACACCTCAGACATCCGCTCGATGTCGCAGGGCCGCGCAGCCAGCACCATGGAGCTAGCACAGTACGAAGAAGTACCACCAAACGTGGCACAGGAGATAATCGAAAAACGCTCGAAATAATCTCCTAAGATAAAGAAAAATCCTCGGAATGAATCCGGGGATTTTTTGGTTAGGCTTACGTCTTTATAGATTTGGTATTTTCAGACTTCGATTATTTAGCTCCGTATGGATACGGTTAACTAGTCTGTTTGCTTTTGTTGATTGTGTACTTTCGGGGCCGTATCTATTTTTAATGTCCACCAGTCGCTGATCCATAGTTAGAGATTCGCCATTTGGGCCTGTCGTCATGTCTGCTAGATTTAAGATCAACAACTCGTCTGTCCAGCTTTCTATATCAGGGTTGCCGTGGTCAAATACGGCGTCGGCCCAGTCAAAACCGGACAATCTCAAGATCCTGCCGCCCTCATGCTCATGCTCTGTCTGATTTTCAACAAAGGCATATGCAAAATCGTGAATTAATCCCATTGCGAATAAGCTGCGCGCTTTATCTTCTTCCATTTTAAAAACGTTGCGGGCTAGCTTGTATGATTTATAGGCGACGGAGCGCATGTGAAATAGTCTGGAGTCAGATAATCCGATGAATTGGGGTAAATCTTCTTTCATTATGCCTGAGTAATGCGACGAAAAATGTTAATTAATTGGCGGCGAATTGGGCGACCAACTATATTACCGAAAGATGCGCCAATTGCTACCGCTACGCCAATGAGAATTGCCCTGGCCAGGATGGCTAAAGCGGGTAAGAAGTTGACGCTATTTGGTGGATATAGCACGACTCCCATTAAGCCATTGTAAAGAGATAGACCCGGGACTAGTGGGACAATTCCCGCTGCGATGATAGCTAGAGAAGGGAATTTCCATAATCTGGAGGTGAGGACAGCCACTAGTCCAATGACTGCTGCCGCGATACCGCTAGCTGTGACGATATCAAATCCGAAGCTCATAACTAAGCGTGAAATCCACCAGCCAAATATTGCAATCAATCCCGAAATAATCATGCCTAACCACTTCGCGTGATTCCTTAAAACAAATGCCGCCGCAATAATTCCGGCACCCAAATATTGTGTATGTTTGTCGGCCAAGGTCAAACGATCTGGCGTTGCTGGGAAAGTAATACCAAACTTTGTGGCAATATAGAGCCCGACCATCACGCCAGCAATCACGCCACCTGTTGCCATTACCACCTTCAACAACCTGGCGTTTGCTGTCATGTAATATTCATCAATTGCGTCCTGGAATGCACCAACAAACATCAGTCCAGCCACCAACAGGACGATTCCGCTAATCACTAACAAAGTGGTATTGATACTCAGCCCCAGATAATTACTACACCAAGCCGTACCAGCCGCTGTCAGTGTGACAAAGATTGCTACAAGAGCCTGAGAATAGAAAAGTGGTGCGCCGATATGTCCCAGCCAGCGCAATAAACCAGTCGCTAAAAATCCCAGTAAAAACGCCAAGGCTGCCATTAGCGGACTGCCGCCATATAAAGTAACTGAACCGGCACTAACCAGGCCTCCCGCTACGTAAACGACTAGCCCGGAGTGCTTATTTGGTTTTTTAAGTATTTGCTTCAGTCGTTCTTCAGCTTCTTCCAAGGGAAGTTGTTTATGACGAATATCAAGAGCTAGTAGCTGCAAGGCTTGAATTAATTGGTAATTAGGGTCGTCTGGTACAATGACCCGCGCCATCGTCAGCGGCTCGTGATTGACGCCACGGTCTTGAGAAACCGTTACTAATGTATAACTAATGTCTATGTGAACGCGCTTCTGGCAATAGGTCTGAGTTATTCCTTGCGACATACGCACTACATCGCGCGCCACCACTCCCATACTCAGGAGCTGCTCAGCAATAGTCATGGTCATGCGCAGGGCTCGCATGTTCGGCGTTAAACTGTCGTCAATTTTTTCCAAATCATGCACTGGCTCAAAGCTATAAAAATTAGCCACTCTGGCTAGTGATTGTTCGATAATTTTTGGTACTTTTTTCTTCACAATATCTAGTGTAACAAATTTTATACCAATAGAAATAGCCCGCCAAGAGAGCTCCAGCCGAGACTTAAAGTCTCAAAGCAAGCTATTTCTCTTGACGGGCACTAGTCCTCGTCATTGCTGTCATTGTCACACTTGGGCGACCGCGGTACGATGACCGCGAGGAGAATAGAAACAAGACTCGTGGATGAGACATAGTATCCTGCTCCCTCTACCTTCCGCACAGGATCAATGGTGGCACTAAGCGCTATATCTGTAATTCCAATGTCCTGGAGTACACTAACTGCCATCAATCCCGATATAAGGACCCACACGACTGAGAAGATCCGCGGCAGGATGCCGTGCGGCCCCTCCGCCCATCTAAATGCTAGATGTATTGACAGAGGTAGCGCCACTGCTGTACAGATGACAGCCAGACCTGTTGTGAGGTACGTATCTCCTAGAAGGAGCGTTATCATGCCGGCTACGCCTAGGGTTGCAATGATGATTTTGAGTTTCAGCATGATGTCTCCTCTTTTTGAATCATGCAAGGACTACTTTCGTTGACGGGATTGTCAACAAAAGCTGTATTAATTTATGCCACACTTGTGTAAAAAAGTCAACATTGGGAGGAGTTTAGTCAACTTTCTGTAAGACAATTCCCGTTCTGGCTGGCAGGTAAACTTTAAGATTGTGATTATTACCGACTGGGGAAGTGAAAAATCGGGAACTGTGGCTAATACGTTCCTGTCCGCCAAATGCTTTATCATCGGTGCTTAATATCAATTGGTAAGAGCCAACTCCCGTGGGCAATTCGTAGTCTGTTTGGGATTTATCTGGGGAAAAATTGATAACAAATAGAAACTCACCGTGCATAAAGCTGACTATGTGATCAGATTGGTGAACTGTAAGATGGCTGATTTCATCGCCGTCAGTTTTCTGAATAATCTTCATTAGCGCCTCGTTAAATTCGCCCAGCCACTGGTACTTGAGAAAACCATTGTCGCGTAAACTCCACTGGCGCCGTGCGTGCTTGAAAGACCAATGATTACCCTGACGCGGAAAGTCTATCCACTCGGGATGCCCAAATTCATTGCCCATAAAGTTAAGGTAGCCGCCGCCATGCAACCCGGCGGTCAGCAGCCGAATCAGCTTGTGTAGGGCTATGCCGCGTTCCACCGCCAGATCGGGGTCGGCTTTATCCATGTGCCAATACATGGCTTTGTCGATTAGCCGAAAAATCAGCGTCTTGTCGCCGACCAAGGCCTGGTCATGACTCTCGGCGTAGCTGATGACTTTTTCCTCTGGGCGGTGCGAACTCAGCGTATGTGCCAGCTCGCCCAAATCCCAATCTTCGTCGCGTTTTTCTTTCAGTGTCTTGATCCAGAGATCAGGTGCGCCCATCGCCAAGCGATAATCAAAGCCCAAGCCGCCGTGTTCTGTCGGCGCCGCCAAGCCCGGTAGCCCACTCATTTCCTCGGCAATAGTCGTGGCATCGGGGCGAACATCGTGAATGACATCATTTGCCAGTCTGAGATAGACTAGTGCGTCCTTGTCAATATCGTCGCCAAAATAATCATCATAACTGGTGAAGCTTTTTCCTAAACCGTGGTCGTGATATAGCATACTCGTCACACCGTCAAACCGAAAACCGTCAACGTGGTACTCATCCAGCCACCAGCGGCAATTGCTGGCCAAAAAATGCAGCACTTCCGGTTTACCATAGTCAAACAACCGCGAATCCCATGCTGGATGGTTATGAGCCTTGAAATATTGCGTTGGATCACCCGCGAAATTGCCGAGGCCTTCGACTTCATTTTTGGCGGCATGAGCATGAACAATGTCAATGATGACGCGCAGACCCAGTCCGTGTGCCTCGTCAACCAGCCGCTTAAAATCATCGGGCGTACCAAAGCGTGATGACACCGCAAAAAAGTTGCTGACATGGTAGCCAAAACTGCCATAGTACGGGTGTTCGGCGATAGCCATCAGCTGGATAATATTATAGCCAGATTGTTTGATGCGCGGTAGGACATTGGCAGTAAATTCCTTGAAACCGGCGACCTTTTCTTCCTCGCTACTCATACCGACATGCGCCTCGTAAATCAGCGGCACGTTTGGTGCAGGCGGAATGTCATGCTGCCATTGGTATAGCTCATCAGGCTGCCAAACGACAGCCGAAAAATCCACCGAATCATTATCCTGAACGACGTAAGTGGCGTATGATGGTAAGCGCCAACCGTCGCCATTTGGCCAATAGACACGTAGCTTATATTTTTGACCGTGTTGTAGTATGTGCTTTGGCAGATCAACGCTCCACTCGCCATACGTACCAGGCTGCAGGGCAAATTCCTCGCGCTCCTGCCAATCAGAAAAATCGCCAACCAACACTATGTGCGTAGCATTCGGCGCCCATTCACGAAACGTCCAACCCGCCGCCGTCTGATGTAAGCCAAAATGATGAAATCCTAAGGCAAAATCCGCTGGCGATTTGCTGCCCAGAACGTTTGTTAGTGTCGACGAAACATACGCCTTGCGGGCGTTGATGGTGCGTTCATGCGGTGCCAACCACGGGTCAAGCTCAACCAGCGTTTTCTTGCTCATGGTTATAGTATACCGCATAAGATGGTGGTTATGCTTGAAGTTCACCATATTGCAATATACGATACATACATGGAACTACCAAAAGCTGGGACGGGTATTGATTTGCTCGGTCGATTGTCCAGGGATGATTGGCGACAGATTGCTGCTGCAAACTTATGTCTCGGCGGGGAAAGTGAGGCCGAGGCGCTAGGAAGCGTAGAGCAAGTCATGCACACTGACGAAATTGAAGGCGAGCGAGCGAGAGTTATTGGCTACAGGCAGACCGAAGATGGTTCATATGAATTATGCGCTGTTGAGGGTGTGATTGATTTGGTATCATCCCTAGAAAACAACCCTGAGATTCCAGCGCCTTTTGCGACTTACACTAAAGAAATGGCAGCTTTATGTGTGCGTACGGTGCAGAATGATACGGCTATGGACTATTATTTTCCGCTTGATTCGCAAGCTATTTTGTCGGCAGAATTATTTCCAGACGACAGTGTATTGCCTCGACATATTCGTAAGTTACGTCATTATATTGATAAAACCCAGGAAGCTGTTGAGAAAGATGACGTTAGGGATGCTGCGTCCAGAAAATATCTCATTGATGACCTAAATGGTGTGCTGGATGATATATCACAGGGGACCGAGGTGAGAATAGATTGCCGGGCGTATAGACGAAGAGCTGGTGGAATTGAATATGGCGTTGACGTTGAGGCAAGATCACAAGTACTATTTGGCGCTGCGCCACTGTTTGTGTGGCGAGATAATCGTCCTATTTTGGAGGTGACTGACCTAAAAGATAATTCGGTGGTTTTTTATATTGACATAAAAGACGTAGTTGATATTCTGCCAATTTATGAGAGTGGCTATAATAATAGCAATGATTTGTTTGAGGCAGTTTTTACGGAGGAGTTCCAACAATTAGCTTGGCAGCTGGCAACAGACCTTAAGTATACAGATGAGCCGTATTTTTCAAATACTGTCCGTAATCACATAAAAACGCTTAGTAAAGCACTGCCTGATGAGCTTGGTTTTAACGCTATTGGTCTTTCGGGTTTTGTTATATCGCCAAGCGGTGCAAATAATAAATTGCAGTACGAATTCATTGATAGTGATGGAGCTTATTTTAATGCAGTGAAATTTGTCAGGTATGACGGTGCTATCTATGCTGTGCTTGAATTATTGCTTCATGACGATCTAAGTGGCTCATCAAGAAAAATATACGCCGTACCTAGTCGTGATAAATTATTAAGATTCGAGAGCTTAAATAGTGACACGGAGGATTTGGAGCTTGCTGTTGATTTACTGCATGATATTGCTCGGGATGTGAGTGAGGTATTTGGTAGCGAGGTTTTTTATGATTTTTCCCTGGAGGAACAATTAGAAATATTAAAGCAATATGAGGACGAGTCCCGTGGTGTCATTAGGACTATTGGTGAACCGAGGGAGTTTAAGGGCGAATGTATGGTTGTGGCGTATCGATGCCTACCTGGTGACTTACTGAGTGCCGTGTCGTGGAATGACGCTACCCTGAAAGAAGTGGGTGTTGGTGAAGAGACTGAACCTTTTACTTTACGAGCGGATAAGGTGGAACTGTGGAATCCAGAACTTGAAGACTTGTCATATTTAACTAAACAAATATCAAACATTTTAGATTTGCCACTAAGCCTTGGGGAGCCTACGTTGATATTGGGAGACTCTAAAGATGACATGATTTATCTAGTGAGAGTTCGTGACATTGTTGGCTTGTCGCGCGGTAATTATCAGGACATTTCATGATATAATCAGACAGATTATGCAACAAAAACCGTTTTCTTTTGAAGTCACTTCGCGATTTAATGACACCTTGGCGCGCACCGGCATTATTCACACGCCGCACGGCGATATTAAAACGCCAGCGTTTATCGTGGTCGGTACCAAAGCCAATGTTAAGGCGATGATTCCGGAGATGGTGGCGGATGTCGGCGCGCAGGCGGTGCTAGCGAACGCCTATCATCTGTATTTGCAGCCGGGTCATGAACTTATCGAGAAGGCTGGTTATTTGGGCAAGTTTATGAATTGGTCGGGGCCTACGTTTACTGATAGCGGCGGCTTTCAGGTGCTGAGTCTGGGTTCGGGCTTTAAGAAAGTACTGGCCATGAGTACGGATGTTGATGAAGAAATTGCCATCGCTAAAAAATCGTCGCGCCACGCTTGGGTGGATGAAAATGGCGTGATGTTTAAGTCGCACCTGGACGGTTCGTACCATAAATTTACGCCAGAATTATCCATGCAAATTCAGGCGGGCATTGGTGCGGATATTACCTTCGCTTTTGACGAGCTGACCTCACTGATTGATCCGTATGATTATCAAGTGGAAGCCTTGGCGCGAACGCACGCGTGGGCGGAGCGGAGTTTGGCGGAAGTTAAGCGCCTGCGTGCAGCCCGTCCCGATAAGCCGTATCAAGCATTGTTTGGTGTACTACAGGGTGCGAATTACGAGGATCTGCGCAAGCAAACGGCTGCGTTTCTAGGTGTGATGGATTTTGACGGCTACGGCATCGGCGGTGCGCTAGAAAAGGAGACCATGGCGCAGACGATTCAGTGGGTCAATCAAATTTTGCCCGAGAATAAACCGCGGCATTTACTCGGCATCTCTGAGCCGGACGACATCTTTGCGGCGATTGAGCAGGGAATTGACACCTTTGACTGTGTCAGCCCGACGCGCGTGGCCAGAAACGGCGCGGCCTACACGCCGTGTGGTCGAGTCAATGTTCGCGGCCAAAAATACCGCGAACTGTTTGAGCCGATTATGGATGGTTGTGACTGCTATACCTGCCGCCACTACACCGCTGCTTACCTCTGCTATTTACTCCATGCCCGCGAATCTCTGGCTGGCACGTTGCTATCAATCCACAATGAACGATTTATCGTCAAACTGGTTGACGACATCCGCGAAAGTCTGGAAAATGACACGTTCTACGAGTTCCGTGATTCATTTTTGGCGAAGTATTATAGTAAGAAATAAGCTATTTACAACTGATTAGAAAACCGTTATAATTAAACTCATACGCCGTGAGGTCTTTTTAATGGACTGTACCCGCGTGAAAAATAATAATTAAATTAAGGAGAACTTCTACAAATGGCAGATGCATTTGACCGAAGCAAACCGCACGTTAACGTTGGTACAATGGGCCACGTTGACCACGGTAAGACTACGCTGACTGCTGCGATTACTGCAGTGTTGGCAAAGCGCCTACCAAGCGCAGTTAACAAACCTGTTGCGTACGACCAAATCGACAACGCACCAGAAGAGAAGCAACGTGGTATTACTATCGCGTCTTCACACCAAGAGTATGAATCAAAGAATCGTCACTATGCACACGTTGACATGCCAGGACACGCTGACTACGTCAAGAACATGATCACCGGTGCTGCTCAGGTTGATGGTGCGGTATTGGTTATCGCTGCAACTGACGGCCCAATGCCTCAGACTCGTGAGCACGTTTTGCTTGCAAAGCAGGTTGGCGTGCCAAAGATCGTTGTCTTCTTGAACAAGATGGACATGGCTGACGAAGAAATGGTTGAGCTGATCGAAGAAGAAGTTCGCGAACTTCTTGAAAAGAACGGCTTCGACAAAGACGCTCCAATCATCAAGGGTTCTGCTCTTAAGGCTCTTGAAGGTGACGAGAAATACGAAGACGCTATTATGGAATTGGTTGACGCAATGGACAGCTACATTCCAGAGCCAGCACGTGACATGGATAAACCATTCATTATGCCAATTGAGGATGTCTTCTCAATTAAGGGTCGTGGTACAGTAGCAACTGGTCGTATCGAGCAGGGTGTTGTTAAATTGAACGACGAAGTTGAAATCGTTGGTTTGAAGCCAACTCAGAAGTCAGTTGTAACTGGTATTGAGGCCTTCAAGAAATCTCTTGACCAAGGTCAAGCAGGTGACAACGCAGGTGTCTTGCTACGTGGTATTGAGCGCAGCGACATTGAGCGTGGTCAAGTTTTGGCAAAGCCAGGCACAATTACTCCACACACTGAGTTTGAGGCTGAAGTTTACATCTTGAAGAAGGAAGAAGGCGGTCGCCACACTCCATTCTCAAAGGGTTACAAGCCACAGTTCTACTTCCGCACCACTGACGTGACTGGTGAGGTTGAGCTGCCAGCTGACAAAGAAATGGTTATGCCAGGCGACACTGTAACCTTCAAGGTTAAGCTGCTTGCACCAATCGCTATGGAGCAAGGTTTGAACTTTGCTATCCGCGAAGGTGGTCGTACAGTTGGTGCTGGTGTTGTTACAAAGATTAACAAATAATCTTGATAGCACAAGCCTAATTAAATCCCCCGGGTTACCGGGGGATTTTTGATGTCGCTTTGACAATATATGTCTAATCGAGAGTTCTCAGATCAAAACATTCTTCAGAAAGATCGAACTTGTAGCGAGGATAGTATGGGCTATCGCTATGCTCCTTGTCGGTAGAGGTGATTTTTGTGACTTTTAGGGCTGTCTTTCTTTTGTCCATTGTGGTTGAAAATTGAGGAAGACAGAGGTATTGCTCATTCTCGCCGTACGGGAAAGATACGGGTTTAGTGAATTGCCCTACGTTACTTTTCTTCTCTTTGCATTCAGCTGTATTCTTTAAGGTTTCTGCTGGAATATAATATCTATAGTCTACTGCTAATGCAGCCGTTTTACTCATTAGATCCGAAACCCTAGGCTCCCTTTTTCCATGGGTTTGTTCGGTGAAATTTACATTATCAAATGTAAACCTAACTGTGTCGTCTCCATCACACAAGTATACTGAGCAGTCTGCCATTTCGGGGAATCCGTCATAGGTTCTTGCTGTACAGTAAGCTGAAAACCCTTCTCGTACACCATTTTCTGAATAATAAATCGAATTCTTTTCTATATCTATTCCTTTTTCGGAGTCGTTATTTTTCGGCTGAGATGTAGCGGTCTCAGAGCTACCGTATGGAGCTGAACTTGAGCTTCCAGCGTCAACTCCTTTTTCGCCTGCGCATCCAGCTAAGAAGCATGACGGCAGTAAAGCTAATGCGGCAAGCGCTCGATATATTCTCGCGGTGCCTGTGCGTAGAGCTTCCTTTGTTTGTAGTCCTCTCTCCATATATCCCTCCCATTGATAATGTGTAAAAGTTGATAAATTACCGATATTATACATATTTTTTGATGTAAAGTAAAATCAATTGACAAAGTGATAATGTTTATGACAAAATTAAACCATCGAATGTAAAAAGAAAAAGGAGAATCTGGTGAATAAACAGAAATTGGTGATTATCGGCGGCGGCGGCATGGTGGGCGCGACGGCGGCATATGCGTGTGCGCTACGCAGTGTAATTGAAGAGATCGTATTGATCGACCGTAATGCGGATTTGGCGTGGGGTCAAGCCGCGGATATCAACGACGCTATGGGGCTTGACCGCAACGTGGTGGTGCGCATGGGTAACTATAGTGACATCAACGACGATGATATCGTGGTTATTACCGCTGGCTCGCCGCAACTGCCAGGTCAGACACGACTGGAGTTGGTTGGCGTCAATGCTGCCATCATGCGTGACATTGTCAAAAACATCATGGCTGGTGGCGCCAAGCCGTATTTGATCGTTGTCAGTAACCCAGTCGACGTCTTGACCTACGTGGCGTTGAAGGAGTCAGGGTTGCCAAAAACCCGAGTGTTCGGCACGGGAACGACGCTAGACACGTCACGTCTGAAGTCGTACCTGGCGGACGCGCTGAATGTTGATAGCAAAGCAGTTGATGCTTACATCCTGGGCGAGCATGGCGATTCTTCGTTTTCGACCATTGAAACGGCACGGGTCGGTGAAGTGCCTATTCATGAATATCCAGGCTTCACCGAGGAGTTGATTGATGAGATTGAGCAGAAAGTGCGTGACCGCGCTTACCGAGTGATTGAGACAAAGAAGTCGACGTATTTTGCTATTGGTTTTGTGGTTTCTAAAATCGTTTCGGCTTTGCGCCAATCGACGCACACAGTCTATCCAGTTTGTTCGCTGGCTGAGGGTGAATATGGCTTGGATAATGTCGTATTGGGCTTGCCGTCAACTGTCAGTCGGAATGGCGTAAAGATTTTGGCGGGCTATCCACTGACCGAACGAGAAAGGCAATCGCTCAACAATTCCGCTGCGATCATTGGTGAAATGATTGCCCACCTTGATAAAGCTTAGGGAAATTGGTATAATCACCTAGTTATTACTAATTTATCTCGAGAACTCGGTTGTTCAAAAATATGGCAATTAGAGGTTACGGGATTGCACACAAGGAGGAGCTATGGCCCAAGATACCGGGATCAAAATCCGCATCCGTCTGAAGGCGTACGACCACAAGGTCATCGACCAATCAGCAAAACAAATCATTGACACTGCAATTCGCACCGGCGCGAACGTTGCTGGCCCAGTGCCGCTACCAACTCGCCGCAGCACCTACACAGTGGTAAAAAGCCCACACGTATACAAAATGGGTGGTGAGACCTACGAGCGCCGCGTTCACAAGCGTCTGATCGACATCACTAACGCGACACCAAAGACCATCGACAGCCTGCAGAACTTGAACTTGCCAGCTGGCGTTGACGCTGAAATTCGTATGTAATTTTACTATGTCAGAAATTTCCGCCTCTTGAACGGGGCGGATTTTTTATGCTATAATTTTCATCAAGCTTATGACAAAACAAAAACCTCGCACCTACGCTCGCAACCGCTCAAAGTCTAGCGCCTTGTTCAGCCGCAAGGGACGTGAGCGAATCTATGAAAATGACAGTACTTTTTTCCTGAAATTAGTGATATTTGTCATCCTCAGTGCGCTGTGGTTACGTCTAAAGAATCCCTTTGAGCTAGGCGCTTTCACGGTGCAGGCGGTGCCGGTTGGTTTGTTCGTGGCATTGTTACTGGTTCTGAAGATTGAACGATATCAATTTAACCGCAAAATTTGGTATGTCACCCTCATTTTGATGACAATTCTGACCTCATTTACGCCAGTGGGCGTGATGATTTAGCTTATGCTGTACTATTTTGGGTTTTGATGATATATTAATTACTGAAGGAGTGCGGCAATGGATCAGGATGTTTTATCTAAATTTATCAACGACATTATAGATGCTAAGAACTTTAAGACTCTTGATGGTGACGTTAGACAACAATTAGAGCAGGACCTGAAGAATAGACTACTTGATCAGATTGATAGGGCTGTGCTTGGGGCTTTGCCTGAAGATAAAATTGACGGATTGAATGATTTATTAGATCGTGACGCTAGCCAACAGGAAGTTCAGCAATACATAGCAAATAGCGGCGTTGATACGAAAAAGATAACGCTTGAGACAATGCTGCGTTTTAGGTCTTTGTATCTTGGAGATAAGTAAGAGCTATGTCAATTGATACTAATAGGTCAGAATTGCCGGCAGGAGTGCCGACAACTTATCACTATAAAGATCCCATGCTAAGTGGCGCGCAACCAAGATCTCATGATAAGCCCTTGATTGTAGCAGTTGTTGATCAAACGCACGACGTAAAGGCGGCGGCTAAAGATCATGCAGAAGCTCGTCTAAGAGAAGAGTCTGAGGCTGCCAGAGAAACTGGCAGGATAAAGGGCTTTCTACATAGGATATGGAGAGGTGAGAACGGTATTGCTACCAAGTACTTTTTCAATAAATACGTTAAAGAAGCTAAGCAGCGTGCTGAAGAAGAAGGATTAACTGCCCTATACACGGACAATGTTGAGCTGCGTAACGCTGCCATGGGGGCGACTATTGCACGTTTTACTTCCGAATACGACGAATCTATACATGAGATTGCTGGAGAGCGGCGACAAGAGTTGGCCGAGGATTCACCGTTTGGCTTAGCAGTAAAGAAGCTGATTGAAAATTATGTCGAAGGCGACAATAAAGACTGGAGCGAGGACGCTTTTAGGGAGGCACAGTCTAGAATAACGCGTCAATTAAATCAATATGGTGATGGCGACAATCTCGTCGGCGAAGGCAAAGTCAGAATAGATAATATTTGGCAAATCGCCCAAGCAGTTAAGGAAAGCGTTGATCATGGTGAAAGTCTTGATAGGGTGCTGCAAGGCATGAAGATTTATACTGGCGAATCTCGCTCTGGGGTCCGTACCGAAGCTCATCAAAGTAAAATTGATAAAACTATTGAACGACTACAGAAGTCAAAAATAGGTTCGCTTGTTGGCCCTGAGACGGTAAGCTTGGGTGCAGCGATTGCTACTGGTTTATTCCGAGTTGGACGAGGGTCGCTAGCGCGAGCTGCTGGCGTGACTGGTATACCTGGATTACTCGGTGGTGTGTTTGCTGGTATGCGTGAAAATAAACGGCTTAAAGAAGAGCGTGCCATACATGCGCGAGAAGTAGCTCAGGGTCGGGAGTTTGAAGACGAAGGTCGACGTGCAGAAATCGAAAAAACTCGCTATGAAACAGTTGCCGCAAAGGAACTGATTGGCTCGCTAGAAGAGCTTATTGATAAAGAAAACTTGTCTCCAGAGGAGCTGCAGCAGGGCTATGAGTCAATTGTTAGTGCTATGGCTAGAATTCATGCTTCAGATAAATTACAGGCCGACTTTATTTCATATTCAAGCGTGACGGAAGTTGAATCAGAGCGATTTAATTTAGATGTGGCAATAGCTAGAGCTAAAGTGAAGCTGAAAGGCAGGCTGGGAGATTTGCCAGAGGCGCTTATTGTAGACCTGGGTATTGATAAAGACGGTACGGTGGATGATGCGATATATAAATCTACAGATGCACTTTATTCTCTAATGGATGATAGAAGTAAAAAAGATGAGGCCTTTAAGAAGTTAAAGAGGCGACGCGTAGCAGTGGCAGCGGCAACGGGGGCTGTGACTGGCTTTACGATTGGACTGGCTTCACAAGAGGCTTTGGCATTCTTTAATTCTGGTTACGACGGCCTGCTTGAAAATGCCCTTACGGGCGAAGGCGGAGGCGATAGACAAACTTTGCTAGCAGGTATATTTCATGGCGAGGGTTATGGCTATAGCTCTGAGACTGTCGTGAGTGCTGGAGACTATACCTCATACGATGTGGGTGATAGCCAAGGAAGTATCAATTTACCAGATAATTATCAATTGGCATATAACCCCGACGGAACGGCAAATATAATTGATCCAAGCGGTAGTGTTTTTGCTGAGAATATTTCGTTTGAGGCTGACGGCTCTTTATCTCAAGCTGCGCAGGAGCTGCTACAAGAAAAGGGTGCTGTCATAGAAGATTTTTCTGCAGTAGTAAGTAATCAAGAGCCTATCGTGCAAGATTTGAGTATTGATGAATATTTAGACCACCATCATTCTGAGCTGACGAATATTACGCGAGATTTTTGGTATGACAATGATACCGCCAGCGTGTCTGATGATAATGAACTGGGACTTCACTGGGGAAGTCAAGGTAATGATGGCTCTATTCGGTTATCGGTTTCTGGCATGACGGATTATGGATCTTATCATGGGTTTGATAGCACCTCATGGTCTGATGAAGCTCAGGATGGCACACTGAAGTTTGCTGTATCCGCCTCAATAGATAGCCAAGACAGGGTATTTATGGTTGATATCGCGCCGGATGGAAGCATAGACATACCACCCGATAGTCCAGTGGCAAATCTTTTTTCCGTTGATGAATACGGTCAAGTAGCGTTTAACGGTGCATACGGCGAAGTTGTCGCAATTCAAGACGTGGACGCGGACGGAATAACACATGTGGCTCCGCTGGCGACTATGGAGGGAAATAACTCTATCTCAACCATCTCAACTACAGTCGAAGTCTTGACAGATAAGAATGTCCCCAAGTTCCAAATAACACCTCCGCCGATAGAGATGATAGTTAATACGACTCAGGCTGTAGAGGGCTTTGGCGGGCCGGCGGTGGTAACGAGGAGGCCGCTGGAAAATATAGCAAGAAGACGACCTGGTTATTATAATCAATATCAATATCGCAACGGATACGCAGAACAGAGCGAATCTCAGCTTGAGGATATTTCTCCAAGGCTAAGAAGAGATAGTAATGCTAACTTAGAGCTAGGCGAAGAGACGGCGCGATACAAACAGTGGCTGACGGACACCAGAGGGCCTGACTATGTTAGCCAAATTGAGCAGGGAATTAACAATTCTACGGAGCTACAACAGGTCTCAGGGGATATTGATTTCGTTGTGACAATACCCGTGGCTGCCGTCAGCGAATCGGAGAATATTTACAATACTCTAAGGCTCTTCGCTCAACAAGATAATGATGACATTGAGAAGTCTCTGATTCTATTAAACGTAAACTGGCTAGACGAGGCAAGATCTGACCCAGAAAAGTCTGCTAATATACTCAGAACTATGGCTGAAATTGATCGAGCACGTAAAGATTTTCCTCATTTGAGAATTGCTACTATTGAACGTGAATATAATAGAGAATCTGCAGAAAAAACCGGCGGAGTAATCGGTTACGTGGCACAAGACTTACAAAGTGCGGCGTTGCTATGGCTGCAACAGCAAATTGAGAACGGAAAAAGATCTCCTTCTCAGGACGCTATCATACAGCGATATGATGCCGATATCAGAGGAATATCTAAGCATGCATGGCGAGACATCAGACGTGCTTCCTCTAAGTACCCAGAAACGGATATATTTAAGGGAGTAACGAGGTTCGGAACTGATCAGTATGAAAAATACCCAGGTTTTGGGTTAGTGGCGGAAGTGGCGACGAATATTTCTGCTATTAGCGCCATAGAAGGAGTTGTACATACTGGTGGAGCGAATTTTGGTGTTAGAGCATCGACCCTTGCTGCTACTAATGGATGTGGCGACGTGAGAGAATATTCAGGGGTTGCGTCTGATGATGTTCAGGTTGGGAGAAGAATAACTGCTGCTCGATCGGGACACTTTATGCGGAGTAGCGATAGGCGCTACCGTAATTATAGCGAGAGCTTTCCAGTAGATGTAAATAGGAGAGTTGGACGTCTTGTTGGCGGCTCTACCGTAGATACTGACGCCGAGAGATTCATTAGGAGATACAAGGATGGAAAGTGGTGGCAGAGTGTTTGGTCTGACGAGAGTGGCTCGGGTGCGTTCTCTCGCGGCGCGGGTGGATATTCTCCACGTACGTCCGGCGGCTCTAATCGTCAAAACAGACCAGAAAGGTTGTCTGCTAAGATGATAAAGGCTTTGGAGTTAAATATAAGTGAAGAATTATCTATTGCAAGCCCAGAACACCAGCGTAGGGTATTGTCGGTATTATTCAAGAATGCTCCTGGCGCCTATACATTAGAAGATATCGACGATGGCAAAGTTAAATTTGAATTGACAAAAGCTGGGCGTCAATATATCAAGAGATACTTAAGAGGAGACAAAAGAAAGATGTCGCCTTATGATTTACCTTTTGGAACGAGAAAGCGCAATCAATTGTATGGAAGGCCATATGAGGATAGCCGCGGAGATGGGCATGGCAGTGGTGCCCTAATACCAGCTTAAATTAGTTTTATTAGTTAAAGTTCATTGATTAGAATAATAAAGGAGGGCAAATTTATGAACAGAGAAGAATTATTGGCATTAAGAGAGCAGGTTGTTGGTAGTGTAAAATCTCTAGCGATAGGAGCAAATGTTCCAGCCGAGGATAAGCTACCTATAATACTAGAGCTAGCTCGCGGAGGCGACTCGGGATTGTTAAAAGAGGCGTTCAAAATTGCAGGAGAAATTACAGAAGAATCTATGAAATTAAACGCTATGCTTGATGTAATCGCAGCGATTGACAGCAACTTAGCTGGTAGCGAAGAGGATAATGTTGACGCTGAGGCAGGATCCCCTAACATGGGTGTATAGGAAGTTGACTTTTATTATCATTTTGTGCTAGAATAATGAAGTAATTTCTATTACGCGTAATATCAACTGTTCTCCTTGATGAATGAGCAGGTCTGGCTATGGTTGAAGCGCTTGTTTTGAACGCCTCACTCAAAACCCAGAAACCGCACGTCATCAGGAGTATTTAAGTGGGAGTGAGGAAAAGTGAAAACACTTCTCGGTACCAAACTTGGTATGACCCAGCTCTTGGCTGAAGACGGCAAAGCCATTCCGGTGACGCTGATCCAAGCCGGCCCTGTCACCGTGACTCAGGTGAAGACTGTCGAAACCGACGGTTACAATGCGGTACAGGTCGCTTATGGAGAGGGTAAGAACCTGAGCAAGGCCGTGGCTGGACACGTAAAGCCAGCCCAAGTGACCCCGAAGCACATTCGGGAATTCCGCGTCGACGAGATCCCTGAGGGTATCAAAGTTGGCGACGAAATCAACGTTTCCGCGTTCGAAGTCGGCGATTCTATCGATGCGACCGGAACCAGCAAAGGTAAAGGTTTCGCTGGAACCATTAAACGCCACAACTTTAAGCGTCACCGCAAGACGCACGGTGGTAAAGGTAATACTCGTAAGCCAGGTTCAATTGGCTCGATGTATCCACAAAAAGTGTTCAAGGGTAAGACGATGGCTGGCCACATGGGTCACGAGCGCGTTACCGTCAAGAACCTGGAAGTGGCATATGTTGACCCAGAAACCAATCTGATCGGGGTGAAGGGCGCTGTACCTGGGCCACGAAAAGGGCTGATTATTTTAGGAGGTAACAAGTAATGGCTGAATCAACCAAACTTCCTAAAGACATTTTTGCTGTTGAAGTGCCAAATCACGAATTGTTGAAATTGGCATATGACAGCTACCTAGCAAACGCCCGCCTAGCAAGCGCAACCACCAAGCAGCGCGGTGAAGTTTCCGGTGGTGGTAAAAAACCATGGAAACAAAAGGGAACTGGTCGAGCACGTTTCGGTTCAACCCGTAACCCAATCTGGCGCGGTGGTGGTGTGGTCTTTGGCCCACGCGGCAACGAAAACTACACCAAAAAATTGTCTAAAACCGCCAAGAAAGTGGCAATTCGCCAAGCCTTGACAGTAGCCAATGAAGCGAAGAAGATCGTCGTCAAGAACATCAAGACGACTGGCAAGACCAAAGAGGTCGCAACCTTCTTGGCTGACAACAAGTTTGAGCGCCGCGTACTGATCGTCGTCGACGAAAAGACGCCAGAATTGATGCGCGCGAGCAACAACATTCAGAACGTATTAGTGATTCGCGCGAGCTACCTCAGCGTCTACCACATTCTGAATGCGGATACTATTGTCATGACCCCGAAAGCTCTGCCAGTAATCACTGAGTGGCTGGGTAAGGAGGAAGCGTAATATGAAACAGATGACAATTATCCCACGCATTAGCGAGAAAGCCTACGCACAGAGCGCCAATGGCGTCTACGTGTTCCGCGTTCCGCTCAACCTGAATAAAAACGAGATCAAAGCAGCAGTTGAAGCACAATTTGACGTTACCGTTCTGAAGGTGAAAACCTTGGTGCAAGACGGCAAAGCTGTGCGTTTCTCACGAGGCAAGAACCGCTATCCTGGCACGACCACGCGCAAGGATTGGAAGAAGGCTTACGTGACGCTGAAAGATGGCGATAAGCTCGATGTGTTTGACGCAGTAGAGCAGCAGATGGAGGAGACCAAGTAATGCCAGTGAAAGCTTACAATCCAACCACTCCTGCTCGTCGCGGCATGACGAGTCAGGACTTGTCGGACATCACGACAAGAAAACCGCTCAAAAGTCTGATCAAAGCCAAAAAGCAAAATGCTGGCCGCAACAACCAAGGCCGCATCACCGTGCGTCATCGCGGCGGTGGCGTTCGTCGTCACTACCGTTTGGTGAACCACAATTTGCCGGCTGGTCTGACGCTGACGGTTGAAGAAATTGAGTACGATCCAAACCGCTCAGCGCGCATCGCTCGAGTGAAGGATCAGTACAATTTGTACCACTACGTGTTGGCCGACACCTCGATGGTCAAGGGCAAGACGATTCAGACTGGTGAGGAAGCACCAATTGAGGCTTCAAACCGCCTGCCATTGTCTGCTATCCCTGTTGGTACGATGATTTATGCTATTGAACTGACTGCCGGCAAAGGTGCGCAAATGGTTCGCGCCGCTGGTGCTAAAGCTCAGTTGATGGCCAAAGAAGGCAATTACGCAACTATCAAATTGCCATCTGACGAAGTTCGCAAAGTTCGCTTGGAAGCAACCGCTGCCATCGGTACAGTCGGTAACGTCCAGCACCAGAACGTCAAAATCGGTTCAGCTGGTCGCCGCCGCCGCAAGGGTATTCGCCCAACGGTTCGCGGTGTGGTCATGAACGCCGCAGATCACCCGCATGGTGGTGGTGACGGTGGTCGCCACGGTACTGGTAAAGCACCACGTACGCCATGGGGTCAATTGACGCTGGGTTATCGAACTCGCCGCCGCAAAGGCTCAAATAAATTAATCGTACGCACGCGTCACGACGCGAAGAGGAAGAGGTAAATCACGATGAGTCGTTCATTAAAGAAAGGTCCATTCGTCGATGTGAAGCTTGCGAAAAAAGTCGCTGCTCTCAGCCTTGACGATCGAACCGTTATCAAAACGTGGGCGCGCGCTTCGACTATCACCCCAGAAATGGTCGGTCGAACGATTGCTGTCTACAACGGTAAGATGCACGTGCCAGTGCTGATTACCGAAAACATGGTTGGCCACAAACTCGGTGAGTTTAGTCCAACTCGTAAGTTCCGTAAGCACGGCGGAAAGGATAAGAAGTAATCATGGCTGATACAACTTATACTGTTCGCGCTTATGCCAAAGGTGTTGACCAAACACCACGCAAAGTTAGCCTGGTGGCTGCGCTGGTACGCGGTCGCACCGTCGCTGACGCATTGGTTATCTTGGAACACGTGCCAAAACGCGCTGCTTTGCCAGTCAAAAAGGCCATCGACAGCGCCAAGGCAAACGCCATCAATAACCACGGCTTGGACGCCAAAAGCTTGGTGATTACCACCTTGAGCGTTACCACTGGTACGCGTCTACGTCGCTTTAAGCCAGCGTCACGCGGTCGTGCCTTGCCGTTCCAGAAAAAGACGTCAAACATTTTGGTTGAAGTAACCGGTACCGAGAAGCCAAAGAAAGCGCCTGCGAAAAAACCAGAGACCAAGGCCAAAGCAGAGACCAAACCTGCCAAGCCTGCAGCGAAAAAAGCCGCCGAAACCACGGCAAAAAAGGAGGAGAAGTAAATGGGTCAAAAAGTGAATCCAATCAACTTCCGCCTACAAGTTCACAAGAACTGGAGCTCTCGTTGGTTTACGGCCAATAAGAAAGAGTTTGCGGAGGCAATTCGCCAGGATCACGAAATCCGCGAATTGATTGAGAAGAAATTTGCCTCACGCCCAACCATCAATCGCATTGAGATTGAGCGGAGTGCCAACTTGATCACGGTAACTATTCACACGGCGAAGGCTGGTGTGGTGATCGGCCGTGGTGGTGCTGGCGTGAATGAATTGAAAAAGCAAGTTGAGAAAATTGTCGGGTCACCTGTTCGCATCAACATCGAAGAAGTGCACCGACCGGAACTAGCAGCTAAGTTGGTGGCAGAAAACATCGCCCGGCAGCTAGAGCGCCGCATCAACTTCCGCCGGGCAACCAAAATGACCGCGCAAAACACCATGAGTGCTGGCGCCAAAGGTATCCGCATCGAGGTGGCTGGTCGTTTGAACGGTGCTGAAATGGCACGCCGCGAAAAGGTGATCGAGGGCTCAGTGCCACTTCACACCCTGCGTGCTGATATTGACTTCCATTGTGCTCGCGCCCAGACACCAGCTGGTATCATCGGCGTGAAAGTGTGGATTTATAAGGGAGAAAGGAGTCGCTAAATGCTGTTACCAAAGAAAACCAAGCACCGCAAAGTGCGCATCGGTAAAAACCGTGGTCAAGCAACCCGTGGTAATTACATCGCGTTCGGCGACTTTGCACTGCAATCACAATCAAACGAGCGCATCAACTCCCGCCAAATCGAGTCTGCTCGTCAGGCAATGACCCGCTACATCAAGCGTGGTGGTAAGATTTGGATCCGGATTTTCCCACACACCCCAGTCACTCGCAAACCACTTGGTTTGAAGATGGGTGGTGGTAAAGGTAATCCAGAGTTCTTTGTTGCCAAGGTGAAGGCCGGTACGGTGATGTTTGAAATGCAGGGTGTTTCCGAGGAAGTAGCCCGCGAAGCAATGCGCCTGGCGAGCCACAAACTACCAGTCAAATGTAAGTTCATCAAACGGGAGGACGCATAATGGCTGAAGCAAAGAAAACCACAAAAGCAGCAGTTGTAAAGACCGTTGATGATTTGAAGAAGGAAGTCGCCGAAAAGCGAAATGACCTACTTCAAGCAAAACGTTCTCACGCTGCTGGCGAATTAGTTAATCCAAAAGCGTTGCGTTCACTCCGCAAGGACATCGCACGCCTGCTGACACAAATTAACGAAAAGGAGAGCAAGTAATGGCCCGACGAACACTGATTGGCGTCGTAACGAGTGCCAAGCGCGACAAGACCATCACCGTGACGGTCACCAGCCGCGAAACGCATCCGCTCTACGGCAAACAGTACACCGTGACTCGCAAATACACTGCTCATGACGAGACCAATGAAGCAGGCGAAGGCGACAAGGTACAAATCGAAGAGACTCGCCCAATTTCCAAGACCAAGAGCTTTACGCTGGTCAAGGTGATTGAAAAGTCTCGCGGTTCTATCAAACTAAAGGCTGAAGTTTCTGGCGAAGCTGAGGAAGAGGCCAAGGAGGATGACAAATGATCCAACAAGAATCTCGCCTCAAAGTCGCTGACAACTCGGGTGCCAAAGAAGTGTTGTGCATCCGCGTCCTCGGTGGTACCCGCCGCCGCTACGCTCGCGTTGGCGACGTGATTGTTTGCTCAGTCAAAGACGCCAGCCCAACCGGCAACGTCAAAAAGAAATCTGTCGTCAAAGCTGTGGTAGTTCGTACCCGCGACCAAATCCACCGCAAGGACGGCTCGACCATCTGCTTTGACGACAACGCCGTGGTGATTATCAACGATGACAAGCAGCCAAAGGCTACCCGCGTCTTCGGCCCAGTACCACGCGAGCTTCGCGACATGGGCTACATGAAGATTATCAGCCTGGCTCCGGAGGTACTCTAATGGCTCGTATTCACAAAGATGACACCGTAAAAATCATTGCTGGTAAAAACAAAGGTACGACTGGTAAAGTCCTGAAAGTTAACACCAAAAATCAAACCGTTTTGGTCGAAGGTGTTGGTGTCGGACACCGCCACGTCAAACCAAGCCAGTACAATCCAAAAGGCGGCAAGAAAGATATCCACGTACCGATGGACATCAGCAAAGTCGCACTGGTTGTCGACGAAAAGTCAGGCAAAACCAGCCGGGTTGGTTTAGTAAAGAACGCTGACGGCGGCAAAACTCGCGTCGCTCGCCAAGCAAAAAATAAGGAGATTAAATAATGGCAGAGAAGAAAACCGTCGTGCCAGCTCCTCGCTTGAAAGCCTTGTATCAGGAGAAATACCTGAAGGAACTGCAAGCCGAACTAGATCTAAAGAACGTGCACCAAGTGCCAGCTTTGGAAAAGATCATCGTGAGCGTTGGCACCGGCAAGAAGAAAGATGACAAGCGTCACTTTGAAATTGTCAAAAACACTGTTGAGAAAATCACTGGTCAGGCACCAGTCGCCCGCCAGGCAAAGAAGTCAATCGCTGGCTTTAGCATCCGTAAAGGCATGGGTGCGCCAATCGGCGTCAGCGTCACGCTGCGCGGGGCTCGGATGTACGAGTTCATGGATCGTTTGATCAACGTGGCATTACCACGCGTCCGCGACTTTCACGGCGTTGGCCTGAAATTTGACAAAGGTGGTAACTACAACCTGGGTATCATCGAGCAGTCAATTTTCCCAGAGTTGACCTTCGAGGAAACGCAGATTTTGCACGGGTTGCAGGTAACATTTGTCATCAAGAACGGCAGTAAGGAAGCATCAAAAGCCTTGCTCGAGAAATTTGGCATGCCGTTTGAGAAGAAAGGAGGCGTCAGGTAATGGCTAAGAAATCAATGGTCGCTCGCGACAAAAAGCGTCTGAAGATGATCGCAAAATACGCTGCGAAGCGCGCTGAGCTCAAAGAACTTGGCGACCTCGACGGTTTGCAGAAATTGCCTCGCAACTCGAGCCCAACCCGGCACAAGAACCGCGACAGCATTTCCGGCCGTCCACGTGGCTACATGCGCCAGTTCGGCCTGAGCCGCATCAATTTCCGCGAAAAAGCAGCCAAGGGCGAAATCCCAGGCATAACAAAGAGTAGTTGGTAAGAAGGAAAGGAGATTCGACAATGTCTATGCAAACTACAGACCCAATCGCCGACCTTCTGACGCGCATTCGCAATGCGAAACTGGTTGGTAAGACGGAAGTTCGTGTTCCGTCCAGCAAGATGAAAAAAGTCATCGCTGAACAATTAGTCAAAAACGGCTACCTCGCAGATGTTAAACTAGAGGACGCTAAGCCTCGTGGTGTGCTGGTCGTGACCATCAACGAAGAAGGTACCAACAGCACTATCAACGAGATCACCCGCGTATCAAAGCCAGGTCGTCGTGTCTACGTCGGCGCTAGCGAGATTCCAAAGGTGAAAAGCGGCCGCGGTCTGGTACTTATCTCAACCTCAAAAGGTGTCATGACTGGCACTGAAGCAGCCAAGGCTAAACTTGGTGGCGAGTTGTTGTTGAAGGTGTACTAAGCCTTACGCGAATCAAATAAACGTCCTCGTTGCAGGGCGTTTATTTTTTATGATAAGCTTTCATCATATGGGAGTTAGAGCACTAAAAGACATAAAATCAGCATATCGGGTAGTAGTCAAGGGATTGGTGCGTGATTACTCAGGCAAGCTACTGTTCGTTCAAGAGAGAAGTGATTCATGGGATCTTCCTGGCGGCGGTCTAGAACATGGTGAGGATGTTACGGAAGCGTTGAAACGAGAGTTTCTGGAAGAATTAGAAGCGGATATTGAAGTCTCTGCAGAAAACCCCTTGATTATTCCAACTTGGAATACAAAGTTCGATGACCCTGTTCTGATTATTGCCTACAAAGTTACTCTACTAACGGCACCTCGTAAAACAGACGAAGTTTCAAACTTTAACTATTTCGATATTCATGAAATCAAACAAGAAAAATTGGATTCTACGCTGGTTGACAACCTTTCAAAGATATATCCATGCAAATATCTCGATACGGCCGAGTGATGATTTCAAACTCCTGAACTCCTATCCGCGCTTCAACATCCTCAATTCGCCGCAAAGCCAACTCTTTATCTTCGCTGATGATTTCCGTTTCTACGAAAACGCCCACACTACTAATCTCATCAATAGCAATCGTCAATCCCAGCTCATCATCACACTTAAATATCTGTCGAAACTTGTTGACCTCGACCAATTTCACCATACCAAGATTTGCTAGTAGCTGCTTAGCGACGGCTGCATTCTCTGGATCAACCGGCAGATTAGTTTCTGGTTTAACAATAATTCCATCCTCAGTGCGCGTGCGCTGATTGGTCGGTGGCTTATAGGTTATTTCAGTAAAACCATCACGCTGTCGAACCCGTAAACATTCAACCGTCTGCATGAAATTAACGTCAGGTCGGGAACAATAAGTGTCAATTTCGGTAGTTTCGCCAGCCAGAAAAAATCCCTGAGAGCCCAGTTGCGCAATAAACGCCTCTAAATCACCCACAAATTGACGCTTACGCTCTATTTCATATCGTTCTGCCACGCAGGAACCTCCAGCTTACTTATGTAATACTAAAAGTATATAGCAATTTGCGGATTATCGCTAATCCAATAGGTATGTACTATAATTGAATAAGCCTCAGATATTATAGTGACTGTCTGGGGTGTCTCCTATTTCGCAAAGAGATCAACAAAATGATGTATTCATCCTTATGTAAAAAAGTTGAAAATAACGGTCTGCTAGCTCATATTTATGAGCATTTACTTGCCCAATACGTTATGAAAGCTCTTCAGAGAAGAGGATTTTTTATTTCAAGCGATATTACCTTAACGGCAAAAACGTACGGCGACACTTGTTTTATGGATGCTGAATTCCACAACCCAGAGGCGCAAGACGCTTACAATGAAGCACTGCGACTATTCGACAAAAGGGATATTCCGGGAAGCGCTGCCCTGCGGGCGGCTGCCGAGTGCGGAATAGAGATGAATCGCTTAGTGACAGAGTTAGTACAAGATGAATTACTACATAAATTAAGTGCAGTGCAGTCTTCTGCATGGCGTCAGCAAAGTGATATAACGTATCGCAAAGCTGATGACAAAAGCTCTGTAAATACACTCTTTTGTATGCCATACATAAAATATGGCGTAGAATCCAAAAATCTTTTTCCTGAATATGTTTTAGAATATTCGGTTGATGAAAAATATGTCCAATCGCCAGTTGATCAAGCGCTGGCGACGGTTGTCATGCAGGCTGTGGCGCTTAACTTTTTAGTGATGATTCGTGAAAAACATACAGTATATGATCGTGGCGATCAATGGTCTGAAGCGTCAAAGTCGGTTGGCTATCGAATGTTCCTTGGGACACCCAAGAAAGGTGTCAGTATAGCCGGCCAATTAAAGCACGAATTCATGGAATATATACAATTTTTATCAGCGTCGTCGTTTTGCGATAATTTGCAGGCAGCGTTGGTTAGGTGTTCGCATAACTACGAGCAAGTACTGCTAGACAGAGATACGCTGAATTCAATCCTCGGCGGCTGCGTTATTGGTGGCGAAGGATGGCTAAAGATGGCAGACAATAAGCTAATCGGGCAGATACTTAAGGCGATCGAGATAGACGTTTACGATATTTAAGAATTATATTTTGCTATACTGTAATCATATGCGTAGCTTCCTCCATATGACGAAAACGTCAAACCAAGCAGAAATAACTGTTAAAGATGTCTTAGTCGTTGATTTTTTACCATTCTTGTTATCTATCGTCGTTATGGTGCCGCTACTGTACGGAATAGGCTGGCTTATTGGCAGTGCTGACCCCAAACAGGGAATTCCCAGTTATTATATTCAGGTACTGTTCATGGAAAATCCTCTCGTTGAGTTAATCATGGTCGCCGCTGCCTGCTTTATTGCTGTTGGGCGGGAACCTCAGATACGCTTTTGGTCGACGGTGGGAGTAGCTACGCTTATCGCTCTAATTGATGCACCAAACTTTCTTTGGCATATTGATGTCAGCGGCTATTTAAGTATCTTCGCTGGTATTCTTTTAATGATCTCTGGTTGGCGGCTATGGGATTATTACGAAGTGCGTAAAATCTACACCATGCCAGAACCGTATTTGACCAAGGCTGCGCTAGCAACATATATTGCTCTCGGCATTTTGGCGATTGTTCTGCTCATTCCATACGGTAACTAAGCAGGACGATCAAAAACCTTGCATTTTACCCCTAATCTATGCTAAAATACCAGGGTTAATATCAAATCACACGAAAGGTGAGTAATGAGTCTGAGTCGAATCGGAAAACTGCCGGTGGTTATTCCGGCCGGTGTGACAATCACGGTTGACTCTGGTGACGTGGTCGTAAAGGGCCCGAAAGGTGAATTGACACAATTCATCACGCCAGCAGTTGAGGTGAAAGTCGAAGACGGACAAGTCACGGTTCATCCGAAGGATGAGTCCAAAACTGCTCGCGCCCAGCATGGTCTGATGCGCGCGCTGATCAACAACATGGTAATCGGCGTGACCAAAGGCTACGAGAAACGTCTCGAGGTCAATGGTGTCGGTTTCCGCGTGAGCTCCAGCAATAATGAGCTGGAAATGGCGCTCGGGTTTTCACACCCAGTCAAATACAAAGCTCCAGAGGGCATCACCGTTACCAACGAAAAGATGACTATCATCGTTAGCGGTATCAATAAACAGCAAGTCGGCCAAGTCGCTGCGGAAATCCGCGCGCTGAAGAAGCCTGAGCCATACAAGGGCAAGGGTATCAAGTACGCTGACGAGCAAATTTTGCGCAAAGCAGGAAAGACAGGTAAGTAATCATGCTAGGAAACAAGAAATTACTCAACCGCGCTCTTCGCAAAAACCGCGTTCGCGCGAAAGTCTCAGGCACTGCAGAGCGCCCACGCCTAACCGTCACCATCAGCAACATGCACGTTAGCGCTCAGCTGATCGACGACGTCGCAGGCAAAACATTGGCTGCCGCAACCACCGTTGGCACCAAAGCAAAAGGTACGATGAGCGAAAAATGTGCTGCCATCGGTACCGAAATTGCCAAGAAAGCAAAGAAAAGTAAAATTAGCGCAGTGGTCTTTGACCGCAACGGCCGCCAGTACGCTGGCCGCTTGAAAGCATTGGCTGACGCTGCGCGCCAAGAAGGATTGGAGTTCTAGTATGGCAGAGCAAGCTGCAAATACTACCCCACGCGCAGAAGGCCGCCGGCCTCGCAGTCCGCGTGGTGGTCGCCGCGATGACCGGCGAAATGTGCGTGATGACGCACCAAAAGAGTTTGAAGAATTGGTAATCAACATTGACCGCGTGTCCCGCGTGGTCAAAGGTGGCCGCCGCTTCCGCTTTAAGGCGTTGGTGGTTGTCGGTAACCGCAAGGATAAGGTCGGTGTTGGTGTGGCCAAAGGCGCTGATGTGCAAGCTGCTGTTGCCAAAGCAACCTCAGTCGCTAAGAAGCACTTGATTACCTTGCCACTGAATGGCGAAACAATTCCACACGACAGCGAAGTCAAGTTTTCAGGCGCCCGCGTTCTGATCAAGCCAGCTGCTCCTGGTACCGGTATCATCGCTGGTGGTGTCGTCCGACAAATTATCGGTGTAACCGGTGTTCGCAACCTATTGACCAAGTCGCTCGGTTCAACCAACAAGTTGAATATCGCTTACGCAACCATTGAAGCACTGAAATCACTCGTTCCACGCGAGGAGTGGCTGAGTGTTCAGCCAGTCAAAAAAGCTGCTAAAAAGGAGGCTAAGTAATGAAATACAACGATCTCCAAGTTTCAGTAAACAAGAATAAAAAGCGTGTTGGCCGCGGTATCGCTGCTGGTCAAGGTAAAACCGCTGGTCGTGGTACCAAAGGTCAGAACGCCCGCACTGGTAAAAAGCTTCGCGCTATGTTCCAGGGTGGTCAGCGTCCATTGGCTCAGGCTGTGCCAAAAGCTCGCGGCTTCAAGAGCCTACGCACACCAGCTCAGGTAGTCTACCTCGATCGCTTGAATGCCTTTGACGGTAAGACCGTTGACAACGCCCTACTGTTTACCGAAGGCTACATCGCGACACCGTTTCACACAGTCAAGGTGATCGCTCGCGGTGAATTGAAGGCTAAGGTTGACTTGAAAGTACAAGCTGCGTCCGCTTCAGTCGTCAAAGCGATTGAAAAAGCTGGCGGCTCATTTGAGAAAGTCGCAACACCACTGCGCCAAAGCATGAAAGAAGCTGAAGAGAAATAAATATTCTCGTCAAGCACAAGAATCCCCTCTATAGAAGAAGGGGATTCTTTATTTCGGTATGGAAATATTAGTTGTGGTAATGTATAATTAACAGAGTTAAGAATTGTTAGAGACTATGAGGGGCTAAAACATGAATTGGAGAATAATTTTCCGCTCGCTAAAAAATAAAGACATGCAAAAGCGATTATTAATCGTTGTCGGAATAATCGTCGTTTACAGATTGTTGGCGCATATACCAGTGCCATTGGCTGAACCAACCCAGCTACGTAACGCGATTTCGTCAGTGCTCGGACAGACAGATTTGGGTGGAATCCTGAATTTGCTTTCTGGTGGCGCACTATCAAGCTTCTCTCTGGTTCTAGTCGGGCTTAGTCCATTTATTACCGCCAGTATCATTATTCAGTTATTGACTAAAGCTATTCCAAAGCTAGAAGAACTTCACAAGGATGGTGAGACTGGTCGCCGTAAAATTCAGCAATGGACACGCATGATTACTGTTCCGTTGGCTATCGTTCAGTCAATTGCCTTCATCTTTATTCTACGCCAAACAGTTCTTCAAGGTGGCTCAACAACACTGGCCGACCCAACAGCAATGGAGTGGATTGTGTCTGTTACCGCCATGACTGCTGGCTCGGTTCTGTTGATGTGGCTGGGTGAATTGATTACAGAGCAGGGCATTGGCAACGGTATTTCCATCGTGATTTTTGCCGGAATTATTAGCCAGCTGCCGCAAATGCTTGCGTCACTCATTTCTTCGTTGCTCGACACTTCATCAGGCAGCTTAAACGTATTTAACTGGTTTACGATACCTCTTAACCCGACCATGTTCTGGACAGTGCTTATCATGTCTATTGCGGGACTAATTGTTCTGTACTTCCTGGTGAAAATCAACGAAGCACAGCGTGTTATTACTATCAATTACGCCAAACGCGTCCATGGCAATAGTAACTATGGTGATGTAAAAAGCATTCTGCCAGTCAAGCTGATTGCAGCTGGCGTTATCCCAGTTATCTTTGCGGTTGCGTTTCTTAGCTTGCCACAGTTCGTTGGTCAAGTCATGAAAGCATCTGGCAATGCCAATCTTCTGCCGACAGCCGACAAGCTTATCACCTGGTTCCAAGCACCGAGCGCTGGCTCATTTACAGGTAGCACTGCTGAAGCATTCATCTACCCAACGCTATACTTCCTCTTAGTCATCGCCTTTACATATTTCTACACTGGTATCGTCTTTAACGCCAATGAGATCGCTGAAAACTTACAAAAGCAAGGCGGTTTCATCGAGGGTGTTCGTCCAGGCGCTCAAACCGAGAAGTATCTAACAAAGACCGTTAATCGCTTAATTCTGTTTGGCTCAATTGTTCTGGGAATTGTAGCGATTCTACCGTTCGTTGCTGAATATTTGACATATCATTTGACGGGTCTGCGCGGCTTACGCTTATCAATCGGCGGTACGGGAATCTTGATTATCGTGTCAGTTGGACTTGAGACATTAAGGCAAATTAACTCGCGAGCATTGATGGTTACTTATGACGACTTTGATCCAGATGAGTTACTCGACGGTGGTAAAAAATCTAAAAAACGCCGCTTATTTAAGAAAAAATAAATTATTATAAAAAATCCCCGCCAAGGAAGCGGGGAATTTATTTTTATAAAATATTCTAGCGTAACCTGTAATCGTAGGCTAGATTATCGCCATCTTTTTTCTCATTCTGGCAGACTGGCGCAATTTCCTTACTGATGTTATTCTCATCAGTCATTTTACAACTTGGAATATCAAGCAGATTAAACTGATTGGTCGGTGAAATTGTTTTCCAGCCATCTTCCTTCTTAACCGCAAACATTCGTGTAACAGTATTGTCACAGCCAAAGCCCAGTAATAATTGTTTCTCGTCCCGCGAATAAGTAATCACGCTGGCCGCACCGCTGTTATCATTGCAGCCCGACTTCTCAACTTCTTTTTTTAGAAAATTAAGAATTTCCTGTGTGGTTGCATCATGCCGCGCAACCGCCTTACTACCCTCAAACCGAAAGCCTAAAGACCCCAGACTAACAAAACCGTTACCAACTTTTTCTGCCACCTGAGGAGTTTTATGTGAAACTTGATTTTTCATCTGCCAAGCTAAGCAGCTGCTTATTAGCGCTAAAATTACCACCACACCAATCAATACTGGCACCAGTATTTCAATTTGTGACTTTTTCGACTGAGTTTTCATCCGATTTTTCGTACTTGCCATAAAAATCCTTATGTTAAATTTGATAGCTAAATTATAGCACATAAATTTATGAAAATACCCCTTGTCAAACTACGCCTGGTACTGTATAATTGACAACTGTAACTTATGGCGAGTCAAAAGGAAGTCATCAAAATGGTAGGAAAGGTAGTGGAATCACTGCCTAATACTCAATTTAGGGTGGAACTGGAGAACGGCCATAGTATCATCGCGCACATTTCAGGACGAATGCGTAAGCACTATATTCGCCTAGTGCCTGGTGATAAGGTTGAAGTTGAGATGACCCCTTATGATCTTACAAAGGGACGAATCAGCTTCCGCCTACGTGACGATCGACCCCAGCAGGGCCGGTAGTCAAATATTAACGTTAATCTCGGGTTTACTCGGGAAGGGAGATTTGAGCACTTTATGAAAGTTCGTGCAGGTGTGAAAAAAATCAGCCCCGATGACAAGTTCGTCCGCCGTAAAGGTCGGTTGTACGTCATCAACAAGAAAAAACCTAAGAAT
>ERZ772927.102-NODE-102-length-63412-cov-34.3673_pt1 | contig 63412 bp, 77 predicted proteins | sample MGYA00512115_ERZ772927 | MGnify/ENA primary metagenome ERZ772927 (study PRJEB29015, sample SAMEA2737924) | human oral metagenome | biome: human oral; feature: human-associated habitat; material: dental | place: China | collected 2013 ... | reverse complement strand
GCTGCGAGGAATCCTCGGGGGTGAAACCCGCGGCCTTGATCTTCGTCAGGTCGAGGACGGAGGACAGCGGACGCGGAGCCACCTCGCGGCCCGCGAAGTACTCCTCCGTCGTGACCTCGGTGACGTCTTCCGGATTGCGGCCGCACAGCTCGAACACGCGCTTGGCGATCTGCGCCCAACTCATGACCGGTCCCTCGCCCGACAGGTTGTAGGTGCCAAATGGGGCGTCGCTGGTCAGCAGGTGAATAATACCCTTGGCCAGGTCGGAGGTGAAGGTCAGGCGGCCCACCTGGTCGGACACGACCGAGGGGGAGGTGCCCTGATCCGCCAGGGACACCATGGTCTTCAGGAAGTTCTTGCCGTCGCCCACAACCCAGGAGGTGCGCACAATGTAGTGCTTCGGCGTCGAGGCCACCGCGGCGTCGCCGCCCGCCTTCGACTGGCCGTACGCGCCGAGGGGAGAGGGGGCCTCGTCCTCGAGGTGCACGTCCTGCGTGCCATCGAAGACGTATTCCGTCGAGATGTGAACCATCGTCGCACCGTGAGCGGTCGCCTCGCGGGCCAGGATCGCCGGGCCCGTCGAGTTCGCCTGCCAGGTCGCACGGCGACCCTCGGGCGTCTCAGCGCCGTCGACGTTCGTCCACGCCGCCGCGTTGATCACCACGTCGATGTCATCCCACGGCAGAGCGGCCACCTGCTCGGCGTTGGAGATCGATACCTCGGGTAGGTCCACGCCCGTCACCGTGAAGCCTGCCTCGGGCAGCGCGCGCATGAGCTCGCGGCCCAGCTGGCCGTTTGCGCCCGTCACGAGCGCGCGGCGACCCACGGGAGCCGGGGCAGGGAAGGGGGTCACATCGGCCATGCGCGGGTGTGCCTTGTCCTTGTCGGACAGGATGGCGCGCTCGAGCGGGATCGGCCAATCCACGGCGGCCGTCTCGTCAGCCAGGTTCAGGAAGGTGTAGCGCGCGTCCGGCGACCAGTGGTCGTTGACCAGGTACGTGTAGGCCGTGTTCGGCTCCAGAGTCTGGTAGGAGTTGCCCACGCCCTTGGGGACGAACACCGCGACGCCCGGATCAATGATCGTCGTGTAGACGGTGCCGAAGGACGGGCCCTCGCGCAGGTCTACCCACGCGCCAAACACGCGACCGGTTGCGACCGACACGAACTTATCCCAAGGCTCCGCGTGAATACCTCGCGTCACGCCGACCTCGTCGTTGAACGAGATGTTGTTCTGCACGGGCTGGAAATCCGGCAGGCCCAGCGCGACCATCTTCTCGCGCTGCCAATTCTCCTTGAACCAGCCTCGGTTATCGCCGTGAACAGTCAGATCAATGCGCAAAAAGCCGGGGATCGGCGTGGTCGTAATCCCCAGGGGCTTAGCGGTGGGCGCCATGGTTCTTCCTTACGTGCGTGGTTTTTGTGCGGACGCAACATTCCATGTAAATACTATCCGATCTGCGCCCCCGCGGCGGTGTGCGCCGACCCATGGGCGCGCGCGGGGACAAAGTTGTGGAAAAATACTGTTGTATAGGGATAATTGTCAACGACGCGCGACCCACACGAGGACGCGCCGGGAAGCGGAGGCAACATGAAAGGCATCATCCTGGCGGGCGGCTCGGGCACCCGTCTCAACCCGATTACGCTGGGGACATCGAAGCAGCTCGTCCCCGTCTACGACAAGCCGATGATCTACTACCCGCTGTCGACCCTCATGCTGGCGGGCATTTCTGAGGTCCTCGTCATTACGACCCCCCACGACGCGCCGTCGTTCCACCGCCTGCTCGGCGACGGCAGCCAGCTCGGCGTCAACATCTCCTACGCTGTCCAGCACGAGCCCAACGGCCTCGCGCAGGCCTTCGTGCTCGGTGCCGATCACGTGGGTAACGACAGTGCCGCCCTGGTCCTAGGCGACAACATCTTCTACGGTCCCGGCATGGGTGCCCAGCTGCGCCGTCACGTCGACCCCGACGGCGGTGCCGTCTTCGCCTACCACGTGTCCAACCCGCGTGAGTACGGCGTCGTGGAATTCGACGAGGAGTTCAACGCGCTGTCCATTGAGGAGAAGCCCGAGCACCCCAAGTCGAACTACGCGGTGCCCGGCCTGTACTTCTACGACAACGACGTGGTCGAGATCGCCCGCAACCTCAAGCCGAGCGCGCGCGGTGAGTACGAGATTACCGACGTGAACCGCTCCTACCTCGAGGCCGGCAAGCTCAAGGTTGAGGTCCTCCCGCGCGGAACCGCGTGGCTCGACACCGGTACGTTCGACTCCCTCGCTGACGCCACCGCCTTCGTGCGTACGGTCGAGGCCCGCCAGGGCATGAAGATCGGCGCCCCCGAAGAAGTCGCGTGGCGTATGGGTTTCATTGACGACGAAGGCCTGCGTCAGCGCGCCGAGCCCCTGGTCAAGTCCGGCTACGGCGCCTACCTGCTCGAGCTGCTTGAGCGAGAGGGGCGCTGAGTGAGCCGTCCCAGTGCTCAGTCCCGCCTGCTCATCGTTATTCCCGCGTGGAACGAGGAGGAGGTGCTCGGTGATGTCCTCGAGATGGTGAAGGCTGAAAAGCCTTCCTTCGCGGACATCCTCGTGGTCTCCGACGGGTCGACGGACGCGACCGCCGATATCGCGCGCGCCGCGGGCGTGGCCGTCCTTGACCTGCCGCTCAACCTGGGGGTCGGCGGCGCGATGCGCGCCGGCTTCCAGTACGCGCGGCGCGTGGGCTACGAGTATGCGTGTCAGCTCGACGCGGACGGCCAGCACGATCCGCGCGAGATTGAGACGCTCATAGAGACGGCCTCGAGTGAGCACGCGGACGTCGTCATCGGCTCGCGTTTCGCAGGTAAGGGTAGCTACCATGCGCGGGGCCCGCGCAAGTGGGCGATGAACCTCTTCTCGTTCATCCTTTCGCGCGTGTGTGAGACTCGCTTGAGCGATACGACCAGCGGTTTCAAGCTCTACGGTCCCCGCGCGCTCTCGCTCTTCGCGCACAACTACCCGGCCGAATACCTCGGTGACACGATCGGTGCGCTCGTCATTGCGGCGCGCTCGCACTTGGTCGTGCGCGAGGTCGGCGTGCAGATGCACCCGCGCGCGGGCGGCGAGCCCTCCCACAACCCGATCAAATCGGCGCTCTTCCTGGTGCAGGCGACGATGGCCCTCGCGGTCTCGCTGTCGCGTCCCGGTGAGAAGGTCGCCCCGGCGCCGGAGGAGAATGCATGAGCCCCACTTATCTGCTCGGACTGGTGTTCGCGATCATCATCTTGGTGATGGTGTTCGTCAAGATGCGTAACTCAGGTCTGAAGGAACGCTACGGCCTGTGGTGGTACTGCATCGCCTTCTTTACGGCGCTGCTGTCCATCTTCCCGCCGATCCTGAAGTGGACGGCGCTGCAGCTCGGTGTTGTCGTTCCGCTGAACCTCGGGTTCTTCCTGGCGGGGGTGGTGCTGCTGCTCCTGTCGCTGCGTTTCTCGGTGGACCTGTCGCGTTCGGATGAGGATCGACGTCGCCTGACTGAGGAGGCTGCGATCCTGCGCGTGCAGGTGGAGGATCTGCAGCGCCGCGTCGATGCTCTCGAGGCGTCCCACCGGGGGGACGGTCAGTCCCGCTGAGGCGTCGGCGCACGCAACTGAATAAACGAGGCCGGGGCCCGTCAGGTGGAAACCTGACGGGCCCCGTTTTGTGATGTGGGAGCGCCCGTGGGAGGGAGGACAGTGGACGACGCGGCGCGGTTAGTGCAGCAGCGTGCCGTCGGGGCCGAGGCTGAGGCGCTCAGTGGGGGCAGCCGGGTCGACTTCGCCCTCGGCGAGCTTGCGCTTCAGAGCGGAGGCGGGGCGCGACACCGGGACGGTGTCCTCGCTGGGGGCATCATTGTCGGTCTCGTCCGCCGCGCTCGTGGTGGGTTTCGAGGCCTCGATGGGTGAGGCGGAGGGGGATTCGACGGGGGTCAGGGAGATGCGTGCCCCCATCGCGGATGCGTGCGAGGGCAGCAGGGGCTCACCGTCGAGGTCTTTAGCCAGGTCGTCGAGCATTGAGCGGGCTTCTTCAACGATGGAGGAGTCTTCGGCGTGCAGGCCGTGCACGAGCCAGCGCACGAGCGCGATCTCGGACAGGAGCTGGGCGCGCGTGAAGACGTGCAGGTCGGTGGCGCGGCGCTCGTGGCCGTAGGTCTCGCGGAAACGGTCGAGGAAAGCGTCGGAGGCGGTGGCCTGGACCCATGCGATGTCGAGTGCGGGGTCGCCGACGTGTGCGCTGGTCCAGCCGCCGATGGCGAGGAGGGAGCCGCGCTTGACGGACAGGCAGCGCTCCTGGATATCGCCGTGGATGGGTGCGGAGGGGAAGCGCCACAGGGACACGTCCTCGAGGGCGGCCTCCCAGCGGCTCCACAGGGCGGCGGGGATGGCGACTTCGCGGGCGGCCTCGTCGAGGAGGGCGAGGTTGCGGTCGCGGCACTCGATGGCCGTGTAGCTGGGCAGGCCAATCGAGGAGAAGACGGTCTCGGGGAGGTTGTGCAGGGCCGCGAGGGCACGTCCGAGGGATGAGGGCAGCAGGGGATCGGTGTCAAGATCCTCGTCCGAGGGGGCGGTGCCGCCCGGGTCGCGGTGGACGTAGACGGTACCGCCGTCGCTGGTCTTTACCTGGCCTGCCAGGCGCGGCACGTCGAAGGGAATGTAGTCATGGTCGTGTGCCTGGCCGAGTCGATCGAGGATGCCGGAGGTCGCCTCGAGCGCGGGTCCGGAGACCTCCTCGTGGGGGGAGGTGACGATCCAGCGGTGCCCGGCGGCGTCTTCGATGCCGGTCACGGTGGAGAGCTCGTCGCTGTAGGTGGGCGGGCGCAGGGCGGTGACGCGCATGCCGGGGACGGCTGCGGTGGCCAGGGCTGCCAGTTCGAGGGGGCTCTTGCGGGAGGTCATTGCCTTAACGTATCGCGGCCTGGGCCCGGGCGCTCCTCCCCGCGCGGGCGCGAGGAGGATTGAACGAATGTGGGTTTGCTCCTTGCCGAAAAACTCTGTTACTTTTGACACATTGGCCTGGTCTGCAGCAAGGAGGCGCAGCGATGGAAGCCACGACGCGCGCGCTCGCCGCACGGGTGCGTGAAGACTTAGCCGCGAGCGGAGTCGACGCGGCCCGAGATCCTCGATCCGTGCGTCTGCTCATTCACCGCGCCATCGACAGGTACGCGCCCGATCTGCTGCCTGCGGCCCGCGAGCAGGTCGAAGCGGACCTCATGGACGACATCTGCGGCTTGGGCCCGCTTCAGGCGCTCATGGATGATCCCTCGGTCGAGGAAATCTGGATCAATGCGGCCTCGCGCGTGTTCGTGGCCCGCGCGGGTGTCGCAGAGCTGACCAGCCTGATCCTCACTGACGAGGACGTGCGCGCCCTCGTCGAGCGCATGCTCCACCACTCCGGGCGCAGGCTCGATCTGTCCAGCCCCTTCGTGGATGCGATGCTCGCGGGTGGGGAACGCCTCCACGTCGTTATCCCTCCCGTCACGGGATCGTCGTGGAGCGTCAACATCCGCAAGCACATCCAGCGCGCCCGCACCTTGGACGACCTGGTCTCGGTCGATATGCTCGCCCCTCCGATGAGGGATTTTTTGGCGGCCGCCGTCTCCGTCGGGCTCTCTGTCCTCGTCTCGGGCGGCACGCAGGCCGGGAAGACGACGCTCCTGCGCGCCCTCGCGGGGGAGTTGCCCAGGTCGCGCCGCGTCATCTCCTGCGAGGAAGTCTTCGAGTTGGGCCTGGCTAACTGGGACCACGTCGCGATGCAGACACGCCCGGCCGGCGCGGAGGGGACGGGCGAGATCACGCTGCGCGACCTTGTGCGCGAATCGCTGCGTATGCGCCCCGAGTACCTGATCGTCGGCGAGGTCCGAGGCCCCGAAGCCCTCGACCTGCTGGTGGCCCTCAACGCGGGTGTGCCGGGCATGGCGACTGTGCACGCGAACTCGGCCCGCGAGGCCCTCGACAAGCTCTCGATCCTGCCGCTCCTGGCGGGGGAGAATGTGACGACGGGGTTCGTCACCCCGACCCTGGCCTCGTCCATCGATCTCGTGTGTCACGTTGAGCGCGGCGTGGACGGGCAGCGCCATGTCGCCGAGATCATGGCGGTCCCGGGGCGCGTCGAAGGAAATCGGATTGAGACAGCTACCCTCTTCCGCTTCGATGGGCGCCGGTGTGCACGAGGCACGGGCGGCCTCGACCTGCACGACCGTTTTGCTGCCGCCGGCTTCGACCTCGCGTCCCTTCTGGATTGGGGGCCGGCGTGATTGCGATCGTGTGCGGGCTCGTGTTCGGGATCGGCCTCGTCCTGGCGGTGTCTCCCTGGTTTGCGCCGCCTCCGGCTTGGCGGCCGTGGGGGCCGTGGAAGCGCCTGCGCGAGGACGTGGCCCGCGCCCGCATCCCCGGATTCACGGCCCTGCGCCTCGTCGCGCTGAGCCTCGGAGTCGGAATCGTCGTCGCGCTCGCTATCTTGGCCGTCACGGGAGCCTGGCCCGTCGCCCTCATCGTCTCCGTCGGCGTTGCGTTCCTGCCCTACGCGTGGGTCGTCTCGCGCCTGGGAGCACACGCGAAGACTGTTCGGGCCGCCTGGCCTGAGGTTATCGACGCCATGGTGTCCGGTGTGCGTGCGGGCACGGCGCTGCCCCAGGTGCTTTGCGACCTGGCCGACGAGGGGCCCGTCCCCGTGCGCTTCGCCTTCGAAGCCTTCTCGCGGGATTACAGCGCTAATGGCCGCTTCGAGCTCGCTCTGGACACGATGAAAGAGACAGTCGCCGACCCCGTTGCCGACCGCATCGTTGAGGCGCTGCGCATCGCCCGATCTGTCGGCGGGGCGGACCTGACCCGCCTGCTGCAAGACCTCGCCTCACTCCTGCGCGAGGATGCGCGTGTGCGCGGAGAACTCGAGGCGCGTCAATCCTGGACCGTGGGCGCCGCTCGCCTCGGCCTCGCGGCCCCCTGGGTCGTCCTTCTCCTCCTGTCGGGAGGAGGGGCCAGCGCACACGTGTGGAACTCGCCCGGCGGTATCGCCGTCCTGTGCTCGGGGGCTGGCATTTGCGTCATCGCCTACCTGATCATGAAGGCCATGGGCCGCCTGAGCACCGACCCGAGGAACCTTGGGGGCGCGCGATGAATCCGTGGATTATGCGTGCCCTCGACCTGGCCGTCGCCCTCGTCGCCGGCGCGGGCCTCGTCCTCATCCTGGCCGCCGCCCTCGCACGCCGTCCCTCCTTCGTTGACCGCGTCGCGCAGGGGCGCGTGCAGGAGCACCCACCCTCCGCGCTCGTCGCGTGGGCGCGCCGAATGAGCGCCTCAGCCCTCGATTCTCTCGGGTCCACGAGCGAATCCGTGGCCCGCAGGCTCTCCCTGGCCGGTATGAACCCGGACGTGTCCGTCTTCCGGCTGCGCCAGGCGGTCGCAGGGGTGGCAGGCCTCGTCGCCGCATGCGTCCTCGTCGCCGCGCGCCACGCTTCCTCCCTGCGGGCCTCTTTCATTCCCCTGTGCGCCTGCGCGCTCGTCGGCACCCTCCTTGGGGTCGCCGGCATGGACCGCTTCCTCACCATGCGCGCGAATGCCCGCCAGCGCGCGATTGACGCCTCCGTGCCCGACTGCTCGGAACTCCTCGCGCTCGCGGTGGCCGCCGGCGAGTCGATCCCGGCCGCCATCGAGCGCGTCGCCGGCTGCGCGGGAGGTCCCCTCGGGGCAGAGCTGTCGCTGACAGCCGGGCACATCCGCAACGGCACGCCCTCCGTGCGCGCACTCGCCGACCTCGTCGAGCGCACCGAATCCCCAGCCCTCACGCGCCTGAGTCGCACCCTCACCACGGCGATCGAGCGCGGCTCGCCCCTGGCCTCGGTCCTGCACGATCAGGCGCGGGACCAGCGCGAACGCTCTCTCGCCGCCCTCATGGAAGAGGGTGGGCGCCGCGAGATCGCGATGCTCCTGCCCGTCGTCTTCCTCATCCTGCCCGTCACCGTCATGTTCGCCCTCTACCCGGGGCTCATCGCCCTGGATTTCACCCCGTGAAGGAAGGAAACAGTCATGAAGAAACTCTTTCTCAGGAAGGCTCCCCTCGGGGAGCGCGGCGACGTGCCCGGGTGGGTCCTCATCACCCTCATGACGGCCGCGCTCGTCGTCCTCATCTGGGGTGTTGCCTCGGAGCGGCTCGTGGAGATCTTTAATCGTGCGATGGACTCGATTGCGGGCATCTGAGGAGGGATCCGAGGTCGTCTCGACGGTCCTCGTTCAGGGCCTCGTCGTCCTCGTCATCCTCCTGCTCCTTCAGCTGGCCTTCGCCTCGCATGTGCGCACGATGAGCGTGAGTGCTGCGTCCGAGGGCGCGCGCCGAGGCGGCCTCCTCGGAGGGGATGAGGACGAGGCCCGGGCGCGCACGGGCGAACTCCTCGACTCTCTCGTGGGGGCCGCGAAGGATCGCGAGATTGCCGTGGATCGCGAAAGCGACGGCGGTGTCGATGTCCTCACAGTCACCGTGCGCACGCGCCTGCCGCTCGTCGGAGGACTCGGGCCGAGGTGGCTGACCGTGCGCGGGCGTGCCCTGGTGGAGGGGCCGTGAGCGAGCGCGGAGATGCCAGCGTCGAATTCCTTGGGATTCTCGTCGTTGTCGTGATTCCAGTGCTCTACATCGTGCTCGCGATCGGCCAGGTGAGCGCCGGTGCGATGGCGGTGGACGCGGGGGCGCGCGAGGCTGCGCGTATCCTCGCCGAGGACCCGGAACGAACGGCCGACGCATCCCACGCTGTCACCCTCATCGTCGAGGATTTCGGCGTGAACGCGACCCCTGAGGTGGTGGCGACGTGCGAGAACTGCCAGGAGAGAGAAGGAGCTGTTGACGTGCGCGTGTCCGTGCAGGTGCCGCTGCCCTTCATGCCTGCCTGGCTCGGCGGGGTTGGCGTCGGTGTCTCCTCGAGCGCCCGCGCGCCCGTGCGGGAGGTGGTCGCCCGTGAGTGAAGGGGAGGAGGGGCGCGTCGGGATCCTCATGTGCGCGGGCTGCGCCTTCGTGTGCCTGCTGCTCGTTGTGTCGATCGCGCTCACCGAGGTCGCGATGCAGGACCGCCGCCTCGTGTCCTGCGCCGACGCCTTGGCCAGCGCCGGGGTGTCGGGAGCCTCCGCGTCCACGGTCTTCGCGGGAGGAGACCTCGGGGTTGACGAGGAGACGGCGAGCGCTCGCGTCGACCGTGCGCTCGCGGGTCTGTCGTACTCGACGTGCCGGGTCGGGGACGGGGTAAGCGTCTCCTGGGTCAGCGTGAGCAGCGGAGAGGTGGAGGTCGGCGTGAGGGCACACCCCAGGGTCTCCCTCCTGCCTCCGGTGCTGCGCAGCGCGGTGGTTCCCGAGCTGGTGAGGACCTCGAGTGCGCGCCTGCGCGGGGTGCAGGGGCCACCCTAAAGTGGCGTCCGCGACGGTCACATTGTGGGACGGCGAGGGAAGGTCGGGTAAACGAAACGTAAACTTTAGGCCATGAGCAGCTTTGATACATCTCGTCTTTCCCCCGCGCTGGCCTCCGTTTTTGAATCCGTCCAGCGCCGCGACCCCGCCCAGGCCGAGTTCCACCAGGCCGTCTACGAGGTCCTTCTGACGATCGCCCCGCTGGCTGAGCGTCACCCCGAATACGCCGACCTGGCCATCATCGATCGCATCGTCGAGCCCGAGCGTCAGATCCAGTTCCGCGTCCCGTGGGCCGACGACAAGGGCAACATCCACGTGAACCGCGGCTTCCGCGTCGAGTACAACTCCGCCCTCGGCCCCTACAAGGGTGGCCTGCGCTTCCACCCCTCCGTGAACCTGTCGATCATCAAGTTCCTCGGCTTCGAGCAGATCTTCAAGAACGCCCTCACCGGCCTGCCCATGGGCGGCGGCAAGGGCGGCGCGGACTTCGACCCCAAGGGCAAGTCCGACGCCGAGGTCATGCGTTTTTGCCAGTCCTTCATGACTGAGCTCTCCCGCCACATCGGCCCCGACACCGACGTGCCCGCCGGCGACATCGGCGTGGGCGGCCGCGAGATCGGCTACATGTTCGGCCAGTACAAGCGCCTCAAGAACCGCTTCGATGCGGGCGTCCTGACGGGCAAGGGCCTGTCCTGGGGCGGCTCCTACGTGCGCACCGAGGCCACCGGCTACGGCCTCGTCTACTTCGCCGCCGAAATGCTCGCCGCGAAGGGCACCAGCTTCGACGGCAAGCGCGTCGTGGTCTCCGGCTCGGGTAACGTCGCGATCTACGCGACCGAGAAGGCCCAGCAGCTGGGCGCGACCGTCGTCGCCGTGTCCGACTCCTCCGGCTACGTCGTGGACGAGGCCGGCATCGACGTCGCGCTGCTCAAGGACGTTAAGGAGGTGCGTCGTGGACGCGTCTCCGACTACGCGGCCGAGCGCCCCGGCGCCGTCTTCGTGGCCGACGGCTCCATCTGGGACGTCCCCTGTGACGTTGCGCTGCCCTGCGCGACCCAGAATGAGCTGCCCCTGTCCGGCGTCGAGACCCTCATCAAGAACGGCGTCCAGCTGGTCGCCGAGGGTGCGAACATGCCTACGACCCCCGAGGCGATCGAAGCCCTGCAGGCCGCCGGCGTTGCCTACGCCCCCGGCAAGGCCTCCAACGCGGGTGGCGTGGCCACCTCCGGCCTCGAGATGCAGCAGAACTCCGGCCGCACCCAGTGGCCTTTCGAGGAGACCGACGCGAAGCTTCACCAGATCATGGTCGACATCCACGCGACCACCGTCGCCACCGCCGAGGAATACGGCGTCGCGGGCGACTGCGTGGCGGGCGCGAACCTGGCGGGCTTCCGCAAGGTGGCCGACGCGATGATCGCGATGGGTCTCATCTGATCCTCTCGCTTTTCGGTGCCCCGGCGTCCTGTGTGGCGTCGGGGCACCGTCGTATCTGAGGCCGGCGCCGGAGTAAACCCCGCCACCGTCGCCCCTTAGCGTTCCTCGTTGGGCTTCCTATCCGCTACCCTGGGTGCGTGGCCATTGAATTTTCTGAAGAGATCCCGTCCCTGCGCACCACGATGGAGAACATCATCGCGGTCGTGCAGCCGGACAAGCTGCGCGAGCAGATCGCCGAGCTGAACGAGAAGGCGGCAGCGCCCGACCTGTGGGACGACCCGAGCGCCGCCCAGGCCGTCACGAGCGCTCTCAGCCACCGTCAGAGCGAGCTGGACCGCATCACGCAGATGAGCGAGCGCATCGACGACCTGGAGGCCATGGTGGACATGGCCGCCGAGGACCCGGACGAGAGCGCTGACATCCTCGCCGAGGCCGAGGCTGACCTGGAGAAGCTCCGCAAGGACCTGGGTGACCTGGAGATCCGCACGCTGCTGGACGGCGAGTACGACGAGCGCAACGCCGTCATCACGATCCGAAGCGGCGCGGGCGGCGTGGACGCCGCCGACTTCGCCGAGATCCTCCTGCGCATGTACCTGCGCTGGGCGGAGCGTCACGGTTATCCGACGAAGGTTATGGACACCTCCTACGCGGAAGAGGCCGGCCTGAAGTCGGCGACCTTCGAGGTTCAGGCGCCCTACGCCTACGGCACGCTGAGCGTCGAGGCCGGCACCCACCGCCTCGTGCGTATCAGCCCCTTCGACAATCAGGGCCGCCGCCAGACGTCGTTCGCGGCCGTCGAGGTCATCCCCCTCATCGAGACGACTGACCACATCGAGATCCCCGAGTCCGAGCTGAAGGTGGACGTCTTCCGCTCCTCGGGCCCCGGCGGCCAGTCCGTGAACACGACCGACTCGGCCGTGCGCATGACCCACATCCCCACGGGCATCGTCGTGTCCATGCAGGATGAGAAATCCCAGATCCAGAACCGTGCGGCCGCCCTGCGAGTCCTGCAGTCCCGCCTCCTCGTGCTGCGTCACGAGGAAGAGCAGGCGAAGAAGAAGGAGCTCGCCGGCGACGTCAAGGCGTCGTGGGGCGACCAGATGCGCTCCTACGTGCTCCAGCCGTATCAGATGGTCAAGGACCTGCGCACCGAGTACGAGTCCGGCAACCCCCAGTCCGTCTTCGACGGCGACATCGACGGCTTCATCAACGCCGGAATCCGCTGGCGCAAGAACGAGCAGAAGGCAGCTCAGGACTGAGCGACGCCCATACGCACTACCCGGCCCCGGCCTCGTCGATTCATGAACGAGGCCGGGGCCGGGTAGCGTGTCCAAGTGTCCCCAGGTGGAGGGCTGAGCGCCACACCGCCTGTTTTCCGCGTGTCGTAGCCGGGTCGTGACCCGATCGTTACCTAATCTGACAGGGACTATTGACCCCGATCGGACGGTCCCATGATTCGTTTTGAAGATGTCACCATGGTGTACACGCCAGGTGCCCAGCCCGCGCTGGACCACGTCTCGCTGGAGGTGGAACGCGAAGAATTCGTGTTCCTCGTCGGCAAGTCAGGTTCCGGTAAATCCACGTTCCTGCAGCTCGTCATGCGCGAAATAAAGGCGACCAGCGGGAAGGTGTGGGTGCTCGGCAAGGACGTGTCCAAGTTGTCCACGTGGGCGGTTCCAAAGCTGCGCCGTCAGATCGGCACGGTCTTCCAGGACTTCCGACTGCTGCCCTCCAAGACCGTGTACGAGAACGTCGCTCTGGCCATGCAGGTCATCGGCAAGCCTCGCCACGCGATCGAGACGGCCGTCCCGGACGCCCTCGAGCTGGTGGGCCTGTCCGGCAAGGAATCGCGCCTGCCGCACGAGCTGTCCGGCGGTGAGGAACAGCGTGTCGCGATCGCGCGCGCCATGGTGAACCGTCCCGAGCTGCTGCTCGCGGACGAGCCCACCGGCAACCTTGACCCGGAGACGTCGCTGGGCATCATGCGTCTCCTCGACCGAATCAATCGCACGGGCACGACCGTCGTCATGGCTACCCACGACGCGGACATCGTGAACCAGATGCGTAAGCGCGTCATCGAGCTCGCCAGCGGCGACGTCGTGCGCGACCAGAACCGCGGCGTCTACGGGGCCGGGAGGTAAGACTAGTGAAGCTTCGTTTTATTCTGTCCGAGGTCGGCAAGGGCCTGTCGCGTAACCGCGCGATGAGCGTCGCCGTCATCCTCGTGACCTTCGTGTCCCTCCTTTTCGTGGGCATCGCGGGCCTGACCCAGATGCAGGTGTCCAAGATGAAGTCGGAGTGGTACGACAAGATCGAGGTCACGATCTACATGTGCGCCATCAACGACGCGGCCGCGAACTGTAACGCAACCGAGGCGACCGACGCGCAGATCGACGCGGTGCGCCAGAAGCTGGCGTCCGCCGAGATGACCCCGTACGTGGCCAAGGTGTACGAGGAGACGAAGGAAGAGGCATACGAGAACTTCCAGCGTCTTAACGGCAACAACGCCCTGACCCAGTGGACCACTCCGGAGATGCTCCAGTTCGCGTTCCGCATCAAGCTGGTCAATCCCGAGCAGTACTCGGTGGTCAAGGAGGAGTTCTCCGGGACCGCGGGCGTGTCCGAGGTGCGCGACCAGCGTGAGGTCGTCGAGCCGCTGTTCCGCGTGCTGGGCGCCGCCCGCACGGCTGCGCTGGGCCTCGGTGCGATCATGGTCGTCGCCGCGATCCTGCTGATCTCGACGACGATCCGCCTGAGCGCCATGAGCCGTGAGCAGGAAACCCAGATCATGCGTTACGTGGGTGCCTCGAACCTGTTCATTCAGGCCCCCTTCATGATCGAGGGCGCGCTCGCCGCGCTGGTGGGCGCCGCCTTCGCGATCGGCACCCTGTTCGCGGGCGTGCACTTCATCGTCCAGGGGTGGATGGCCCCGTCGTTCCGCTGGACGAACTTTATCGGCATGGGCGAGGTCGCGATCATGACGCCGATCCTCGTCCTGGCGGCGGTGGCGCTGGCGGTTATTGCCTCGGCCTTCTCGCTCGCGAAGTACACGAAGGCGTGAGTCTCATGTCCCTCTCCTCGCATCGTCCCGGTCGTCGCGCGCTGCGCGCCGGCGCGCTGGCCCTCGCAATCGCCTCGTTTGCGGCGATGAGCCAGGCCCTGCCCGCGCGTGCGGACGATGAGCGCGACGCCGCCGCGAACGCGGCCGCCGAGGCCGAGGCGACGGTCAACGCCCTGCAGTCGCAGCTGGAGGGCATCGACGCGTCGCTCGCCCAGGTGTTCATCGACCTGCAGGCGCTCAACGGGCAGATCCCGGTGGCTCAGGCCGCCTACGAGAGCGCGACCGCGACGTATGACCAGAAGACCCGTGAACATGCGACGATCATGGGTGAGCTGAGCGCCGCTCAGGGCGAGCAGAGCCGCATCGGTCAGTCGCTGAACCAGGCGACCACGCAGGCCGACGACGCACAGCGCGCGATCGCTGACCTCGTGCGTCGCAAGTACCGCGAAGGCAACGTCGACCCGGTCGCCGTCGCCCTGACGGCGGGCGGCACCGAGTCGATCACCGACCGTGCGGCGGCGGCCGACATGGCGCTGCGCACGGAGAGCCAGACGATGACGGCCGCGCTGGACGTGTCCTCGTCCCAGCGCACCCAGGCCACGCGCCAGGACGCCATCACGGAGCGTATCTCCGACCTTGAGGTCAAGGCCGCACAGGCTGAGGAGGAGGCGAAGCAAGCCAAGAACGAGGCCGACGCCAAGCTCACCGAGCTCAACAGCCTCAAGGAGCAGGCTCAGGCCAAGCAGGCCGAGTGGGACGCCCAGAAGGGCCAGGTCGAGGCCTCCCTCAGCCAGGCGGAAGCCGACTACCAGGCGCGCAGCGCCGAGCTGGCGGCCATCGACGCGGCGAACCGCGCATCGGGCGCCTCCTACGTGTCGGCCTCGGGCTTCCGTAACCCCCTCGACATTCCGATCGTGGTCACCTCCCCGTTCGGTATGCGCTACCACCCCGTGCTGGGCGTCATGAAGGGCCACTCGGGCACCGACATGGCCGCCGACTGTGGCACGATCATCCGCGCCGTGGCCTCGGGCTACGTGAACGCCGTGTCCTCCGATGTGTCGGCAGGCAACTACGTGGATATCAACCACGGCCTCGTCGGCGGCAACTCCGTCATCACCGAATACCTGCACATGCAGGCGCAGTACGTGTCCCCGGGCCAGTACGTGAACGCGGGCGACGCGCTGGGCGAGGTCGGCTCGACCGGCTACGCGACGGGCTGCCACCTGCATTTTGGTGTTCTTCAGAACGGAAGTTATGTTGAACCGATGGATTATTTGTAATCCGCGTTAGGATGGACCCTCGTAGCGATTTCGCTGCGGGGGTCTTTCCGCATGAGCCGCGGAAACCGAGTCTGAAAGGAGGCAGCATGCCCAAGGAATGGAAGAAGCCCAAGCCCACGGAGGGGCAGCGCGCCAAGGCTGCCTCCGACGCGAAGAAGACGATAGCCCGCAATAAGAAGGCGCGCCACGACTACACGATCGAGGATACGTGGGAGGCCGGCCTGGTCCTCATGGGCACCGAGGTGAAGGCGCTGCGCATGGGCCGCGCGTCCCTCGTCGATGCCTGGGTCGAGATCAACGGGGGAGAGGCGTGGCTCTACGGCGCCAATATTCCCCTGTACTCGCAGGGATCGTGGACGAACCACGCACCCACGCGCAAGCGCAAGCTGCTGCTGCACCGCGCGGAAATCGACCGCATGCAGGATCGCGTGGCCGCGAAGGGCTACACGATCGTGCCCCTGGAGCTGTACTTCATCGGTGGCCGCGTCAAGGTCGAAATCGCCCTGGCCAAGGGCAAGCAGGAATGGGATAAGCGTCAGGCACTGCGTGAGAAGCAGGATCAGCGCGAGGCCGAGCGCGCGATGCGCCGCTACGTGAAGCAGGCCCGCAGGTAAGGGAAAGAAGGCGATTGCGTGCGAGGTTCTGTCAGGATTTTTCGTCGTGATCTTCTGAGGCTGGTGCGTGTTCCGGCCGCGTGGATTGTCATCATCGGTATGGCGTTCGTGCCCGCGCTTTACGCGTGGTTCAACATCGTCGGGTTCTGGGATCCGTACTCGCAGACCTCCCACATTCGTGTCGCCGTCGCGAACGAGGACGAGGGAGCGACTAAGGACCAGATCGGCACCGTGAACGTCGGTGCGATGCTCGAGACTCAGCTGAAGCAGAACGATCAGCTGGGCTGGCACTTCGTGAGCGCCGACGAGGCGCGCGCCGAGGTGGAACGCGGGGACTCCTACGCGGCCTTCGTCATCCCGGCGTCTTTTTCGCGTGACCTGACGGGCATCGTTGACGGCACGTACGTCAAGCCGAATATCCAGTATTACGTCAACGAGAAGAACAACGCGGTGGCCCCGAAGATCACGGGGGCGGGCGCGACGGCTCTGGACCGCCAGATCAACTCCGCCTTCGTCTCGACGGTGGCGAAGGTGCTGTCGGAGAAGGCGTCCGAGGCCGGGGTCAGTATCGCGAACGACGCTGACCAGAAGCGTTCGGATGTGTCCGCGTCGGTGTCAGAGGCCTCGGCCAAGCTGGGCAGCGCCTCCCAGACCCTGGACGGTATGGGGGAGAAGATCGACGCGGCGAAGGCCTCGGTGGCCTCGGCTCGCACGACCCTGAGCGAGCTGGACGCGGCCGTCTCGGAGATGTCGACGTCCCTGGACCAGGCGGACCAGCTGGTGAGCGACTCCCGCACGTCGCTGGCTTCCTTCTCGAGCCAGATGGGCGGTGCCCTCGATGGCCTGTCCGCGAACGCGGCGAGCGCTCTGGCGGGAGTGTCCGCGAATGCGGGAACCCTCGACGGCGCTGTGCAGGGCGCGTCTGGGCGCGTGGGCGGACTGCTCACCGAAGGCACGTCGATCAACGACTCGGTGGGTGACGTGCTCGCGGAGCTGAATGCCCTGGGGATCGGGAACCTGCCCGCCGCGGGCACGGCACTGACCGACCTGACGAACCAGAACGCCGCGCTGTCGACGGCCCTGGGTAGCCTGACGACCCTCAACTCGGACCTGTCGGCAACGTCCACGTCGATTTCGAACGCGCTGACGTCAGCCTCCGACGCGTCCGCGGCCGTGTCGGCCTCGGTGACGAACGCGCGCAGCGGAGTGTCCGCCCAGCTGCCCGCGATCTCCTCGGCACTTGACGATTTCTCGAGCGCGTCCTCGTCGATGCGCGGCTCGCTGGACACGCTGCGCAGTCAGCGCGAGCAGGTGTCGGGCCTGCTCGACCAGCTCGATTCCCTCTTGGACGGGGCGAAAACGGCGACCCAGACCAGCTCGACGAATGTCGCCGCGATCAAGACCGACCTCGACTCGGTGGCCACCGACATCTCCTCGCTGTCCTCCTCGAACACGCTGCGCGACCTCGCGGACTCCCTCGGGGTCAACGCCGAATCGATCGCCTCCTTCATGGCCTCGCCGACGCAGATCGAGACGAAGGCCGTGTACCCCGTGGCCGCCTACGGTTCGGCGATGGCCCCGCTGTTCACGAACCTGGCTCTGTGGATCGGCGCGTTCTCGCTCGTCCTCCTCCTGAAGCTCGATGTGGATGAGGAGGGCATCGGCCCCACGTCCTCTGCCGCCAAGTACATGGGCCGGTGGATGCTTCTCGCCTTCTTTGGGGTCATTCAGGGGCTCGTTGTGTCGATCGGCGACCTGATTATCGGCGTGCAGACGGTGTCGCGTCCGGCGTTCGTGGGGACGGCGATGATCATCTCGCTGGTGTTTGTGTCGATCGTCTACATGCTCTCCACGTGCTTCCAGCACATCGGCAAGGGCCTGTGCGTCATCATCATGGTCATGCAGATTCCCGGGTCTGCCGGCCTGTATCCGATCGAGATGCTGCCGTCCTTCTTCCGCTTCCTGCACCCGCTGTTCCCCTTCACCTACGGCATTAACGCGCTGCGTGAGATCGTGGCCGGCTTCTATGGGCACACTTACCTGTCGTGCCTGGCGGTTCTCGGTGCCGAGGCGCTGGTTGCCTTCGCGATCGGCCTCGCGCTGCGTCCGTTCTTGGTGAACTTGAACGCGATGATCACGCGCGACCTGGCGTCCTCCGGGCTCTTCCTGGCCGAGGCCACGCGCGTCCCCTCCAGCCGCTACCGGCTGAGCCAGATCGTGGCGGCCTTGGCCGATCACGACGGCTTCCAGCGCTCGGTGAGCGGCCGTGCCGCGCGTTTCGAGCGTCGTTACCCGACGATCCGCCGCGCCGCGATCATTCTCGGGGTTATCGTTCCGGTGACTCTGGCCGTCCTGTCGGTCGCGAACGTCGCGGAGGTGCCGATCATTCTGGGCGCCTGGATCGTCTGGGTCCTCCTCGTCATCACCTTCCTGATCGGCCTGGAGTACCTGCGCGAGGCCTTGGCGCGTCAGCAGCTCCTCGGCGCCATGGACGAGCAGGACGTGCGTTCCCTGCTCACCCGCCGCGTGCAGGGCGCGCGCTCGCGTATCGCGCTGGGTGCGGCCGCGGTGGGTGCGTCGATCTCGTCGGCGCTGGCGTCCTCCCTCGGTGAGCGCGGGGGAGAGGACACGGACGAGGCCGCCCCCGACCTCGTCGATGAGGACGGCGCGAGCGACGCGTCGGAGGCGGCGAAGGGAAGCGAGCAATGAGGACCATCTGGGCTATCTACCGCGCCGATCTGCGCCGCGCGCATCGGTCCCTGATCGCCAGCGTCGTTGTCTTCGGACTGGTCGTCATTCCGTCGCTGTTCACGTGGTTCAACGTGGCGGCGTCGTGGGACCCGTTCGGGAACACGAAGAGCCTGCGCATCGCGATCGCAAACACGGACGCGGGCTACAAGTCGGACCTTGTGCCGCTGCGCATCAACATCGGCGATTCCGTGGTCTCCGCGCTGCGCAAGAACGACAACTTCGACTGGGTGATTGACTCCGAGGATGCGGCCATCGAGGGGACGCGCTCGGGCGAGTACTACGCGGCCATCGTCATCCCGCCGGACTTTTCGCGCGAGATGCTCACCTTCTTCGACGGGGGAGCGTCCTCCGCGCCGATGACGTACTACGTCAACGAGAAGAAGAACGGTATTTCGCCGAAGATCGCGGGCCAGGGTGCCGAGGCCGTGAGTGCTCAGGTGAATCAGATCTTCGTGCAGACCCTCTCCGAGGTCGCCCTCGATACGGCGACGTCGGTCGGGAGTGCGCTGTCGTCGCCCACAGCCGTCAATACGGTGACGGCGCTCGATAACCGAGTGCAGACCGTCGCTTCGCGCCTGCGTACGGCGGCGGATAGCGCGGACGCGTACGCGTCGCTCGTGGGATCCTCGGTGACGCTCATCGACTCGACGGCCACGCTCGTGGACGGGCTGGGGAGCGCGAAGGGACCTGCGCAGTCCGCGGTCTCGAGCGCTCAGGCGGGGGCCAGCGGCTTCGGATCCGCTGCATCGGCTGCGGTCTCCTCGGTGTCCGACGCGATCTCATCCTCGCAGTCCTCGCTGTCCTCCCTGTCGAGCGCCGTCGAGAGCGTGTACGCGAACGGCTCGACGAGCGCGTCGGATGCGGCCTCGACGCTGCGCTCGCAGGCCTCCGTGCTGGACACGCAGGCCACCAGCTTCGCGTCCATCAAGACGACGCTCGGGGCGCTGCCGGGCTCGCCCGTTTCCCAGTCCTCGCTGGATCGTCTGCAGGCGGCCTCCGACCGGCTAACCGAGGTTGCGAACGGGCTGCGCGCCGCCGCCTCCGAGCTGGACTCCAAGGTCGCGAATGCCGAAGCTGGGCACACGACGGTCAACGGCCTGATCGCCCAGGCGCGCTCCGCGGTCGACGGCCTGTCCTCCGACTACGAGAACAACCTGCGGCCCCAGCTTGAATCGCTGGCTGCCACCCTGGCCTCGGCCCAGTCGTCCCTGAGCGCCGTGCGAACGTCCCTGGAGGGCGCGACGTCCACTGCCTCGAACGGTAGCGGGAGTGCGCGCGAGGGGCTGACCCAGCTGCGCAACAATCTGACGGGCGCGGCCACGAGCCTGCGCGAGGCGGCCGGTAAGCTCGACTCCCTGCACGCTTCGATCAGTGAGGCGCTTGCCAGTGGCGACCTGACGACGCTGGGAACGGTCATCGGGAATAATCCCGAGGCCCTGGCTGCAGCCATCGCGGCCCCCGTCGGCGTGGAGAAGACTCCCGTTTACCCGGTCGCGAACTTCGGCTCCCAGATGGCGCCCTTGTACACGATCCTGGCGCTGTGGGTGGGCTCCATCCTGATGGTCGTGTCGCTGCGCTCGGACGTCACGGACGCCACCGTCGCCGACGGTCTGCCGGAAGGCGACCCGCTGCGCGCGACCCTCACCGCGAAGCCCGTCGGCCTGGCCGCCGGATACCTGGGGCGCTACATGATCTTCGGGACGATCGCGCTCGCCCAGGCGACCCTGGTGGGGCTGGGCGACCTGTACTTCCTGAAGGTCCAGCATGCTCACCCGCTGCAGTTCATGGGCACCCTGTGGCTGACGGCCGTCGTGTTCTCCTTCCTGCTGTACACGCTTATTGCGACGTTCGGGAACGCGGGTAAGGCCCTGGGCGTGCTGCTCCTGGTCCTGCAGATTTCGGGCGCCGGGGGAGCGTTCCCGCTGGCGATCCTGCCGTCCTTCTACTCGTCGATCTCGCCGTTCCTGCCGGCCACGCACGCTATCACGGCGCTGCGCGCGTCGATCGCCGGGTACGCGGGGCACGAGTACGCGGACGCCATGTGGTTCTTGGCTTCCTTCATCCTGTTCGCCGCGTTCCTGGGGCTGGCGCTGCGCCCGCTGCTGGTGCGCAAGAATCGGCGCATGGTTGAGAAGCTGGAGTCCACGAAGCTTCTCTGAGGCGCCTGTTTTCCCTTGACGGACGGTGGCTGCGGGCGTAAACTGATGTGTCCGACGGTCTGCGCTAACGCGGGCGTCGGGGAGTTGAAAACTCAAGAGGGGATGATCGGTTTCGACAGTGGTCGTCGATCGAAGTGAAGCGAGCCGAGAATGTGCGCTCAACTCGTTAACGATGCGTGCAAACCAATAGGTGCCGAACAGAATCGCACCGACTACGTTCTCGCTGCCTGATATCGCAGCCTGAACCTTTAGTCCGTCAGCCCGGGAGTTGCTTCCGGCCCGGTGTCTGGCGTCGTCTAGGGAGCCACTGGGAGTCGCCCATGTTGGTGGGGCGGCTCCGACACTTCATCAACTGAGCCTATCCAGCGGTGAGTCTGCGCAATGCTGGGGGCTGAGAAATAAAACCGTAGACTGCGCTCGGAGAAGAATTCGGGGCCGGCCACTGGACGGGGGTTCGATTCCCCCCATCTCCACCCTACACCCCGGAATCTCATTGAGATTCCGGGATTTTTACTGCGCTTGCAACGATTTTCACCCGCCCACTGCCCCGGGCGCATGTATCAGGATGTATCAGGATGTACCATCGATAGTGGCGCAGGCGTGGCGCATGCAGTGGAAAAAGATCCTGCGCCACTCGACATGGAGGAGGACACATGAGCGGCCGCCGATCGTTCGGCTCGATCCGCAAGAATCGCTCGGGCAGGTACGAGGCCCGCTACACCGGACCTGACGGCGGCAAATACACTGCCGGACGCTCGTTCGTCCGCAAGGGCGACGCCGGCGCCTTCCTCGCTCGCACCGAGGCCGAGATCAGCGCCGGGCACTGGACCAGCCCCAAGAAGGCCCGCGAGCGCGAGCGCGCCGAAGGGCAGGCTGTCGCGCGCGCGGCGATGACGTTTGCCGAGTGGTCGGCGCGGTGGCTCGCCTCGCTCGAGCGACTGGGCCGCACGCCAAAAACGATTCAGACGCACACCTATCGGATGCGACGCCTTGTCGAGCGGTTTGGAACTCAGCCGCTCGGCTCAATCAGCGTCGAGGATGTGGATACCTGGTACCAGGATGTCTGGCGCGAGCACGGGCCAGGCGTCGCCCGCCCCGTCTACATGACTCTCTCCGCGTGCATGAGCGCGGCGGTTAAGGCTGGGCACGTAGAGGCGACGCCTTGCCGCGTTCCGGAAGGGCAGAAGCACGTGCCGACGCGGGATCGTGAGCGTCAGGTCGCTACTCCCGAGGAAGTCCAGGCCGCGGCGAACGCCATGCCCTCTCATTTGCGCGTCGCCGTGCTACTCGCGGCGTGGTGCCAGACCCGCCTCGGCGAGGCAATCGGCCTACAGCGACGCGACCTCGACCTCGACGCCACGCCGCCGAGCCTGCGGATTGAGCGTCAGGTGCAGTACCTGACTGGTGTCGGCCCGGTCGAGACCCCACCGAAAAGCGCGGCTGGCGTGCGTGAGATCGTCATCCCCGCCTCCCTCGTGCCCGCGCTACGCGCACATCTCGACATACACGTCGATGCCGCGCCTACGTCCTGGCTCCTGCACCCCGAGAGCACTCGGGGTCTGCCGATCCACCCAAACTCCCTGCGCACGTCCTGGGAGAAAGCACGCACCGCTGCAAACATCCCATGGTTCAAGTTCCACGACCTCCGGCATACGGGCCTGACAATCTTCGCTCAACAGGGCGCTACTCTTGCCGAGCTCCTCCACCGAGGCGGGCACAGCGACGTAGACGTCGCGCTCAGGTATCAACACGCGACCCGCGAGCGCGATGCAGCGCTGACAGCGAGGATGGACGCGGCCGTGCTAGTCTGACCCCGCGCAGATCGCTGGAGGCATTGAGGAATTCTGATAACGCAAGGAGGCCCCCTCCCACCGGAATCCGGTGGGAGGGGGCCTCATGTTGTTCCGGGGCATATTATTCCTGCTCGCCCTCGGTGGGAATAATATGCCCGATTTTCGCACGTCTAACCGACGAACTCGACCCGCGCCTCCTGTCCTCCGTTACGCACTATCATGGCGGCCTGGGCGACCGCCAGACGGTACATGCTCAGGCATGGGATAGCCTGAGCATGCGGGCAGTGCGCCTCGTACGCGGCCTGCGTCGCGTACATGGGGTACACGACACTTGAGGAGTCGATGAGCTTCTCGTCGTCCTCTGCCACGGACAGCAGCTTGTCGACGAGTGAGACAAACCTGCCCTCGTACTCGCTCAGCGCCATGTCGATACTGAGCGGATCCCTGGGTCTATGGGTCCCAGTCTCCCAATGGGACACCACAATCTGCGTAGTCGGCGGGGTCAACAGCGACCCGAGCTCGCGCTGCGACAGCCCCAGGCCGATCCTGCGGACGAACAGGTTGACCGACTCAAAAACGGCCACGTCCTACCTCCTTTTGTTTATTGGAATATATCACACTCCCTCTTTTTGCTGGAGCCATGCTTCTAGCTGCGGGGCAACGGGGCGCTCCGCGTGGGTGCGCAGGCGATCATAGTGCGCGGTCTGCGCACTGGAGGTGTGCCTGGCTGCGATCGATACGTCGCGCTCGCTCACCCCGGCCGCCAAGGCTAGGGTGATCATCGATACACGCAGCCCGTACGGCGTGCACCCGGGTACGCCGGCCGAGCGCAGGAGCCTCTGGAAGCGCGCGCGCTCGCACGCTTTGGTCCACGCCTGGCCGGTGCGCGGGTTGCAGAGTAGCGGCCCGAGCGTGCGCTCCTCGGCATGCCGCGCCAGGATACCGGCCGTGGAAGGCGGGAGGGTGATTATCTCCCGCCCCGGGGTTTTCGTCGCGGACACTGCCAGGGTGACCGCCTGGTCGCGCGTCCCAAGATCGGTGACGCGCAGGCCTCGTGGCTCACCAGGGCGCAGCCCGCTCAGGAGCCAGAGGTGAACCTGAGCGGCGAGCTCGCCGCCCTCCCACGTGAGGGACGCATCCAGGAGACGGGCCGCATCCTCGCGTCCCAGCCACGGCCTGGCGGTGATCCCCACGCGCGGAGCGCGGATGAGGACCGTTGGGTCATCACCGCGCGCACCCACCTCCACGAGCCACCTGTACCAGACCCGCAGGTGAGACAGGTCGCTGCGGATCGTGCGCCCGCTGATCCCCGCGTCCCGGCGGCGGGCGATCCACTCCTCGATATCCTGACGCGACGCGCTGATGGGATCAGCGTCCCGCTCAGCGAGATACCTTGCCCACAGGGAGAGGAGATACCCGCGATTTTCACGGGTACGCCCGTTCAATCGGGCGAGATGAAGACCAATGTAGTCCATAATTCGGAGGGGAAACAAGGAAGGAGGGGCGCCCCATGTGGGGCGCCCCTCTCCTGTGCCTCAGTCCTCGGTCACCTCGCCCTCACGCTTGTTCTCGGCGACGATCGCCCAGAAATCATCTCCGGCGACTGTGAAGTAGAAGCCCTGCTCGTGCAGGTACTCCACGTTCTGCTCGGGATCGTAGGCCCGGTACCAGTCGCACGCCTCGGAAGCAATCGCCTCCAGGTCGTACTCGGTCGCGTCCAGGAACTGCGCCAACGCAGCGACAGCATCCGCGATAGTCGCGTAGCGAGCCTCTTCACCCGTCTTCTCGATGATGGCGGTGAGATCAGCAGCGGTGTGAATGGTCATTGTGTGCTCCTTCCGAGCGGGTTTCAGGCTTGCCCTCGTGGCTTCCTGATATATATAAATATATATAACTAGCGAGGGTATGTCAACCCCGATGCTCCCTTTTAGATGTGTTGCATGTCACACGATGTCAGCATGTGGTCACACTCCCCTCATAAACAAGAGGGCAGCCCCACACCCTCGATTGGGGTGCGGGGCTGCATTCTTGTTCTACGGATGGACACGGGACGGGTAGGACGCCATGAGGCCCGACGCCCCCTTCGCGAGGGCCTGCTGCGCCTGAGCCTCGTTGACGATGATGTGCGCGATCGTCGGTTTGCCTGATGCGTTCAAGCGGTTCCAGACGTCCGCGCCGGCGTTCCACTCCATCCCAATGACATCCCACTCGGAGAAGTCCGAGGCCGCGACCTCGTTCGGGTACAGCATCGCCATGACCTTGTACCCGCGAGCCTTCGCGCGCTTCGCGCCGGTCCCCTTCGCGAACACCTTCCACAAGACCCTGCGCTCCGGATGGCCACCGAACGCCGTGTCCAAATAATCGAACAGCTGCTCTTCGGCCGCCAGGTCACCCGGATTGAGTTGGTCTTCCGAGGACGTGGTCTTGTGATCGACCGCGAGCACGATGTCATCAGGCACCTGATCGATGATGTCCGTCAGCCGCATGAACCCGCCCGAGGCCTGGCGAAGCGTGCGCAGCGTCGACCACGGGGTGTTCCAAATCTGGTAGTCCGTGCCCGGCACGGTTCGCGACGTCTTCCAATCGTGGATGGCGACGAACTCCCCCGAGGCGCATCGCCTCACGGACAGCTCGAGTGCCTTAAACCCGGCACGCAACGAAGCGGTAAGGCCCGTCTGCGTGAATTCCGGGAATTCGGTCCCGCCCATCCGATGACTGATGTAGAACGGGCGCCGCGACAGGAAGGCCGTCACGATGTCCACGCCCGCCGGAATCACTGGCGTCGCCGGAGCACGCAGTGACAGGCTCACATCCCCACCCGCGCGCCGGCGCACGCGCACGACGCCAGCCCTGTCACCGCCTGCGCGCCGGCGCTCGTAGACAATGAGATCAGGCACGTGCGATCACCTGCACCGCGAGGCCGTTAGAGCCCTGCGCGTTCGGGTAGGTGACGATCATGTCCGCCGGCTGCGAGCCCGTGCGACGCGCCAACGTCACCGTCTGATAGTTGAGGCCCTCCTGCGACGCGAAGGCAAGCTTTTCCCAGCCCTCAGAGACAGTCACCTGCTCCGAGGACTCAACTGCGCTTGTCCGCTCGAACGCGAACCCCAGCACCACACCCTCGCCCGCGAGCGCGGGAGCCGTGCAGGTCGTGGTCTCGGTCGGCGGGGCCTGGCGCTTCTTGACGTCGCCTGCCGTGATGGTGGAGGCTCCTCGGATCGAGGCGGCTGCCCAGCCGACCTCCGCATTCTGGCTCAGCGTCAGCGTGACAGTGGGCGCCCACGGTCCGGTGATGACGACGGCGCGCATCGTGCCAACCCAGTACGGGGCGACAATCTGTTCCCAGCCCTGCGGGACGGTCAGGTTCGCCGGCGTGCCCTGCGCTTTCTCGTTCAGGCCGATCACGATCTTGTCGCCGGCCTTCCCATCGATCTTGATCGTGACGGTCTGGCCGACGACCTGACCGGCTGCGCTGGCGACGAGCGTCGGGCCAGCTGCGGGAGCAGGCGAGGGAGTCGGGGACGGCGCAGGGGCAGCGCCAGAGACGAGAAAGTAAAGCGTGCCATCCGGGAGGGCCTGCGCTTCGGCCTCTGTCGAGCAGACGGTAATGCCGACGCGCTTCAGGGCTTCGGCGAGTTCGGCCTTGGTCGCCAGGCCCGTGAGATCACTCGTATGGGCAACGCCCGCAACGTCGGCCTTAGTGGCCAGGCCCGCGAGTTCGGCCTTGGTCGCCAGGCCCGTGAGATCACTCGAGCGGGCGACGCCCGCAACATCACTCTTGGTGGCGTATCCGGCGAGGTCGGCGCGGCTCGGAAGGTCGGCGACCTGCTGGCGTGTGGCGTATCCGGCGAGGTCGGCTCGTGTGGCCAGTGTCGCCAGGTCGGTGCGCTTGGCGTATTCGCCGAGGTCAACCTTTCCACCTGCGGAGGCTCGGGCGAGGTCTTCCTTGGTGGCGAGCGGTTCGATAGCCTTCGCGATCGCTTTGTCCGTTCCTTGCTTCGTGTAGAGCGTGGGCTTTGCCATTGTCAGCCTCCAAAAGTGATTGTGTCCCCGTCGTCAGAGACGACGCCACTGATAGTCGCTGTGTCCCCATCGCCCGAGACATTCACGTCTGGGGTCCCGGTCTGGGGTGCCGGTGTTGGCGTCGCCTCGCCGGAGAACACGCTGGCGAGCGTGTAGGCCATGCCAGGCTTTAGCATGACTGTCGCTTCGCGCAGTGTCCGGCCGGGGACGCTGAGGCGCAGGTGGACCTGCGTCGGTTCCGTGAGGTCGAGGGGCAGCATGATCTGACCGCGCGGGTTCGCTGCCCGCGAGACAGGTCCGACTGCCATCATGGACGTGGCCTCCCCTGTCTTGGTCTTCAGGGTCGCCGTGATGTAGGCGAGGTGCTCAGGTGCGCCGTCGAGGCGCGTGACGTTCCCACTCACGATCGTTCCTCCCATTTGTCAACCTTCTCCTGTAGTCTGTCGAGGCGCTCATGCAGTCTGGCGTGGGCGTCGTGGGCATGCTCGTCAATGGTGCGCTGCGAAGACTCGCGCGCCGTCCTCTCATCGTGGAGCTCGGCGGCCATCTTGGAGCCACGCTCATCGATTCGTCCGACGCGCGCTTGCACGGAGCTGAGGCTCTCGCCGTGCGCGTTGAGCGTCGCCTCCATCCGGGCGCCCTGATCGAGGAGGCCCGTCACCTGCTTTGACAGAGCACCGATCTGGTCCGATACAACCCAGACAGTCTCAATCGCCTTGTCGAGGTCGTCGCGGACATTCGTGTCGTGATTGTTCTTGATTTCCTTGTCCGCGCTCTTCGCCGCATCACGGGCCTCGGACGCGGTCTCCGAGATGTGCGCGAGCCGCGCGTCGAACAACCTGCCGACGTACCGTAGACCCGCGACGACTGCCGCGGCGGCAGCGCCAATGATGGCAACAACCGCCGCGACAATCGCTGTGACGACCTTCGGGTCGGCAATGATGTCAATCACGTGCGCTGTCCGGCTTGCCCGTCAGCTCATCGAGGGGCTGACCGCCCGGAGTAGCGGCGCCCACCCAATCAAGGATGCTCGCACCGTTAATACGGACGGCGGATAGCATCGTGTACACCGACCACGCGACGCCCAGGAACACGGACATCTGCGTGATGAGCAGACGCCACGTCGCCGGGTAAGAGCCGGAGACCCACACGGCCGCGGTTGTGACGAGAGCGACCGCGACGAGGAGACCCACACGGCGGCGTCGCGTCCACCACGGCTTGTCCAGCGCAGCCTGAACCATCGGCCACACCACGCCGACAACGACAGTCGTGATGAAGGGGTCCGACTGAAGCCCCATCAACAGCTTATCCATCTCTCATTCCCCCTTCTCCGCGCCCGCGAGCGCCGCGTTTATGGCCGCGTTGGTGACGGCTCCGTAGTATTCGTCGACCTCGACGCCGACCGCGCTTTGTAGCTGGCCGACTACGCGGTCGTGGGCCTCGTCCGAGGCATCGCCCCAGACGCCGTCCGGGTCAGCGCCAATGACCGACTGGACGTACTCGACGCCCAGGGGGAACTGCCTGCCGCCCCACGAGCTCGCCGCCACGACCGCGTACACGCGGCGCGTGGTGTCGGGACCGAGGACGTTGTCCGCGGCCGCGCCAACCGCGCGCTGGATTCCCGTGATGTCCGTGTAGCCGCCGGATGAGCCGGTGGCCGCGTCGGAGTAGTAGGGGCGGATGACCGCGCACACGGCGTCCCAGTCGCGGGACCGGCGGTAGACTCCACCGCCGTTGGACTGGGAGCCCGCAGTGCCCGAGGAGGTGTTGCCCTCGATGGTCTGCACCCACGACCCGTAGTTCGCTTCGACCAGGCCGACGTGGTCGGCCATGCCGTCCCCGTCCCAGTCGAAACAGATGAGGTCACCTGGGGCTGCGCTCGACGGGTCGACGAGCTGACCAGCTGCCCGCGCGGCGTTGATGCCGTATGGCACATATGCGAAGTCCCCGCCGGGGATGACGGATACGCCGTCATCGTCGGTCAGGCACCATGAAGCGAACATGGCGCAGAACGGCACACCACTCGTCCCGTAGTAGGCCCCGTGCTTATCGGCGTACCAGCGGCCATAACGGGACCCCTCCTCCGGGTCGTCCCAGCGGCTGTAGCCGATCTGGCTCGCAGCCCAGGCGAGCGCCTTAGATGCTGTCATGCTCATCGCGTGACCTCCTCGTAGGGGAACTTGATGGGCGTGACAACGTCGGCCGGAGTATCGGTCGCCGGAGGCATGGACTCCATGAGTTCTTCGATAGTCAGTTCCATATGTCTCTCCTCAATCGGGTAGACGAAACCCCCCCGGACGGGATTGTCCGAGGGGCGAGTTCAGTTGTCGGCGGTCAGTAGCCGAGGGCCATCCACGCGAAGGAGTGCCGCTCCTCCGTGGTCACGCCGGGGATCATCGGCCTGAAGCCGTTTCTGTCGAGCACGTCCACGCAGAACTGCCTGCCGTTCTTAAAGTTCCAGCCGGCCGGGCCGGAGCCGTACAGCGGCGTGATGCTGACGGACACGCATTCGTGCGGAAATGGGGTGCTGAAGTCGACTCGTGGCATGTAGAGGTTGCCGAACGCTATCTCGGCGCTGGACACCGCGACTCGGCCGCCCTTGATGAGGCCGGGCTGGACCGTCGGACTCAGGCCCGCACCCACGGGCATATCCCCGACGGCTGCTAGCTCCATTTGCAGATTCGACTCTGCCGCCCAGGACCGGCCATCCCACACCCTCACGGCGTTAAGGTCGGTCCTCCACACGTAAACAGGCTGCGCCGCCGAGGCCACCAAGCCAGCAGCCGCGAGCGCGGACACGTACTGCGCCGCCGCCGTTTCCGAGGCACAAGCCTTGTAGGAGGGGATCGACAGGGATAGGGCCAGCAGGTCCTGTCGCTGGGCGGGGTCTGTGGGTGAAGGGACTCGGTGTCCCCGCTGGTCGATGTAGCTCATGCGGTGTCCTATCGGGAGGTGGTGTAGGTGATGCGGATTGAGAGGCTGTCTCCAGTGGCCTGGATGCCGCCGTATGTCTGGCCGACGAGGGCGAGGCCAGTGCCCGGGGTCAGGAGCTGGGAGGCAATGCGCGTGATGTCGACTGTCAGGGATATTGCGCCCACCTGGACGGGTGTGCTGATCGTCGCGCCCGCCTGGACTGGTCCGGTGTCCGCATAGGTGGCCGGAGCAAGCTGCGCTGACCACGCGGCTGACGTCGGGTGCGGGCGTAGTGTCAGCGCGGCGCCCGTGACCGTGATGCGTCCGAGCGCCTCGGCTTGGCGTCCGTAGGTGGCAAGGCCTGTGAGGCGGTGGCCGCCGGTGGCTCCCTGCCAGGCTCCGCCGCCGCCGTGGCGGGTCCACGAGGTTCCGTCCCACGTGCCCGCCCACTGCGGGATCAGCACGGCTTCACTCACGGTCCGTGTCGGCGTGGTCAGCTGTTCCCACTTGGGGAGCGGGTTCTCTGGTTTGGGCGCCGGACCGAGCGCATGTAGCGCCCGGCCTGTGTCTGGATCGAGCAGCACGTGCGCGGTCTCGACGCCGTCCCAGTTGACGGACGTTGCTGAAATCTGGATCGGCGGCCCGCCGTACAGACTCACGTTGAGGGCGCGGCCGCCCTCGATGAGGCTGACCACGCGCGCGATCGCCGTCGGTGACCTGTCCGACCCATAGCGGGGAGGCAGATCGTCGGGCACCGTCGAGATCAAGTCCATCACGGGGCTGCTCACACGCTCACCTCCACGTCGGTCTTCTGCGTGCCCCTGTAGGTGAGGGGCACTTCGTATGCCGAGACGGTGCCCCACATCGTCTGCGTGGATGCAGCGTCCACGGGCCGCGTCGCTATCTCGACGTATGCGTCTAGCTGGATGCGCGGGTCCGGAGCATGCTGCACGGGGACTTTGATTTTCTTCCTAACCGAGTCTGCAAGCATTGCCTCGGCTGTGCGCTTGGCCTGCTCATAGCTCGTAATCAGCGGCGACGAGAAAAACCTCGGCACGATGCCATAGGGGCCATCGACGCGCATCGGTCCCGTCAGCTGATCGGCGATCGCTTGGAACGAGGGCGCGCCCTCGTCGCCGCTTTGCTGACCACGCGCGACCACCCGGTTATAGATTTTGTCTCGGCTCACCGAGGCCGCCACCCCGACGACCGTACCGTCCTCCCCATCCGAGAGGCGCAGCGCCGGCCGCGAGGTGGGCGGCGCGGCCGGCGGGGACAGATACATGATGCCGTCCCCGCCCTCGCGCACGGTGGCAGGCCAGGCTTTCGCAATCTCGTAGACAGCATCAATGCGGCTCTCACCCCAGGACATCGACGGGCACGGCCTGTCTCCGAGCGCCGGATCAATAATCACTCCGATACGCGCGCCGACCAAGCGTCGCAGCTCGGACGCGAGCGTGCCCGCCGGGTCCGGAGCCATCGGCTCCGTCAGCCTGTCCTCCTCAAGGCGCTGCATCAAGCTCTTGCCCGTCACTCGCACCGTGGACGGTCCCGGCTCAACCGAAGTGATGAGGAATCTCCCCATCGGGATCGTCCACCAGCCCGCGCCGACGAGCGACCCGACCGTCATACTCACGTGCAGGACTTGCCCGTAGCAGCCGAGCGGGTGCTCTGGGTCCACGGGGTCCCAGTCACGCCAGTCCTCCCCCTGCACAGCGCCCACACGGGGCACCGTCAGGGACAAGGTGCCCTGCACCTGCTGGCCAGCGTCCCACGACACCGCCCCATCCTCGACGGGGACCTCTCCCAGATACTGCGACCCCAGCCATGACTCCACGGCGGCAGAAACCGTGTAGCCGGACGTCAGCAGGTCTGCGGGAATCTCCTCGGCTCCGGTCGGGATGCTCATGCGTCCTCCTGCCAGACGGTCCTGTCGAACTGATCCCACGGCCACCGACGAGCATCCAAGCCGCTCCACGTCAGCCGTCGCTTATCGAAGTCGTTCCACGTCGACAACGTCAACGGAGTGTTCGGCTGCGGCAGATCGACAATCGTGCCCTTCAGCTGCCAGATGCGCTCGGCGACGTCGAGACGCGGCGCACGCTCCATCGACGCCGATGACACCGCCATCAGCGTCACAGGATCGACGTCGCACGTTCCGCGCCTGCATTGGACGCAGTGGAGCGGATTGTGGAAGATCGCGACCGGCGTCGGAGACACCAGGAGTGTCTTCATGGCCGGCGTGTCCTGCAGGTTCGTGCGAGCCGTGAGAGACACCGTGCCGCGCCCCATCGTGGGCGCATACACCACCAATGGCGTAGCCCGGCCCGGCACTTCATGCTCCGTGACCCTGAGCTTCAGCTCACGCTGGTCCGTGCCCTGCCACAGGACATTCACCGGCTTCAGGCCCGCCGCGTCAGTCATCAGCGACAGGCCACCCCACGAGCGAATCACCGGCTCCGACTCGACCGTGACGCCCCTCGACGTCGTCAGCCTGTACCTGATCGGCACGTTGATCGGGGCGAGCGGGTCACCAATAGTGCGCTGCAAGCCCGTGCTTTCCCACACCCCGCCACGCGGAGTCCACGTGAAGCCCGTGTCCGTGACGCCCTCGACATAGCACGATGCCCCGGCGGGGACGAGCGCCGGTGGAATCACGATCTGGACCCTGGGGGCCTGCCCGCCCCCCACAATCGCAACAGGCATCGACGACATATCGACATCTGCCTCGACCTCACGCGACGTCGAAACACCGCGAGCGCCGGTCCACTGGTGCGAGAGTGCTCTCGATGAGTAGCCGATGCGGCTCGGTGGGGTGTCTCCGTCGAAGAACTCCCCCGCTGCTGCCTCTAGTGCCTCTCCCGGGGTGGGCGCCGCGACAATGAGGACGTCATCGACGTACACCCAGCCCGGGAGAGTACCGCGCTCGGCCGCCGAGGTCGTGCGGGCCTCGAACCGAAGCCGCACGGCCGTCGCCCCAGATGGAGCCGTAAACGCCCACACGGGCCTATCCCCATCCGCGCTGGCGGCCAACAGCGCCGGAGGCTTCTCCGGGACGCTGCGGCCGCCCACGTTCCACTCCGGAGAGACAGCAACCGCGAGGCCAGGGCTCGTTCGCACGAGCGCCGAGATCGCGACCGTCTGCCCGCCAGCGACAGCGACTGCCGTTGGCGCGGCAGCCGGCCCCTGCGTGCCAGGCGGCACGTCGATGGCCAGATACTGCGGAGACTGGCGAGCATACCCGCCCCACGAGTCAGTATCCGAGCCGATCCTCACCGTGGCCGGAGCGATCTTCGCCCATTCTCGCAGCAAGTTCGCGAACGACGGATTGCGGCAAAGATTCTCACGAGCCACTACCTGCTCCTTCCAGCTAGTTGCTTACGGCGAACTAGAACGCCGGTGCTGATCGACTCGACATGCGCGCGGAATGCCTGCCCGTCGTCGAGCACAAGGTTGAGCTGCACGCCATCGAATGACGGCACAGCGTTTGCTCCACTGGCCGCGAGCGCACTGACGTCTGCCCACTGTCGGGCCGTGAGGATTGCCTCCCTCGTGCCCGTCTGGTTGACGGCTGCGGTGACTCCCGTGGGGAGCCATCCGCCGCGGTCGTACTTGCGAGCTCCGCCGTACCGGCCAACTGTTGGCGAGCCCCAGATGCCGGTGTGCCTGGCGCTGAGACCAGGCTTGGGCTCCTCGATCATCTGGCCTCCGCCTGCGTAGATCGCGACGTGATGGGCCGGTGCTCCCCAGAAGAGCAGGTCACCGGGGGCGGCCTGCGTCCAGGGGATCGGTGTGGAGCCGGACTGGTATCCGGCGGCCGTGAGGCGCGGCCACCCCAGGCCGAGCTGCTGGGCCGACCAGTAGACCAGGCCTGAGCAGTCCAGGCCTGGCGGGATGGCTGAGCCGCCCCAGACATAGGGGACTTGCATCTGGACGGCTCGCATCGCGGCGCCCACCAGGCCCGCCGACGATGCCTCGCCCGTCTTCTTCTTGAAGAAATCGGCGACGCCTCCGAGGAGCTTTTCGACCCCCCCGACGCCCAGCTCACCGATGACTCCAGGGGCGATATCCTTCATGAGCGCCCGCACCGGCTCTGTCACCAGCTTGATGACGGAACCAACTGGGTCTGCGAAGAACTCGGCAACGCCCTTCGCTGCGTCGGCGAACCAGCCAGCGATCCCGCCGCCCGCGAAGTGGGCGATGCCTCCTCCGGAGAAGCCAGCGGGGGCCTTGCCGGGGGTGCCGCCGGGGCGGCGCTTCGAGGCGGCGTAGTTCGCGGCGATGATGCGACTCGGGCCGATCTGTCGGACGAGCTCGGGGACGAGGATGGCCTCGCCCGGGGAGAGCATCGCCGGGATCGTGTCGTGTCCGGGGCTGTAGCCGGGGACGATTCCGCCGCCTGCGTATTCGGCGATCCTGGGGACCGTCGGCAGGGTGAGCGAGAGGCCGATCTTCGAGGCGACCGTCTCCACCATGGACTTCAACCCGTTGGTGTAGACGGTGTCAATGATGAAATTGACAGGCTTGGCCGCCACGCCCTTGACCTTGTTCCAGACTGTCTCTATCGCAGTCTTCATACCGTCGAATGTCGAGGACACACTCGACGACATCGACGTGAACACTCCGGTAACGCTGTTATAAACCCAGTCGACCGCGGCCTTTGCGGCAGTCTTGATGGCCTCCCACACTCCCGAGACGGTGGAGGCAATTCCGTTCCAGATCGAGGAGACAACGCCAGCGACCGTCGTGAAGACTGTGCTAACGACGCTCCACACAGTGTTGATGTACCAGGTGACGCCCGCGACGATGAGATTCCACGCGGTCGTCACTCCTGCGGAGATCGCCGCCCACACTCCCTCAAGGAATGCGGCGATGCCACCGAACACCTCTGTTGCTATTCCGGCGATCCACTGCCACGTGCTGGCGATCTGCTCGAACACGGGCTTGATAACGCTGTCATACGCCCACGTGAACGCCTGGCAGATCGCATCCCACACCGGCTTGATGACACTGTCATACGCCCACGTGAAGACCGCTACCCATGCCTGTATGTAGAGCTTGATCGGCGTCAGGACAATACCGACGATGATCGCGAACGCAGTCTTGAAGACCGTGACAATGCCGTCCCAGACAGCCGTGATAGCCTCCCAGGCCGTCTGCAGGGGCTGCACGACGTAGGTAGAGAAGAAGCCCGAGACGCCGTCCCAGGTCCCCGTCCACCACGAGGAAATGGACTCCATAGCTGACGACCACGCCGAGCTGATCCAGTCCACGAAGCTGTAGAACGCCTCCGTGATCGCCGCCCACGCCTTCCGGCCTGTCTCCGTCTGCGTGAAGAAGTACACGAGGCCCGCGACAAGAGCGGCAATCGCAGTGACGATCAACCCAATCGGGTTCAAATTCATCACGACGTTGAACGCAGCCTGCGCGGCCTTCGCCAAGTTCGTGGCCTTGACGAACTGCAACAGCCCGCCCGCCGCCTTCACTGCGTTCACGGCGCCCATGGCCGCGCTCATCCCCTTAAAGGCGGCCGTGCCAGCGACTACCGCAGTCACGAGCGGTGCAACAACGTCGGTGTTCTTCCCGACCCAATCGAACACACTCTTGAGCGCCTCAGCCGTTCGCTGAATCACCGACGGGCCATCCCCGCCGAACGCGCTGACCATGTCCCACACGCTCTGGGCGAGCGGAGCGAACGCGGACGCGAGGTTCGTTGCGGCATCCCAGCCGGACTTGAGCATCTCCCAGGCCGCCATGCCAGCATCACGCAGGTTGAACAGGAAGTCGACGAGGCCGCTGTCCTCCTCGAGGCCGAAGATCGGCCCCGAGAAGTTCCCGCTGGCTAGGACATCCCAGAGTCCCTGGATCGAGGGCACACCCACGTCCTTGATCCACGCGAACCCAGCACCGAGCGTGTCCGACATCCAGCTCATGAAGGCGGTCAGCTGCGGCTTCGCGAGGTCAATCATGTCCTTGAAGCCACCGACAATCGTCGCCTGTAGGTTCCCGGCCGCATTCTCGATGCGGGACACGTCCGACGCGGCCGCGACCGCGACGTCATCAAACCCCAACTGCAGAAGCGCTTGGTTGAACTCTTCCGCAGAAATTTGGCCCTCCGCCATGGCTTCACGGAAGTTTCCCGCGTAGGCCCCCATGTCGGACAGGGCCTGCTGAATCTTGCCGGACGCGCCCGGAATGGCGTTGGCGATTTGGTTCCAGTCCTGGGTCTGCAACTTCCCAGCACCGTTGACCTGGACGAGGGCGAGCCCCAGGCTCTTGTACGTGTCGGCCGTACCGCCGGACACAGCGTTCAAGTTGCCGGCCGCCTCAGCTAGACGGTCGAAGCCGTCCACGCTGTTTGCGGCTAGCTGGCTCGTGATGCCCTGAATGTCCGCGAGGTCGTAGACCGTGCGGTCGGCGTACTCCTGAGCGGAGGCTCCCAGTTCCTTGATCTTGGAATCGTCGATGCCCGCGAACCGCAAGGTGTCCGCGAACTTGTTTGTCGCGTCTGACGCTGCGATCGCTTCGGACGCGAAACCACCGATGCCGACGGCCGCGCCCAGGAGCGCGAGCGGGCCGAGCGCGGAAGCAACGAGTCCACCGAGTGATGAGACGCCTGAGCCGACGCGGACGAGCGAGGAGTCCACGTCGCGGGCCTCGCGCTCGACGTTGTCGGCCTCGCGCACCCATTCTTTCATCGACGTCTTGAAGCGCTCCCACCCGGTGGGAGCCTTCGCAACCCGCTGTTCCAGGGCCTCGGCCGCCACGCGAGCACTGTCCGACGCGACCTTCTCCTTCTTCAGCGCGTCCGCGTGATCAGCCGAGGCCTGATCGGCCTTCCGGTTCGCTGCAGCCGACGCCTCGCGCGCCGAGGCCAGCGCCGACTCCGCGCGAGCGACAGCCGCTGAGTCAGCAGACGAGCTGGAGCGTGCTGCAGCGAGCGCGCGCTCCGCACGCTCCACCGCAGTCGCTGCGGTCTCCTCCTCGGCGCGTGCCTTCGCGAGCGCCGACGCGGACTTTGCGACTTGGGTGTGCGCTTCTTGCAGGGCTGCACCAGTGTTGGCGGCCTCCTGACGGAGGCGCGCCGTGGACTTGCCCAGCGGGTCGGCGATCGCGTTAACAAGGTCCTTGCCCGAGGCAGAGACCTGTTCTTTGAACTTCTCCGCGTACTTCTTTCCCGCATCGCCAGCCACCTGCGGGATCTGCGAGGCCGTTGCGTTCTCGATGCTCTTGAAAAAACCCTTCATCGAGGGCACAACATCGACGTAGACGGTTCCCGCCTGATACACGCCAGACACGCAGACCTCCTACAGGTAGTAGTTATTCAGTTTTCTTGCGGACTCCACCCCGGCATGAGAGCCGCGAGCGCCCGGCGCGCGTTGGCGTCTCGAACTTCTGTTCGTGCTTCGTCGAGTGCGATCTCGGTGAGGCTCTCAGGCCTGGGGTAGGTTTCCTTGCCCCCGAAGGCGGCGACGAGCAGGTCGAAAATGTCCTGCAGGACCCGCACTTCGGGGGTTTGGGCGCGCAGCTGTGCCTCCGTCGAGTCGTCATCCTCGGTTTCGGCGAGCGCGCGAGCGGTTTCTAGCGCGACCTCTGGATCATTGAGCATTGCCGCTACCGTCCTACTCGTCGGCGGGAGCGCGTCAATTAGCGTGACCAGGAACCGGTAGCGGCGGGCGCGGAACAGGGCGTAGGCGTCCCAGCCCTGCTCCGCCAGGTCCGCGACGATCTGCCTCTCGTATCGGACTAGTCGATCGTAGAGGCGCGCCCTTCCCCCAGGGACCCGAGCGAGGCCTCATAGTGGGCGGAGGCCTGCCGGATGAGCACGAGCATCTGACGCAGGCTCAGGCGCTTGATGACGAGCGCGGCGTCCTCTGCGCTCAACCACTTGCTGATGATCTCCGTCGCTCGCGTGCCACCAGAAAGATCGGTCAAGAGTTCCTCACCTTCCTCGGGGCTGAGGCCGAGGGGGTCCGCGAACGTGATGATCTTGTCGCCGAGGCCAAACGTGAATGGTGTTGCCTCCGCTGCGCCGTCGAGCTTGTTCAGGGCCGCGAGAGTCAGGGTCGGCGTGATCTTATCGGACATTTTTGTGTTCTCCTTTGTGACGGTTTTCAGTTGTTGGGTCGGGGCTTGGTGCTGGCGGGGGGTTCGGGCAGCGTCGCCTGCGTCTTTTCTGCCCATCCCTGGGCGAGCAGGGTCACCGCGTCTGCCGCGTCGTCGGTGGTGCGCTCGAGCACGACCTTTTCCCCGTCGGCCGTGGTGATTTCCTTCTGGAAAGTCTTCGTCTTCATGCCTATTGCCTTCTCGTGTCTGGGTTCTCCACTGGAGGTTGGCGGGCACGGCTGGGGGGAGAACAGCCCCAGCCGTGCCCGCAGATCATGCGGCCTCGAATCCCGTGATGTCCCGGTACTTGATCGCTGCCGAGCCGCCGTAGTAATTACGACAGGCCGTGCCCACGGTCTCGTCGGCGAAAGCCTTGAACTCGAGGTCCCCCTTGATCGGGTCCGTCGCCTTCAGGGGGATCGTCGGTATGGAGACGAGCTTGGCCCTGGTGAAGCACCAGCCCATGATCCACTCCTCGTCTGCCGGACCGTCGGCCGCGATGATCAGGAGGCGCTTCTCAGGGATCGCAGGGAGGAGCGGGTCATCAAAGACAGTCTCGCCCGTGGTCGCGTTCGCCTTGACCTGCGAGAGGTCAATGCCATGCGTCAAGGAAAGCATCTCCTTGCGGAACAACTCAAAAATGTTCAGCTTGATCGTCTTAGACGCCTTGGTCAGGTCAGAGCGGACCGGCTCGGCATACCCCAGGCCGTCGACGTCGTCCACGGTCACATCGGGCGTGATCTCACCACCATCGGTGGTGAAAATGCCGAGTGGCGTCCATTCCGCCGGAATTTCCTTCAAAGCGCCCCCAGCATCCGTCAGTGCATCCGGGACAGCCGTCGTAAGCGGCGCGACGAACGCGAGAACGTTAAGCGCCTTCCGCACGTTCTTCGACTTGTTATACCTCTTCTTCATGGCCTCAACCGTGGTCGTAGCCATACCCTTCTCCTTTCAGTCAGTCGGTGGGCCTGTGAGTGGCATCAACGCTGAGGCCCACCACCTCAACGCCGCCATACGCGGCGCGAACGCCCAGCCGCGATGACACGTCGACCGTGTCAACCCAGCCAGAAGCCCCCACCACAGGACGAGCAGACAAAACATCCGCGACCTGGTCCGCGAGCGCCTCCGCGCCGACGCCGCCGTGACCCGTGGGGGTCTTGGCGTACACGTCGACGGCGATCGAGGAGACACGCTCGTAATCGAGGTCCTGGCTCTGGATCGCGTAGACGTGGACGAGCGGCAGCGGCCAGGTGTCCGGGAGGCTTCCCTCCTGGAGTACTCGCACCGTCTTGACCCCCGTCGCCCGGGTGATCGCGTCCCGGAGTACTTGGACTGGATCCGTGTACGTCATGTGCGGCCCTTTCTCGCGCTCCGTGAGCCCGCGAGCTTGCCGAGCGTGTGCTGGGCCGGGACGCGGCGGCCGTCTTTGGTGAAGTGCCCAAACTCGATGGGCACGGCGTGCGGGGCGTCATTGGCGACTCGGCCTGCAGCTCTGCGTGACGTGCCGTTTCGGCGCGTCTTCACAGAGGCTGTCACGGCCTCGACCGTGTACGACTCCGCGAGCACGCGGTCCCGTTTCGGGGCCGCTGCTGCTGCCGCCGCGCGAACCGCTTCGGCTTCGCTGACCATCGCGCGACTGATCGCCTCGGACTGTAGGAGCGCCTCAATCGACAGATTGTTGCGGACGAGTTTGACTGCCACTTGTTACCTCCGTGAGAGTGCGACGGCCGTACCGCGCGGCCACGGCGCGGCTGGTTCCTCCACCGCCCACGTCCCGCCGAGAGGATGCTCATCCGGGACGCGGATGACGTCCCCGACGCTGAGCGTCACTCCCCGAGGCAGGTAGAGCGTCGCGGTCTCGTCGGCCCGCTGCGAGGCTGCCTGATCGAGCAGGCCCGGCACCGTGAACTGCCCCGGGGCGATCAGGCACCCCGCGATGAGGCGAGACGCAGACTCCTCGACGAGGTAACCGTCCTCGTCGCGGCGGACGCGCCCCTCGACCTGAATCGGGGTTTTCCACTCCTCCATCACGTCAGGCCCCTCCCATCACCCACACGTGCCCGGCGCTGCGCGGACGGTATGAGTCCGCGAGCGCCTGGTCGTCGGGGGAGAGGAGAGCCTGACCGCCCACCGCCCATGTGGCGTACTGCCGTGTCTGGGTGAACGGCCCGGTTGTGTCCGTGGCCTGTGTGGCTCCGTGCGCTGCGGCGGCGTCGATCGACATGATGCGACGCGCACTGTCGGCGAGTTGGAGTCGCACCGCTGCGGGGACCTTGGTGAGACCCGCCGTGTAGGTGACGACCACGAAGTCACTGCACCACGCTCGCACGAAGATGTGCCCATGCCGCTTCTCGTACGCGACGGGCGCCCCCTCGTCAGTGAAGACGGCGAGCACCTCCACGAGAGGCGCCCGGGTGGGGAACACCCGGCCCCCGCCGTCAACCTTCAAGCGGTGTACATACGTCTCGACCGTGAAGGACTGGCGCGCACGCTGCCTGAACGCGGCGGAGAGTTTGTCCGCGACGAAGAGCGCGCGAGGCTTCTCCTCGTCGCTGAGCGTACGTCCGAGGGCCGCCTCGATGTCCTCGAGGTCGACGAGAGGTGCGCTCATGTTCGCCTTCCTTTACTTCTTGGACTTCTTGGCGGGCTCCTGCTCAGGCGGGTCACTGTCGGGTACGGCCTCCTCGAGGAGGCCCGCCGTGATCATTGCCGTGGCGACCTCGTCCGCGAGCTCAAACTCGATCTCATTTGCTCCCTTGACCTTCATCACGAGGCCTTGAAGACCTGAACTGCCTTGGGGCGCAGGACTGCGCCGCCGTAGACGTGCAGGCCGCGGACTCGATCCGCGAAGGTCTGTTCCGCACGCATGCTCTCGGTCTTCTCGACCTGGGACACGTAGGCCACGGACAGCTTGTGGAAGCCGATCGCCATGGGCTTCGTGTTATCGAGCCAGGGGCTCGTGACCACGTCGAAGCCCAGGAGACGACCGATAGCCGCCTCGCGGAGACCATCGGTCATGTTCGACTTGTCGAAGCTGGTGAGCTTCGACCCGTCAGAGAGGAGGAACTCTTCGAAGGCCGCGTTGATCAGGAGCACGCGGTCCATGGCGGGGATTTTCTCGGCCGAGAGCTTGCCGCGCAGCTTCAGGATCGCGGCGTAGGCCGTCTCCCAGTTCGTCGGGTTCGCGATGCCCGTCGCCGCCGTGCCCTTTGATACCAGCATCGCGGTCAGGAAGGTCTCCGCGTCTTCAACGAGTGCTGCCGCCGCCGACTTGGTGTACTCGTCGAGAGACTGGTTCGCCTGCGCGGCGTCGATGTCATCGACCAGGAAGTCAAACGCCTTCTCCTGGTCAATGGTGATCTCGATGCCCGTGGACTCCACGGCATCGGGGATGGTCGTGCGCGGCACCTTAGCGCCGCCACTCCCCGTGACCGCTCCGGTCTTATAGTCCTTGACCGTGATATCCACAATCCCGGGGATGTGAATCTTCGAGCCCGCCGTGAAGGCCTTCTCGTATTCACGGTTCGCCATCCCGACGAGCACCGTGTCACGACGGAAGTTCTCAAGGATACTGGCCGACCACAGCTCAGGAATGAAGTGCTGCAGAGTCATTTTCTGTCCTTTCTTGGCCCGCTTATGCGATGCCCATGATGTTGTTCAGTTGCCCGTCCTTACGGGCCTTGATGATCTCTGAGGGAGACATCTTCTTGAGGTCATCCCTGGTGAGCTGTCTTGCAGCCCTGATCTCGTCACCACGAACTCCCGCGTCCGTCGCGGGAGCACCCTTGGGGACCTGCGCGGCTCGCCACGCCAGGAGACGCTCAGCAGATGCCCTCAGCTCCTCCTCTGACGAGCCAGACAGCAGGTCAGCGTCCACGCCCGTCGCTGCCGCGACCTTCGCTCGCATCGCCTCGGCCTCCATCGCCGCAGCTCGCGCCTCAGCCTTCGCTGCCGCTTCCTGCGCCTTCTGCAACTCGGACTTGCCCTGCTCCTGAGCCTCGTCATAGAGGCGCGCCTTTTCGGCGTTCTCCTTCATCCGAGACTCATTCTTGCGGGACAACTCCTTCCACTTCCGCGCCTCAGCCTCCCAGTCAACCTGCTTGGCCGTATCCTCAGCGGCCGCTGCGGGGGTTTCCTGCGCGGCCGGCGCGTCCCCTCCCGTCTCTGCGGACGGGGCATCGACGAAGCGAAGGTAAGGACGGTGCTTCAGGTGGTTCTTCATGGTGATTCCTCCCATTCCGGGTACACAAAAGCCCCCACGCCGTTACGGCTGGGGGCTACTTGTTGGGGTATCAAAAACCGACCCAGGCATTACGTCCGAGGTCGGCTAATTTGAGCATTATGTGAAAAGGACACCTGGGCTGCCCGAAGGGGCTGCCGGGATGTCCTCACCGCTAGGATAGCACACTCACGGAATGTGGACAATATTTCCTGCATGATCTATGACAATCACTTGGGTAAGATGACGACCCTGCATACCTTGCCGGACATCCCGGATCGATTTCTTATCGTCAAGTTCGCTACGGCGTAGATCGAGGACCAGGCGTTCAGCCTGCTTCCCCGCTCGCTTCATCTGCGAATCGACGGTGTTCTTGCCTTGCCCCGTGGGTGCTTTGAACTCCCAGACCTGCTGATTCATTTCCACGTCTGGGTTCTTCACGCCTTCTTCGCGCGAATCTATGCGGAACAGCACGTCCATTCCATCTTCCGCCAGGCGCAGCGCCGTGAGCACCTCATGCTCACTGGGCGCTTCTCTGACCGAAACTGCCGGGATGAACACCCGCCCGTCCCCATGCCCCGGATACAGGAATTCTCCGGGAATCCCCGTCACGTCCCCGCCCTCATACTGAAGCGTCTTATGCCATTTTTTGGCAGGAACGCTCATCAGGCGCTTTAAACGATCAGAGTCATCCGGCGGTTGTGCCGTGGTCTTCTTCGGGGGCTTGGGCGGCTTAGGCGGCTCAGCCCCACCCGCCTTGGTCTGAGGCCTTGGCTTGGCCTTGGGCTGTGCCCACGACAGCGTTGGCCCATACTCCCCATGCTCACTGACCGTCAAGAGCTTCCGATAATCCGGGGTACGCCCACCCCGGTCAGAGACACCGAGACGGTCCGCCGTGATCTGGTGTACCTGTTCGAGCAGGTCCTCATCAATCACCTGATTGACCGCCAGTCCCGGAGGAAGCGGCTGCACCCCACAGTCACACCCCGGGTGAATTGGCAGCAGGTCCCCACGGTAATAGCGCTGCGTCGAGGCCACGACGCACAGGGCACAGTTCTCTCGCCCCGTGAGCACACGACGGTAGAACTGCCCCTCCTCGGGGTAGCCCCGCATCGACTGACGAGACGCATGCACCTTCGCCAGCTGCATGTCCCCACCGATCAACTGCGTGAGCCGCAGCCGCCCCTCAGCCGCAGCCTGCGGCAGAGGCTTGCCAGCCGCGAGCGCAGTGTACACGTCGACGGCTGGACGCCGGTAGACGACGCGGGGGTCTACGCCGCGAGCGCCGCGTATCTCGTCCTGCTCGATGGGTGGGAGGACGACCTTCCAGCCGAGTTCGCGGGCGCACTGGGCGAGGTACGCGCGAGTCAGGTCGGCTATGCGTAGCTGGCCTGCGGTCACTCTGGGAGTGATCGCTTCGATCATGTCCTCGACGGCGCTGGCCCTGTAGTGCGGGAGTGAGTCCCAGTAGGCCTGTCCGAAGGCGGTGATCTGCTGTCGGATTGCGTGGACCTGGCTGTCATACGCCTCAGTGAGGCGGTTGAGCGAGTCCAGGTCCGGCATCGTTACTTCTCCTCGAGTGTCGCTGACTGTGTCTCTGGGAGTCGGAGCGCGCCGGGGCGGATCGCCGTGCCGAGGGCATCAAACCTGAGCTTCAGGTCTGCTGGGTCCCCCCGGACTCGGGGTTGTGGCCTCATCTGTCAGCTGCGGCTGCGGCTTGTCTTGGAGCGCGAACGCCAACGCGAGCTGTTCCTCAGCCCTGCGCTGCTTGTCCTGTGCGACCTGCTCCGGCGAGTATCCGAGGATGTTGCGCTGAATGGTTTCGAGTGCCTCGCCTGCATTGCGCGCCTGGACTGCGGCCGCATACTTCTCGGTGAGGGACACTGCATGCGGCGGGACGAACAGGACCTCCACGGTCTCCGTCTCGTCCAGCGTGTATCCCTCGACCGCGAGCGCCTTGACGATGAGGTACGCGAGCGCTGGCTTGAAACGCTCGATCCTGTCGCCGGCCTTGGAGAGGAGGGCCTTCTGCGGCTGTTCAGCTCCCGCCGCCGATTGGTTTGCCGCGTCCGGGAGCATGATCGAGAGCGGCGTTGCCGTCTCGGCAGCCAACTCGCGCCAGTCGTCCTTCGTGGCGTTCAGGATTTCCGTGATCTGCGTCTGGGAGGACTCCCAGATTTCCACGCCCGGGGGCAGCTCCCACAGAGCTGCGGGCGAGGGCTCGAAGATCGCCTGGTAGTCGATCGCGTTCCCGGACTCATCCTCGGACGGCAGGCCCGCCGACCCCTCAGACGACTTCAGCGCGCGCTGGCGGAACGCCTGCATGCTGATGATGACGAGCCGCTGGAGTGTCTGCCAGTTGATTCGGTCGATGAGGTCGAGCACGTGCTCGAACTCGCCCATCCCGAACCTGTTTTCGAGAACCACGACCGGGGGCGCTCCCTCGAAGGGCTGGACGCCACCGAGGTCGAGTCGCCAGTCCCCGGCCACACGGGAGATCAGCTGTCGCGACTTGTCGTATGCCGATCGCGTGTAGGCCAGGCGCAGGCCCGGGGTCCACATCACGAGGTGGTCGAGGCCGGCCGGCTGGTCGCGCCAGACCTTCACGGCCGCGAGCGCGCGCCAGGGCCGGACCGGGTCAGGCTCGACGTACATGTGTTCGGGCCGCTCATAGGTGACACAGGCGCGGCCGTCTTCGTCTTGGGTGACCAGGAGGTAGCCGTGGCCGAGGGTGGCCGCGTCCCAGATCGCGTCAGCGAAGATCACTTTGAGGCGGTTGTCACGCCAGATACGCGCGGCCGCCTGTGCGGCGGGGCTGTCTTCGCTGGCTCCTACTGTCACCCCGTTGGGGATGAGACGGTCAGCGAGTGCGGACACGACGAGCTTGCCCGGGTTGGTGCGCGCACGGCGCTGGAACTTCAGCCACGCCTTGGCGAGATTCGGGCCCATCTCCGGCAGGGGAGACGACCCGTTGGTGTACGAACGCAGGAGGTCCGTTCGCGGACGCTCCTTGTCCATCTTTGCTGTGAGGTAGGCGAGCCATTCCTCGGGCGTTTTCGTCATGAGGTGGGGCCTCCTCCCCCAGTGTGCGTGTTAGTAGAGTCGGCGCGGAGCGCGGCGCGCCGTCGGCCTGGCCGCGCCCTTCCCGACCGCGTCGAGGCCAGCCTTATACGCGAACATTGCTCCCCAGGCGGCGTCAATCTTCGAGTAGTCCTGATCGTCTGCAGGTTTGACGAGGACGTAGCCCGATTGCCGTGGCGACTTGCGGGCGTTGAGCAGATGCGCGGTCATAGTCGGGTCGCCGTCGTAGGTGATGAGGTTCTGGTGAATCGCTGAGAGGAGCTGCGCGAAGTTCTCGCACGTCTGGCTCACGTTGCGCTGCGGATAGCGGATCGGCTCGGACGCGCTGATCTTGGCTCGCAGGCGGCGCGAGTAGCGCGCCTCCCAGGCCTTCACGTCCTGAGCCCATCCCGCCGACGGGTCCGCATAGAACCCCACGACGTTGAACCGCTCGAAAGCGTCGCGCACGGTCTGCTCGACTTCGAGGCGGGGCGGCTGCCAGCCTTCGCCTGCCGGACCGTCCGGCTGGCTCCAAATCCCGACCTTGAACAGGTGACGCTGCGTCACCGAGTAGCCGATCAAGACCGTGGCATCGGCTATGCCGATCTTCCGGCCTTCGGAGCCGTCGAAGCCGAGCGTGATCGGCTCGGTGGAGCTGATCTGCTTCGTATGGTCTTCGACGGCTCGCAGCTCGGGCATCGTGAGCCATGCGTCGGACGCGCTGTTTATCTGATTGAGGAAGTTCGCGCACATGTCCGCGGGGTCGTTATCCGGATGCCAGAAGCTGTCCGCGATGCGTTCGAGGTCCACCCAGCCGGGCTCACACTCGGGCTCGTGGATCGCGCATCCGCGCGGGTCAGCTGCCGAGTCTCCGTAGGCGATGCGCAGGCCATTGATGAGCGATTCGCGGTCCGAGATGTCGGTGTCCAGCGGCGCTTCACGGTGGTCGTAGTACAGGCCCCGCGCCGCTTCAGGCTTGACTTTCCCCGCCTTGATCAGCTCGTAGAACCGAGCTGTCGTCTCCGCGACCGAGCGTTCGCCGATCGTGTAGGCGTTCGGGGTCTCAATCGTGAGCCCCCCGAGCTTGTCAGCGTTCGCACGCAGTGTCTTCGCCAGCTTTGGCCCGCCGTTCGACGGCAGCCACGTCTCCGTCTGATCCATGACCGCCATGACAGCCTTCGCCCCCTTGACGGAGGTCGCCGACGACGTGCGCTTCTCGATGCGGCCGCGACGCAGCGCCACGAATGAATCCATCGGGTCGAGACCGTACACCGATTCAGCCGGAGAGCCGCGCAGCATTTCAAGGAGCGGGTCCCAGGTGTTCGCGGTCTGGTCATCCGTCGTCGCCGTAACTTGCACGATAGGTGTGCGCCGCGTCGACCACGGCACGCCGACCGGCTGGCCATCTGAGTCCCACCCGTCGCACAGCACGGGCCCCATAGCTTCAGCGCAGCAGATCGCTGCGAGAAACGGGCTCTTGCCCCAGCCACGCGGACGCGACAGCACCGCGCGCTGCTTGACGCGACGGCCCGTGTCTGGGTCCAGCTCATACAGCCTCGCGAGGAACTCAATCTGTTCCTGCGTGGGCACGAACGGGACGTGTTCCTCGCTGTCCTCGTCACGGTCCGGCATGAGGAGGAACTCCGTCATCCAGTCCGCAACGTCGTATCCGAGCGTCGGGAACTCGTCGTCCTCGTCGATCGGTTGCCAGGGCACGCTACACCGCCCTCAGCTTCTTCTGCCGTCTGCGCGCACGCGCAGAAACGGGCGCCACATCATCAATGACGCTGTCGGTGTCGTCTTCGAGGGTATCGGCCACCGCGAACTGAATCCGGAGCCTGGCACGGTCTTCGGGCGTGGCCCCGAACTTCGCGACGCGCAGCCTGAGCTCAGCGGCTACGCGGACATCACCCTTCCAGTACCGGGCATGCAGGTACGCAGTATCGAGCAGAAATGACCAATCAGTCTCCGTGTACTCCGCGCTGAGCGGGGACTCCCCCCACATCTTCCACCAGCGGCGCGTCATTGTTGGCCACGTGAAGCGCTTCTTCCTCGGCTTACCGTTCTCGTCAAGCACCACGTGCTCGATAACCGGCAGCGCTGGCTGCTTGACAGGTTGCGCCGTGATGATGCGCAAGATTTGGGGGTCTTTGTTTCGGCGCGCGCGCGAGCCCTTCGGCTTCGGCGCGGGTCCGCGTCCAGCCATAACCACCCCCGCCTATCCGCAGAATACCAACGCTTTATCCGTTACAATAGGAGACGTGAGAACATGCGAACACTGTTCGATTCCGCTCAAACCCTGGGCGCGCGCTGACGCACGTTTCTGCTCGACCCGATGCCGAGTCGCTCACCACCGCGCTGCACAGACGCATGCCCCGCGAGCGCTGCCCGTCGAGCTCATCAGCCGCCCCCGATGGGTCAACCACGCCCACAAGCGACCCATGTGCGCGCGCACGGGCGCGTGGGCATCCGTCACCGACCCGACGACCTGGAGCATGTATGAGGCCGCGAGCGCCACCGGCGCACCCCTCGGCTTCGTCCTCGGAGACGGCATCGCCTGTATCGACCTCGACGGGTGCCTCGATGAGCATGGCATCCCCAACGAGGCCGCTCGCGTTCTTCTCGCGTACTACGAAGGCTCCTACGTTGAGGTCTCGCCGTCTGGGCGTGGGCTGCATATCTGGGGGACGGCCGTCCCTCAGCGTGGCTTCAAGCGCATGTGGCGCGGGCAGCGGATCGAGTTCTATTCGCAGGGGCGATACATCACCGTCACGGAGAATGTGTACCAGGACGGCATCCTGGCACCCCTCTAAATTCTCCCACGCCCTCACTCCACGGCCCGGTGTTTGCGTTGAGCTATCAACGCTTGCGAGCAGTTGATATTTCCCCAGACCCGTACAAACAAAAAACGACAGCTCTTGACGGTGCCGTGGTGGTGGGGGAGGGGGTCCCCGGTGGGTGGGTCAGTCAATGAGGCCGGGATGCTTACGCTTTCGCGGCTGGTTTTTCTTTCGCTCAGCAGCGAGCGCCGCAGCAGCTTCCTGCTGCGTCTTACGTTTGTGATGCCACGAGCACAGCCACTGCAAGTTCGTCGCTCGATGATCGTCACCAGGCTCGACGTGGTCGCACTCGGCACCAGCTGCAGGGCAACGCGTCCCGTCATGCAGGAGCGCTTCGCACCTGCCGCCTGCGCGAGCACAGACGAAGGCGCGGCGCTCATCCCAATCGGCTGGCAGTCGCGATGCACGATCGCTCGATGACCACGCCATGACGCTTCATCCTCTCGGAGCTCCGCTGTGTCGGCGGGTACGCGAAAGCCCCGAGGCGGATAACCGTCCGGGGCTTGTTCGACACTTCTGCCGTTGGCACGAATGTTACAACTGCCATGCGGCGCTGTCAATCAACCTTCACTTGGCTCGCGCGTCGTGTCGTGCAGCGGCGGCGCGACGAGGCCGCAGCCGCTATCACGTCCTCGATGGCAACCCATACGGAGCCTCCGACCTTGACCGACCGCACCCGGCCTGCCGCCGCCCACACCCGGACCGTTGACGCGGGGAGGCCGGGCACACGCTTCGGCACATCGCACTGTCGTTCCCACTCCTCGCCCGCCACGATCATGCCGACGGCTCCTCGGTCTTTGCTGACATGCGAGCGACCAGGACCGACCAGGCGCGTAGGCGTTCCCAGTCCTGGGAGGACAGGACGCGCCCGCAGGAGATACGCGAGCAGGTGACCTGTTCTTGTCCTCCGACGACTCGGACGGGCGTGACCACGAGCGAGTAGGCGTTGCACGACGGGCAGGCGATGTCCTGCACGCGCCGCTCTGGTTCCTCGACTGCCCACCTTGCGCGCGCGCCGACGTCGAGCCTGGCCAGGTCGGCAAGCATCTCGGGTGCCCACGGGGCGGCCGCGACACGGTCGAGCAGCGGGTCAATCCAGCGGACGAGCTCAGTCAGCGCTTGCGGGTCGCGGATGCCGACCGGCTCTGCCTCCACGAGGTACGCCTCGCCCGTCTCCGAGTCGATCTTGCGCCCCGGGGCCGACCACCACAGGCCGGACGGCCGAGGAGCCTCCACGCCGATATGCTCGCCTGCCTGGATACACCACGAGGCCAGCGCCGCCGCGAGCTCGTCGGCAGCTGCCCGCTGCTGCGGGTACAGCGAGGACGAGCCAGGCGGGCGACCACCGCCAGAGGATGAGACCGCCGAGGGCGCGTCGTCCCCGCTCATCAGCTCGTCGACGAGTGCCGGCATCGTGCGCACGACGGCCTGCAGTCTCCCCCAGCAGCGGGCGCACAAGACACCGACGTAAGCCGAACTCGGGGCGCAGCCCCGGCACGAGTCATCCTGGCAATCAGGAAGATGCTCACCAGGTGAGGTACACCCGGATGAGCACACGCGGTTCAGCACGGCTCCTCCTCAAGGCAGAAACGGCAGGGCACATCGGCCCCATGGATCGGACACACGGCTTCATCGTCCACCGGGGGACGACCTCGCCACTGGTACCAGGGCGACCCCCAGTGTCCACCCACCTGTGGGTTAGGAGCCTGCCCTGCTAGACCAGCAGGTGAGGGGTTGGGCATGGGCTGAGACACTTCAGGGGAAGCGCCAAGATTTCTCACCTGACGTTTGCGCCGTGGCCTACGCCTGCGAGGTGAGGCAGGTTCACCCTGCCCGGCCCCGCCAGTCTCCCAGCCAGACCCTTCCCTATCTAGGTCCCTGCCCTGCCCTTCCCTGCCCTGACACGCGCGTGCGCGCGTAGACACCCGCTTTGCTGCCGTCGCGGCAAGATTTTCCTGCGCTGCGGCTGCCGCTGCGGCTGCCGCAGGTGCCGTCGCAGGTCGGAGAGGGTTTGCGCGGCGCAAGCTGGGGGCGGGTTCGACCTGACCCGAGGCGTTAGCCTCGACGGGATCCTCGCCTCCCTCGCCTGCTGCCTGACCCCAGTCGAGCGCGTGAGCGTCCGGGAGATCAACGACCGTGCCGGCGGCGGTGCTGCTGGGATTCCAAGGGAAGGAGGATTCGACCTGACCCGAGGGCGTCCCCTCGACGGGATTCGCGTCCCTCCCGGCTTCGACCATGACAGCTCCGCCGCGACGCGGCGTGTCCTCGACCGTGTTCCGCTTAGCACCCTTCGGAGGCGCTGACCAGTCCGCCTGCCCGGGCATCCACCCAGGGCGATGAAGCACCATGCCCGCCTCGGCAGGCGTGCGCTGCTGCTTCTGTTTGTTGCAGCCCGTGCATGCGATCACGATGTTTGCCGCCCCAATATACTTGGTCGGCTCAACGTGATCGTACTGCCACGTGCTGCGATCCTTGCGCTGCACCTTCGTCCCGCAGTAGCGACACGGGGCAACCATATTGCCGCCGCGCTCGACACCGCCGACGCGATCGCGCAGCCACACAGCATCTGTGATCTTCCTGTTTTTCAGCTCCGCGCGCTTTCCCCTCGTGACTCGCACGTCTTCGCCACGGTCGTAGCGAAGATCGAACCAGTCATGGAAGATGAACGACCCCTGCGGCGGCTGCACGCAGCGTTCGCACGAGTGTCCCGGCGCGTGCCACAGGCCCTCTTCGACGAGCATCCCCGCCAGCTGAGTCGCCACTTCAAGATTGAGCGTGTCCGAGACGAGCGTCTCGACCGCAATCACTCCATCAGTCAGCGCCTGCTGGCAGGCCGTCCCCGCGAGCGCCCACATGCCGAGTGCGGCGAGGCCGCTGAGGTCCCCGGTCATGGCGCGGCGGGCGAGGCGTTGAATCTTCGGGTTGCCCCGGAGCTCGTCTCCAAGTTGGAAGAACATGTGTGTTGTGTGTCGCTTTCTAGTCTGAGCACCGGCATTCGCCGGTGACGGGGTTGATCGCGCCGCCGCATGAGTCGCACACGCGGGGCGTCGAGTCGTTGCAGGTCATCTGGTCACCTCCTCTTGGTCGTAGTCTTCGGGGAACAGGCTGCGGGGCCTGTAGTTGGGGTAGTTTCTGGTCATCCAAGCTCGCTCCGTGAAGGCGCGGCGTTGCTGCTCGGCTCGGACGTAGCAGGGGTGGCAAAGCGCCCGGCCCGGGAGTATCGGCGCCTCGCATTGGGGGCAGCGCCGGGGGTTCTCGTCGAGTTCGGCGGGGTTGATCCCCCAGCCTGCGCGAGCGGCGGCCATCAGAACGGGGGTTCCCACGCCGCGTACGGGCGGGCGGGGCGCGAGCTGCTGCGGTGCCTGCGGCGCCTGCGTTGCCTGCTGCGGGGCCTGTTGTGTGGGCTGGGTGGACGCAGGTGGAGGCGGGGGCGGGTATCCTGCCCCGCCGTCAGCGGCAGGGTGCCTAGTGACCTGCGCGCGGGCACGGCGTAGGGAGGGGCCAACCTCGTCGACCTGCAGCTCAACGACCGTGCGACGCTCACCCTGCTGCGTTTCGTAGGAGCGCTGTGTGAGCCGACCGACGACGATGACGCGCATGCCCTTACGGAGGGACTCGGCGACATTCTCGGCGACATCGCGCCACACGGAGCAGCGCATGAAGAGGGTGTCTCCGTCGCGCCATTCGCCGGCGTTGCGGTCGTAGGTTCGCGGGGTGGAGGCCACCGTGAAGTCAGCGACTGCGGAGCCGGACTGTGTCCAGCGGAGTGTTGGGTCGGCGGTCAGGTTACCGACGAGGGTGACGAGTGTTTCGCCGCTCATTCGGGGTCCTCCTCGTTTTCTTCGTAGGGCATAACGGTGAATCGGATCGAGCACATGGGGATGCCCATGCGCTTGACGGTGTGACGGGAGTCGAGACGCATGTCCGGGCCCTGCAGGTGACGCGCGTCGTCGTCGGGCAACAGGCCCGCGTCCACGAGGCCGTCCACCAGAGCTTTGAGAGTTGGCATGTAGTTATGGAGGTCGCGGCGGCGGCCGTCCGGGAACCGAATCCACGCAACGAGTCGTGCTCGCATGAAGGTCGGGCAGCGGGCCGCGCGCGCCATCACGCGGGCTTGCATGCGCAGTGTCCGAATCCGCGGAGAGAGAGTACGGCGGTCAGCTCGGCCGTTCAGCGAGAGCATGTCCGCCTGGGGCAGATCGAAGGGGCCGATCTCCCACAGCGGGGCAATGGCAGCGTCATTCATCACGTCCTTCCCCTCCCTCGTAGACGCGAAGCCCCGCTGGCAGATCAGCGCTCCCCATGGGCACAGGAGGAAGCAACGCAGCCTCCAGGTATGGGATCGACGGGCCGTCGTAGAGGAGCTCTCCCGTCACTGGGCCCTGAAGCAGTACTGATCCAGCGGACCAGCCGAGGCACGCATCAGTGCCCCAGATGAACGAGGACCGCCCATCCCCGTCCCCGACGCGGACCCGCAGAGGAATCTGCCAGGCCGCAGCCGACGCCGCGAACGTGCGGACGACAGCGGGCTCCATCTCCACGGCCGCATCCTGATAGAGGACAGCATGCGCTCCATCGAGCAGGAGGCGCGCCGCATCGACGCGGTCCTCATCCATCGGCTCCGCCTCCGGAGCGACACGCGCCATCTGAGGGCCATATAAGACCCCCGCCTCCTGGACAGTGATCCCCTCCCTCTCATCGAGGACCAGGCTCACCCGGTCGACGGGAGACCCCGCGAGGAACGTCGCCAGCGACTCCACTGCCGCACGCTGCATCCACATGGATGTCACACCGTCTCCGTAGGCATCTCCGTCGAAGACGGAAAACCGCGTGGCGATCGCGCGCTTGCGATCACTCGCGACCGCAAACACCATCACGCAATCCTGGACGACGGCCAGGCGCAGCAAGCCCGCACCATTGTCCGGAGCATCCTCGGGAATCCTGCGGGCCACATGCGGCAGGGCCGCACGCAGCGCCCCCTGCAAGGCCGCCCGAGCCACGATCACCATCGTTGATGCTTCGTCAGTCATCGGAGAGCCTCCTCACTGAGCGCGCGTACATGTCGCGTGCACACTCGACGAGTCCGCGACGCGCCAGAGGCGATCCCTGGCCTTCACACAGCCACGCGCTCCTGTCCTTGCCATCCTCCGGGGCGATGCTCTCCGCGACGAGGACCCACGACCCCAGCACACAGGCCGGCCCGTGCTTGTCTGCGACTAGGGCAGACACGGCGTCCTCGAGAGCACTGAACACGGTGTCCTCGGCGCCCATCAGTACACCTCCCCAGCGCGCGGTCCCCAGGTGACGACCGCGGGGGCAGCTTCTACCTTCTCGCAGAACGCCTCCTCGCCCTCACCGAGGGTGTATCCCCAGCGTTCCAAGGTCCGCAGGTACAGCTGAACGAGGCTGTCAAAGTGCTCACCGTTGCGGCTGCGCCAGTAATCACGGCCCATGCCACCCTCGAGGACGCCGATGCACCACGCGAGGCGCGCCTTAGCCGCCTGCGCGGCTGACATCGTGAGCCCGAAGCCCAGGGCATCGAAGTCGACCATCGCTCGGCCCTTCGCCTGAGTGGCGTCGGACACCTGGGCTTGGTTGTAGATGATGGGCATTTCCAGAAGCGCCGTGTCCTTCGGCAGAGGGCGCTTGAAGAGAACATCCTTAATCCAGGCGCGGCGCACTTCGCCTTCCTGAGCCGCCTGACGGTTCGCCTCGACGGTCGCTGCGCGATCGACTTCCTGCGTGGTCCTCGCCCGATCCTCACGGGTGAAGTGCCCGTGCGAGGCGTAGTCCATGCACACAAAGCGCGTCTGCGCGCTCGTGTACTCACCCGAGCCGATCACCGAGACATACGCTGCGTTGCCGGGGCAGTTGTCGTGCGGCTCAACCCCGTTGCCGTACTCGTCGACCAGATTCCACAGGTACTGGTTGGTCTTCGGGAAACCGTCATAGAATTCGTCAGCTGTAATGACGTGGATGCCCTGCTGGCGCAGGTCGAGGACCTCGTCCTCATAGGCCTGGCGGCGGCGCGCCTCATCACGGGCGCGCTCAAGGAAATGATCGATCTTGCCGGGAGCCTGTCGAATCTCCTCCACGGCCATGCCCGCGATGTCCTCGGGGAGTTCGTCCTCAGCCTCGGCGATCTTCGCGAGATCATCAAGACCAAGATTCGCCGACTCGCCAAGGTCCGCGACCTCCTGCGAGGCGTTAGCGACGCGGCGGGCCATCGTCGCCTCGCTGGCCCGCACACCGCGCTTGCGCAACTCGGCTGCAGGGAGGCCCATCAACACGAGTTGGTTAATGGCGCGGGCGCGGTCCACAGGCGACGTGTGCGCATGCTCGTCATTCTCGGTGAGCTGCAAGCCGATGCGATCCAGATCGTTCGCCACGTCGACGATCCGGACCGGGACCGTCTCCAAGCCCGCCTCGATGGCCGCGCGGTGGCGACGGTGGCCGTCGAGAACCACCAAGCCCGTCAATGTCGGATACACATCGATGTCCTTGAGGACACCGAGGCCGACGACCGTCTCCACGAACTCGGGGCTAACACGCAAGTCAGCGCGGATGTTCGAGCCTCCCTGCAGGAGCTTCGGGTCGATCAGCCACCGCTGGCCAGGCTGGACGGCCCCAATCGGGTCCGCCGCTGCCTCAGCCGACAACACGCCAGTGCCCGTCGAAGCCACGGCCTCGGGTTCTTCGCGGCGCGGCTTCAGGCCGACCGCCTGCGCCACGTCAGCCAGGTCCGTCAGGTCGTAACGCGCGGGTGCGTTCGGAGTCGCCTCACGCACGACGCTAACCCAGTGAGCCTCACGCAGGCGATCAAGGACACGACGCAGCGTCCGCGCAGACAGGCCAGTCAGGCGAGCCAGCTCAGCCTGCGCGACCTCGACATGACCGTCATCAGCGATGAGACCGAGCATCGTCTCCGCGACAGTACGGGCCTGCACGTCATCAGCGGCAATCGCGATAGCCTCAGTCATTTGTCTCACCCCTCTGACGGTCTTCCTCGAGGCGCTGCATCATCAGGCGTCGCATCTCACGGAACTCGCGTGTGTTCGTGCGCCAGTCCCACCAAAAGTACGCCGTCACCAGCGCCAGCAGCTCCAGGACAAAGATGCCCACTAATGTTTCGGTCACTTGCATGTCTCTTCCTGCTCGGTATTTCCAGCTGCGAAAATCGTCGTGCCGCAGTTCGGGCACTCGAACGTTGGTGCCGACGGCGTCGGCGGCGCCCAGTCCGGCTTCTCCACGACGGACGCGCGAACCTCGACAATCCGGCGCGCGTGCATCACGGACGGGCTCGGCGGCGACATTAGCAATAGGCCCTGTCGCTCGGCCTCCTCGACGAACGCCGCGCACGCCACGGCGATCAGGTGCGGCATCGGCAGATTCGCATCAGCGATCGGGAACTCGAGCACCATCTCGACGCTTCTCACGAGCGAGCCTCCGTCCACGCGACGTACAGCAGGCGCTCGGCAAGGAGGGTCGGTCCCGCGATCGCGGCCGCAGCCGGCACCCAGCCGTCAATCAGCGCGCCGAGAACCCACGCGAGCGCCAGCAACGCCAGCGCCACCAGCACCCTGGCGACGTTCATCCCGGTCACTCCTCCTCCTTCGCCTGCAGTGCCGCTCGCGCGCGAGACCGCGCGCGAGCGATCCTCTTCTGCGCTGCCGTTTGACGCCGACGGCTGCGCATCACCTGATCCAGGCGGCGCAGTGCCTCCAACACGGGTGCGCTCAACGCCACCGTCTCGGACGTGGTAACCTGATCCATGACTGATCGTCCTTTCTTGGACAGCCCCGGCCGACCACCATCGGCCGGGGCGCTTTCTTATCAACTGATGACCGTGGGGCCGGGGTGGAGAAACCGCAACCACCAACACAAACCCCGGCCCCACGGAGCTCTAGTTGCGGGCCGCATCGTCCTCACGGCGCCGCAGGAACTTGAATTCCGGATCGCGCTCACAGCACCCGCGCTTAGCCGATTCGATGCGCGACGCACTGTCGATAGGATGCCGGTTCGCAACCTCGGAAAACCCCGACACCTCATGCAGGCACTCAAGCGAGCGCGTGTTCAGGCGCTGCAACTTCGCCAGTACCGCAACCTGAACCTGCAGTACGTCCTCCTGCGCGCGCGCAAGGACGCCCGTATTGAACCACCGACGAATGCCGGGCGAACCCAGCACAAGAACTGTCTTTTGTAACGCAGACGCAGCCTCCAGGAGCTGACTCTCCACGTAAGCCTCGTGATCGGCGTCGATCCTCAGTAGCTCCCTGCTCACGCCGCATCACCCCTGACTGAGGTGGAGGTTTGCTGAATCGCTCCAGGCCCGAGGGCCTGGCACTGTGCGTTGAGATCGGCGCCGCAGTAACGGACAGACGATCCGATTTTGATGGCCCGCACAGCACCCGAGGTACCGAGACGCTCGACGGTCGCGCGCGATAGGCTCAGGGTCTCCTGCACCTGCGCCGCCGAATACCAGCGGCCGGCATCGAAAGGCGTGCCCGTGGTCATGCTGCGTCACCGCCGTCCCAGTCGACGTGGCGCGCCTGCAGGATGATCGACCCCGACGCTTTGTCCTGGATTGCGAACCCATCCGAGGAATCATCCGGAGCCGCGAGCGCGGCGGTCCGCTCAGCACGTGCAATGAGGTCTTGGGGCGTTGTGCCGAGCGCTGCGGCCAGACGCTCCAGCTCTGGCAGCGTCATGTTTCGACGCCCGTTGAGTTTGAGCGAGAGGCTTGCGCGGCTCATGCGTGCTTGCCTTGCCAGCAGCCCCTGGGATACGCCGAGCTCACGAGCAATGGCCTTGATTTCAGTTGCGACTGTCACCTCAGGAGTCCTTTCTACATTTGTAGACTAATGACTACTATATAAGTCTACAAATGTAGATATTGCAACTTGCTTTCGTGTGACCTACGTCTACAAAAGTAGATATACTTAACGAATGGGAAGTAGATCTTTGAAAACGAGTCCCTTTGAGCGGGCTGTCATTGCCGTACTAAAGGAGCGCTTGCAGAACGCAGATTTGACCATTGACCGACTTGCTGAGCGTGCTGGCATCACCCGAGCACGCTGCTACAAGATTTTCTCTGGCGATGCAACATGTACTGTCACTGACTTTTGCGCCATGTGTGATGCGCTTGGCGTTGCTGGCTCTATAGTCGCCGCCGAGGCTGAGCGTCGCTTGGGCGAGGAGGAGGCGGGGGAGGCATCTCCTCCGAGGTCGGAATGACGTCCCAAGCGTGGACATGATGCGCAATCCTGTGTCTCACGAGCGCAACCTTATCGGCGGCTTCCTGCTCATGGCGGGCGGTGTCGCCCTGCTCGCATACGCGCACAAGCTCAAACAGCGCCTCGTCGGCCCGGATCCGGCCCTGATCGCCGACGAGCTCGACCTCCCCGCCTGGGTCATCGAGGCGTGGCAGCGGTGGATTAGACGCGGGTGTCTCGCTCAGCGAAACTTCTGCCGCGCCACACGCTTACAGAGTAGAGTGTGACACATGATCCGCGTCGCAATCTCAATGAAAGAGAAGTGAAATCATGGGCATGTTCATCACCAAATTCTCAGGACCAGATGGTGAATCCCTGACGTTCACCCCGACTGAAATCATTTTCCGTCCGGGAAGTATCCTCTCAGCTCCCCCTGAGATCCATCCGCTCGCGAGCGTGCGAGGAGTCCAACTAGAAGCTGGCGAAGATCTTCAGGAGCGAGTCACCGCAACGCGGATCGTCGCGTTGGGAATCTTCGCGTTAGCAGTCAAGAAGAAAAGCGGCGGGGACAAGTGGCTCGCTATTGAGGGAGACGAGTACGCGTGGATGATCCGCGTTGACCGCAAGCATGTCAACGACGCAATGAGATTCGTGGCGAAACTACGTCCTGCCGCCGCAAAAGCAAAGGTGGAGGAAGCAGCGGAAGCCCGCATCACAGATGAAGAAAGAGCCTCTAAGCTTGACGAGCTCGCCGAAACACCCTGGTGGAAGCAAAAGAGCTTCGGGGACATGCTCAAAGCGCGGAAGCGCCACAAAGAACGAGGGAACTAAAAACTGTCGTCCGCCCGTCGAGGAAATAGGGAAGATGTTCCGTCAGATGTGAATGTCGTTCCATAGTTTGCGTATGAGCATGTGTAACCACGAGCGAAGCAGGTGTCACGGACTTCGGCGCTGGCCTCCGCGCATGCTTGTGGCGCTGTAGTGGCGCAAAACGGGGCGTGCTACCGTTTTTCTTTGCAATTCCGCCACTTCGGTTCGATTCCCCCCATCTCCACAAGTAGTCCCGGAACTTCGTTGAAGTTCCGGGACTTTTCCTTTTTTCCAACGGTTTGTGGGAATTGCTGTTGAGTGCTGGAGTGAGCAGGAGTTAGCATAAGTGAGCGCGAAAAAGCCCCCAATACGCCCCCACCAACGCCCCCTCAAGGGTGATCAGGTAGACAAGGCTATCGAGTTGTCGAAAGACTCTCCCGCTTTCGTGCAGGGCAAAAACACAGGTTTTGACGTTTATGTACGTCTGAGTGACTGCACAATCCAATATGACGCAAAAACACCCCTCTGCAGGAAAAGCTTCCTGCAGAGGGGTGTTATCTTATGTCTGCAATGCGCGCCGTTTTCTTAACCGCAGGCTCTACTCTTTGGTGTGTGAAGTGAAATTCAATTCACCGGGCCGAATTAGCGGTAAATGAACAGTGGGAATCGGCAGCTTTGAGGTTAGATCCGCTACAGCTGAGCGTACGTATGGATGGACACACATGACAGCTGAACGCGTTGCAAACTCAGCGATCACGTCGTGTGCGATGTCGAGCAGTTGGTCGAGTTTATACTCGATGACATAATCGACACGTCCACTCCAGTGGTAGCACTTAAACTCGAAAGCGAATCGCAGGAGAAGAAGGCGCTCGGCCTCGACCATCCTGTGCTGGAGATCAACGTGGACCTCTATGTTGTCGACATCGTAGTGTTCATCAGGCCCGTCTTCGTAGAGACCCGCCTCAAGCTTGTATGCATAGATTTGATGGATCTCTGGTTTCCCTAGCTCCATAAAATCAGCGACAGCTGTCACTTTGGTGAGTTCTGTCATGCTGCGCTCGCGGCTTCCCGTTCCCATGCTCGCGGTGTGGGGTTGGTAAGTGTCATGGTTGGCGTGTGTGTTGCTTGTGCGACCTGTGTCCATCCTGTTGAGAACGCGTTCGCGTCATACGCGCGCAGGTTGAGACAAGCATTGACTGCCAGGGCGTAGCGGAGAATAGTGTCGAGGCGAGGGTTTGCGTCGTAGTGCTCAAACTCTGCGACAGTAGGTTGGGTGACGCCGATACGCTCGGCGACATCTTTTTGCGTAAGACCACTTTGTTTACGCAGATCGACAAGGGTGCGTAAAAAGTTCGCACGCTCGTCATGTAGCTGAAGCGCGAGGGCTTCAAGCGATTCGAGGTCTAGATTCTCGATCTTCATAGGGAATACCCTATATTCGTTCGTCGAATAGATCAAGTTAGTTTCTTAACTGGCTCTTCATAATTGAGGGTGTAGTTGGGGTCTGAAGCCTCCGGTTTCGAGGAGTGCTCGGGTGATGTAGTGGGTGAGGTTTCGGAGTCCGAGTGCGGGTCCGCGTAGGTGTTCGAGACGTCCGTTGATGGCTTCGGTAGGGCCATTGCTGGTGTGGGGGTGGTCGAAGTAGGCCAGGATGTCGTGGGATCGGCGTTTGAGCGTTCTGCCCAGCGTGATGAGCTCGGTCAGACCCCTCGGTACACGCGTGGAGGTCAGGGTGTTGATTTCGGCTTCCATCAGGGCCTTACCCACGTCCATGTCGGGCGCGCGGTAGGCACCAGGTGATGTTCTGGTAGGCGCTCCAAGTGACCTCGAGCGCGACGTGCTCTTCATCGGAAAACAGGTTGAGTAGTTGGTGCTGCTGGCGTGGCGTGAGCAGGCAAGATCTGGTGTGTAACATCCTGCGGGCCTTGTACAGGGGATCCGTGGCACGCCCGCGCCGGTGGTGGAGTTCTTGCTGAATGCGTCTGCGGCACTCATCCAAGGCGTTGCCAGCCAGGTGCACGACATGGAAGGGGTCCATGACTGCCCTCGCGCCGGGGAGTTCTTCAGCGGCTGCGCTTTTGAACCCGGTGAATCCATCCATCGCGACGATCTCAATGCGTTCGCGCCACGTGTCAGGGCGGGAGGCCAGCCAGGTTTTGAAAACCTGCTTGGAGCGGCCCGGGACCATGTCCAGGAGCCGGGAGGGACCGCGACGGTCTCGTACGGGAGTGACGTCCAAGATGACGGTGACGTATTTGTCGCCGTAGGGGGTGTGGCGCCACACGTGTTCATCCACGCCAATGACACGCACGCCTTCACACCGTGCTGGATCATTGATCAGCAGGCGCGCCCCTTCAGCCAGGACAGCAGTATTGGCGGCTCTTCCAGGACACACCGAGGGCCTGGGCGACGCGCGCCACCGTCAGATGGTGGACCACCAGGCCCGTCAGCGCCCAGCGCACCGCCGCACGCGAGAGCTTCGCGCGCGGATCGGCCGCTTGGCTCATGTCTTGGCGCCACACGTGAGCACACGTCTCGCACCGGTAGCGGCGCACGCTCACATGCAAGATCGTGGGACGCCACCCGTAAGGCTCGTGAGCTAAGCGCCTGACCACCGTGTCACGAGAAATGCCCTGGCACCCGCAGCGTCGACACCACCGGTCCTCACCCGTAATACGGCACGCCAACACTGCATGGTCTGCCTCAACGCGCTGACCCGTCACCTCCAACCCCAAGCCATCCAGGCGAGTGAACGCGCTCAGGTCGGGGCGATCAAAGATAGTATTGGCCATGTCGAGGTCTTTCAGATGGACGGTGTAGCAATCTCCATCATCGAAAGGCCTCGACCCCTAACCGGCCACGACATGCCCAACCCCGCCAACAACACCTACACCCTCAAATGCGAAGAGCCTCTTAACCTTACACCCCAATAGCGTTCTTCACCTTCCTCATACAGACGTTCCGCATGATCGATCTCCATGTCTTGGAGGTGTCTCGTATCTTGTTCATCCCCCTCGACAACAATCTTTTCGTGAGCGTGTAATCCAAGGGCAGCATTACCCAGCTCTGGCGGCTCGGCAAAGATCATCCTCAGTAGAATAGCGGTGTGCGTATAGGTGTCGTCATCAGTTTTCGTGCGACAACGCACGTTTTGCCATCGCACTTCGAAAAGAGAGCTTCTAGGACGCTTGAGTGCGCGAACTTCTTCGATGGGCTCAAGCCCACCTCTAGTGAGGCGCTTGAGGCGCGATCTGAAGCTTCCCCTTGCATCCGCCAAAAGATAGGGATTTGAAGATACGCGCCTATCGTTTCCGTCCGCGGTCTTAACGAGGGCTTCAACGGCCGCTTTAATATGATCTTCCTCGTCTTGGGAGGGCTCGTAACGCCAATAGAAATCAACTGCCTGTCTGCTCTGCGTGAGCGATGCGCGGTCTCGTGAGGCAAACATAGGCTAATCGGCCCACCCGTCCGGATCGTAATCAACACCTTCGCCAAGGTCGTCAAAAAAGCGCTTGCGCGTCATAATCCGCCGATACTGCTCATCGCTGACCGTGCGCGCTGCCATCTGAGAGAAATCAGGAAGCTCTTCCTCATCCTCGACGGGGGATGAGGGAACTGCCTGTAGCGTGGGAGCGGGGGAGGTGGTGGAGGTTTCCTCCGCCCGAGTCAAACGGGACTCAGCTCTTTGGATTATGGCGCCCACCGAAGTGTTTAGGGCAGAGGCTATTTTAGCGAGCTGCTCAAGATCAATGATGGAGGTTCCTGCGAGAATTTTTGTCAGCGTAGACCTAGGCATTCCTGAAATTGTCGACAGCTCTTCTTGGGAAAACTTCAGTAGCCCCTTTATCTCGGAAACTACTGCGCAGGTAAGTGTGCCGGGCATGCGTCCGCGACCTCGTGTGCTCATGACGCGATTCTGCCACAAAATACATTAAAAGTTCTAAATAGAAAGAAGTAGTCGTTTTCGACTTGATCTATGTTCTAGGTAGAACTTTAGTATGGCTGCATGTTCGTTCTAAGTAGAACAGTCGCAGTGGAGCTACGCTCTCTAGCTGCGCGTAAGAGAATTTCAAAAACTGAGATAGCCCGGCAAACCGGGTTACCCCTCACCACAGTCCAGCGGAGCTTCGCCGCGGATAGAAAAATTACGCTAGACGATCTGCAGCCTCCCTCCTAGTGATGGGGATTGGCGTCGTGATCGCGTATCTGAAGGTCGTCCAAAGCAAGATCAACGCCCAGCTCAAGGACCTCCATCGAGGCGTGAGCGAGGTTGGAGACGTCGTCGAGTCCGTGAAAGATCAGACCCATAATGATCACTCGACGAATCTTCGCGACGATATCGACGCGCTTGGCGGGAAGCTCGACGGTGTCAGCGAGCTTCTCACCGATGTGGCTCACACCCAGCAGCTGCAGGGTCAAGAGATCAGCGCTCACGGTAAAGTGCTCGCGCAGCTGCAAGCCGCGCAGCAACAGGATCGCGCAGAGCGCATCGCGCTAGACTTGCATGCTCACGATGAGTATGAGTGGATCTGGCAGAAGCTGGATCGAATCAAGAAAAAGCTCTGAGCGAAGAATTTGCCCTCTATCTCCGAGAAATCGGGGGTAGAGGGCGTTTTTCGTGCGCTAGGAGCGTCTTTTTTCTCTGAGTGGTAGTTTTTCGATAAAAGATATCGATTTCGAGACGCTCAGCAGTTCGCGGCATCCGCGAGTGCGGAGGCGCCCCCATTGCGTCCCCAAGTTTATATCTGAGTGTGTTTGTACAGGTCAGAGCTGGTTGTTTATTGTTTCTCCCCATCTCCACACATCCCACCCCGGGCTTCCGTTGGAAGCCCGGGGTATGTTTGTGTTTCGGGCGCTCCGCTTTGGCGTGAAGTGAGCCTAGGGGCCTGAGAGCCCTTCGCGCAGTTCTGCTAGTTCTTCGTCGAAGAGTCCCGCCATTTCTTCGTTGATCGCTGCGAGCCGCTCAATCCAGGCGACCGTGACCGCGCCGTATGCGACGAGCGACGAGACTGCGCCGTCAATGTCGGGGCCGTCGCACTCGAGCATCGTGCGCAGGTATTCAACGACGTCACGGGCGTTACGCTGTTCGAGTTCTGTGATGGCGTCTTGAACAAACGGTGTCACCGTGTCATAGTCCATGCATTGACACTAGCTGGTGTGCTGTTGTGTCGCCCTGGTGACGCACGCGCGTCTTGCGCGAAACATTTGATACTCTCGTGCGTGGAGCGAGGATTCCCCCTGGGCTAGTTGTGAAATAATCAACCGTCAGAAGGCCCGGAAGCGGGCCTCGCTCCTTGTTTGTCTCGCTGTAGGGCATCTTCGTAGTTCGCCACATTGGAATGTATTGCGAACGGACGTCATGTTTGCTGTGCTCTACTCGCTGGTGGCTAGTTCGAGGAAGAACTGAAAGGTCTCCCGTGTTGTGATACCCCGGGCCAGACACGAGTCCCCACGGCACTCTGCTGCGCGCCCCATAGCCTCTGTGTCGCTCCTACCCACGTGCTGGACGAGGGTGACAATGACTCTCACGCGTCCCGCACGAGGCCTCCTGTTCCGCAAGTGGGCCGTCTGTTTCGTCAGTGGGTATGGCTGCCCAGGATCGGAATAGCAGGCTTCCGACGACAAGAAGGACATGCCAAGGCGTGCGACGGAAGAACCCCAGAAACACGATGTGTCGTATAGCCCGACAATCAAGCCCCCAGTTTCGTTTGCCTTGTCGACGAGGCGATGCTCATGC
>ERZ772927.99-NODE-99-length-66227-cov-31.6806_pt1 | contig 66227 bp, 56 predicted proteins | sample MGYA00512115_ERZ772927 | MGnify/ENA primary metagenome ERZ772927 (study PRJEB29015, sample SAMEA2737924) | human oral metagenome | biome: human oral; feature: human-associated habitat; material: dental | place: China | collected 2013 ... | reverse complement strand
AGCCGGCTAAACCGGCTCGCCCCGCTTCATCAGTCGTATGGAACTCCTAGTCGTTGTCTCGACGGTCGTCCCAGCGGCGCTCCTGGTCCTGGATGAAGGAACTCCATCCGCTGCTCTTGTCTGCGCCACGCGCGGACGATTCATCGGCCGACTCTGACGACGATGCTCCCGGGCGCGACAGGGCGTAGAGGACACCTGCGACCGTCAGCGCGAAACCGGCGACCCCCAGGAGGATCGAGAGGATCGAGTAGCCCAGCGACACAGCAGCAACCAGGACGACCATGCCCAGGACCGCTCCGGTCAGGCCCAGCGCGATGCGACGCGGCGCGCGCGGTCCGCGAGCCGACTCGGGGTCTTCTTCGACCGCGGGGGCGGACATCTGGGAGGCCAACGCCGGGTCTTCCTCGCGCAGGGACGCTTCCATCTGCTCGAGGATCTTCTTCTCGTACTCGGTGAGAGCCATTGGGTGCCCCTTTCGGACGGTGTTGTCCTCAGCTTAGCGCGTGTGACACGCCGGAGACGAACTGGCCTTACAGGAGCGTTCCCTGCGTGGGCTCTTCGTTGCCGGGGTCACTCCCCTGCCCGTGCGCCTGAGCGCTGGGGCCGGCGGGACAAGCCCCGGCCTGGTCGCTATCCCCACCAAAGGAGCGCCTGCCCGGCACCTTCTTACCCAGGAGCGTGGCGGGGGCGAGCGCGCCCGCGCCGAACTTGTCACGGATCTGATCCATCGCACGCTCGGAGGCGGCGGGCCTCTCATCGCGGTCGAGTGTGACGGCGACGCCGCCCGAGCGCGCCTGCAGCCCCTCCACGCGCACGCCGAAGAGCCGCACTCCCCCGATCGGCATGTCCTCGCGGGCGAACAGGCCCTGTGCCGCCTGCGCAATATCTCGCCCCGTGTCGGTGGGGGCCACGAGGCTCACGCTGCGCGTGATCGTATGAAAATCAGTGCCGCGCATCTTGATGTCCACGGTCCACCCCACGACCCCTCCGGCGCGCAGCCTGCGGGCGCATTCGTGCGAGGCCGCCAGGATGAACTCTTCAATGTCTGCCCGTGAGCGCACGTCCTCCTCGAAGGTTCTTTCCATGCCGACCGATTTCTCCGCGCGTGTGGGGGCGACGGGACGCGGGTCTATGCCCCACGACAGGTCGTGCAGGTGGTGGGCTGAAGCGACGCCAAGGAGCTTAGTGAGGCGCGTGAGTGGGGCGTTGGCGAGGTCCCCGATCGTGTCAATCCCCTCCCGATCGAGGATCGCCGCGGTCTTTCCCCCAACTCCCCACAGTGCTCCAACGGGCAGTCCGTGGAGGAAGTCGACCGAGGCCGCCTGCGGGATGAGGAGCAGGCCGTCGGGCTTGGCGTGCGAGGAGGCAATCTTGGCAACCGACTTGGTGGCGGCGATTCCGATGGATGCGGGTAGCCCGACGGCTTCGCGGATACGCGCACGGATGAGTCGAGCGATCTGGGTGGGCGATCCCAGCCTGCGGCGCGCCCCGGAGACGTCGAGGAAGGCTTCGTCGATGGAGACCTGCTCGAGGACGGGGGTGACGGTGGCGAGAATCGCCATCACCTGGCGGGAATAGCGTTGATAGAGGCCGTGGTTGCCGGGGATGAATGCGGCGCCTGGGCACAGGGCGCGGGCGCGCGAGGTGGGCATGCCGGCACGCACGCCCAGGGCCCGGGCCTCATAGGTGGCGGAGGTGACGACTCCGCGCCCGGACGTGCCGCCTACGATGATGGGGCGGCCGACAAGGCTCGGGTCCTCGCGCATTTCAACCTGCGCGAAGAAGGAGTCCATGTCGACGTGCAGGATCGGCGTGGCGCTATCGTCCGATCCCCAGTCGCGTTTGGCGCGCGCGTCCCTGGGAGCGTTTGACATGTCACCTCCTGTGCCCGTGGGCGTCATCCATGGTTACAGTGTCCACCATGGCACGCTCATCTTCGTCACGCGACATCTCCTTCGACACGGATTTCGGCTCGGCCCAGATCCGCTGGGACGGTCCGCGCGCGACGTTGTTCCTGGGCGACGTCGAATCGTCCGCGGTCGACACGTCGGACCCCACGTACTTGGAGTTCGAGTACATGCAGCATATGGACGCCGTCGTGTCCTCGCTGTGGGGTCCCCAGGATCGTTTCCGTGCGCTCCACGTCGGCGGCGCGGCCTGCGCACTCGCCTGCGCATGGTCCTCGTCTCGCCCGAATTCGCGCCACGTCGCCGTTGAGGTCGACCGTCTTTTGGCCGAGCAGGTGCGTGAGCATTTCCCCATCCCGGGGGCCCCGCAGGTCAAGATCCGCGTTGGTGACGGGCGCGCGGTCCTCGACGGGGCGCGAGAGGGTTCTTTCGACGTCATCGTGCGCGACGCGTTCGCGTCGGGCGTGACTCCCGATCATCTGCGCACGGTGGAATGCGCCGATCGGGCACGGCGCGCCCTGGCGGCCTCGGGGGTGTACCTGGTCAATTGCGCGCACGGAGGCCCAGCCAACGCGCGCCAGGACGTGGCCGCCCTGCAGGAGGTGTTCCCCTTCGTGGCATCCATCCAGGACCCAAAGGTGGGGCGAGGGGGACGGCGCGGCAACGTCGTCGCCCTCGCGAGTGCCGCCGACGTCGTGGACGTTGATCAGATCGATCGGGCCCTGCGCACGCTGGCTCTCCCGGCCCGCATTACGAGGCCGGCAGACCTGACACGCTGGGTCGCAGGCACGCGGGCGCTGACAGACTCGCTGGTGGGCTATCCGCAGGCGGACTGACGCTCCAACGCACGGGTGAATTCACGCGCACGGGCGAGCCCGGGTACGTGGATAGAGCTCAGGCGCGGTGACGCGGAGCCGAGGGACCCGGGCCCTTTCCGTTGCGACGCGCCTCGATGCGTGCAAGCACGTCCTCGATCGTGTCGGTCTTGGAAGGTTCCTCGGATTCTTCGGTGCGCGGGGCGCGCTGAACGGACTCGATCTCCTCGTCCTGGGCGCGCGAGACCTGCGCCAGGTAGGCCTCGATGACGTCACCGATATCCTTCGGGGTCTTCTCCTCGCCGCCCGCAGACGGGCGCTGACCGAGTCCGGGCAGAGGGATCGCACCCTCCCCTCCGGTCCACGCATCGAAGTGTTCCTCGAGGTTGGAGACCGTGTGCGAGATGTCGGGGTTTCCCTCCACGAGCTTGGCGATGTTCTCTTGGTCCTGCGCGGCCCCCTGTTCGAGATCACCGACGGGCAGAGACAGGTCAGCAAACTTCGCGAAGGAGGTGAGCAGGGCCGAGGAGGCCGCCGGGTAGCCGGTGTCCGCCATGTAATACGGGACCGCGCCGAGCAGCGCCAGCCCGCCAATGCCTCGTTGCCCCATGCGGATCTGCATGAAGGTGGACAGCGGGGAAGGGAACTGCATGTGATTCGAGATCGCGCCAGACCCCGGGGGAAGCAGCGACGCGTCGGTGGCCTGCACGTGCACTGGCGTCGGTCGTGTGTGCGGCACGCCCGAGGGCACCCCGTGCAGCGAGAAGGTGATCTCGACGCCGGCACGCTCGCACAGCTCGTTGATCGCGTTCGTAAACGACTCCCAGTGCGCGTCGGGTTCGGCGCCGTGCAGGACCAGGATCGGGTTGCCCATGTCGTCTTCGACGAGGTCAAGGACAGTTTCGGGCATCACCATGTCCGGGGAGGACACCCAGTTATCGACGGTCACGATCGGGCGGTGCGAGCGGTAGTCCATGAGCGCATCCGCATCGAAGGTCGCGACCCGCTCGTTGTGCAGGGAACGCAGGAGCTGGCCGATCGCCATACGTCCGGCGGCCCCGGCGTCAATCGCCCCATCAAAGTGGATGAGGAGAATCTTCGCCTTCGCGCCGGCGGCGGGACCGTCGGCATACAGGTCAGTGGCGTTGATACTCACGTCTTCTCCTCATGCTGATTCTTCTGCCTCGTGTCTAACGTACCCGGCACGCGCCCGCCACGTCACGCGGGAGATCGTTTTGAGCTTGCGGCGAAGTTCACCCACTCCGCAGACGACACAGCACGCGAGGCAAAAGTAGGGAACAATGGAAGGCCCACAAACGAGGAGGACCCATGGCCACGAGCACTCATCGCGAGTCGTCGACCGACCTTCCGTTGCCGGAACAGGAATTTGTGGACAGCGCCTACGAGCGCCTGGACGCACTGCGCGCCTCCTATCGGGATCGTCAGGGGCGCGTTCACTCCACCCACGGGGTCGGCAACGCTCAGGGATGGACCGAGCGCGAGGCCCTGTCCGCTCACCTGGGTGAAATGGCCGCCCGCCTCGAAGGCGTCGAAGAGCGTCTGGTGTTTGGTCGCCTCGACATGGCCGACCGTTCGACCCGCCACGTGGGTCGCCTCTCCCTGTCTCACGAGGACGGCACTCCCCTGCTCGTTGACTGGCGCGCACCCGCCGCGCGCCCCTTCTACCAGGCCACGTCAGCCGAGCCGGACGGCGTCGTACGCCGCCGCCACATTTCCACCCGCGACCGACGCGTCACCGGCCTCGAAGACGAGCTGCTGGACGCCTCGCGTGCATCCGGGCTCGAACTCCAGGGCGAGGGCGCTCTCATGCACGCCCTCAGCGAGGCGCGTGACGGCCGCATGGGCGACATCGTCGCCACGATCCAGTCCGAGCAGGACCGCATCATCCGCGCCTCCGACAAGGGACTCTTGGTCGTCCAGGGCGGCCCAGGCTCCGGCAAGACCGCCGTCGCGCTTCACCGCATCGCCTACCTCCTGTACGCCCACCGCGAGCGCCTCGAGCGTTCGGGTGTCCTCCTCGTTGGCCCCTCGCGCCTGTTCCTGCGCTACATCGAGCAGGTCCTTCCCTCCCTGGGCGAGACCGGCGTCGTGTCAGTGACGCTGGGCGACCTGGTGCCCGGCGTGAACGCGCGCGGCAGCGATGACGAGGCCGTGGCCCACATCAAGGGTCTTCCCGCGTGGGCGAAGATCGTCAAGGAGGCCGTGCGCGCGCTGGCCAAGCTCCCCGACGGCGACCAGGTGCTGCGCGTGTGGAACCGCGAGGTGACGCTCACGCGCGCCGACGTGGAAACGGCGAGGCGCCGGGCGAAGCGCTCGGGCCGCGTGCACAACGTGGCGCGAGAGTCCTTCGCGCGCGAACTCATGGACGTTTTGGCCCTGCGCTTGGCGCGCGAGGCCGGGGACGCGGACTCCGAGGGCGGCGTCGATCCCGAGGTCAAGCGCTCCTGGCTCATCGAAATCCGCGATTCCGTGGACTGCCGACGTGCAATCAACACGGCGTGGATGCCGACGAGCGCACAGACGCTGCTGCGCCGCCTCTACGCTCGTCCCGAGGTCTTGGCGGCAGCAAACCGCAAGGCCGGCTCCCCCCTGCGTCCCGACGAGCTCGCTGCCCTCGTGCGTCCCCGTTCTGCCCCGTGGACGGTGTCCGACGTGCCCATCCTGGACGAGTGCGAGGAACTGCTGGGCCCCATGCCGTCGTCCTCGACGACGTCGCGCGAAGCCGACGAGGGCGCCATCGAACGCGCCCGCGAGGCGATCGAAGCCCAGAACCTGGGCGGGGGCATCGTCACCGCCCAGATGCTCGCGGAGCAGGTGGCCGGCCAGGACACCTGGACGCCGCTGTCCGAACGCGCCGCAAAGGACCGCACGTGGGCGTACGGCCACATCGTGGTCGACGAAGCCCAGGAGCTCTCCCCCATGGCCTGGCGCGCCCTGCTGCGCCGCTGCCCGTCGCGTTCCTTCACGGTAGTCGGCGACCTCGATCAGCGTCGCGGCTCCAAGCGCCCACCCTCCTGGGAGAAGGCACTCGGACCGGCGGCGCGCGCCCTCGCGGCCGAGTACGCGCTGACCGTCTCCTACCGCACGCCCGCCACCCTCACGACCCTCGCCGAAGGCGTCGTCGCGCGCGCCGGCGTCCCCGTCCTCTACCCGATGACGGCCGTGCGCGACGTCGAGGATTGCTACCGCGTCACCCACGTGGATGCGCCCGAGGACGCCCCGGCCTCGTCGAAGGAGAACAGCCCCCTGTGGCGCGCCGTCGCCCAGGCCCAGGGCGAGGCCGAGGAACGCCTCGATCGCGAGGCGGGGACCTCCCGCGGCCGCATCGCCCTCATTGTCGGCAAGGAGCGTGCCCGCACGTGGGGAGCCGACGTGGACGGCGAGACGGCCCTCTCTGAGCGCGTCTGCCTCCTGTCAGCCGTGGCCTCCAAGGGCCTCGAGTTTGACTCGGTCATCCTCGTCGAACCCGCGGAAATCCTCGGTGACGGCGTCGGCGACCTCTTCGTCGCCCTCACGCGCGCTACCCACGACGTGCATGTCGTCCACTGCGCTCCCCTGCCCGCCGGCATGGAAGAGTGGTAGGAGCGACCACACCCTGGCACCTTGTGTCCTTTTCCGCTCCCGTCTGCCATGATGGGGGCATGACACGCGCACTGCTCCTGGAAAACCCGCACGACGTCGCCGACGGTATTTTCGCCAAGTTCGGCATCGAGGTGACCCGCGTGACGGGCGCCCTGTCCGAGGACGACCTCATCGACGCGCTCGAAGGCGTGGACTACCTGGGCCTGCGGTCCAAGACCGAGGTCACCGAGCGAGTGCTGCGCGCGCGCCCCGAGATCAAGGCTATCGGAGCCTTCTGCATCGGCACGAACCAGATCGACCTGGCCACCGCCACCGAGATGGGCGTCGCCGTGTTCAACGCCCCCTACTCCAACACGCGCTCTGTCGTCGAGCTCGCGATCGGTGAGATCATCGACCTCTCGCGCCGCGTCACCGTCAAAAACTCGCGTCTGCACCGCGGCGTGTGGGACAAGAGCGCGGACGGTGCCCACGAGGTGCGCGGGCACACCCTGGGCATCATCGGCTACGGCAACATCGGCACCCAGCTGTCGGTTCTCGCCGAGGCCATGGGCCTCAACGTCATCTTCTACGATGCCGCCGAGCGCCTCGCCCTGGGCAACGCCACGCAGATGCCGACCATGGAGGCCGTCCTGCGCGAGGCCGACATCATCTCCGTGCACGTGGACGGCCAGGAATCCAACACGAACCTCATCGGTCGCGTCGAGTTCGAGCTCATGAAGCCCGGTGCCCTGTTCATCAACCTGTCGCGCGGGCACGTCGTCGACGTCGACGCGCTACACGCAGCGCTCGTCTCGGGCCACCTGGGCGGAGCGGCCATCGATGTATTCCCGGAGGAGCCGCGCGCCAACGGCGACCCCTTCAACTCGCCCCTGGCGACTCTCGACAACGTCATCCTCACGCCCCACATCGGCGGCTCGACGGAGGAGGCGCAGTACGACATCGGTCGCTTCGTGGCCGCCAAGATCGGCGAATACCAGGCCAGCGGCTCGACCGACATGAGCGTGAACCTGCCGAATTTGACGATGAACATCGGCAAGCGCTCACGCTACCGCGTGCGCCTCATCCACCGCAACGTGCCCGGCGTCATGGCGCGCGTCAACCAGATCTTTGCCTCCTCCGAGGCCAACGTCGACGCCCAGATCCTGGCCACCATCGACGAGGTCGGCTACGTGCTCACCGACATTTCGGCGGGCCTGGGGCGCGAGGCGCTCGAGGAACTGAGCCACCTGCCCGAAACTGTCCGACTGATCGCCACGCCGCTGTAGAACTGTCGCATTCATCGCGTTCCCAGCTGGTCAACCGAGGCATAACTTACGGTATCGTAGGGGCATCGTTCCCAAAGGAGGACAGATGGATCTCACGACGAAGCTGCGCGAGCTATACGCAGCGGGAGTCGCCTACAACATCGCAATTCCCGACCGTCCGATCCCGGACATGGTCCTGGAAGTCGCCTCCCGCTACCCCAAGCGCGCCGCGATTGACTTTTTCGCGCGCCAGCTCACATACGCGGAACTTGCTCAGGAGATGCGTCAGGCCGCGGGGGCCCTCCATCAGGCGGGCGTGCGCCCCGGAGACCGCGTCGCCCTCGTCATGCCGAACTGCCCGCAGCACGCCATCGCCGTCCTGGGCACGATGCTCCTCGGCGCCGTCGTCGTCGAACACAATCCGCTTGCCCCCGCGGGCGAGCTGGAAGGCGAGTACGAGCGCCACGGTGCTCGCGTCACCGTCGCCTGGTCGAAGTCCCTGGAGAAACTCACCTTCCTCGGGCGCGGCCACACCACCTTCTGCATGGACCTGACGACGGCTCTTCCCGCTGCCTCGCGCATGGCGCTCAAGTTTCCCGTCAAGGCGGCCCGCGAGAAGCGCGAACAGCTCTCCAGCCCGCGCCCGAGCTGGGCTCGCTCCTGGACGCGCGCCATGCGCACCGCGACCCCGTGGCGCGGCGACTGCCCGTCAGCAATGGAGGACGTCGCTCTCCTCATTCACACGGGCGGCACGACCGGTGTCCCGAAGGCCGCCGCTCTCACGCACGCCAACCTCATGGCAAACGTCGAGGAATCGATCGCGTGGGTCCCCGTCCTCCACGAGGGCGCGGAGGTCTTCTACTGCATCCTGCCCCTCTTCCACGCCTTCGGGTTCACGATTGGCTTCCTGGCAGGTCTGCGCCTGGGAGCGACGATCGCCATGTTCCCCAAATTCGACACCGCGCTGGTGCTGGCTGCTCAGCGCCGACTGCCGTGCACGTTCTTCCTGGGTGTTCCGCCCATGTACGAGCGCCTGCTCGCGGCGGCGCAGGGCACGAACGCGGACCTGTCCTCAATCCACTTCTCACTCTCGGGCGCAATGCCTCTCTCGGCTGAGCTGGCTGACCAGTGGGAGCAGGCCACCGGCGGCCTCATGATCGAAGGCTACGGCATGACGGAGGCCTCCCCGATCATCTTGGGATCACCCCTTGCCTCCTCTCGGGCACGCGGGGCGCTCGGTATCCCCTTCCCCTCCACCCAAGTGCGCATCGTCGATCCGGAAAACCCCTCCCGCGAGGTTGCAGATGGCGAGGTCGGCGAGCTCATTGCCCGCGGCCCGCAGGTGTTCTCCGGCTATTGGAACCAGGACGACGAGACCGCCGAAGTCTTCACCGAGGATGGATGGCTGCGCACGGGCGACCTCGTTCAGGTGCGCGACGGCTTCATCTACATGGCGGATCGGCGTAAGGAGATGATCAATTCCTCCGGCTTCAACGTCTACCCCACGCAGGTCGAGAACGCCGTACGTTCGATGCCGGGTGTTCTCGACGTCGCAGCCGTCGGCGTGCCGGCCGGCGAGTCCGGCGAGGACGTCGTCGCCGCCGTCGTCCTCGAAGCCGGTGCCTCCGTCACGCTCGCAGACCTGCGCAAGTGGGCGGAGAAGTCCCTGGCCCACTACGCGCTCCCCCGGCAGATCGTCGTCATGACGGAGCTGCCTCGCTCTCAGCTGGGCAAGGTCATGCGCAAGAAGGTCCGCGAGCAGATCATGGGCGCCCAGGCTGCCGCAACCGACGCGGTTGCCGGTGCGCGCGAGGCTGTCGCGGGTGCGCGTGGCGCCGTCTCCGAGGCCGTCGCCGAGGCACGCAGTTCTGTCGCCGAGGCGATGGCTAGTGCGCGTGAGACGGTCGCCGAGGCCGTCGCCGGGGTTCGCGCTTCCTCCTCCGAGCAGCCTTCCGCGCCGACCGACGCATCTGGTGCCCCGGCACAGCGCCTCGGGGAGACGGACGAGGAGTAGTCGTCCCACCGCCCTCACAACGATGATGCCCGGCCCCTTCGCGGGACAGGGCATCATTCGCACGCGTCGATTAGTCGTCTCCCAGCAGCGTCGGGGCGTTAGAGACGGAGCGCTTGCGCGAAGAACGCGCCTTGCGAGGCTTCTTCGCGGGCGCGGGCGCCGCGGGTTCGACGTCCACGTGGGCACCGGCCTCGGACACCGCGTCACCGCCCTGCGCACGCTCACGCAACGCCTGAATGGCCTGCTCGAAATCATCGAGGGTGTCGAACTGACGATAGACGGAGGCGAAGCGCAGGTAGGCGATCACGTCGAGGTCGCGCAGGAACGGGAGGATGGCTTTGCCAACTTCGTTCGTCGACACGTTGGAGACGCCGGTTGAGCGCAACTGCTCCTCGACCTGCTGAGCGAGAATCGCGAGCTGATCATCCGAGACCGGCCGTCCCTGACAGGCCTTCTTGACGCCCGACACAACCTTGTTACGGGAGAAAGACTCAACGACGCCGGAGCGCTTGACGACCTGGAATGAGGACGTTTCGAGGGTCGTAAAGCGCTTCTTGCAGTGCGTGCACTCACGCCGACGCCGGATCGAGGCGCCGTCGTCCGCGATGCGCGTATCAACGACGCGCGAATCCGGGTTATGACAGAAAGGGCAGTGCACCCCTCAACGGTACACGCTCAGACCCCCATCTGTCACAGGAGTCCCACGCGTCACCGTTAGCGGACGGGCACGAGGACCCGCTGACCGGGCTGCAGGGCCCCCTGCACGTCGTTCATGCGCTCAATGTCAGCAACGACCTGCTCGAGAGGACGATCCGTCTTGACATTCTGAGCCAGCGACCACACGGAGTCGCCGCTGACAACTGCCTTCGTCACCGTCGGACCATCGTAGGCTGCGGGCTGGATGGCGAGACCGAGGGCGCCGGCCCCCACGGAGAGAACGACCGTCGCAAGTGCGCCGGCGATAATGCCGCGACGAGAGAAGCGGGTTCGACGACGCGGCGCTGCAGGAGCCCGCAGGTACGAGGGGTCATCAACACGCTGAGCCTCGACACGACGACGCGCGGACGGAGCGGTGGAGATGTCACGAACGGTCGCCAGCGGCACATCCTCCACGGCGCGAAGCGGGTGGCGGCGAGCGGGGAACGAGACGGCAGTCTGCGTTGCAACGGGAACACTCATGAGAACCTCCAGAACACTTTCATCGAACATCTGTTCGTCGAACACTTGTACGATAGCACGCTCCGTGAGCAATGTCGAGACCCACTCGAACATATGTTTCATTTTGCGCGAAATCGGCTTATCCTTGACGTATCTAGTGGACGCCCACCCATGCACATTTGCGTCCACCCCGATGCGAAGGAGAGCCATGACCGAGCGTTCGATCAGCGATCGACACCGCGCGATCTTGCGAGTTATCAACGAAAAGCTGGCATCCAGCGGCTTCCCTCCATCTGTGCGCGAGATCGCATCTGCAGTCGGTTTGGCATCACCTTCGACGGTGAAGCATCACCTCGATGCCCTTGAGGCTGACGGATACCTGGTCCGCGAGCCCGGCCTGCCTCGCGCCCTCGACCTCACCGATCGGGCGCGCGCCGAGCTCGGCATCACCCCCTCAACGCAGCCTTCTGATAAGGTCGTTCGCATCGAGGTCCCCGTCTCCCACGTGGAAGAGGAAGGCACGGCGATTCCGCTCGTTGGACGCATCGCTGCGGGTGCCCCCATCACGGCTGAGCAGCACGTGGAGGACGTTTTCCGTCTTCCCACGTCCATGACCGGACACGGCGATCTATTCATGCTCGAGGTGAGCGGCGCGTCGATGGTCGATGCGGGCATCTTCGACGGGGACTACGTTGTCATCCGCTCGCAGAACGAGGCCCGCAACGGAGAGTTTGTCGCCGCCATGATCGACGGCGAAGCGACGGTGAAGGAACTGTCCATCACGGGCGGTCACGTCTGGCTCCTGCCCCACAACGCGGACTACTCCCCCATCCCGGGCGACGAAGCCACCATCCTCGGCAAGGTCGTCACCGTCATTCGTTCACTCTGACGCACCACATAAGCGAGTGGCGCCACCCGGGGTGGCGCCACTCGCTTACGTGAAGGAGACTCAGAAGCCCAGGTCGCGGGCAACCTGACGCAGGCGCTGGGCCGATGCGGTCAGGCCGTCGCGCTCGTTGAGCGTGAGCGGCGGGTGCAGGACGCGTCCGGCACCGTCGCGGCCGACGATCGTCGGGGCGGCCATGACCACGTCAGAGATGCCCTCCCAATCCTCAAGCAGCGTCGAGATGGTGAGGACACGCTGCTCGTCGCGCAGGACCGCACCCACGATCTTCGAGGCGGCCAGGCCGATCGCGTAGTTCGTCGCGCCCTTACCCTCGATGATCTTGTAGGCGGACTGGACGACTTCCTGCGCAATGGAGTTACGCAGCGCGGAGTCGAAGATGCCACCGGATAGGGTCGGACCCCACTGGGACAGCGGGACGTTGCCGATCTCGGCGCTGGACCACAGGGCGACCTCGGAGTCGCCGTGCTCGCCGGCCACGTAGGCGTGGATGTTCTGGGTGGCGACACCGGTCTCGCGCGAGACCAGGTAGCGCAGACGGGAGGTGTCGAGCACGGTGCCCGAACCGAAGACCTGGTTGCGGGGCAGGCCCGTGATCTTCAGCGCGGCGTACGTGACGACATCGACAGGATTCGTGATGAACATGAAGTGAGCGTCGGGCGCGACGTTCTGCAGGTTCGGCACGATCTTCTTCATGAGGTTGACCGTTGAGCCAGCCAGCTCCAGGCGGGACTGTCCGGGCTGCTGCTTCGCGCCAGCCGTGACGATGATCAGGTCGGAACCACGAACGATCTCAACGTCGTCCGAGCCTTCGATCGAGCCGGCGGGCGTGAACTGGATGCCGTGAGCCATGTCGAGGGCCTCGGCCTCCACCTTGGCCTTGTTGATGTCCTGAAGAACGATCGAGCGGGCGTCGCCGCGCATCGCACAGGCGTACGCGACCGCCGTACCAACGGCACCGGCACCGATGATGGCGATCTTCGAGGGACGTCCGGAGGACTTTGACGGGTACAGGGTCTGTGCTTGGTTTTCCACGAGTGTCTCCTAGAGTCTGCGGGCACCCCCATTGTCTCAGATAAGGACCTAACCTCGCCCGTTATCTGCACGACGTTTTACGTGCCCGCGGAGCGCTCGTCCCTACCGGTCAGAACCCTTCGCGAGGCGTCGCAGGGCGCCGCGAACAACCTCCGGATCCGTCGTCGGCCACATGGCGGGTAGGGAACGCATGATGAAGCCACCGTAGCGCTTGGTCACCACGCGTGGATCGAGGATCGCGACGACACCCCGGTCGTCGGTCGAGCGCAGGAGGCGCCCCACGCCCTGGGCCATCATGAGCGCCGCGTGCGTGAGGGATACCGACACGAAGCCGTTCCCTCCCCGGCGCTCGACGTCCATCGAGCGGGCGCGCGAGACGGGATCATCCGGGCGCGGGAACGGAATCTTGTCGATGACGACGAGGCGACATGCGGCCCCCGCGACGTCGACGCCCTGCCACAGGGACATCGTGCCCACCAGGCACGAGTCGCGCTCCTCCCGGAACCGCTGGATCAGCTGCGCCAGGGTCTCTTCGCCCTGCAGGTAGACGGTCAGATCCGTGCGCTCACGCAGGGCCTGCCCTCCCGCCATCGCCCCGCGTCGCGACGCGAACAGAGCAAGCATTCCACCGCCCGAGGCCTGTGCCAGTTCCACGAGCTCGTCGAGCAGCTCCTCGGAGGGCCCGTCTCGGCCCGGCAGCGGCAGGTGGGTCGCCACGTAGCGGATGCCCTGGCGACCGTGATCGAAGGGAGATCCGACGTCAATGCCGTGCCAGGGCACGCCAGAGACGGCCATGCCGACCTGGGCGGCCATGAAGTCGAAGTTTCCGCCAATCGCGAGGGTCGCGGAGGTGAGGATCGCGGGCCGCTCGCCGATGCCGTTTCCGCCGATCGCAGCCGACACATCGAGAGGTCCGACGGTCAAGCGCGCATTGTCCGATTCGTCCTTCATGATGTAGGTGATCGACTGGTCGGGGTCTCGCCCCCACGCGTCGAGTGCGCCGATCAGCTCGTCGATAGCGGCGCGGGCCAGGAGCTTGGCGGCGGGTTCTCCCTCAGCCTCCGAGACCTCGTGGCTGGCGCGACGGGCCGCGCCGTCGAGCACGATCATCGCGTCGACGAGGGCGCTCGGACGATACTCCAGCAGCCCCTCCTCCAGGGGAGACATGGCCGCGCCCAGCCCGGCCCCGGCCTCCTCCAGGTCGGTGGAATCGATCGAGAGATTCGAGCGCAGGGAGCGGGCCACGCGGCTCACGCGGGCGACCGTCAGGTCGGCCGCAGCCTGGGAGCGCACGCGGTCGGCCAGCTCGTGTGCCTCATCGATAACGACGGCGTCGTACTCGCCAAAGAGTTCGCCCTCGCCGCACGCGTTGATACCAAACAACGAATGGTTCGTGACAACGACGTCCGCGTCTGCGGCCTCCAGGCGAGTGGCCTGCGCGAAGCACTCGTCGATGAGCGGGCAGTGCTTGCCCAGGCACTCGGGTTTGGCAACCGATGCGTGGTGCCAGGCTCGATCCGAGACGCCCGGAACCAGGTCGTCGCGGTCCCCCGTCGTGGTCTCGCTGATCCACTCGCGGATGCGCAGGATTTCCTTGCCGAGCTCGCCCGTCGGGCCGACGCTCATGTCATGATCCTCAAACAGCGTGCCCTCGGTAGGGTACCCGCCGTCCAGCTTGTGCAGGCACGCGTAGTTCGACCAGCCTTTGAGCACCGCAACCTTCAGGCGCGCGCCCGTCGCGGAAGCAACCGCGTCGACGACCACCGGAGCGTCCTTGACGAGGATCTGGCGCTGCAGCGCGAGCGTCGCGGTGGAGACCACCCCGCGCACGCCGTTCATCGCGCAGTGCGTCAGCAGCGGCACGAGGTAGCCGACGGACTTGCCCGTACCCGTGCCCGCCTGTACGAGAAGATGCTGGCGGTCCTCCAGGGCAGCGGCACCTTCGGCGCACATCGAGGCCTGCCCCTCGCGCGGGGACCCGGCCATCTGGGCGACGACCGCGTCGAGAACGCGACCCGAGGCCTCGACCAGGTCCTCACTCACTCCCCGCTCACCGCCGCGTCACCCACGGTGCCGCCCACCGCCTCGCGGGCGATGACGGCGGCCAGGGCCTCGTCGACACGCGCGACGATACGCGTGCCGGTCTCGACGTATTCCTCGCGCTCGACGTCGCCCTCCTCGTGGATACGGTGCACGAGGGAGCCGGCCGAGTACGGCAGGATCGCGTCGACGGCCACGCGAGGCCGGGGCAGCATGTCTTCGAGGGCCGCGCGCAGCGCCTCCACGCCCCAGCCCGTGTGTGCGCTCAGCGGAACAGCATTCGGGAATACCGTGCGCAGCAGTGCGATCTGCTCCGGCGAGGCCAGGTCGGCCTTGTTCAGCGCGATCAGCTCCGGGATCTCCGAGGCGCCCTCGATCGTGTCGATGACCGAGCGCACGGCCTGCACCTGGGAGACCGGATCGGGGTGGGCGGCGTCCACGACGTGCAAGATGATGTCGGCCTGGCCGACCTCCTCCAGGGTCGAGCGGAAGGCCTCGACCAGCTGGGTGGGCAGGTTGCGCACGAAGCCGACCGTGTCGGTGAGGGTGTACTCGCGACCGTCTGCGGCGCGCGCACGACGCACCGTCGGGTCCAGCGTCGCAAACAGCGCGTCCTGAACGAGGACGCCTGCGTCCGTCAGGCGGTTGAGCAGCGTCGACTTGCCCGCGTTCGTGTACCCGGCGATGACCACCGACGGCACTGCCCCGCGGCGGCGCGAATTGCGCTGGGTGCGACGGGCGGGTTCCATGCGCGCGATGTCCGCGCGCAGCTTCGCCATACGCGTGCGGATGCGGCGACGGTCCAGCTCGATCTTGGTCTCACCGGGGCCGCGAGAGCCGATACCCGCGCCGCCCGCGACGCGGCCGCCAGCCTGACGGGACATGGACTCACCCCAGCCGCGCAGACGCGGCAGCAGGTACTCGAGCTGTGCGAGCTCCACCTGCGCCTTGCCCTCACGAGACTTGGCATGCTGGGCGAAAATGTCGAGGATGAGGGCCGTGCGGTCGACGACCTTGGCGTCGACGACGTCCTCCAGCCCACGACGCTGGGAGGGGGCCAGCTCCTCGTCAACGATGACGGTGTCGGCCTCGACGCTTCGCACGATGTCGGCCAGCTCGCGTGCCTTGCCAGACCCCAGGTAGGTTGCGGGGTCGGGCTTCATGCGGCGCTGGATGATACCGTCGAGCACGCGCGAACCGGCGGTCTCCGCGAGCGCGGCCAGCTCACGCAGCGAGTTCTCGGCTTCCTCTTCGCTCTGCGTGGTGCGCAGGCCCACGAGCACGACCTTTTCGAGTCGCACCTGGCGGTACTCGACCTCGGAGATATCCTCACGGTCGGAGGCGCCCGTGTCGACACGGCGCGTGCCCGCGCGGGCCTCGCGCTCGAGGGCACCGGCGTCCTGGGAGGTGTCCTGACCCGTCGTCGATGCGAGCGCCGTTCCGGAGCGCGCGAGGATACGCGCGACAACGTCGTTGACGCGCTGGTCACGCTCTTCTTTCGAAGAGTCCGCACCTGTGTGGGTCGTGTCCATAACCATCCTTTTCGTGGGGGCTTCTAGTGTCGCACGCGCCGCCCCCATCTGCGCCTGCGCACGCGGGCGCGATAGGCTTTCTTCCGTGGACGAACAGTATTTCACCGACTCTTCCCCTGCGAGCGCGGAGGAGATCCGCACGATCGAGGTGAGCGCGCGCGGCTTCGATCTGTCGATGCGCGTGTCGTCGCGCGTGTTTTCGGGTTCTAAGCTCGATCTGGGCACACGCCAGCTCCTGGAGATCGCCCCGGACCTGCCCGAGGACGGGACCTTCCTGGACCTGGGCTGCGGGTGGGGGCCGATCGCAACGATCATGTCGTTGGAGTCCCCGAATGCCGACGTGTGGGCGGTGGACGTGAACTCTCGCGCGGTGGATCTGACGCAGCGCAACGCCCAGTCCAACGGGGCGAAGGGGGTGCGCGCACTCAAGGCGGAGGAGGCGCTGACCTCGTCTCAGGAGTCGGATACCCGATTCGACGTCATCTGGTCGAACCCGCCCGTGCGCATCGGCAAGGACGCAATGCACGAGATGCTGCTGGCATGGCTGGGCAGGCTCATCCCCACCGGCGTCGCCTATCTCGTCGTCCAGCGCAACCTGGGCGCGGATTCACTGATCACGTGGCTGAACGGCCAGGGCTTCCAGGCCTCGAAGTACGCGTCCAAGAAGGGCTTCCGCATCATCGAGGTCCGCCCCGCCTGACGCCCGCCTCTTTCGCGACGAGGCCGGGGCCTCGTCGCGCTCTCCGGCACCGTTTTCTGGGGGGCCGGGCTCAGGGCAGGTGGATCTCCGCAACTCGGGTCGCGGGGCCGGTGAGGAACACCGAGGCGTCCGTGATCCGGGGGCTCTCCCCCGACCAATCGATGACGCCGTCGAGGCCAACGATGACCGTTCCGCCCGGAATGTCGACGACCCACTGGGTGGGCGCACCGGGGCCGCGACGCAGGGCCGTGGCGAGGGCCGCCGCGCAGCACCCGGTTCCGCATGCCTGGGTCTCCCCCACGCCTCGTTCCAGCACGCGCATCACGATGTGCCCGCGCTCGCCACCCGGCTCGGTCAGGTCGACGACCAGCTCGAGGTTCGTCCCCGCCTGGGGCGCCGGATCATAGGAGGGACGCTGGGCCTGCGGGATCTGCGAGACGTCAACGGTGGGCAGGAATACGCCGCGCAAGGTCTCCTCGTCGGCAAGCTCGACGACTGTGTGCGGGTTGGGCATGTCCACCCAGATACCGCCCAGGACCGCGTCAATACCGGGAACTCGCACGTCGATCGTCTCGCGCGCCGGAGAGGCCGCCGGCCCCATGTCGACACGGTAGCTCGCCCCCTGCCCCTCGTCCTCGGATTCGGGGGTCACGCGCTTGATGCCGCCGCGCGTGGCCACGTCCAGCGTCTGCCCAACCGGCAGATCCACGAGGCCCTCGCGCCGCAGGTGATCGACGAAGACGCGCACGCCATTACCGCACATCTCCGCCTTCGAGCCGTCCGCGTTGCGGTAGTCCATGAACCACAGGCCGTCGCGTTCAACGGCCCGGATAAAGCCATCCGCGCCGATTCCGAAGGCCGGCGAGCACAGCGTCGCAACCTCGACCTCGCTGGGGTCGTAGTCGTCGTATTGGTCCGTGGCGACGACGAACGAATTACCGGCACCGTGGGCCTTGACGACGCGGGCGTGGGCAGGCAGCAGCGTGTTCATCATGGCTCCACCGTAACCCCCGACTCCAGGGCGCGCAGCCCCGCCCGCGTTACGAGCGTCGCAGGGAGGCCTCTGCCTCGCGCTGCGTCAGCTCCACGACGTGGCGCGCCACGGCCTCGTTCGAGTCGAAACTCTCCACGTCCAACCAGTGCACGCGCGGGTCCGGCCGCAGCCACTTGACCTGGCGGCGCGCCAGCTGACGCGTGGCCAGTGCGATAGATTCCACGGCCTCGTCCTCGCTCATCTGTCCGTCGATGACCGCGAGCGCCTGGGCGTATCCCGTGGCGCGGGAGGCGGTTTTCGCCTCGCGTAGGCCCACATCGATGAGGGCACGTACTTCCTCGATGAGTCCTCCGTCCATCATGGCGCGGGTACGCACCGCGATGCGCTCATCCAGCTCCTCCATCGGGCGGCGCAGCGCCACCATGAGCGAGGGCGCCACGAACTCGTGGCTGGGCATGGACGCCGAATAGCGGCGCCCGGTCAGCTCGATGACTTCGAGGGCGCGGATGATCCGGCGGGCGTTGTGCGGGTCGATGCGCTCGGCCGAGACCGGGTCGAGCTGGGTCAGGCGATCGTGCAGGCCGCGCGAGCCCATCGACCCCTCTGCTTCTTCTTCGAGGCGGGCGCGCACGGCCGGGTCCGTGCCCGGGAACTCGATGACGTCCAGGAGGGCACGCTGATAGAGGCCGGAGCCTCCCGCGACCACCGCGACGCCTTCGCGCTCGTGAATGCCCGCCACGTCGGCTCGCGCGTGCTTCTGGTAGGCGGCCACCGAGGCCTCGTCGCGAACCTCGAGCACGTCAATCTGGTGATGGGCGATCCCGCGGCGCTCCTCCACCGGGGTCTTCGCCGTCCCCACGTCCATGCCGCGATAGAGCTGCAGGGCGTCCGCGGAAACAATCTCGCCCGCGCCGCTCGCGCCCAGCGCACCCGGAAGCACGCAGGCCAGCTCCAGGGCCAGATCCGACTTGCCCGAGGCCGTGGGCCCCACAACCGCGCACAGGACGTCCGACGCGCGCCTCACCGATGTCTCCATGGCCACCAGTGTACGGGTGCCTCCCGCAGATACCACCCGACAACGGCTAGGCTTAAGACCATGAGCACAACTGACACTCTCCCGGTCACCCTCGACCGGATCACCCAAGCGGTCGAGGCCGTGGGGCTTATCCCCTTCGTGTCCAGCACCGGCCAGGTCGCGGCCATCCTGCCGAACCGCACCATCCGCATCGCTGTCCCCGAGGGCCACCCCGCCCAGGGCGTCGCCGACTACCCACGTTTCTTCGATCCCTCGCACGCCGATCAGATCGCCTCCGCGGTGCGTCGCCTCAACGCCTCCACCTACCTGCCGAAGGTCACCTCCGGCACGACCGAGACCGGCGCGATTGCCCTGCACCTGCAGCACACTTTCAACTGGGTCGTGGGTGCGACGGACGACCAGGTCGCTGCCGAGGTCTCCCAGTTCATCATGGCCGCAGTCGCCATGATGAACCAGCTCGACATCATGTTCCCCGACCAGTGGACCAAGGAGGGCACCAATGCCTGAGTGGAAGAGCTTTACCTTCGGCGAGGGCGGCGAGGCCGTTCCCGAGGCCACGCCCGCCCCCTCCCCCGCGATGGAGGCCGACGAGTACGCCGCCAAGTGGGGCACTGAGGTCGCCAAGGTGAGCATCGCTCGCATCGAGAACGTCCTCGAAGGCGACGGACTGCCCCACGGGTCAAGCGAGTTCATCGCCGTTACCCAGCTGGAGGACGTGCGTTTCCAGATTCACCGCGAGCCGGTCGACGCCCCCTGGCTGCAGATCGAGACACGCATCGAACCCGAGGGCGAGGGCCACACCGAGCTGTCCCTCCAGGCGGTCGCCAACCGCTGGAACACCGAACACCTGCAGCCCACCGTCATCCCGATCGAAGACGAGGGCAGGTGGGTCCTGGTAGCCGCCTCGCGTTTCTTCGTGGGCGAGGGCCTCTCGGACCGTCAGATTCACGCGATGCTGCGCCGCGGCCTCATCATCGGCCTGTCGGCGGCTCAGGAACTGCCCGGCCTGCTGGCAGAGTCTGCCCAGTAACGCCAGCCGCGCATCCAACGAATAGTGCCCCGTTCCTCCGTTGGGAGGAGCGGGGCACTCTCGGTGGAGTGTGCGCCGACTACATGCGAAGGCGCGGCGCGTACCGCGTACGCGGGGAGGCCACGGGTCGCATAGGGGGGGCTCGAATCGACCCGCACTACCGAGAGTGCTCCCGCATGTCGATCGCCTCATCGTCGTGACGATCGCCACGACACAAAAGTAACGCAGGAGTCGTGCGTCACATGCGCATTTCAATGAGACATTTTCTCGCTTGTCACTGAGACAAACGATCAAACGTGCAGCGCCCGTAGCGCGCGGCACCTCTGCTGATGTGAGCCTCCCCGGGCCACTGCCCGAGGATGCTCACATCAGTGCAGATCAGGGTCAGCTCGGAGCTCCCACGCGCAGCGTGGGGATACCCAGCGACACCGTGTTGTCGGGTTCGTCCGAGGCCTGACGAGCCTCCCACGCGTCACCGGCGCGCGTGCGGCGCACCTCGAACAGGCCGCCCTGCGTGCCCGAGTCGGCGATCAGGTGGTGCGGCGCGCCGTAGGTGACGGTCGCGCGGATCATGTCACCCGGGCGCGGACGATCCGCCTCGGCCATCCCCTCGGGGAGGGCGACGTGCACGAGACGGTTGTCGCGGGCGCGTCCCGAAATACGGTGCGTGGCGCCGTCCTTGCGGCCATCACCCTCGGAGACAAGGACCTCGACCTCGGTCCCCGCCAGCGCGGCGTTATCCTCGGCGCAGATGCGCTCCTGAAGCTTGATAAGGCGCTGGTAGCGTTCGAGCGCCACATCGTCGGGCACCTGGTCCTCGCGGTCCGCGGCGGGCGTACCCGGGCGCGGAGAGTACAGGAACGTAAAGGCGGAGGAGAAACGAGCCTGCTCGACGACGTCGAGGGTCGCCTGGAAGTCCTCCTCAGTCTCTCCCGGGAAGCCAACGATGATGTCGGTGGTAATCGCAGCCTCCGGAATAGCCGCGCGCACACGCTCCAGGATGCCCATGAAACGCTCACGACGGTAGGAGCGGCGCATCTGACGCAGGATCACGTCCGACCCGGACTGCAGGGGCATGTGCAGGCTCGGCATGACCGTGGGGGTCTGCGCCATAGCGGCGATCACGTCATCCGTGAAGGCTGCGGGGTGGGGCGATGTGAAGCGCACGCGCTCGATGCCCTCGACGCGCCCGACGGCGCGCAGCAGGTCGGCGAACGCGCCGCGCTCACCGAAGCCGACGCCGTAGGAGTTGACGTTCTGACCCAGCAGGGTCACCTCAATGGCGCCCTGCGAGGCGACAGCCTCCACCTCAGCGAGAATGTCTCCGGGGCGGCGGTCGCGTTCCTTGCCACGCAGGTGCGGGACGATGCAGAACGTGCAGGTGTTGTTGCACCCCACGGAGATCGACACCCATGCTGCGTACGCGCTCTCGCGATGGGTAGGCAGGGTCGAAGGAAAGACCTTGAGGGATTCCTCGATCTCGACGGCGGCCGCGCGGTTATGCTCGGCACGGCGCAGGAGCGCCGGAAGCACGTCGATGTTGTGCGTGCCGAAGACGGCATCCACCCACGGAGCCTTCTCAACGATACCGTTACGCATCTGCTGGGCAAGACAGCCACCGACCGCAATCTGCATGCCGGGACGCGCACGCTTGACGGAAGCGAGCTGGCCGAGGTTACCAAAGAGGCGGGTCGCCGCGTTCTCACGGACGGAGCAGGTGTTGATGACGATGACGTCGGCACCCATGTCACCGGCGTCGGTCGCGCGGGCGGCAGCCTCGGGGACCTGCTCAACGGGGACGAGGCCAGCCTGCTCCAGCAGACCCGCCATTCGTTCGGAGTCGTGTTCATTCATCTGGCAGCCGAGCGTGCGCACCGCGTAGGTGCGGGGCAGCGCGGTGCCGTCCTGCGTCATCGTATTCATCGCAGTGAAGTCTAGTCGCCCACCTGCGCACCGGCGAAGTCGAGCACGTCACGCACCAGGGCGATAGCAGCGTCGATCGCACCCGCACGCACCGCCGCGCGCTCACCGTCGAGATGCAGGAGGCGGTGCTCCTCCCCCGCCGGATGAGCGCAGGCGAGGTGGACGGTTCCTGCGGGGAAACCGTCAGCGGGCCCCGGTCCCGCGACACCGGTCGTCGATACGCCGATGTCTGCGCGAAACAGCTCGCGCGCCCCTCGGGCCATCTGGCGAGCAACCTGTTCGTTCACCGGCCCCGTCGCCGCCAACTGGCTCTCCGAAACGCCCAACACCGAGGCCTTGGTATCAACCGCGTAGGTGCACGCACCCCCGCGCACGACGTGAGAGGCGCCGGGTACGTCCACGAGGCGCGCGACGAGGCCACCTCCGGTTAGCGATTCCGCCGTCGCGATCGTCAGACCGCGCTGCGTCAGATCCGCTATCAGGTCGGCGAGCGCCTCATCGCTTACTGCAATCACAGTCCCCACTGCCAGGCCTCCTCAGTACCGCTATCCTCGTCGCCCCACGAGTCGAGGACGTCGCGCACAGCTGCAGATGCGACAGACGGCGAATACCCCTTGCGTGCGAGCATGGAACTCAGTCTACGGTAGGCAGTCTCGCGCGGGACGCCCGCAAGGGAGCGACGTTTGCGAGCCACCAGCTGTGCCGCGCGCTCCGCCTCGTCATCCCGATCGATCTGAGACAGGGCACGCTCGATCGTCGAAGAGTCCAGCCCCTTGCGCACGAGAACCTCGCGCAGCGCACGACCGGACGCTCCCGTCCCCAAAAAACGCGAGCGGACGAGCGCGTCCGCATACGCCTGATCATCAACCAGGCCAACGGCCTCGAGACGGTCGACGACCTCGACGGCGATCTCGGCGCTGAAGCCTCGCCCTTCGATCGCGCTGGTCAACTCCGAGCGAGAACACGCGCGCGCGTCGAGCTTACGCAGGGCAACCTCGCGCGCGGCCTCGATCGCCGCCGTGCCCGTCAGGGCCGCATTGCGTTCACGGGCACGCGCGAGCCTCTCGCCCGGAGAGGAACACCGGCGGCGCTCCTCCCCCAGCTCGGGATGATCTTCAGGATCCAGGTAGCGGACCACGACTCAGAATCCCGCGTCCTCATCAGGATCGATGTCGGGCACGTCCTGGGACGCCTGGTCCGGATCTGGGGTCTCGCCGATGCCCAGCGAGACGAGGATCTTCTGTTCGATCTCATTAGCCAGCTCGGGGTTGTCCACGAGGAACTGACGCACATTCTCCTTGCCCTGGCCCAGCTGGTCGTCCCCGTAGGTGAACCAGGAGCCGGACTTACGCACGATACCGGCCTCGACACCCATGTCGATGATCGAACCCTCGCGCGAAATGCCCTTACCGTAGACGATGTCGAACTCAGCTTGCTTGAAGGGCGGAGCCATCTTGTTCTTGACGACCTTGGCGCGCGTGCGGTTACCGACGGGGGCACCGGCCTCCTTGAGGGTTTCAATACGGCGCACGTCGATGCGCACGGATGCGTAGAACTTCAGGGCCTTACCGCCCGTCGTGGTCTCCGGGGAGCCGAAGAAGACGCCGATCTTTTCGCGCAGCTGGTTGATGAAGATCGCGGTCGTGCCGGTCGCGGACAGGGCGCCCGTGATCTTACGCAGGGCCTGGCTCATCAGGCGGGCCTGCAGGCCGACGTGAGAGTCACCCATCTCACCTTCGATTTCCGCCTTGGGCACGAGCGCCGCGACAGAGTCGATGACGATGATGTCGATGCCGCCAGAGCGGATCAGCATGTCTGCAATCTCGAGGGCCTGCTCACCCGTGTCGGGCTGGGAGACCAGGAGGGAGTCCGTGTCGACACCCAGGGCGCGCGCATAAACAGGGTCGAGAGCGTGCTCAGCGTCGATGAAGGCCGCGTTGCCGCCGGCCTTCTGGGCGTTGGCGACGGCGTGCAGAGCGACCGTGGTCTTACCGGAGGACTCGGGGCCGTAGACCTCGATGACTCGTCCGCGCGGGAGGCCACCGATGCCGAGGGCGACGTCGAGAGCGAGGGAACCCGTGGGGATCACCTGAACGGGCGGGCGGTTGTCATCGCCCAGGCGCATGACGGAGCCCTTGCCGAACTGCTTATCAATCTGCGACAGGGCGACTTCGAGAGCCTTATTGCGATCGTTGGTCGCGGGCTTTGCGGCGGGTGCTTTACGGGCTGCCATGGTGTTCCTTTCGTCTGCGGCCTCTCCGGCCTGCGGGTGTCCTGGCCTGGAATGCCACCCCTCTCCGAGGCGACATGACGAGTATGCGACCGGCCATCGTCATCTGCGTCCCGCGCGCGTCATCCCTGTGGATGACACGCGTCGGAGCGTCGTCGCCCACAAGCTTAAATGGAACACATGTTCGACTGTCGATCGACACGCCGCCTACCGATCAGACGGACATCGATCACACCGACAAGCCGGGGCGATCAGCGCCCCCGCTCACGCGGATCCACGCGATGAATCCAGCGTGCATCCTCGCGCCCGGTTTCCTCGCACAGGGTCGCCCAGACCGCGTCCGGATTCGCGCCGGCGGACAGGGCATCGCGCGCGGTCGCCCCCAGCGAGGCGAGATAGAGGTCGGAGACATACGAGCGGCCGAGGGCCGACCCGAAGGTCGCCTCGACCGCCTCGTAAAACTCAGAGTGCTTCACGCGTCAGGAAATCAGCGTGACGGGCACGATATCATCGGGCACCGCGTCAGGAATGACCGCACCATCGATGATCGCCATGCGCTCGGAAACCTCGCGAAGCACGAACCACAGCGGCACGCGCAGAGCCGAGGTGATCGCCTCAAGCAGCTCCGACGAGGCCTCCTTCTGGCCGCGCTCAACCTCGGACAGGTAGCCGAGGGAGACCTGGGCCTCCGAAGAGACTTCGCGCAGGGTTCGACCCTGGCGCTGGCGGATGCCGCGCAGGACATCGCCCAGTTCGCTGCGCAGCAGCGGGGTTTCGCTCAGTGTCTTTTCCATACTGTTACTGTAGCCGTTCTGTTTCGAGGGACGCATTGTAAGTTCGCACATCGAAACGCTGTGACGTTCCGCTTTCATTCCTCGCGTTGCATTCATACCCGTACAACGCGGGCACTTTCAGGCTTATTCCACCGCCGATTCGATGTCGATATGGGTTGCGTCACCCTCACTCAACTTTGGACATGCTGGCCCGCAGTGCCCCGGCGTGACGGCGCAGGCTCCTCCGGAGCATCGTTGTCGCGCGAGTCCGCCACGGCCTCGCCAGCGCTCGCCCCACGCATGAGGCGCACGCCGTCGATGACGTACATGAAGCCCGAGTAGAGCGTCAGCGCGAGCGCAACGCCCGCGAAAATCTGCCCAAGGCGAATGAGAAGGACAACCCACCACTCATTGCCGTCGTTGATGTGCTTAAAGTGCGCCCACGGGATCAGCAGGGCCCCCAGGGCCACCATCTGCATGAAGGTCTTGAGCTTGCCCGCCTGGTTGGCAGACACGACGACTCCGCGGCGCAGGAAAAAGGCACGCATCGCGGTGATACCCAGCTCGCGCACGGCGATGAGGATCGTCACCCACCAGGGCAGATACCCCTGGTAGGACAGCAGGGCGAAGCCGCACAGGGTCAGGGCCTTGTCGGCGATAGGGTCGGCGATGCGACCGAAGTCGGTGATCTGCCCCCAGGAGCGCGCGAGTTTCCCGTCGAAGCGGTCCGTGATCGCGGCGACGGCGAAGACGACGAATGCCGCCCACAGCGCGGTCCACGACGCGCTTTGCAGGCCCAGGACCACGAACACTGGAACGAGGACCAGACGTACAACGGTCAGCGCGTTGGGCAGGTTCACCACGGGAACCTTGCTGCCTCGCTGCACGCGCGACACGTTCTCGCTCATGACCGTTTCCTTTCCACTCAGCGGCCCGTGAGCTGCCAAGCGTCCTCGTTATCCTCGGGCTCCTCGTCGACCCAGTCGGGAGAGGACCCACCAAAGTTATGACCAGAGTACGGGTCAACCCCACTGCCGCGCGAATCGCCGGCGGATGCCGTGCCCATTTCGTAACCGGAAGCGGGAGCTGCATCGGCCGGGGACGAGGCAGGAGCCTCCCCCGCAGCACCCGCGGCGGCGCCGCTGGCCGGGCTGGGCGCCCCCTCGGGAGCGGCCGGAGCGGGCGCAGGGGCGGGCTCAGGCTCTGGCTCGGCAATGCCGGCGGACTCTCCGCGCAGCATGGCGAGAACCTCGGGCAGCTGCTCGGGGGTGACGAGCACCTGGCGCGCCTTGGACCCTTCGGAGGGGCCGACGATTTCGCGCGACTCGAGCAGGTCCATGAGGCGACCGGCGCGGGCGAAGCCGACGCGCAGCTTGCGCTGGAGCATCGAGGTGGAGCCGAGCTGGGTGGAGACGACAAGCTCGGCGGCCTGCAGCAGGTCTTCGAGATCGTCTCCAATGTCTTCGGCGACCTTGGCTTCCTTCTTGTCGGGCACGACGTCGTCGCGGTAGTGCGTCTCCATCTGGCTCTTGACGTGGGAGACGATCTGGTGGATCTCGGATTCGGAGACCCAGGCGCCCTGGACACGCATGGGCTTGGAGGCACCTGCGGGCAAATAGAGCGCGTCACCCTGGCCGATGAGCTTTTCGGCGCCGGGCTGGTCGAGGATCGTGCGCGAGTCGGTCAGCGAGGAGGTCGCGAACGCGAGGCGCGAGGGGATGTTGGCCTTGATGAGGCCGGTGACGACGTCGACGGAGGGGCGCTGCGTGGCCAGCACCAGGTGGATGCCGGCGGCGCGCGCCAGCTGCGTGATGCGCTGAATCGACGCCTCGACGTCGCGCGGGGCGACCATCATGAGGTCGGCGAGCTCGTCGACGACCACGAGCAGGTACGGGTAGGGGTGCAGCGTGCGCTCCAGCCCGGGCTTGGCCTGGACCTGTCCGGCGGCCACCGCCTTGTTGAAGTCGTCGATGTGCTTGAAGCCGTAGTCCGACAGGTCGTCGTAGCGCGCGTCCATCTCCTTGACGACCCATTCGAGGGCCTCGGCGGCCTTCTTGGCGTCGGTGATGATGGGCGAGATGAGATGCGGGATGCCCTCGTAGATCGTGAGTTCCACGCGCTTGGGGTCAACGAGGATCATTCGCACCTGCTGGGGCGTCGCACGCATCATGATCGACGTGATCATGGAGTTGACGAAGGAGGACTTACCGGAACCGGTCTGGCCGGCCACCAGCATGTGCGGGGTCTTGGCCAGGTTGGTGACGACGTAGCCGCCTTCGACGTCCTTGCCGACGCCGACGACGAGCGGGTGCTGGTTGCGGCGTGCGGCTGCGGAGCGCAGGACGTCGCCGAGGGCCACGTTTTCGCGGTCGGCGTTGGGGATCTCGATGCCGATCGCGCTCTTGCCGGGGATCGGCGCGAGGATACGCACGTCGGCGGAGGCCACCGCGTAAGCGATGTTCTTCGACAGGTTGGTGAGCTTGTCGACCTTCACGCCGGCACCGAGGACGACCTCATAGCGGGTGACTGTCGGGCCTCGGGAGAAGCCGGTGACGCGCGCGTCGACGTTGAAGTCCGCGAAGACCTGCCCCAGGGCCGCGACGACCTGGTCGTTGACGGAGGATCGGGTCATGTGGGGCGGGCCGGAGACAAGGAGGTCCTCCGACGGCAGCGTGTAGCTGATCGAGTCGTCGAGGTTGGGCTGGAAGGCCCCCTCGGGCTCGTCGGTGATCGGCGGGGGCGCCGGCGCGTCCTCGGGCTCCGGTTCGGGTTCGGGCACGTGCGCGGGCACCTGGACGGGCGCGGGGGCCACGGCGGGACGCATCTGGGTGAGCATCTCGGTGGGCGCGTCGGGCGTCGTGGCACGAGGCCGGGGCGCGGGAGTTGGGGCGGGCGCGGGGGCAGCGATGGCACCGGATTCCAGGAGACGGGTCTCCCCCACGGATTCCGTGTCGGTCGCCTTGCGGAAGGACTCGTCGCCGTCGTATTCGTCGAGGAAGGCGTCGTCTCCCGCTGCGAGGTCCTTGCGTGCGCGGCGGCGCGCTTCCTTCGCTGGGTCTCCGCCCGCCTGATCGGCCGTTCCAGCCTCACCCTCGGGGCGCTCACCGCTGAGGTGGGCGGCGAGGTCGCGCAGGCGCGCGGGAACCTCGGCGACGGCCGTACGCGTGGCGAGCAGGATCGAGTAGGCCAGGAGGAGGATCATGAGGGCACCCGCACCCCAGCCGGACAGCAGCAGGGCGAGGGGGCGTGCGACGAACCAGCCGAGCAGGCCACCGGCCGCCTCAATGCCGGGTTCGGCGCCCATCGCGGGATTTCCACGCGAGATATGGACCAGGCCGGTGAGCGCTGCGGTGATACCGATGCCGCCTGCCACGTGGTGGGGCAGCGCGGATCGCCCGGATCGCGCGGAGACGAGCTCAACGGCCAGGGCGATCAGGACGAGGGGCAGGACGACCGAGAAGATGCCGAACAGGCCGGCGGAAGCGTGGTGGATCGCGTCCCCGGCCTCGCCGGAAATCTGGAACCACTCGCGCAGCGCGATAACGATGGCCGCGGCAACTGCAACGAAGGCCGCAGCGTCACGCTTGACCTGCGAGTCGGTCGCCTTCCACGCGCGCACGGCACCGACACCGGCGCGGCCGAGCGCGGAAAAGAAACGTGCCAGGAAGCCTGGCTGCGTCGCTTCGGGCTGGGGCGCTTGGGCGGACTTGTTCGAGCCTCCCTTGGCGCGCGGGCGCGCGGGAGCCTTGCCGGACGACGAGCGTGGAGACGATTGTGCCATGATCCTTCCACCATATCGCCCGCCGCGGCTCCACTCTGCCAGGCGCGCCGCGCGAGATCAGCGCAGGATGTTCGTAACAACCCCGGTTTCGAGCACGTTTTCAACCTGCTCGCGCGTGGGAATGGGCAGGGCCGACTCGTGGGAGATGGCCAGCGCGGCACCCGCGTTCGCCATGAGGCACGCGGTCTCCAGGTCGTAGCCCATGGCCAGGCCGGCACACATCTCTCCGATATGGGTATCGCCCACGCCCGCGGTGTCCGCGATACGCGACTGGAACGCGGGAATCGAGATGACGGGAGCATCCGCGACCTTCTGCAGCTCGCACCCCCGCTCCCCCACGCGGCGAACCGTGGCCGCGTCCGGGCGCATGTAGGTGCGGATCGTGGAGCCGTGACGGTTGGCGTCGAGAATACCGGCGAGAGTGGCGGCCTCCCAGCTGCTCATTGTCACGACGTCGGCACGGGGGAAGATCACCTCCCACGCTTCAACGGGAACCTGCGCGACTGCGGGAGACACCGAAACGACGAGAGTCACGAAGGGCGGCAGGGATGCGGCCCACTCGCTCAGCTCGGAAGCCGCGTGCGCGCTCGTCATGTCGGAAGCGGCCACGTGGACCACGTCCCCCTCGCGCAGCTCGATGCTCGCAAGCGCACCGCGCGACGGTTCCGATTCGACGCCGGCCGTCACGACCGAACGCATCGACCCGTCTTCGACGATGAGCTGAATGACGACTCCGATGTCACCCACCAGTTCGGGGGTCAGGACCTCGACGCCGGCCTCGACCAGCTGCTGACGAACGGCGAAAGAGTTCGGACCCGTGCCAAGCGGCGACGCAGCTGCCGTCGGCACACCCATGGCCGCAGCGGCGCACAGGGTCGTGAAGCCACCGCCCGGGCGCGAGCTGGCGGCATCCGCATGAACGGATCCGCCACGCTCGGGCACGTATGCGATGTGCATCGGCAACACGAGCGCAACAGAGTGCGTCGAAATAAAACGACCCGACACGTAGATTCCTTCCTTCAAGCGCACGCTACCGCCCAGCGCGCGAGGGCCTCGTCAATGAAGACTGCCAGACTACTGTTCGGTAACGACCGGAACGATCATAGGACGACGACGCAAGCGTCGCGCAACCCAGCGTCCGATCACGCGGCGCATCGCCTGCTGCAGGACGTAGGGGTCCTGCCCGCCGGGAGCAGCCGCGTCCTTGAGCGCCTGCGTGACGTCAGGGAGGATCTCCTCGAACACCGAGTCGTCCTCGGCCATGCCGATCGCGCGAATCTCCGGGCCGGCCAGGACCATGCCCGAATCGCGCTCAACGACCGCGAAGATCGAGATGAAGCCCTCCGACCCCAGGGTGCGGCGGGTCTCCAGCTCGTCCTCGGAGATCTCTCCGATCGAGCGGCCGTCCACATACACGTACTCGCAGGGCACGATGCCCGACACGCGCGCGACGCCGTCCTTGAGGTCGACCGTCACGCCGTCCTCGGCCAGGACCACTTTCTGCGGGTCGATGCCCGTCTTAACGGCCAGCTGACCGTTGCCCACCAGGTGACGGACCTCACCGTGGATAGGCATGACGTTCTTCGGTTGAACGATGTTGTAGCAGTAGATGAGCTCGCCGGCGCTCGCGTGACCGGACACGTGCACCTTCGCGTTCTCCTTCGACACGACGCGCGCGCCCAGGCGAGTCAGGTCGTTGATAACGCGGTAGACAGAGTTCTCGTTGCCGGGAATCAGCGAGGAGGCCAGCACGACCATGTCACCCGGCTCGATCGTCACGGTGCGGTGCGATCCCACCGACATGCGTGACAGCGCGGCCATCGGCTCGCCCTGCGAACCGGTCGCCATGTAGACGCGCTGGGAGGGCGGCAGCTCGCCGATGCCCTTGAGGTCCACGATGATGTCCTCAGGGATCGACAGGTAGCCCTTTTCTTCCGCGATGCGCATGTTGCGTTCCATCGAGCGGCCCACGAAGGCCACGCGACGCCCGTGATGGGCAGCCGCGTTGATGACCTGCTGGACGCGGTGCACGTGCGAGGCGAAGGAGGCGACAACGATCTGGCCGGTGGCCTCGCCAAACACCTGATCGAGGACCGGACCGATCTCGCGCTCAGGCGTGATAAATCCGGGCACCAGAGCGTTCGTGGAATCCACCATGAACAGGTCAACGCCCTCCTCGCCCATGCGGGCGAAGGCGCGCAGGTCGGTGAGGCGGCGGTCCAGCGGCAGCTGATCCATCTTGAAGTCACCCGTGATGAGGACGTTGCCCGCATCGGTGCGCACGAAGACCGCGAGCGCGTCGGGGATCGAGTGGGTGACGGAGACGAACTCAAGGTCGAAGGGACCGACGGTGAGGCGATCGCCCTCGGCGACGACGGTGAGGCCCGGGTCGGGCAGGCGGTGTTCGCGCAGCTTGGGGGCGACGAAGGCCAGCGTCAGGTCGGATCCGTAGATCGGAATATCGCCTCGCAGCTTGAGGAGGTAGGGCACGGCGCCGATGTGGTCCTCGTGGCCGTGGGTGAGGACAAGGCCGACGACGTCGTCCATGCGATCTTCGATCCAGGAGAAATCCGGCAGGATCAGGTCGACGCCGGGCTGGGTCTCCTCGGGGAAGAGGACGCCACAGTCCACGACCAGGAGCTTGCCCCGGTATTCGAGGACGTTCATGTTGCGGCCGACCTCGCCGAGACCTCCCAGCGGGATCACTCGCAGTGCGCCATCTTCCAGGGGCGCGGGTTCGCTGAGGTTCTCGTACAAAGACTTCATGATGCCAGTCTGCCACGTTGACACCGCTTTGCCCGCATCGGGAGACATGTTGGGTAGGTCGGCCCTCTCACATTTAACGCGTTCGGAGGCTGCTGAGCTACTCGCTCGCGCGCAGATGGCCGTCCTCCATGACGTAGCTGCGGTCCGCGAAGCGCTGCGCCTCGGCCTCGTGGGAAACAACGAGGACGGCCGTTCCACGATCGGCGGCGTCGCGCAGGAGAGTAAGGACGGCGGTCGCGTTCGCGCTATCGAGGCCTGCGGTCGGCTCGTCTGCGACGACGATGGCGGGGTCCATGAGGAGGGCGCGCGCGATCGCCATGCGCCGCAGCTCACCGCCCGACAGCTCGGTGGGCGCAGCATCGGTGAGGTCGCCCAAGCCCACGGCGACCAGCAGCTCGCGGGCACGATCCGCGGGCGCCTCGTCCTTGGTGTAGAGGATCGAGGGGAGCAAGACGTTGTCGAGGACCGTCAGGGCTCGCAGGGCCGTGTGCCCCTGGGGGACGAGGCCGATGCGCTCGTTGCGCAGGCGCGAGAGCTCCTCGTCGCGCAGCGAGTACAGGTCCGTGCCGTCCAGTCGTACGTGTCCTGCGGTCGGCGTGAGGATGCCGGCGAGCATGTTCGCCAGGGTGCTCTTACCGCTGCCCGAGTGCCCGGAGACGACGGTCAGTTGGCGCTCCTCCAGGCCGATATCCAGCGGGTGGACGGCCGTGAAGAGGCGCTTTCCCCCGCGGGCTCGGGCGAATTCTTTCGTGAGTCCCGTTGCCTCGATGATCATGTCATTCCCCTTCCTTGAGGGCCAGGCTGGCGTCCATTGTCGTCACGTACCGTAGCGCTATCCACGAGGAGACGAGGGCGACGAGGCCCACCGACGCGAGCGCTCCCAGCGCGAGCAGCGCCAGGGTGGGCAGCGACGGGACGAGGAATCCCCCTCCCAAGCTTTGGCGTACGAGGCCGGAGAAGGACACGAGGAGGACACCGGAGACGACGATGCCGCCGACGCCTCCGAGCGCGTTGACCGCGAGGGCCTCGCGGATGATGATGCGCGAGATCAGCCGACGGTGCGCTCCGGCGGCGATGAGGGTTGCGAATTCTCTCCTGCGCTCGACAATCATCAGGACGAACATGAGGGTGATCATGAGTAGGCCGGCTCCCCACGCGACGGCGATGAGGGTGGTGACCGTGCGCGACGTCGCATCCAAGGACTGGGCGATACCGCTGACCAGCTTCGTCGAGGTGGCGACCGACACGCCGGGTACCTGCTCGCGGATCTGCGCGGCCACGGCCTCGGCGTCGTATCCGGGTGCCACCTTGACCATGACCGAGGAGATGATGCGGTCGGTTTCGAGCGTCGAGTACTTGTTGAGTCCCTTGCGCAGCGAGGAGTCGATGACCTTCTTCGCGGTTTCAAAGTTCATGTAGACCGCATTGTCGAGGGTCGATCCGGTCGGGTCGAATTGGCCGACGACCCGCAGGGTGTTGTCGAAGAGCTGGAAGTTCTCCGGGTCGTTGGCGAGCACGTTGGCGCCGACGATCACCTCATTCTCCCCCAGCTGCGCCTGCCCGACGGCGTCGTTCATCCACGGCTGGATCGTGAAGTCGGTGGCCGGGTCGTAGGCGATCACCTGGTAGCGACCCGAGCAGCAGCTCGCCCTCGCCGAGGCGAGGAACAGCTGGGAGGAGGCGGCCTCGACACCGTCGACGGCTGCGACTGCCTCGCGCGTGGACGCGTCCATGTAGAAGTACGACGGTTCGGCGTTCACGAGGAAGGTCTGCGCGTCGAAGTCGGTGTCGGCCTCGTCGGGCGTCACCATGATGTCGGCTCCGAGGCGCGACTGGGTCGTGCGCAGGCCGTGTTCGATGCCTTGGACGACCAGCGTTCCGCCGAAGATCGTCATCGTCATGAGCATGGAGAAGAAGACCAGGGTCCCCGTCCGCACGGGATAGCCACGCAGGTTCATCCACGGAAGTCGCGACAGCGACAGCATTACGTCATTCCTCCTTGACCGTTGTCCCTACACCAGGACAGATTTATTCCCCGTGGTCGCACGGCTGACCCGAGCGAGCGCGAGACGCGTTCCGGCGACGCCGACACAGGTGACGGCGACTATTGACAGGCCCGCGAGGGGCAGTGACGTCGCGGGGGAAGCGAGGCTCTCGACGAGGCTCCCGTCCCCCAAGAATGGCACGGTGAGGGCTGCGAGGCATACTCCCGCGAGCGCTCCGGCCACGTGAAGCAACGCTGATTCGCTCAGCATGACACGGCTCATGATGGAGCGCGATGCCCCAATCGAGCGCCACACGGCCAATTCCTGCATCCGTTCGTTCATGAGGCTCACCTGCACGATGACGAGGGCGCCCAGTAGAACGAGCCAGGTCGCTCCCAGGACCCCGATTGCGACCCCGCGGTGCGCGCGAATGCCCGACGCGGCACCAACGAGCGCCTCGGTGGCACGCACCGCACTGACCTTGCGCACGTAGAGGTTGATCCAATTGGTAACGCTCTCGATGGCGTCGCTGTCCGAGGCACGCACGAGCGCCGCAGAGTAGTCGGTACGCGGATCGAGGGAAGCGTCGATGTCCTCCCCCGCCGCGCGCGCGTCCGCCATCATGTCCGACAGGGTGTCCATGGAAACGAAGAGGGCGTCATCGAGCTCCGAGCCGGTGGTGAGGAGGTGAGCGCCGATCGGGCGCTCACGCCCGAAGACGGAAAGGCTCTGCCCGTCCGCGCCCGGGACGGCACTGCCGACAAGGACCGAGCCGCGCGGCAGCGACACCCCTTCCCCCTCGGCGATCCAAGGCGAGAGCGCGAAATCTGTCTCGGGTTCGAAACCGACGATCCACCGGGTGGACCCATCGGCGAGCGTCTCGGACACATAGAGCTGATAGGACACCGCGGCGATGTCCTCGTTGGACGACATGCGCGCCAGGGTGGAGCGCGGCTGGTGACAGCCCACGGGAGTACCGAGCATGAGGAGGCGCTTCTTCTCCACCTGGTTCAGGCAGGTCGTCGGGTACACGACGAGGTCGGCGCCGAGCCTGCGCTCAGCGAGGGTAAGCTCGGCCCGCATCGCGCCCACGAGGATCAATCCGCCGAACACGCAGGCTGCCTGCGCGAGCGCAAGAACGGCGATGATGAGGGAACGGACAGGATGCGCGCGGATGGTCATGAGGGGAACGCGGCGCAGGGACAGCGCGTTGCTCATCGGTTCCCCTCACCGGCCCCTTCGACGTTGATCCACAGCGCGGGTCGCACCCCGTACTGCAGGTCGACGTTCGCTCCGCTGAGCGAGGGCACGCCCGTCGCATCGACGAATTGCGTCGCGAAACCGTATGTTCCGGGAGAGCGCAGCCACCAGTCTGCCGTGCCGTCCTCGGAGACGCTCAGGGGTCCGGCGGCCGCATGAACGCTGGCGGGCGCCGCTCCGATGTCACTACGCGCAGCGGGCGTGTTGAGGTAGATGACGCTCTCGGTCTCACTGAGCGCAAAAACCCGATCGTCGGTCGCGGCACCGCCGTTCGCGCCGGTGATCGACTGAGCCGCGTTCTCGTTGTGCACCGTCTCGATGAGAACGCGCTGAACGGGGGTGAACGCGCCCTCGTAGAAGTCGCCGTTCATCCACGCGCGCAGGTCGGAGTTCTCCCACGTGACCTCCTCGAAGGGCACGTGGTGGTACTGGCGCGCATCGAGAACGTCTGCGCTCAGGAGTAGGAGTTGGCCGTCGATCTTGTCGAGGACAATCCACGTGATCGGCTCGGGTCCATTCTGGGCGTTTCCGTCCTGCTCGTAGGCCCCGAACTCGACGGTGTCGCCCTTGGACGCCGAGCGGTACGGCAGCGCGGGATCGGCTTCGACGAGGGCCTGCGCGCGCTGCGCCGCGTCGCTGTACCCGCCGAGCGCATGGAAGAGCTCGTACGCCCCCTGGGCGTCCCCGGCCTCGTCCAGGGCGACGGCCTCGCGATAGCGCACCGCGTTGCGCACGACGATCGCGAGAACGGCGACGAGGGATAGCACGAGGAGAACCGCGCCGATGTGCACGGTTGTCGATCGTCCTAGGGCCATCACGCCGCCATTGTCTCCCATCCGGGGCGATACGTCAGGCGGAGGGCTTCGAATCCTTCTTCCATGACGCCACCAGCGCCCCGATACCGCTGCCGGCGACCAGGACGCTCATGATGCGCACGAAGGGCTGGAAGACGGTGTGGCAGCGCATCGTCTTCATCGCGCACAGCGGGCAGATTCCGCCGGGAATGAAGAACACTACGACGCTGGCGATGACCGCGAGCGCGAGCAGGGTGAGGCGCGCGGGCTTGTTCTTGACGAGGGAGGAGGCACCGTACAGCGCGATGAGGCCGACGGCGCTGCCGGCCACCATGTTCTGGCACTGGTGACAGTGCATCCACGAGCCGTCGGCCCGTTGCTCGCACGCCGAAAAGACGGTCACGCCTCCGGCGAGCAGCAGGGCGCTGAGAGCGGCGGGGACCAGGGGAATGATGACGTCCTTCTTTGCCACGGTATCCATTCCTTGAAGACAACGATCAGTGTTGATGAGCTTTGCCTAAGTATATTAAGCCTAACTATTAGCGCTCGTCAACGATCGATGATGCCACCACGGCGCCCCGTTCAGCCCCGAACACACAGCTCGCCCCGACTGGGTCTCGACGGGGGCGAACTGTATGTCAGAACTGTATGTCAGAGCAGGCCAGCGGTGCACAGGGCGCGACGCAGGGCCGACACCTCATCGTCGCTGATGCCCACCATCGGCAGGCGCACGGCCGGGCTGTCGATAACGCCCTGGAGCCACAGGGCGTACTTCGCCATGACCGCTCCCTGTCCGCCACCCATGATGGCGTGCACGAGGGGACGCAGCGAATAGGACAGCTCACGGGCCTCCCACACCTGGTCGCTGTCGAGCAACTCGATCATGCGGCGATACTGGGCCGAGGCCACGTGCGCGACCACGGAAATGAAGCCCGAGGCGCCGCCCGTCATCCACGCGAAGTTCAGGCCGTCGTCGCCCGAGTAGTACTCCAGGCCCGTGCGGTGCATGCGTTCCACGCCTGTCTCCACATCACCCGTCGCGTCCTTGACACCCAGGATCCGCGGGTGCTGGGCAAGGATGTCAAGGGTCGCGTCAGAGAACGCGATGCCCGTGCGCCCCGGAATGTCGTAGAGCATGACGGGCAGGTCGGTCGCATCCGTCACGGCGCGCACGTGCGCGCGCAGGCCCTCCTGGGACGGGCGGTTGTAGTACGGGGAGACGATCATGATGCCGTCGGCGCCGTGCTCCTGGGCACCCTCACCGATGCGCACCGCGTGGGCGGTGTCGTTCGAACACGCGCCGCACAGGATGAACGCTCGATCCCCCACGGCCTCACGGACGGCTTCCGTCAGGTCGTTCTTCTCCGGCTGGTGAGTCGTCGGCGACTCGCCCGTCGTGCCGGACAACAGAATCGTGTCGCACCCTTCGTCGACCAGCTTGATCGCCAGGCGCTGCGCGGAGGGCAGATCAATCTCACCTGTGTCGGTCATCGGCGTGACCATGGCGGCTGCGAGGGAACCGAAGCGGCGGGCAGGAATGTTACTCATGCGCTCCATGATACGCACGGCCCCGTGCAATGGGCGCACACCGTCCCCGACATGGACGGAGCACCACGCACGCACTCGCGTGGCGTCGCTCGCGCCGTGGGCCCTTAGTCGCGCTCCGCCCACCACATGTGCTGCGTGGGGCCATCGCCCAGCACTCGCACCGCGCCCGAGGGCGCAAAGCCCGCCGACGTGTAAAAACGCTGGCGCTCCTCATCATCCACGCCGACCCACACGCGCAGCTGGCCGCTCGTCAGGTCCGCAACCGCCGACAGCAGGCGCGACGCATGCCCCGAGCGGCGGAAGTTCTTATCCACCGTCAGCTCATACACCTGCGTCGCGGCCACCGCCGCCTCACCCGGCTCAGCGTCGGGGGCCGAGGGCGCCCCGGCCTCGTCGGGACCGGCGAGCGCGAAACCCACGATCGTATTGCCGTGGAGGGCGACGAGGAGGGCGGTGCCGCCCGGCCGCGGAGAGACCAGCGTCGCCTCCCACTGGGCAGCGAGCGCCTCCTCGGTGATGCCCTGAGCGTCGAGGGCGTCCTGCCCCATGAGGGAGCGCCAGGCCTCGCGCTGCAGGCGAGCGATCGCGCGCGCGTCGCCGCTCTGAGCGGGGCGCACGGAGCGGTCCGGTCCCACGCTCTGGCTCACAGGCCCATCACCTGGTCGAGGCCAATCGTCAGACCCGTGCGGCCGATCACGCGGCGCACGCCCAGCAGGACACCGGGCATGAAGGAGACCCGATCGAAGGAATCGGTGCGGATGACCAGCTGCTCGCCCGCGTTGCCCAGGAGGATCTCCTCCGAGGCGGTCAGGCCGCGCAGGCGCACGGCGTGGACGGGGATACCATCCACGCGGCCACCACGGCTGCCGAGCTCGTCAGTTTCGGTCGCGTCGGGCATCTCGCCCAGGCCGGCCTCGGCGCGCGCCTTCGCGATGCCGCGCGCGGTCGCCACGGCGGTGCCGGAGGGGGCGTCCACCTTGGCGGGGTGATGCATCTCGATGACCTCGGCGGACTCGAAGTAGGGGGCGGCCATGGCGGCGAACTTCATGGCGAGCACCGCGCCCATCGCGAAGTTCGGGGCGATCAGGACGGCGCGCCCAGAGGCCTCGGCATGCTCGCGCACGCGCGCGTAGGACTCTTCCGTCCAGCCGGTCGTGCCCACGACGACGTCCACGCCCGCGTCGAGGAGCGCGTGCACGTTGGACTCGGTGACACTGGGGATCGAGAAGTCGACGGCGACCTGCGCGCCATTCACGCTCTGCGGCGTGATCTCGTCGCCCGCATCGAAGAGGGCAACAACCTCCATATCCGGGGCGTCCGTGACCGCCTGAACGACGGTCGAGCCCATGCGGCCCTTGGCTCCTGTCACTGCGACGCGAATCATTGCGCTCTCCTTCTTACGGTTATGTGGCTGTCTTCAGGGTATTCCCACGGGCGGCGCGAGGAGCGCGGATGGACAGGGGGTATCTCACTCCCCCGTTTCTTACTGCGCGGGCAGGACGAGGGCCCGGCAATCCAGCTTCGCGATGAGGGACGCCGCCAGCGCGCGCACGTCGCCCGCCTGCACCGCGTCGAACTCGGCGAGGGACTCGTCGATGGGACGGTAACGTCCGATGATCTCCGAGCGGCCCAGTCGCATCATGCGCGACCAGTTGTCTTCGAGGCCCAGGACGACACCTCCGCGCACCTGTCCGCGCACGCGCGTCATCTCTTCCTCGGTCGGGCCGTCTGCGGCGAGGTCTTCCAGCTGGGCGCGCATGATGGCCTCGACCTCGTCGACCTTATCGGGGCTGCAGCCCGCGTACATGCCGAAGGTTCCGGTGTCGGAGTAGGCCACGTCGAAGGCGTAGGTCGTGTAGGCCAGGCCGCGCTTTTCGCGCACCTCCTGGAAGAGGCGCGACGACATGGAGCCGCCCAGGACCGACAGCAGGACACTCATAGTCGGGCCCGCGGGGTCCGTGGCCGACAGGCCCTCGCAGCCGATGATGACGTGCGCCTGGGTCACGTCGCGTCGGCGGGTGATGTCCTTGTCGTGGTCGGCAATCGGTGTCACGGTCGTGGATCGACGAGGCCAGGGCGAGGCCGCGCTGCCCGCGTCCCAGGGCGATCCCTCCAGGGCGGCCTGCACGCGCTCGCACACTGATTCGTGGTCGACGTTGCCGGCGGCTGCAACGATGAGGGATGAGGGGCAGTAGTGGGCCTGGTAGTGCTCCCAGACGTCCGCGCGCTCGACCTCACGGATGGCCTGGGCGGTGCCACCGACGGGGCGTCCGATCGGGCGGTCGCCGTGGACAGCCAGCTGGAAGGTGTCGTGGACCGTGTCCGTGGGCGAATCCTCCCCCATTGCCAGCTCGTCGAGGATGACGCCGCGCTCCAGCGAGAAATCTTCCTCGTCGAGGCGCGAGTCGGTGACCATGTCGGTCAGCGTCTCGATCGCCATGTCGAGGTCCGCGTCGCGCACGCGTGCCCAATAGGCGGTGTGCTCGCGCGCGGTCTCGGCGTTCGACTCGCCGCCCACGCTGTCGAAGGCGACGGCGATGTCGAGGGCTGAGCGCTTGTTCGTGCCCTTGAAGAGGAGGTGCTCAAGGAAGTGGGTCGACCCGGCCGTGCGCGGTCCCTCGTCGCGTGAGCCGACGGGCACCCACAGGGACACGCCCGCGCTCTTCGTCGCGGGAATCTCCTGGGTCAGGACGCGCGTCCCGGCTCCCAGGATCGTGCGATCAATGCAGGTGTCGCCATCCTCGATGGACAGGCGAGCCTCGTCGAGCGGCAGCGGCTTGGGCGTCATACTTCTCCTCTTGCGTCCCCACAGTCCGGGGGTTGGCACGAAACGTTCACAGTGTAGCCGTAAAAAGGCCGGTGGCCGGGCGGAGCACACGCTCCGTCCCGGCCACCGGTCCGATGTAGCTAGCGGGAGCTACTCACTCCTCGGAAGCGCCGTCCTCGCGCTCGTCGTCACGGCGACGACGGGTGCGGGTACGGGGGCGACGCTCGCGACGCTCAGAGCGATCGCGGCGCTCGCGACGCTGCTCGGTCTGCTCGCCCTCGGCGGCCTCGAGCTCACCGGCCTCGCCGTCGATGACGGCGTGCAGGCTCAACTTGCCGCGGTCTCCGATCTCAGCGATCTCGACCTCGACCTGCTGGCCGACCTGCAGGACGTCGTCCACAGAGTCGATGCGCTTGCCACCCACGAGGCGACGGACCTGCGAGATGTGCAGGAGGCCGTCCTTGCCGGGGGTCAGCGACACGAAGGCGCCGAACGAGGTGGTCTTAACGACCGTGCCGACGAAGCGCTCGCCGACCTCGGGCATCTGCGGGTTCGCGATCTGGTTGACCATCGTGCGGGCGGCCTCTGCGGAGGCGCCGTCGGAGGAGGCGATGTAGACGGTGCCGTCGTCCTCGATGGTGACGTCAGCGCCGGTCTCGTCCTGGATCTGGTTGATCATCTTGCCCTTGGGGCCGATGACCTCGCCGATCTTGTCGACGGGGACCTTGACAGTGATGATGCGAGGAGCGTTGGGGCTCATCTCATCAGGGCCGTCGATCGCCTGGTTGATCAGGTCGAGGATCGCCAGACGGGCGTCGCGAGCCTGGGCCAGCGCGGCGCGCAGCACCTGGGAGTCGATGCCGTCGAGCTTGGTGTCCAGCTGCAGGGCCGTGATGAAGTCGCGGGTACCGGCAACCTTGAAGTCCATGTCGCCGAAGCCATCCTCGGCGCCCAGGATGTCGGTCAGGGTGACGGCCTTGAACTGGCCATCGACCTCGCCGGTCATGAGGCCCATCGCGATGCCCGCGACGGGGGCGCGCAGCGGCACGCCGGCCTGGAGGAGGGAAAGGGTCGAGGCGCAGACGGAGCCCATAGACGAGGAGCCGTTGGAGCCCAAGGTCTCGGAGACCTGACGGATCGCGTAGGGGAAGTCCTCACGCGAGGGCAGGACGGGAACCAGGGCGCGCTCGGCCAGGTCGCCGTGGCCAATCTCGCGGCGCTTCGGGGAGCCGACGCGGCCAACCTCGCCCGTGGAGAACGGAGCGAAGTTGTACTGGTGCATGTAACGCTTGGCATTGACGGGCGACAGGTTGTCGATCTGCTGCTCCATGCGCAGCATGGCCAGGGTGGTGATGCCCAGGATCTGGGTCTCGCCACGCTGGAACAGGGCAGAGCCGTGCACGCGGGGCAGGACCTCGACCTCGGCGGAGAGGGAACGGATCTGGCGCGGGGTACGGCCGTCCATGCGGATCTCTTCGCGCAGGGTGCGGTTACGGATCGTGTTCTTCTCGAGCGAGCGGAAGGCAGCCTTGAGGGCCTTCTCCGACTCGGGGAAGCGCTCGGCCAGGGCCTCGAGCATCTCTTCCTTGACGGCGTCAACAGCCTCATCGCGGGCGAGCTTGCCCTCGGTCAGCAGGGCCTGGGCGACCTTCTCGGCCGCGTATTCCTCAACCGCCGCGTACTCTTCGTCGGTGTAGTCCAGGAACAGCGGGAACTCAACGGTCTCCTTGGAAGCCTTCTCGGCAACCTTGAGCTGGGCCTCGCACAGGACCTTGATGAAGGGCTTGGCGGCCTCAAGGCCGTCGGCCACGACGTCTTCGGTGGGGGCAGTGGCGCCAGCCTGAATGAGCTCCCACTGGTTCTTGCCGCCACCGGCCTCGACCATCATGATCGCGACGTCTTCGGAGCCGTCTTCCTTGGTGACGATGCGGCCCGCGACAACGATGTTGAACACGGAACGCTCGAGCTCGCTCCAGCGCGGGAACGCGACCCATTGGTCGTCGATGAGCGCCAGGCGGGTGCCGCCGATCGGGCCGGTGAAGGGCAGGCCGGCGATCTGGGTGGACATGGACGCGGCATTGATCGCCAAAACGTCGTAGGCGTCGTCCGGATCGATCGTCAGGACAGTCTCGACGACCTGGACCTCGTTGCGCAGGCCTTTGACGAAGCCGGGGCGCAGCGGGCGGTCGATGAGGCGGGCAGCCAGGATGGCCTCGGTGCCCGCGCGGCCTTCGCGGCGGAAGAAGGAACCGGGGATGCGACCCGCGGCGTACTGACGCTCTTCAACGTCGACGGTCAGCGGGAAGAAGTCGAACTGGTCCTTGGGGTTCTTGCCCACCGTGGTGGCGGACAGAACGGTGGTGGAATCGTCCAGGTAGGCCAGGGCGGAGCCTGCGGCCTGCTTGGCGAGACGGCCGGTTTCGAAGCGCACGGTGCGCTTGCCGAAACGGCCGTTATCGATAATCGCCTCAGCGGCGATGATGTCGGAGCCTTCCATCATGGGGGCGTTTCTCCTTGGTTTGTTGGTGTCGCGCTCCACTTCGGCCTTCGATCGAAGCCCACGGATAAACGCTCCGTAGGCCACTGTCGAAAACCGGCGGCTTTCGCGCGAGAATTAACGGTTTGCCCGAGGCGGGCGTGTGAAAACCGGCCCGTCTCCGCTACGGGAGGCGGGCCGGCCCAAAATCAGCGGCGCAGGCCGAGACGCTCGATGAGCGAGCGGTAACGCTCGATGTCGATGTCAGCCAGGTAACCCAGCAGGCGGCGACGACGGCCGACCAGCAGCAGCAGGCCACGACGGGAGTGGTGGTCGTGCGTGTGGGTCTTGAAGTGCTCAGTCAGATCCTTGATGCGGCGGGTCAGCAGCGCGATCTGCACCTCGGGGGAACCGGTGTCGCCCTCGTGGGTCGCGTACTCGGCGATGATCTGGTCCTTGACGTCCTTGCTCAGCGGCACAGGCTTCTCCTTTGTGTTCGTTGCGCGGGGCATCCGGGCTTTTCCCGGGTGCTGACAGTCCGCGGCCGGTGTACGGCCTTTCTACAGTAGCACGCCACCGGCGTTATCCCCACAATGAGCGACCAAGCTAACGACTCTGCCTTCTCACAAGGACTTTTCTCCTCCCCGACCTGCGCTCCCCGGCCTCGGGCTGGGTGTGCGCCCTTGAAGCGCGGGGCCAGGCGAAGAGGAGGGTGCCCTATCGGGCGGTGACGGAGTCCGGATCGACGCGCCCGGCGACGCCGATGCCGAGGACGGAGGCCGTCTGACGCAGGTCGTCATCCATCTGGGTGAGCAGTTCGTCGAGGGAGTCGAAGGAGAGCATGGGGCGGATGCGCGACACGAAGGTCACCGCGATGCGCTCCCCGTACAGGTTGAGGTCGGAGCGGCCCAGGACGTGGGCTTCGACGGTGCGTTCGACGCCGTTGAACTGGGGGTTGGTGCCCACGGAGATGGCGGCGGGGAGGAACTCGGCGGACTGGGTGCCCGGCACGGCGCGCACGACCCATCCGGCGTAGACGCCGTCGGCGGGGATGACGCCTTCGACGTCCTCGGACAGGTTCGCCGTCGGGAAGCCGAGGGCGCGTCCTCTCTTGAAGCCGTGGCATACGGTGCCGCGGATTCGGTGGAGGTGACCGAGGACCCGGGCGGCACCGGACACGTCACCAGCCGCCAGGAGTTCGCGTACCCAGGATGAGGACCAGCGACGTCCCTCAGGGGCCTCGATGTCGGTCACCGTGATGACGTTGAAGCCGTAGCGGCGCCCGAGCTCTCGCAGCGTGTCGATCGTCCCCGCGTTGCCCCGTCCAAAACGGAAGTCTTCACCGACAACGACCTCGCGCGCGCCGCAGCGTTCCACCAGGTATTCGTAAACGAACTCGTCGGCCTCCAGGCTGTAGACGCTCGCGTCGTAGTGGGCGACGAGCGTCCCGTCCAGCCCGGCAGCGCCCATCGCGTCGAGTCGGTCGCACAACGGGGAGATGAGCTGGAGACCCACCTCAGGCTTGTGGACCTGGATCGGGTGCGGGTCGAAGGTGATGGCCACGGCATCGACGCCGAGCTTATGGGCGCGCTCGATGCACGTGGAGATGACCTTCTTGTGTCCGTTGTGCATGCCATCGAAGTTGCCGATGGTGACGACACTGGCCTCGTTGCCAGGAATGTCAGAGAGTGAATACCAAACGTTCATGAGTCTCTTTCTAGAAAACCAGGACGGTACGCAGTCGAGCCGCGTCGATGCGAAGCAGGCCCAGGACGGTGCCGTCGGGTGCGACGGCGGCGATCGGCGAGGCCTCCTCCTCGGGGGCGTTCTGCGGGCAGTAGCCTACCTCGCTCACCCATTGGGCCAGCTCGCCACGCGAGCGCCTGGGGGCCTGGCCGTGCGCGAAGGCCCCGGCCTCGGACTCGGACAGGTGGAGGGAGGGGAACATGGTGCGCGCCGCATCACCGAGTGGGACGAGGGGTAGGATCGGCTCCGCGTCCGACTCTCCTTCGGCGGTTGCCGCCTCGACGGCTGCGCTCAGTTCGTCGAGCGTCATTGCCTTCTGCTGCGGGACGTCCCCCACGCGCGTACGGCGCAACGCCGTCAGGTGCGCGCCCACGCCGAGCGCCTCGCCAGCGTCGCGCGCCAGGGCGCGCACGTAAGTGCCCGAGGAGCACTCGACGACGACGTCAACGTCCACGACCCGGACTCTTCCTGGCGGGACCGCGCGATCGGGAGCGGTTTCAGGGTCGGGCTCGTCGAGGATGCACCACGCGGGGCGCGGGGGTGCAAGGACCTCCAGGCGCGAGATGCGCACCGGGCGCGCGGCCAGCTCGACGTCCTCGCCTGCGCGGGCGAGGGCATAGGCGCGCTTGCCATTGACCTTGATCGCCGAGACGGTCGAGGGAACCTGCATGATGTCGCCGCGCAGCGAAGCGAGCGCGGACTCGAGGTCCGCCGCACTCAGCGACTCACAACCGGGGGCAGCGGTAACGATGCCCTCGGCATCGTCCGTGTTGGTCGCGACGCCCAAGCGGATCGTCGCCCGATACTCCTTGGAATGACCGCTCACCCAGGTGAGCAGCTTCGTCGCCTTCCCGATGCCGATGACGAGGACTCCCGTGGCCATCGGGTCCAGGGTGCCGCCGTGCCCCACCTTGCGGGTGCGGGCCAAGCGTCGCACGCACGAAACCACGTCGTGGCTGGTCATGCCCTGCGGCTTATCAATGACGAGCAGGCCGGGACGAGGATTATCGGGTCGACGAGCCATGAGGGTCAGACCCAATCCTTGTCGGCCTCATCCTCTTCGTCGTCATGACGGTAGGGGTCGGCGTCGCCAGCGTAAGTGGCTCCCTGGGAGGCCGCGGCGATGGCCTCGTCCTTCGCCTTCGCCTTGGCCAGGGCGTCCTCAAGCGCGGCAGCACTCTCGGGCAGTGCGTCGGGGATGAACTCCAGGGTCGGCGTCAGGCGCAGCCCCAGAGCCTTGCCCACGCGCGAGCGGAAGAGTCCCTGCGCAGATGCGAACGCGCGGCCGGCCTTCTCGCGCTGCTCGTCGTCGCCGAGCACCGTGTAAAAGATAGACGCGTGCTGCAGGTCCCCCGTCACGCGCACGTCCGTGATGGTCACGAGCTCCAGGCGTGGGTCCTTCACGTGGCGTCCGATCATCGACGCCACGGTCTGCAGGATTCGCTCCTGCACCTTTCGAACGCGAGCTTCGTCAGCCATCGCAACCTCCACAACCTATATCTAAGAACACGGACAATGACTACTCAGCAATGATACGGGATACAAGCTCAAATGGGATGACGACCTCGTTACACCACTCAAAATGAATCACAAAGAAGAGTTAGTTTGAATTATAACACAGGCAACTGTTCCGACACTGATGAAGTCGAACATTGAAACCCAGTTTTTCAATAATGCCAAGAACCTGCGAGACCGTCAAATAAGGCGCACCCGTTGCCGCACTAGATTCGATAAAAATGCGGCAATTTTCGCGCAAAATCACCAACAACTCATCGAGCGAGATGGATGAACGAAGGGGCGACAAAGAAAACAGACAGTCACTTAGCACAAGCGGAACAGAATCAGAATAAGCCCGAAAAGAATCAAGAGAAATCTTCCCAACCCGCGGAAATAAAACACTGTCACCCACTAAGCAAACATCCCTATTTACTAATAGGGACCGCCAAACACTTTCCGGTTTCCGAAGATCGGTCGTATGAACATAACGCGCCATAATCCCACCATCAATATCTGCGTCGGAGGACATAAGCGAATGTACCGGAACCTTTCCCCTAAATAACACGAGATCCGAGCTAAGTTGTCCAGACCGCAACATCTCCACCCCACCCGCAGCGGGAGACAATGCAACCTCTGTAATACGATTCCGCCGAACGGAGATAATAGCTGTGCGCACAGAAGCGCCCGAAAAACAACCACGCCCATAGAACGAGTGCACAGAAAAATTCATGTTTTGCTCTAACCAACTAACGGCCTCAGAGTCTCTTTCTGACCGAAGACAGCTCAACGGCAGCACGGCAACACCAAGACCGCCAATGCGAAGAGAGTTCAAAGAGTGGAACAGACAGGCCAACGGTCGACTGCAAGTAAACTGCAAACTCCGATCAAACACAACGTTAACAACATGCCCCCCTCTCCCAGAAAAAGGTGGATTCATGACGAAGGCACCGTAACGCTCCTCAACATATAAAGGAGAAGCCCGACGACTGTGCTCACTAAGAATATCGATACGACCGACAGACCACGAAGGATGCGCCGCACGCAGCAACCGGACACATGAAACATCAAGATCAGTCGCAACAATGTGAGCAGCTGGTATCCTAGCTGACACCACCTCCAAAAGCGAACCTAATCCAGCACAAAAATCTGCAATCTCCAACGATGTTTCACTCGAATGCGCGAGACCTCTAGCGAGAACATCAGCAACAGCCCGAGCGACATAAGAAGGCGAAAAAAACTGATCAAGATCATTTGAAAAATCAGAAGTCACTTGCCAACACCAAATGACTTGAGATCATAAAACCATGTACGCCCACGTTCAGCCTGTGGATCCAAAACACGAACTGGGTGATCATATACGAGCATTGCTTTAGGACGCTTGATGCCGAATAATATCGAGCCGAGTAGCATGGGAGTGGTTCCCAAAGGAGCTACAAACAATCGCCCTTGCGAAGGTAAGAGATCTTCTAACAACGAAAAAACAGCAAATGGAGAACGTGCAGACACCAGACGCAGCCTCGTTGACCAATCAGACCTGAGAAGAAAATGATGGTTGGCAGAAACACTGAAGCCAGGGTAGTCGATTTTATATCCTGGACACCCAATGACTGGAATGATGCGTTCAGGCTCAACCTCGAGATCGTCAAGAACATTAGCGACACGCCAACCTTCAAATCCAAGAAAAACAACAAGAGGAACCGGCTCATCCCGATAGCAGGGCGTAATTGTTGCAAAAGTTGGAAGGGGCGAGCTATTAGACGCGGACTGCGAAATATAAAAGCTAGCATCAGATTCATCACGTGAAGCCGAGTCCTGCGCGACATCTGTTCGCTGCGACCACAACGGGTAACTCTGTGGCTCAGAAAACATAACACGAACATCCACAGCCTGTTGCAAAAGATGCCGAATTGCCGGTGCCCAGACATAAGCGGGAAGATATGTGATATCGATTAGCACAGAGTGCGCATCACCAAGCCCAAGCTTGGTCATAAATTCATGAACATCTGTCAAGGCATCAATGCTGCGAGTTTCAGAGCCGACCTGAACGGATACATTATTCGAAGAATCAGCAGTAAGATATCGAACGTTAGAAAACTTATCACCAATGTCGCGCCCAACACCGCTATCAGTTACAAGCAGCTCGCCAGTATCAACTACGCTCGAACGCCTCGAAACAGAAGACTCATCTAGAAAATGATCGTACATGAACACGCACCACTTTCAAAATAGAGATCCATTATACCCACCCGAGGTGCCCCCCTTAGCATAACGTTGTATGACCTCACGAACCGAACCCGATTCATTCGCACTTAACCGAATCAAATCATTATATTGCAACTCCATAAGCCTCTTTGAACGGTAGCTGAATAGAAAACGCGCACAAAATATCGGATGCATTCTATACACAGTATCAGTGGTAAGTGTTGACAACTTCGCTCTTTTGTTACGCGCCTCCAGAATGAACAATTGATGCACTGCTGCCTCTTTTAAAAGATCCGCAACCATCCTCTTATCGGAATCAAGGAGACCTTCAGATCCTTTGAGGCCAAAAGACCCGATTTCTGGGGCATGTCGCAAACCGTCCGCCGCAAGATTGCCGAATAGAGTACCAATGCCCAAGGCTAGCCACCGCAAGCGCGGGCCATACTGAGAGGCATATGCCAACTGCTCAAGAGCAAGATCACCAATATTATAAACAGCAAGCGTCTGATGCTCACAAGACACGGGATCTGCAAGCGTACCATCTTCACGCTCATGCATTGCGAGCGAAGATCTTACAATATCTAGAAGATATCGAATATTATTTCCGGCAATTTTACATAACGCAGACCATCCACAATAAAACTTCCGGATACGAACACCTTTCTTTTCTAATGTAAACAACCAAGCAGTCGCATAATTATTTATGCGATTCGCCCACTCACCTGACTTTGTCTCAACACACTCGACTACTGCTTCACCTAAGTCACCGTAGCCTTCGTGCGATTTCACCCAATCAGAAATGAAACATAGTTTCGCATCCGACAGCTTAGATAGATGCTCACTGAATTCGCGACCTAGCTCCTCGGCAAGTAGCTGATTCCTCAGCCTTGTGGCCTTCTTTGGCACAATATCCCCAAACTTTTCAGCTTCATCTTCCCAGTTTAGAGCTGGGAAAAGAGAATGCAGATCAAGAAGCCCCGGTTCCGAAAGACCTAATCGCTCGCAACACACCGAAGATGCGAATAACTCAAAGACTCTTCCGTCATCCTCAGCCATACGGCGTTCGATATCTATCAGCTCATAATCCGCAGGATCCGAAACAATCTCATCCTCGTTGAGCGTTGTGGTGATTCTTCGACCGTTAGGCCGAACACCAATCTTAAATGTATAGTGCGAGTCACCAGAGTGCTTTAGAAGCGTATTGAATACCTTTTGCTGATAATCCAAGAGATTTTCAAACTCGTCAAGCAAAAAGTAGACTGGTACCTTACTTAAGCGCTCGGACTTCCACAGGCAATCAACAATTAACTCAAGAGGACTACCAGCCGGCGCACCTAAGGTGAGCCTTGCGGTTTGCGGACTATTTATCCAAACTTGGATGGCGTCAATCCGATCTTCGATTCGATTACGAATGGAAGAATAGCTGGATAACTCCCGCCCTTCTGTTAAAGAAAGCAACCTTGTAAGACGCTGCCAAAGACGGTGATCATCTAACAGACCTATTGCACCACGATCGGCTTCAACTTTACCCAGCACATCCAGAAGGCGATCCACAAGAACAAGATTAACGTAATACTGGAAAATCTGCACCCACTCCTGATCGCTGACCCCATTACCGCTGAATGCATGCATTACTGAAGTTGAGAATTTCCAATAAACACCGATATATTGAAGGTCCGCAGGCACATCGCCACTCGACCGCAAACTATTATAATCCATTGCACGAAGAGCAGTTGTTTTTCCCGTTCCGCGAGCACCAAGCAAAATAGCAGGCTGTGAACGCAGAAGGTCAGTCCAGTATACCGGCTCATGAAATTTCAGCACACTATGTACACCAACCGACTCGTATCTCAGTGAGTCAAACTGACTGTTGAGGACTTCTGTCAAGCTACGCATTATGATCTCCTATACAGCGGCTTCCAATCAGACCCTTCCGCCCAGAATATGGGAAGAGTAGCGTCAGGAACGGAATGCTCAAAAGCAATCGTCAGTCCCAGATTGCGAAATCCATATTCACTCACCCATGATTTTACGTTTGGCGAATCCATATATATGCTAGCATATTTTCTAATGAGTGTGTGAACATCATTTGCAGTGCTAGCAGAGATTATCGCGCAATTTTTCGAACTAATGTTATATTTTTCGCCGAGAACATATGGACAGTTTACGGATAGATAACTATGCTCTCTCTCCAATCGCTTCTTCGCCACCCTACTCGCAACCAATAGGCAATAGTAAACTCTCAGACCCTTCCGATTTGCTAAATCTCGAATTGATACCAACTCGCCATCTACCACACTGACTCGTTTTTCAAGTGTTTTACATACTTGTTCGCCAGAGCCCGCGAAATCATCTACCAGCACTAGTGCAGTATTGCGAACATTGTTCGGCTTACTTGACGCTAAAACCTCAACCGCTTGATGCGGCTCCATCATTCGGGATTCTTCAAGATTGAACAGTTGCCGCATTTTTCGAGCAAATGCGTATCCAGAATCTGTGACATTCGGTGTTTCGCCAGTCGGAAAGGTCAAGAGGAAATTTGGCTCTTTCATTTTCCTACCCTCTCCATCAACAAGATTCCAATCGGCCATTTCAATACTACGTCGAAGTGAGGTATACGCATCTACTAATAGGGAGTCAACGACCCGGTCACTCAAAAATACGAATGATGCGAGCAGGACTTTTGCTGTGTCCTTATCGTCATCATCAAAGTTGCTCAGCCAGCGGTCAACGTCGAGCTTGTCTTCCTCGGGCCAGAATCTAACCGCGCGCAGTGCTTCAATCTGGTGTAGGGGGGTACCATCCATTCCTCGACCACCTCGATACAAAGTTGATAGCTTCCCAATGTACGAGCGCAGAAGATTGTGCTGATACTTCAATTTCAACACTGACCAGGCTCATTATGAGAACGTTGACAGGCTATCATTGACGCCTGATCGTGTTCCAGTCGAAGCACTGAGCTCCACCGTGACAAGAGGGGAGGACCCCGAAAGGTCCTCCCCTCTTGTCACGATGCGATCAGTCACGAGCCTTCTCGCGCATCTCCCAGGTCTCAATGATGTCGCCTTCGGCGATGTCCTTGTGACCCAGGGTGATACCGCACTCGTAGCCCTCGCGGACCTCGGTGACGTCGTCCTTCTCGCGACGCAGGGACGCGATCTCGAGGTTCTCAGCGACAACCACACCGTCGCGCACCAGGCGAGCCTTGGTGCCGCGCTTGATCGTACCGGAGCGGACGATCGAACCGGCGATGTTGCCGAACTTGCCGGAGCGGAAGACCTGACGGATCTCCGCGGTGCCCAGCTGGACCTCCTCGTAGATCGGCTTGAGCATGCCCTTGAGGGCAGCCTCAATGTCGTCGATCGCGGAGTAGATGACGTTGTAGTACTTGATCTCGACGCCTTCGGCATCCGCCATCTCGGCCACGCGCTCGGCGGGACGGACGTTGAAGCCGATGATGACCGCGTTGTCGACGGTCGCCAGGTTGACGTCGTTCTGCGTGATCGCACCGACACCGCGGTGAATGATACGCAGCGCGACCTCGTCGCCCACATCGATACGCAGCAGAGAGTCTTCCAGGGCCTCGACGGCACCGGACACGTCGCCCTTGATGACCAGGTTGAGGGTGTCGACCTCGCCCTCGGCCAGGACCTTGTCGAAGTCCTCCAGGGAGACGCGCTTGCGGCGCTTAGCCAGGAGGGCCTGACGCTCGGCGGCCTCACGCTTGTCGGCGATCTGGCGGGCCGTGCGGTCATCCGAAGCGACGAGGAACGAGTCGCCGGCACGCGGGACGGACGTCAGACCCAGGACCGCGACGGGGGTCGACGGACCGGCCTCGGAGACGTCGTTGCCGGCGTCGTCGAACATGGCGCGCACGCGGCCGTAGGACGAGCCGACCACGAGGGAGTCGCCCACGTGGAGCGTGCCGCGCTGTACCAGCATGGTCGCGACGGCACCGCGGCCCTTGTCCAGGTTCGCTTCGATGGCGACACCGCGCGCATCGGTCTGCGGGTTGGCCTCGAGGGTCAGGGCCGCGTCGGCGGTCAGCAGGACGGCCTCAAGTAGCTCGCGGATACCCTGGCGCTGCTTGGCGGAGATGTTCACGAACATGACGTCGCCGCCGTACTCTTCCGCGACCAGGCCGTACTCGGTGAGCTGGGAGCGGATCTTCTCCGGGTTTGCCGTGTCCTTATCGACCTTGTTGACGGCGACGACGATCGGCACGCCGGCCGCCTGGGCGTGGTTGATGGCCTCAACCGTCTGGGGCATGACGCCGTCATCGGCCGCGACCACGAGGATCGCGATGTCGGTGACCTGGGCACCACGGGCACGCATGGCCGTGAAGGCCTCGTGACCGGGGGTGTCGATGAAGGTGATCGGTCGAGCGGTGCCGTCCTCAGCCTTAACGGTGACCTGGTAGGCACCGATGTGCTGGGTGATGCCGCCATGCTCGGTGTCGACAACGTCCGTGTGGCGGATCGCGTCGAGCAGCTTGGTCTTACCGTGGTCGACGTGACCCATGACGGTGACGACCGGGGGTCGGGGCACCATGTTGTCTGCGTCGTCGAGCTCTTCAGCTTCGAGGTCGATGTCGAAGGACTCGAGCAGCTCGCGGTCCTCGTCCTCAGGGGAGACGACCTTGACGTCGTAGCCGAGCTCCGCGCCCAGGGCCTCGAAGGTGTCCTGGTCGAGGGACTGCGTGGCGGTCGCCATCTCTCCCAGGGCGAAGAGGACCGTCACGAGCGCTGCGGGATTGACGTCGATCTTCTCGGCGAGGTCAGCCAGGGATGCGCCCTGACGGATGCGGATCTGCGCGCCGCCTCCGCGCGGGATGGACACGCCGCCGATGACGGGCGCGTTCTGCTGCTCGTATTCTTGACGCTTCGCGCGCTTCGACTTGCGTCCGCGCTGCGAGCGGCCGCCTCCGCGACCGAATGCGCCCGGCGTGGAGCCGCGACCGCCGCGGCCACCGCCGCGGGGACCACCGAAGCCGCCGCCGTTGTTCTGGGGGGCGCCGCCGCCGGCACCTGCACCTGCTCCGCCGGGACGGGCGCCGCCGCGACCGCGTCCACCGCGGCCGGTGCGCTCACCGCCGCCGTTACCGGAGGCAGCATTACGTGCGAAGTTCGCCTGGCCGGGCATCATGCCCGGGTTCGGACGGTTGCCGCCGGGGCGTGGGGCGCCGGGACGAGGACCACCGTTGCCGGAGGCACCCTGACGCGTGGCACCGGGGCGCGGACCACCGTTGCCGGATCCGCCCGGGCGCGGGGCGCCGGGACGAGGGCCGCCGGAGCCGCCGGGGCGAGGCATGCCCTGCGAGGAGGCGTAGGGGTTATTGCCCGGGCGCGGGCCACCGGGGCGCGGGCCGCCGGGGCGAGCCGGGCGCGGGCCGTCAGCGCGACGAGGCGCGGGCTTGGGGGCGCCGCCTTCCGCGCTCTTGCGGGTGGCGGGCTTGGGGGCGGCGTCGGCCTTCTTCGTACGAGGCTTGGGCGCGCCGGGTTTGGGCGCGTCACCCTTGGGGGCCGCGGCCTTGGGGGCAGCATCGGCAGCCTCCGCCTTGGGGGCGGCAGGCTTCTTCGCAGCGGGCTTGGCCGCGCTGGGCTTGGGGGCCTTGGCGGCGGGCTTTGCGTCCGCCTTCTTAGTCTTGGGGGCCGTCGCGAACTTCTCGCGCATCTGCCGCACGACGGGCGGTTCGAGCGAGGACGACGACGACTTGACGAATTCACCTGCTTCCTTCAGGTGACCCATCAGTTCTTTGCTGGTGATTCCGAGCTCTTTGGCGAGCTCGTGGACACGCAACTTTGCCACATTTCTCCATTCCGGAAGCGTCTCCGGTCCGGAGACGCCTTACTGATATTGCTGGCAGCTCATCGCTGGGTACTCATCGGGTGCCCATCAGCTTCCAACCCGCTTCCATTTTCTCGGCGTTGATGGCGCGTGGCCATCACTGGTGGTTGATCAACTCCTCCACGTCGTCCCACACGCCGTCCGTAACGTTTCCCGTTCGGAACGAGTGCGCAAGGCCGCGCCTGGCTCGGGCTTTCTGGACGCACCCCGCATCGGGGTGAACCCAGGCCCCTCGGCCCGGAAGAGTGGCCGTTCGGTCGAGGCGAATCGAACCGTCCGGCGAGCGAACGATCCGCACGAGAGCGGATCGATGCGCGTGTGCGCCGCATCCAATGCAGGTGCGCTGGGGCCCAGAGGCGGGCACTGGCGGCACAGAATACGACACAATCCCCTAGCTTAGTCCAGCTAAGGGATTGCTCGTCTCAGATTCTATGAGCGACTTGTCACGTCGTCGGGGGTCGAGACGCGCGAAGCAATCGCATCATCGCCGGTTTCCGTGTCGGCGTGGATGTCGATGTGGTAGTTCGTCAGGCGCGCGGCGAGGCGCGCATTCTGGCCTTCCTTGCCGATGGCGAGGGACAGCTGGAAGTCGGGGACGATGGCCGTCGCCGTGCGATTGTCCACGGAGTGGACGACGACGCGGGTAACGCGCGCGGGCGACAGCGAGTTGGCCACGAAGCGCGCCGGATCGTCGGAGTAGTCGACGATGTCGATCTTCTCCCCGCCCAGCTCGGCCATGACGGAGCGCACGCGCGCGCCCATCGGGCCGATGCAGGCGCCCTTGGCGTTAATGCCTTCGCGGGTGGCCGCCACGGCGATCTTCGTGCGATGGCCGGCCTCGCGGGCGATGGCCTTGATCTTGACGAGGCCCTGCTGGATTTCGGGAACCTCACGCTGGAAGAGGCCGGCGACGAGGTTGGGGTGGGTGCGCGACAGGGTGATGCGCGGGCCGCGCTCGGTGCGCTCGACGCCCACGACATAGGCGCGGATGCGGTCGCCGTGGCGGTAGGACTCGCCGGGGACCTTTTCACCGTCGGGCAGGACAGCCTCGAAGTCGTCGGAGACCTGGACCATCGTGGGGCGGCCGGGGCGCGGGGCCTGGACGGTGCCCGTGATGATCTGACCTTCACGACCGGCGAAGTCGCCGAAGACACGCTGGTCGTCGGCGTCGCGCAGACGCTGCATGATGACGGAGCGCGCGGTCGACTGAGCGATGCGGCCGAAGTTCTTCGGGGTGTCGTCGAACTCGCCGATCGGGTTGCCGTCCTCGTCCTCGTCCATGGCCATGACGGTGACGCGTCCGGTCTTCTTGTCGATTTCGATGCGGGCCTGGGAGATGGCACCGGGCAGGTTGTGGTACGCCTTGAGCAGCGCCTCTTCGATGGCGTCGACGAGGGTTTCGAGGCTGACGCCCTTCTCGTTTTCCACCATCCGCAGAGCGGTCATATCGATTTCCATGGTCTCCTACTTCCCCGTTCCAAAGTCGACGCGGGAACGCGCCTTCCTCATGTCCTGATACCCCATGGTAATCGATTCAACGACGTTGGTGGTCGTTGAGCCGGTCTCGCCCATCCTGCCCGTGGGGGTGATGGCAGCTCCGAGGACAGCCGCCTCAGCCGGACCATGGGTCGGAGGAGGCGGCTGTCGCGCTGCTCAAGCAAGCAAGCGCTTGCGGGGAGCGTCAGGGCAGGAAGTCGTTTGTCCAGGCACCCTCCAGATCTTCGATGCGGCTACCTTCTTCGAGCCAGCCGCCCTCGTCCATCCACGTCGTGTAAGAGGTGACGAGGTCTTCCTGGATCTCACCCCAGCGTCCCTCGGGGGTGAACCAAGAGTCTCGGATAGCACGCAGGGAGGCGCGCAGGACGTCGGGACGCACATGACACATGGGCCAGCTCATCGCCTCGACGGCACCATCCTCGTCTTCCATCGCTTCGCGGTAGCCGTTGGCCGCGGCGGCTAGGAAGGAGCGCACGAAGTCGGGGTTACGATCGAGCGTGTCTTGGCGCACCGAGAGGAAGTAGGAATGATGGGGGGCGACTCCCACCGAGTCGAATTCGAGGACCACGACCTCATCGAGAGGCGTGTTTCCCTGGAAGGGTTCCCACGCGCGCACGTTCATGACGGCGTCGTAGAGGCCCTGTTCGACGGACCTCACGTCGGGTTCCCAGTTGCCGGGGTCCGCGAAGCGCACGAGCGCAGGGTCTGCTCCGTCGGCGGCGACGGCCTCGCGCACCTCGTGGATGAGGCGAGCGACGGGAGGAACTGCCACGGTCTTGCCTTCCAGGTCGGCGAAGCGCGCAATCCCGGTCTCGGGCGTCGTAATGACGGAGCCGAGCTGGCGTTGGTTGAGTGTCGCGACCGCGACGAAGGGGGTACCGGTGGATCGCGATTGGAGGACGTGGCCCAGGCGCAGGGAGGCGATGTCGTATTCTCCGCGGGCGAGGACCTCGGGTGCCCCTCCCCTGTCGTATCCGTCTGAGATGAGGTCCACATCAAGTCCGGCGCGGGCGAAGCCTCCGTTTCGCCGGGCGAGGAAAAGTCCGGCGTGGTTGGGCCACGGGTGGACGTATTCGAGCATTACTCGTGTGACTGGCATGGTGTTCCTTCGTGTCGGGTACGCCCGTTGTTGGTAGTGAGGGCGTCTTCCACGCGGGCGCACAGGGCGTGGAATCGCTCGAGTCGGCGGGTACCGCGCCCACGCGGGTGCGGCAGGTCGATGCGGATACTGTCGGTGATGTGACCGGGCCGGGCACTCATGACGTGGACGGTGTCCGCGAGCTGAACGGCCTCGAGGATGTCGTGGGTAACGATGACCGTTGTCCGCGGATCCTTGTGGAGTAGGTCGGCGAGCCAGTCGCATACCTGTGCCCGGGTGAGTGCGTCGAGCGCCCCGAAGGGTTCGTCGAGGAGCATCGCCGACGTGGGGGTGAGCAACGTGCGAGCGAAGGCGACGCGGGCGCGCATACCCCCGGAGAGCTCGTCTGGCCGGTGGGAGGCGAAGGACCCCAGCCCGAGGCTGTCGAGGGTGGCGTCAGCTCGGGTGAGGGCGTCGCGCTTCGACGCACCAGCCAGGACGAGGGGAAGCGCCACATTGTCGCGCACGCGCAGCCAGGGCGCGAGTGAGTCTGACTGCGGCATGAGGGCGCAGGACGCCGATTCGCTCGCCTTCCCTTGGCCTGTCGCATTGTCCGCACGCTCGAGTCCGGCGGCGATGCGGATGAGGGTGCTCTTCCCGCATCCGGATGGCCCGACCACGGCGGCAATCGTCCCCTCCTCAACGATGAGGTCTGCACCGTCCAATGCGCGTACCTCTCCCTGGGAGGATCGGTAGGTCTTCGACACTGACGTCATTTCGATACGCCCAGGCGCGACCTGTTGTCTGCCCGGCGTGCGCCGCCACCGGCCTGGGAGGGAGCGGCGAGAGGTCAGGGCCTCAGCAGCAGCAACGATCGCGTACAGGATGATCGTCATGACCACGAGGGTGCCAGCGCCAGCGAAGACGAGGTCCGTACGGAAGGAGGACTGGGCGCTCAGGAGGAACACACCGAGTCCGCGTTTGGCCCCCATGAACTCCGCGGTTGCTGCGGATGCGAAAGCATAGGTGGCGGCGATGCGGATTCCAGAGAAGAGATGGGTGTGCGCCCAGGGCAGGCGCGCGTGCAGCAGGATCCACATCCGCGAGGCCCCCGCGACTCCCATCGGGTCGGTGAGCGAGGTCGGTACACGCCCAAGCCCGCGCAGCAGAGCGAGAGCCACGGGAAAGGCCGTGAAGACTGCGACGACCACGATCTTCGAGGCCATGGTAAAGCCCATCCAGATGACCATGAGGGGCGCGACGGCCACGAGAGGGACCGTTTGGGAGACGACCAGGATCGGCATGGCGACGTGGGTGAGGCGCGGCCACAGCGAGGTGGTGAACGCGATGACGATGCCCACGGCGATACCCGCGATCATTCCGGCGATTCCTTCGACGCCCGTCGCCCAGGCGGCAGCGCTGAGCGAGGGCCAGCTGGCGGCGGCGGAGGCGAGGATAGTGGTCGGGGCAGGCAGGATACGCTGCGAGAGGCCGGAGGCGTGGTGGGCAAGTTGCCACACCACTACGACCACGCTCAGGGAGACACACGCCCATGCTGCGCGCGTGGCGTTGTCTCGCACGCGCGCAGCGACTGGGGTGGGGCTATTCGAGGAGGTCATTGCTCACCATGTCTGCTCCGGACAGCGGGGCGGACGCGGGTGCCCCGGACGCATCTTCGAGGAGTCCTTGCGCGAGCAGATAGTCGATATAGCCCTGCCAGCGAGCCCGGTCGCCGTGGCCGACGCTTCCGGAGGAGTCCTGCCAGTACTTTGAGGAAAGAAGCTCCTGGCTGCGCGATGCTAGTTCGCGGTCGATCGCGGCGTCGGGGTTAGCGCTTATGAGGGCGTCCACTGCGGCAGACGGATCGGTGATGGCGTCCTTGTATCCGCGCTGGGTCGCCCGGATGAAGCGCTTAGCCAGGTCGGCGTGGTCCCGCAGGTAGGAGGGGGTTGTGACCAGTCCGAGCTCGGCGGGGGTCGTTTCGACTCCGTAGTCGGCGGGCATAAACCACTTCAGGGGAGTGCCTGCGAGTTCGGCTTCGATGCCTTCCCACGTCGTGAGGCCTTCGGCGTAGTCTGCGGTGCCGTTGTAGACGGCGGCATAGGCGCTCGTGCCGAGGAGGGCCGTCTCGACGTTTCCTTGCCCGCCGTCGTTGCGGATCATCGTTTGCACCTTCGCGACGCCCTCGGCCGCTCCCCACGTAGCGAAGAGTTTGCCGTCGAGATCAGCGGGCCGAGTAATGTCCGTGTTATCCGCGCGCACGGCGATCCCCTGCGAGGATTGTTGCTGGAGGTTGAACACCATGGTCATCTCGTCCCCTCGAGCGCGTCCGCTGATGACCGAGTAGGCACCCTCGAAGGCGAAGTCTGCTCCCCCTCCGAGTAGGACGGAGGCGGAACCCGCTTCGGAGTAGGGCAGGATGTCCACATCGATGCCCTCTTGTTCGTAGTATCCGCGCGCCATGGCGAGGTAGACGCCGGAGTGGTTGGTATTCGGGGTCCAGTCCAAAACGACGCTGACGCTCTGGCGTTGTGGGCTGCTCTGTGGGGTGCTCGCGTTGCCTGCGCACGATGAGAGCGCGAGCGCGCAGGCGGGCAGGAGGGCAGACAGTGCTGCGAGTGGTCGTTTCATCGTTTGTCCTTTCAGTGGTGTGAGATCGCGTCGTCGAGCCATGCGAGGTAGTCGCGCCCGGGTGGGCGGGTGAACCATCGCGTGTGCTCACCGAAGAAAACGTCTAGGCACCAGTCGGCGCCGGGCATGGATCTGGTCGCCCCGTACTGGTATTCGATCCAGTTCAGGCCGGATTCGGCTTGAATCAGGGGCATGAGGGCGAGGAGGCCTCGCCGCTCGAGCGGGCTGAGGGGTCGCACTTCCTCGTATCCGTCGATGAGGGCGAGGGTGATGTCGCGGTGGACTGCTTCTTCGTCGCCGTCGACGATGCGGGTCCATTCGAAGGCGTTTCGTTCGATGATGAGAGCCAGGTCGTAGACGGAGGGGTTGCGGTCTGCCAGTCCGAAGTCGATGAACTGGGAGGGGGCCAGGCCCTCCCAGAAGACGTTGGAGACGTGCAGGTCTCCGTGCGTCCAGGAGGAGGGCAGCTGGGCGGCGATGGGGGCGTAGGCTGCCGCGAAGTCGAGGTGGGGTGCCCACTCGTCCTCGATGCGCCTGCCGGAGTCACGCAGGTAGGCCCGGACACCGGGACGCTCGGCGAGCCACTGGGGCAAGTCGCGGCGAGGGTCCTGCGCAAAGAGTCGCATCCTGGATTGATAGGCGCTCGGCGGGTTGAGCGCGGCGTGATAATCCGACGAGGCCAGGGCGAGGCGGGCGGTCATGGATCCGAGGGCGTGGGCTTCGTCGAGCGTGCCGGGAATCGTCCACGTGGGGTCGTCGCGGTAGCGGTCCTCGCCGATCGCACCCTCGCACACTTCCCACGTCCCCGTCGGAGTTTCCCAGACGGTGTCAGAGTCGGCGAAGGGTAGGAATGCGGGGGTGGGGAATCCTCTCGCGCGGATGTGTGCGACGAGGCCGTGGACTGCGCGCAGATGGTCGGCGGGGACGGCACCGGGTGCGTAGCGTTTGATGAAGACTGTCGAGGTGCCTGCGTCGACGAGGATTCCCGCTGCTGTGGGGCGGTTGGAGACCTGCAGGACGGTACCTGCGAGCGGGGTGGCGAGGCGGGCAAGCACCCGCTCGCATTCGTCTTCGGAGATGACGGGCCAGACCCTGGTCGTCACGTCGAGGTGTTTGTTGCTGTCGCTCACTACGGCTCTTTCGCGTGCGCGCACGAGCCTTCGTGGAAGAAGTGTCTGCGTCCCTACGCCGGTATGATCCGGATCAGGTGTGTCGGTCGGAGGATCGCCTCCCTCTCAGCCCCCTACTGTCAGGGCTCCCGTGCATCGCATCACACTCTACACCCCGACGGGGGGATATATCAAATAGATCACAGAAATATGCCCGGCTGCGTGGACGCAGCCGGGCACGTGAGCGGTGCGAGGAGCTTACTCCCCCGATCCAAAGTCGACGCGGGAGCGCGCCTTCCTCATGTCCTGATAGTCAATGATCGTCGTTTCGCCGTCAACGTCGATCGTCGCGCTGGTCTCGTCGGCCGCGACGACGCGTCCGGAGACGTAGCCGCCGGCTCGCAGCTTGATGCGCACGAGGCGTCCGATCTGTCGCATCCAGTGCCCGACCTTCGTGAGCTCGCGTTCGGCTCCCGGCGTGGAGACTTCGAGCAGGTATTCGCCGTCGATCGGGTCCGCAACGTCCAGGGCTTTCGAGACGGCGCGGGACACCTCGGCGAGGGTGTCCGAGTCAATTCCGTCGGCACCGATGGGTGCTTCAACGATGACCCGCAGGAGGGGCATCGCGTCGGAGCGTGAGCGGGTTACTGAGTCCAGTTCCAGTCCCGACTGTGCGACCACGGGAGCCAGCAGCTCCTCGAGCGGTCCCTCTGACGTGGACGATGCCATATGTGCCTATCTTTCTGTCGCGTAAGCGGGTCAGTTCCCTATCGTACCCGGGGTGTGGGATGATGCGGATGTGCGTTTCGCAAAACTGACTTTGACCACACGTCGCCTCCCCGGCCTCGCTGCGACTGGAGCGGCGCTTCTCGTGCTGTCCGCGTGCTCGTCCTCGTCCCTGCCGACTCTGTCTGGTTTTGACGCGGTGCGCGACCAGGCCGCGCGTACGGAGGCGGCAGCATCCGAGCGCGCGACCCAGCTCGCCGAGGTCGCGACAGAGTGCGCATCGTGTTCGGCTGCTCTGCGTTCCGTCGCGTCGGCGTCACATGAGCGGCTCGAGGCGCTGGGGGGCCTGTGGGATCCGTGGGGAGGGGCGGTGCCCGAGGGCGAGTCCGCTCCGGCTGCAGTCTCCGAGGCTCCCACCGACGTGTCTGCTTTCGTCTCGTGGTTGGCCCGCACAGCGACCCGCGACCTGGAGATCGCCGCTGACCCGAATCGCACGTCCTCCGAGGAGGCCCGCACGCTCGGTGCCTCCGCGCTCGGGCGCTACGTGAGCGCGGCGCGCATCGCCTACGTCTACGGTATCGACCTTGAGGCCGGTGATGATGCGGCGCTGCTCGTCAACGACCGCGTGAACATGGCGTCGCGTCAGGGCGTTCAGACCTGGGCGATCGACCTGTTCAATGAGTCGTCCATCTCCCCCACGTTCGCCCCTTCCGGCAAGGATCTCGATTCCTCGCAGGAGCTCTCACAGGCTGTCGCCACGTGGGATTGCACCGCCTCTTCCCTACCGAAAGCACAGGTGAGCGCGGGGACGCTGAGCGACGCGTACAACGTGTCCGGCGAGCTGCTCGTCCGCGTCGATGTCGCCCTGCGCGCCGGGGCTGCCGACACCCGCACATCGCGTTGCACGCTCGATGCGCTTGATGCCGCTTCTCTGGCCTCCAATTTGCTCGCGGCCGACGCCGCGATGCTCGCGAGCAACTCAGCCAACGTGCGCGCGGCGGGTGCTAGCGCCGCCCTCGTCGACATCAAGCAGTGGGCTTCCCGCACGTCTCTGCCCGCTCTCATCGGCACCCGCTGAGGCTCACGGACACGAGGCCCGCGCTCCGACGCGTACAACAACAGGGCCGCTCCCTATCCGGGGAGCGGCCCTGTTTCGTCTTTCGCTCAGACCCTGGCGGCGATGTCGTCGCCGATCTGGGAGGTGGAGCGCACGAGCGGCGTTCCCGCCGCCGCAGCCTCGGCACGCGCCGCCATGTCGTCGTCGATAGCCGCGCGCACACGCTCCGCTTCCTCGGTGAATCCCATGAAGTCGAGCATGAGCGCGACCGACGAGATGGTCGCGGTCGGGTCGGCCTTGCCCTGCCCGGCGATGTCGGGGGCTGAACCGTGCACGGGCTCGAACATGGAGGGGTACTCGCGCGAGGGATTCAGGTTGCCCGACGCGCTCAGGCCAATGCCGCCGGTGACTGCCCCGGCCTCGTCGGTGAGGATGTCGCCGAACAGGTTGTCGGTGACGATGACATCGAAGCGGCCCGGGTCGGTGACCATGTAGATGGTGGCGGCATCGATGTGGCAGTAGTCGATGCTCACATCGGGATACTCCTCCCCGACCTCGTCGACGATGCGGCGCCACATGTGTCCGGCGTTGACCAGGACGTTGTGCTTGTGGACGAGGGTGAGGTGCTTCTTGCGCGAGGCGGCCGCCTCAAAGGCGTAGCGCACGACGCGCTCGACGCCGTAGGCGGTGTTGACGCTGACCTCGGTCGCGATCTCATGCGGGGTGCCCACGCGCACGGCGCCACCGTTGCCGCAGTAGAGTCCCTCGGTGCCTTCGCGAACGACGACGAAGTCGATGTCGCCGGGGTTGGCCAGGGGGCTGGGCACGCCCTCGTAGTACTTCGAGGGGCGCAGGTTCACGTAGTGATCGAGGGCGAAACGCAGCTTGAGGAGCAGACCGCGCTCAAGGACGCCGGAGGGCACGGAGGGATCGCCGACCGCACCCAGAAGGATGACGTCGTGGCGCTTGATCGCTTCAAGGTCCTCGTCGGTCAGGGTGTCGCCGGTGGCGTGCCAGCGCTCGGCACCCAGGTTGAAGTGGGTGGTGGAGTAGTCGATGCCCTTGTCCGCCAGGACGCGGTCCAGGACCTTCAGGCCTTCGGGGACGATTTCCTTGCCGATGCCGTCTCCGGGGATTACTGCGATGTTCAGTGTCATGACTCCATCTTCCCCCGCGTCTGTGCCGCGCGTCCGCACGGGTCCAACCCGTGGTCTCTGTGGGCCGTGACGTCCCCCATAGACGAGGCCGGGGCCGGGAGGGCACTCACGCTCCCCCGGCCCCGGCCGCGATAGATATGGATCAGATCCACGCGCCCGACGGCGCGAAGAAGTACCAGCGGCCATCGATCATCTGCCAGCCGGTGACCATGTGGCCATCACCGGCGAAGTAGTACCAGGTGACGCCGATGTGCTGCCAGCCGGTGAGCATGGCGCCCGAGGGGGCCAGGTAGTACCAGCTTCCGGCGTGCTGCCAGCCGGTGAGCATCACGCCGGAGGCGGAGAAGAGGTACCAGGTGCCGTCGATCTGGGTCCAGCCGGTGGCCATCGCGCCGGTCGCAGGATCGAGGTAGTACCAGCTACCGGCGTCCGTGACCCAGCCGCTCACGCGGGCACCGTAGGCGTTGTAGTAGCTCCACACGCCGCCCTGGTTATCCCAGCCGGTGACCATCATGCCATCTGCGCCGAAGCGGTAGGTGGCCTCGCCAATGACGATCGTCTGGTTCATCGCGTAGCTGGAGTCTTCCAGCTGCCACTTCCAACCCGAACCGGTGTTGACCCAGTGGGCGGGAGTGGCCGTCGGGTTCGGTTCCGGGGCGGGCTGCGGTTCCGGAGTCGGGTCCGGGGTGGGCTGCGGTTCCGGAGTCGGGTCCGGGGTCGGCTGCGGCTCCGGAGTCGGGTCCGGGGTCGGCTGCGGCTCCGGAGCAGGCTCCTCGCCGGGTTCGTTCAGGCCGAGGTAGGCGGCGTCCAGGCGTATGAACTCGATGTTCTTGTAGCCGCCGGACTCGTACAGCAGGCCCCAGGTACCGTCACCGAGGGGGTGCAGCGTCGAGTAGGCCATCTCGCCACTCTCGAAGACCTTGCCATCGTTCCAGGTGAAGCCGTCGTCGTAGGAGACGCGGATAGTGCCGTTGGCGCGGGCGCTGGAGGAGTCAGCGTTCGAGAAGAGCAGGACGCGAGCGCGCGCGGAGCCCTCGGGGGCATCCGGGTAGGCGCGCACGATGGAGGCGTTGTTACGCGGGTCCGTCAGATCCCAGTTGTGGCGGAAGGGGCCCCAGGTCTGACCACCGTCGTAGGAGATGGCTTCGAGGCGCTGGCCGGCGGTGCCCTGCGTGCGCGAGTTGAGCAGCAGGCGACCGTCAGAGAGCTCGACGACCTTGTTCTCGTCGGCGCTGCCCTCGGTGGATGCGCCGGGCTTCCAGGTCTGCCCGTGGTCGTCGGAGTAGACGGAGACGGCCATAAGCGAGGTCGTTCCGGAGTTGGCGACGGCGTACTGCTGGATGAGGCGGCCGGCGTGGGCGCCGTAGCGCAGCTGGATGCCTTCACCGGAGGAAGCAAAGCGGGTGAACCACTTGTCCTCGTATCCGGCGGTGACCTGGTCGGTGATGGTGCGCGGGTTCACCCAGGTCTCACCGTTGTCGTGGGACTCGACGACGTGGGCATGCAGGATGTTACGCGCCGCAGGATCGGTGCCCAGCTGGGACTGGAAGAGGCCTGCGTCGTAGGACTTGACCGAGAACAGGAAGATCGTTCCGGTGGTGCGGTCCACGACGAAGGAGGGATCGGAGTAGCCGATCTTCTGGGCGCCGGGGGTGCCGGCGAGGGCGGTCTTGATCGGGGTCCAGGACTTACCGCCATCCTTGGAGATGCGGTAGACGATGGAGTTGGCCTGAGGCGCGTCCTGGCAGGTGTTCGGGCGACCGTCCCACGAGGCGATGATCCAGCCGTTGTTGGCGGTGGTCAGAGCGGGGATGCGGTGGCAGCTGAATCCGGCGAGGCCGGGGGACGCGAGGCGGACCTTGTCGCCGATCGCGTAGTCCTGGGGGGTTTCGAGCGGGTCGGGAGCCGGGGGATGCGACCCCTGAGCGACGGTGATCGGATCACTGTTGGCGGTGATGCCGCCGGCGATGACGTCGGTGCCGTTGCGGTCACGGGTGGCTGCCCACGTTGAGGTGGGGGTGAAGCTACCGGCTGCTACGTCTGCTGCCGTCACGGTGTGGGTCGCGGTCGTGCACTGCTTGGTCGTGTGCGCGGCCAGGTTGTGCCAGCGGCAGTTCGGAGCACCGGTGGTGAGAACGCCGGATAGGTTGGAGTCCACCGGGAAGACGGTGAGCGCATTGTCGGTGTTGTTGGTGTAGGTGAAGGTGACGGTGATGAGGTCGCCCTCGTACACCTTGTCTCCGTGGGAGTCGGTGCGAGTGGCGGTGACGGTGATCGGGGCCGATTCTTCATCGGTTGCCGCGACCACCGTGGGAGCGGCGGCGTCAGTGTCACTGGTGGGCGTTGCAAACGCAGGAACTGAGAGCGTCGCGCATAGCAGCGCTGCTCCCGAGAGGGCCGCGAGGGCACGCCCGTAGTGGCGGAGGGTCATCGTTGGTCCTTCCGATGTGGGTGGTCATTCTGAGGCGAGCAAGTCATATCTCACTCTCCACAAGATTCATCATACAAATTTAGATGCTGACCAACCAGTTATACGACATGTATGCGCCCCATCAGACCCCATGGATAACGCAAAACCATAAGGACGCGAACAACTGTCACACCCCGCTTGCTCGCCAGCTTTGCTCAGAAGGAGCCAATAGCACCATCCCAACGCACACGGACAGCTTCGGGTGTCACACTCTGTGCCTAAGGCATGATAGCGGCGCGTTTCCCGCCAACAAGCCAGCTCCCAATCGGTCAAACCCCATCTCTCTTGACCGAGTGACAGAGCTCGAACGTACACCCGACACACGTTTCCAGCGCGAAGAGAAGATTGGCTTGGGACAACGATGGGACCGCGCGCAATCGCGAGCACGACACCACGACGCTACAAGCTCCACATTGTTGCCTCGCTCGAGCTCACGACAAGCGGCGCACGCATTGCCGTCAGCACTGAGAGGCCCTCGGTCCGTCTTGGCGCATCCACAGAGGCCAAACCCGAGCGCCGCCTCTGGCTAGCGGCAGACGAACGCATAGACCAGCCCCGGCCTCGTCCATAAGAGGAACGAGGCCGGGGCTTGAGACGTGCCGGAACTTAGCTCGAGATCAGCGCGCGGCGCTGCCCTCGGTGTAGTCCTCGTCGGAGTCGGTCCAGCCGAAGGCCTTGCGCAGCTTCTGGCCGGTCTTCTCGATCGGGTGGGCCTCTTCCTCGGCGCGCAGCGCCTTGAACTCGAGGGCGCCGTTATCCTGATCGGCAATGAACTTGCGAGCGAAGGTGCCATCCTGAATGTCGGCCAGAACAGCCTTCATGGCCTCCTTGGAAGACTCGTTGATGACGCGCGGGCCGGAGACGTAGTCGCCGTACTCAGCGGTGTCGGAGCAGG